>ENA-OZHP01000438-OZHP01000438.1-human-gut-metagenome-genome-assembly--contig:-NODE-438-length-18328-cov-4.639085_pt1 | contig 18328 bp, 9 predicted proteins | sample MGYA00244046_ERZ653686 | MGnify/ENA primary metagenome ERZ653686 (study PRJEB26926, sample SAMN06165313) | human gut metagenome | biome: ENVO:00009003; feature: ENVO:2100002; material: ENVO:00002003... | reverse complement strand
TCTACACCCTAGAGTTCGTCGGCAGCGTCAGATGTGTATAAGAGACAGAACAAAGGGGTGAACCCGGAAAATATCGGATGTATTGTCGGGCAGCAGTAGAAAAAGGAATTTTAAAAGTGTATCTGTTTGCCGTAACGGATATTGAGGAGAATATAAACTTTCCAAGGTACCGTCTGTTTATCAGCAGAAAAGAGAGACGGTTTATAACCTATGATGAAAAATTAAAAAAATGGAAAAAGGCACTTCTTGAAAGTATCTTATGGGATGTAAGGATTAATCTTGGCAACATCTATGTAAATGACTGTGATACAAAGGTCATCCAAAAATATTTAAAGACAATGCAGCCTGCAATCCGGGCACTGGAAGAGTTTCAGGCGAATGTCCGTAAAGAACAAAGGATCCGTTATGATAAAAAACTTACAGATTCATGGGACCAGGTGATGAAAACTGTATCTGGACTGCCTAAGAACTGGATCGGATGGGTTTCAAAATATGGAATTACGGAACACTATATCTTCTACAAGTATCAGAAAAATGGTGCTACAGAAGGATACTGTACATATTGCAAAAAACATGTTCCTATCCGCTCACCCAAATATAACCAGAAAGGACAGTGCAATGTGTGTGGACAACCGATTACTTTTCGTTCTGTGGGAAAGTCTGGAAGATTTTGTACAAAGTGGTACAGAGTCTATCTTATCCAGAGGAGACGCAAGACTTCTGGTTTTGTGCTCCGGATCTTTCATGCCAGAACGTGGTATAAAAGGGGCGGCTATACAGATTGCGAAACTACCTGCCATGAAGAGCAGAGAAGAATCTTCTCTGCAAATGGAAAGGAAATTTCCAATTTCGTTTATGATCTGTTCAAACAACGGGAAATGCGTTGGATTTCGTGTAGAAGTTCTTGGTATTATACTTGCTGTGACAGTCAATATAAAGGAATGGTTTATCCATATACCCTGTCGGATCTGTCCAGGCATGAATTAAAAGAAACAGGTCTGCGTGAGTACGCTCTTGGTCAGAAAAAGATAGATCCTGGAAAATATCTTTACCTGTGGAAGACATACCCGGTACTGGAACAGATTGTAAAAGCGGGGCTTTTCCAGTTAGTTGATGATGTACTGGACCACAGGGCAGCAGATGCAATAAAAAGGAAAGGCAGAAAACCAACAGAATTCCTGTCCGTAGATAAGAAAGAGTTTCGAAGACTCCGAGATATGAATGGCGGGGTAAAAGAACTTAAATGGCTGCAACTTGAAAAGAGTACAGGAAAAACAATCGGGGATGAAGAAATATGCTGGATGGTAAAAGAAGGATTTGAACCAAACGACCTGAAGTTTGTTCTGGATCAGATGAGCATCTGCCAGATTCGACATTATCTTGTGAAACAATCAGAAAAATCCGGGGATGATATCAGCCATGTGCTGCAGGTGTGGAACGATTATCTTTCTATGGCAAAAAGACTGGGAATGGATATACATGATTCCATTATTTACCGTACCAGAGATCTTCAACTGCGCCATAAAGAGGCGGTTTTGAAGATAGAAGAAATGAAACGCGGAATCCGACGCAGGGAGCTGGAAGAAAAGTATGTCGGATTTCAGAAACATCTCATTGATTTGAAAGAAAAATATGAGTTCAGTGACGGTGAATATCAGGTTATTGCGCCAAAGAGTATCGATGACATCCTATATGAAGGTGATACGCTTCATCACTGTGTAAATAAGACGGATACTTATTTTGACCGGATCGTTTCAAAGGAAAGCTATATCCTGTTTTTGCGGGAAAAAGAGAATCCGAAAGTACCGTTTTATACACTGGAAGTTGAACCAGATGGAACCATCCGGCAAAAACGTGCGGAATTTAACCGTCAAAATAAGGACATTGATAAGGTGACTTCTTTTTTAACATTGTGGCAGAAGGAAATTCAGAAGCGATTAACCAAAAAAGATCGTAAGAGCACAGAAGAAAGCAGGAAGCTCAGGCAGCAGAACTATCAGGAGATACGTGATAAGCATGTAGTTGTCCATGGCGGAGCATTTGCTGGGGAACTTCTGGCTGATCTTTTAGAGAAAGACTTAATGGACCTACCAGTGGAATCGGCAGAAAACGGAGAAAGCCCTACTGAAATAGCGGCGTAAATAAAAGGATAAAGTGGATGCGGCAGGGAGTTCCCCTGCTGCATTTGAGCAGAAAAGAGAAAATGACATTATATACAGCAGAAAATGAAGGAGAGGACGGAAATGAATAAAAAAGAATTGCGTAACATGAAATTGCTGGAAGCTACGGATGAACTGATAAAACTTGCAAAAGAAGATGTGCCGGTAAGAGATGAAGGATACTATACGGAGCAGCTGATTTATCAGAGGGGGCTATATTTACGTGCAGAAGTAGAAAACAATATTTTAAAAGTAGCATTTTATCTGGCAGAATATCTTTCCACGGACTGTCGGAAACCTGTATATACATTATACGTTGATAAAAAGAACGATGTTTTTAAAGGGTATGATTACCAGACAAAGAAATGGTCAGAAAGTATGCTGGATAAGACCATTTTTTCAAAATGGTTATATCAGGAAAATTCTTATATGAAAGAGGCGGATACAGCGTTGATCCAAAAGTATCTTGAAAGTGAATATGACGATGCTTTTTATGCACTGTATGTATATCAATGTGACCAGAGACACCGGAGGCTGGGAATGAAATATGAAAAAATTCTGACAAACTGGGATCAGTGTATGGATAGACTCCCAGAAGTTCCGAAAGACTGGCTGAGATGGCAGAAAAAAGTTGGAATTACCCAGAATTTTATCTTTTATCATTACAGCCGCAGGAAAGATCAGACAGGATATTGTAGTTGGTGTGAAAGCGAAGTTCCAATCAGCCATCCTCACCATAATGCAGTGGGGAATTGCCCAAAATGCAGACATCAGATTTAATATAAAGCATTAGGCCGGGCCAAAAATATAGAAACCCAAAAAGAGACTGCATACCTGCTTCAGACCTGTGGAAATAATGTGTTTGTTTTGAGAGAATTCCAGCTTCAGATGCTCATAGTAAGCAGCTCATATAAAAAACCAGTATATTCTTTCTTTGAGCGCCGGAGAATCCTGTATGATGAAGAATTAAATACGAAAGAATATTATTTCGGCCGTCATCATTGGACAAAAGAAAACCGATGGATCCAGGGTAAATTACAGGTTCCACTGTATTCAGGTTACGGTGGCTATATGACATATGAAAAATATAATATGGGAAATATTTATGGAAAATCACTGTATGGCATTAAAAACAGGACATTCCGTAGGACAGGATTCTACGAATATGCAAAAGTCAAAAGGTTTTTAGATCCGGTAAGTTTTTTTGAAATGGTTAAAGAAAGACCTTATCTGGAACGGCTCATTAAAGCAGGACTTTATCATCTGGCAGAGGACATTATGGATAATAAAGCACAGATCTATTGTGAAGATTCCGGAGACCTTGGAAAAGCACTGGGAATTGACAGGTTCCGCTTAAAAAGGCTGCGTACAAACAATGGGGGAGAGATTTTTCTTCAATGGCTATTACTTGAAAAGGCCCAAAACAAGTTGATCCGTGACGATGTGATTTCGTGGATGTGCCGGGAAAAGCTTAAACCAGCGGATCTTATGTTCATTATGGATCGTATGGCCCCTTTACAGATCAAAAATTATCTGGAAAAGCAGGCAACAGAAAGTGGGGAATCCGTGAAAGACCTGATCAAAACATGGAAGGATTATCTCAATATGGCAATTCGGGTCGGAGTGAATGTGCAGGATTCTGTTATCTACCGTGCACGAAAGCTCATGCAGAGACATAATGAAATGATAAAAGAGATAGAAGCAAAAGATTTGATTTTAAGAGCCGGAGAGCTGGAAAAGAAGTATCCGGGTCTGAATCGTATATGCAGGGATTTGAAAAAATATGAATATGCGGACAAAGAGTATCAGATCGTTGTGCCGGAAAAAGTGGATGACATTTTGTATGAAGCAAAACTGATGCATCACTGCGTAAATAATACAGAAACCTATTATGAACGAATGAGCCAGCAGGAATCCTATATCCTGTTTTTGAGAAAGGCAGAACAACCAACGGAGGCGTACTATACGCTTGAAGTGGAACCGGATGGGACCATAAGGCAGACACGTACTTTTTATAACCAGCAGAATGAAGATATTGAGCTTGCAAGGGGGTTTCTTATAAAATGGCAGAAACAATTAAAAAAGAAACTGGCAAAAGAAGATTATAAACTGGCTGTAAAAAGTCAGAGTCTCAGGAAAAAAGAGATTGACGAGCTCCGCAGCAAAGGCGTTCGTGTAAACGGTATTGGGTATTGCAACAAATTGCTTGCTGAAATTCTGGAGGAAGATTTAATGGAGGCAGGGAATCGGGAACTGGAAGAACAGGCCGCATAATAGCAGATTGATATATCACAAAAGTAACTTCAAAAGTAAAAATGAAATTCCTGTGAAAGTTTGGGGATATTTACAGAAATAGCTCTGAAATTCTCTTTTATTTAAGTATAAGGGATTTTATGGAATTCCTTAAATATACTAGAAACGGAGGATGAGCTTTGGAGGAAAAATTAAAGTTGCTTTGGCTGGTATTGATCTTTGTTGATTTTGGGCTTATGTTTGTTTCATTTCCAATCTTGATTTATGTGATTTTTTGTATGACATGAATACAAAAAGCCTTCTGTAAGTGCCCTTTTCCGGTGAAAAGACCGGAGGGGCATTTACATGTATGCAACAGTTTATGTATGTATTCGCAGGAATACGAGTAAAATACTACGCAGCTGCTACTGTTTAAAGCCTGTAGTGAAATTGACATTAAATATCTGGAATGATACGATAAAATTGAACATTTTGCAAGGCAGATTGCATAAAATTTTATTCTGATACGAGGTCAGAATTTTATACTTTATACCGCGTCTGCGGATCAACCGATAAAGACACAAAAAGAGTAAAATGGACTCTTGGAGTGTCTTTTTTTGTTTGGCAAAATGTTTTGACATGTATCAGATCCAATCACGCCAAAAGGAGGAAAGAAGTTTTTATGCCACGTAAAATCAGATCAAACTATAGGGAGAAATTCAAATTTGTATATAATGGAAAGACTTTTGAAAGTAAACGTCAATGCTGCAAAGTTTATGGAATATGTTACCGTAGTGTAATGTCGTACCAGAATCAATATAAATGCAATACTGAAGAAGCAATTACACATTTTATTGAATTGAAAAAAAATAAAGAGATCATATTCCGAAATCGAAAATGGGCCAGCATTAAGACCTGCTGCGAATTTTATGATTTAAACGAAGATTCTGTCAAGACCGATATATGGAATCGAAAATGCACACCACAGGAAGCGATTGAACGGGCAATAGAATGGAAAAAAGCACATGAGATCACATATCATGGTGTGAAATACCCATCACTGCCTCAATGTTGTGAAGACCTGGGAATAAATCCTATATCAGTACGTTTGTATATGGAAAAAAATGGGGTTTCTTCTACACGTGCGATTACACATTATATCAAATCTAAAGAGAAAAGAGCCTTTGAATTCCGTGGAAAAGAATACAAAAATTTTACGGAATGTTGTCTTGCGTATGGATTAAAGCCAAAGTCAGTAAGTTCAGCAGTATTTAAAGCGAAACGTCCTCACGCGGATGTTATGGAAGAAATTATCTCTCATATGGAAGGCTGTGTGCCAAAAGAAGTAACGAAAAAAGAAGAAATTCCTGAAAATCAGGTGATGTCTAAAGAAAGGCATCGTGCGAAAGAGGCTTTTTTTTATGAGGGAAATAAATATATCTCACTTGGACAATGTTGTGAATTCTATGGAATTAATGAATCTAGTGTACGCAGTAGAACTTGGCGAAAAAAGTGTACATGGGAAGAAGCTGTGAAATATTATATTCAAAAAAAGGAAACAGAAACACCGAAAATGCAATTCTTTTATAAAGGGAAAAAGTATAAAAGTGTTTCAGCATGTTGTGCTGAATACGGCGTTAATGCTTCCAGTGTGCGTAACCGTGCCAAAACAACAGAATGCAGCATTGAAGAATCTTTGGATCATTTCATAAAGAAAGCCAGAATGGAAATACAGCCGTCGGTATTTATTTTTAGAGACAAAACCTATAGGTCTTTGGAAGAATGCTGTCTGGAATATGGAGTCAACGCTGACAGTGTATCTTCAAGAAAATATAGATTGAATTGTACTATGGAAGAATCATTGGAGCATTTTATTGAAAATAAAGATATGATTGCCGAAAGAATACAAAAATTTACATTTAAAGGAATAGAATATCGAAGTCTCCGGGCATGTTGTCAAAAATATGGTATTGATGATATATGTGTGAGACAAAGAGCACGAGATAAGAATTGTTCTCTTGAAGAATCGTTTACACATTTTATGACGAGAAAAAGGAAAAAAATGTTAAGTAACCCGGAATTTGAATATCATGGAACTGTTTATCCATCGCTTAAAGTATGCTGTGAGGAATTAGGAATAAATAAAAGCAGTGTAATAAGTCGAATCCATAGGGCAGGATGCAGTTTACAGGAAGCAGTGGAGTATTATGTCAGCCAACAGGAACATAGAACATTGGATTAACCTATAAGGCCAGCAGGCAGCCTTTTTTAGAATTTATATAATAGAGAGGAGGAACGGTCAATATCATCTGCCTGCAGATATTGACCGGTTATATATGTTGCGAAAAAAAACACAGCCGGAAGCAAACAACGATAAAATTCTTATATCCGTTAAAGAAGCCTGTGAGCTTACAGGACTTTCTGAGAAAACAATGAGATCATTGATGAATGAAAACTGTTTCATGGTACGGATTGGGCGCAGAACACTGATTGATAAGAAAAAATTTCAAAAATGGATAGATCGGCAGTCTTGAAAGCTTTTTTTTGTTGTGCTAAAATATATATCCAGTGCCATGCATTATCATCAGAAAGGATGGTGGTGTTATGGGCAAAAACTTAAAGGGTAAAGAATTAGGAAAAGGATTATATCAAAGAAAAGATGGACGATATGAGGCCAGAATTTTCGTTCGCGGTACAGGAAAAACGTTTTCAATTTATGGTACAAATTTACAACATCTAAAAAAAGAAAGAAATGCCTACCTTGCTAATGTTTCCCCCGGAATTGCAGGATATGATCCTAGAATTTCTGTTTCAAAGTGGTATGAAAAATGGATGCTTATTTATGTGGTGCATTCTGTTAAAGCAACCACTTTAAGTAACTATGTAAATGGTTTTGAGCGAGTAAGAGAATATATTGGTTACATGAGGTTAATAGAGGTCCGTCCGACACATATTCTTGACATGATAAAGGGACTCGAAGAAGAAGGATATGCACGTACAACGGTAATACAATCATTAAGTGTAGTCCGTCAGCTTTTCAAAAAGGCATATAGTGGAAAAATGATACCCATAGATCCCGTAGCCGATATTAAACTGCCTAAAGAAGAACCGGGTGAAATACCTGATGAGAAGATAATGCAGGAACAAGAAGATGAAAAATGTCTTAGTATATATGACACTCATCGTTTCCTTGAGAGCTGCAAGAATACCCGGTATTATGAACTCTTTTTTATTCTTCTTCATACAGGATTACGTATAGGGGAAGCACTTGCCCTAGAATGGTGTGATCTTGACTTTAAGCATGAAAAGCTTCGTGTATATAAAACCTTAAACAGAGTTACAAAATATTATGATTCGAAAGGAAATGAACTTCCTGAAAGGTATTCTACTATTCAGATTACAACACCAAAGAAAAGTGCCAGCAATAGAAAGGTTCCATTAACGGATGCAGTGATTGCTGCTTTTATGAGCTGGAAGGAAAAACAGGATCGTGATAAAGAAAAACTGGGGAAAAACTGGGGAAAACCAAATATACTTTTAAAAAAATATCCCGGTCTGATTTTTACAACATCTTCAGGAAGAAGTTATCTTCCATCATCAGCTCAAACAGAATGCAGGCGGATTGTTGGGATTGTTAATAAACATGAAATTGCTCTGGCAGAAAAAGAGAACAGAGATCCGAATTTAATGGATGTTCATCCTCATATTTTCCGTCATACTTTTGTAACAAGATGCATTCAATCGGGAATGGATGCCGCTACAGTAAAGAAAATAGCTGGACACTCTGATGAAAAAATGACTAATTATTATACACACATTGAAGAAGAACATATAGATGACGAATACGAACTGTATATTCAAAAATACGGAACAGAAACCTGATTTTGCAAATGGAGATAAAATTTTAAAGAGAGGTTTAAATACTTGAGTATAGACAAAAACACTAACGAGGAAAAAAACTATCGTAATAATGTGGTCAAATCAACATCTGGGACTTCTAAAAGCCGCATAAATACTGGGTTTCCGGAGGATATTAGTGTATTATCACCGATGATGAGGGAATATTGTAAAACAAAAGAAAGTTACAAGGACTGCATCCTGTTCTATCGACTTGGCGACTTTTATGAGATGTTTTTTGATGATGCAATCCTTGTATCCAAAGAACTGGAACTGACGCTTACCGGTAAGGACTGCGGATTGGAAGAACGTGCCCCGATGTGCGGAATTCCATTTCATGCAGCCGAGACATATATCAAACGACTGATCGAGAAAGGCCACAAAGTGGCAATCTGTGAGCAGGTGGAAGACCCTAAGAAAGCAAAAGGTCTTGTTAAGAGAGAAGTTATCCGTGTAGTTACACCGGGAACAACTCTGGATGCCACATCTTTGGATGAATCCAGAAACAATTATCTGATGTCGATTGTTTCTCTGGAGGATCATTTTGGATGTGCCATTGCAGATATCACCACAGGTGACTGTTTTCTTACAGAAGTAGATAAACCTCAGAAACTTCTGGATGAGATCAATAAATTTGTCCCTGCGGAAATTATCTGTAATGACGCTTTTTTTATGAGCGGAGTTGATACAGAAGATTTGAAGGACCGTCTGCGGATATGCATTTTTCCATTAGATAACTGGTATTTTGATGACAGTCTCTGCCAGCGCACTTTGAAGGAACATTTTCATGTAAATACATTGGAAGGTCTTGGACTTCAGGACTATGACAGTGGAGTGATCGCAGCAGGAGCACTTTTTCAATATTTGAATGAAACTCAGAAAACAGCTTTGTCTCATATGGCAACGATTCATCCCTACACAGCAGATAAATTTATGTTGATTGACAGTTCCAGTCGTCGTAATCTGGAACTGGTCGAAACACTCCGTGAAAAACAGAAACGAGGTTCTCTTCTCTGGGTATTGGATAAGACAAAGACAGCAATGGGTGCACGTACACTTCGAGGTTATGTGGAACAGCCCCTGATTGATGCAAAAGAGATCAATTGCAGACTGGAAGCTGTAGAAGAACTGACTCAGAAGCCGATGCTTCGTGATGAGATCCGAGAGTATCTGAATCCCATCTATGACCTGGAACGTCTGATCAGCCGTATCAGCTATCAGTCAGCGAATCCGAGAGATATGGTTGCATTTGCATCTTCACTGGAGATGATTCCATATATCCGACAGATCCTTCAGGAATTTGAAGCACCGATCCTGAAACAGATTTTTGAGGATATGGATCCGCTGGAAGATGTGACGGATCTGATCAAATGTGCGATCACAGATGAGCCACCGCTTGCACAGAAAGACGGCGGAATCATCCGCGAAGGTTACAACGCAGATGTCGATAAATATCGTCGTTCAAGAACAGATGGCAAGAAGTGGCTTGCTGAACTGGAAGCAAGAGAAAAAGAACGTACCGGCATTAAGACACTGAAGATCAAATACAGTCGTGTATTTGGTTATGCACTGGAAGTGACGAATTCTTTCAAAGATCAGGTTCCGGATAATTATGTTCGCAAACAGACACTGACCAATGCCGAACGTTATATTACACAGGAGCTGAAGGATCTTGAGGATCTGATCCTTGGAGCTGAAGATCGTCTGTATGCGCTGGAATATGAATTGTTTGCAGATGTCCGTGACAAAGTTGGCAAAGAAGTCGTACGTATCCAGAAAACTGCCAAGGCGATTGCAGCACTGGATGTGTTTGCCTCTCTTGCGCTTGTGGCAGAACGAAACAATTTTGTAAGACCGAAGATTAATGAAAATGGTGTTCTGGATATCAAAAATGGTCGTCATCCGGTTGTAGAGCAGATGATTGAAAACGATATGTTTATTGCAAATGATACATATCTGGACAATCAGAAAAAAAGAGTTTCCATTATCACCGGTCCGAATATGGCTGGTAAATCCACTTATATGCGTCAGACAGCACTGATTGTTCTGATGGCGCAGATCGGAAGTTTTGTTCCGGCAGAGAAAGCAAATATTGGCATTGTAGATCGAATCTTTACACGTGTCGGTGCATCCGATGACCTTGCAAGCGGACAGAGTACTTTCATGGTGGAAATGACGGAGGTAGCAAATATCCTTCGAAATGCCACATCCAGGAGCCTGTTGATTCTGGATGAGATTGGACGAGGCACAAGTACCTTTGACGGACTTGCAATTGCATGGTCCGTGATCGAACATATCAGTAATACGAAACTCTGTGGTGCAAAGACTTTATTTGCCACACATTATCATGAACTTACAGAATTGGAAGGTAAGATTCCGGGAGTCAATAATTATTGTATCGCGGTTAAAGAAAAAGGCGATGATATTGTATTTCTTCGTAAGATCGTCAAGGGCGGTGCAGACAAGAGTTATGGTATTCAGGTTGCCAAGCTTGCCGGTGTGCCGGATTCCGTTATTAATCGTGCAAAGGAACTGGTAGAAGAACTCAGTGATGCAGATATCACGGCTGCAGTCAAGGATCTGACGGCTCCGAAGAAAAAACAGAAAATTGTTTATGATCAGGTGGATATGGCTCAGATGTCTCTTTTTGATACGGTACAGGACAATGATATCGTGGACGAGATCCGTGATCTGGATATGACCCATTTGACACCGATGGAAGCTATGAATATTTTGTATAATTTGCAGAACAAGATTAAAAACCGCTGGTAAAAATGATAAAACGTGGTTTGGTAATGGGAGGTTGCTTTGAGAAAAATTGCAGTTTTAGACCAGAACACAATTGATAAGATTGCAGCCGGAGAGGTTGTAGAAAGACCTTCTTCTGTCGTAAAAGAGCTTGTGGAAAATGCGATAGACGCAGGAGCAACTGCGGTAACAGTAGAAATTACAGATGGTGGTAAGAAACTGATCCGAATTACGGATAATGGATCAGGAATGGAAGCAGAGCAGATTCCGCTTGCATTTCTCCGTCATGCAACAAGTAAGATTGAAAAGGTGGAAGATCTGGAACATATTGCTTCTCTTGGATTTCGTGGTGAGGCACTTTCCAGTATCGCTGCTGTTTCTCAGGTAGAACTGATCACAAAAACTCCGTCTTCTGTCAGCGGCTCCCGTTATGTGATCGAAGGTGGACAGGAGCATTCATTGGAAGAACTGGGAGCACCGGAGGGAACTACATTTCTTGTTCGGAACCTTTTTTATAACACACCGGCGAGAAGCAAGTTCCTGAAGTCGGATATGACTGAGGCGAATTATATTCATACGCTGATGGAGCAGCTTGCACTGTCCCATCCGGAGATTTCTTTTAAATATATTCAGAATAAGCAGGTGAAACTGCATACATCCGGGAACTACAGCGTGAAGGATGTTATTTACAGCGTGTATGGCAGAGAGATCGCCAGAGCACTTCTGGAGGTATCACAGGAAAATTCCTTTATGAAAATTGAGGGATTTGTTGGTAAACCGGAAATTGCCAGAGGCAATCGTTCTTTTGAGAACTATTATATCAATGGACGATATGTTAAAAATAATATTATTACAAAAGCAATCGAAAATGCTTACAGGGGTTTCCTGATGCAGCATAAATTTCCATTTGTTTCTCTTCGTATGGAAATGGAGGGGAACGATCTGGATGTTAATGTGCACCCGGCAAAAAGAGAGGTACGATTTGCGAGAGAACAGGAAGTTTACGATGCAGTTTATGATACTGTACGTGCAGCCCTGACCAGAAGAGAAATGATTCCGAAAGTATCTGTAGACAGTTCTTCTGTTAAAGAGGATAAAGAAGAAAAAGTTACGCGTGCAGCTGTACCGGAACCATTTGAGCAGAAACGTCGTGAAGAACTGTACGGAGCACAAAAACCAGTCTATTCTGTTGTACGAGAGCCGGCAGCATCTTATCGTCCGGCATTTTCAAAAGATGAAGAAGAAATGTTCAGTGGTACACTGCGAGAGAATCAGAAACTGGACGAAGTGAAGAAACTGACAGAGAGGCAGACAGTGCCAGAGTCATTTCAGAATTCTTCGAAGAAAACAAATACTGTGCCTGAGAAGGTTGATACACAGGTTAAACAGAAAATTGTACAGAAGTCTGTACAAGATTATGAACAAGACTATGTGCAGAAAACGGAAGCAGAAGAACTAAAAATACAGGAAGCAGTATCGAGAGAGACTGAAAAACAGACTCCACCACAGCAGCTTGAACTCTTTGAGGAGAAACTGCTTGCACCAGAATCCAGAAGTCGGATTGACCTGATCGGACAGATCTTTGATACGTACTGGCTGGTACAGTTTGAGGACAATTTTTATATAATCGATCAGCATGCTGCACACGAAAAGGTATATTATGAGCGTATGGTAAAACAGTTCCGGGAACATTCGATTGATTCACAGTATCTGAATCCTCCATTGATCGTGGCATTGAGCATGCAGGAGGAAGAAGTACTGAAAGCAAATATGAATTATTTTGAACAGTTTGGTTTTGAAATCGAGAATTTCGGTGGCAGAGAATACCGTATCAGTGCGGTGCCATCGAATCTGTATGGACTGACAGAGGAAGAATTGTTTCTGGAAATGTTGGATAATCTGGCATCTGATAACAGTAAAGATACATTGGATATTTTTGCTGCAAGACTTGCAACGATGGCATGCAAAGCGGCAGTTAAGGGAAATCATGCTATGTCGCAGCAGGAGGCAGAAAAACTGATCGATGAACTTCTGACTCTGGAAAATCCGTATCATTGTCCGCATGGACGCCCGACGATCATTGCAATGACAAGAACAGAACTGGAAAAAAAGTTTAAACGAATCGTGTAAGAATTATACAGGAGTGATTATGAAAAGACCTTTGATCGTTCTTACCGGGCCGACAGCAGTTGGCAAAACAAGTCTTTCTATTTCATTGGCAAAGGCGGTAAACGGTGAGATTATTTCTGCAGATTCCATGCAGGTATATAAAAAAATGGATATCGGTTCTGCGAAGATCCGTCCGGAGGAAATGCAGGGAGTAATGCATTATCTGGTGGATATTCTGGAACCGGAAGAAGAATTTCATATCGTAAAATTCCAGCAGATGGCAAAAGAAGCTATGGAGGAAATCTATGAAAAAGGAAAGATACCGATTCTGGTCGGAGGAACCGGATTTTATATTCAGGCGGTAACCAGAGATATTGATTTTACAGAGGCGCAGCAGGAAAACACTTACCGTGCAGAGCTGGAAAAACTGGCGGAAACAGAAGGTGCTGAGTATCTTCATGATAGGCTGAAAGAAGTAGATCCGGCAAGTGCGGATACAATCCATGCAAACAATGTAAAACGTGTGATCCGTGCACTGGAATTTTATCATCAGAATGGTACGCCTATATCTGCACATAATGCAGAACAGAAAAAACAGACAAGTCCGTATAATCTGGCATATTTTGTTTTAAATGCGCCAAGAGATATCCTCTATGAGCGGATAGACAAACGAGTGGACCAGATGCTGGAAGAGGGACTGGTAAAAGAGGTGGAAGGACTGAAACGTGAGGGCTGCCATCGTGGTATGGTATCCATGCAGGGACTGGGATATAAGGAAATCCTGGCTTATCTGGAGGGGGAATATCCACTGGAAGAGGCGGTACGTATCCTGAAACGAGATACCAGACATTTTGCAAAGCGGCAGCTGACCTGGTTTCGACGGGAGTCGGATGTGATCTGGGTTGATAAAGACAAATTTCATTGGGATGAAAAAGAAATTCTGGAATATATGCTGAGTGTTCTTAAAGAACATGATATTTTGGGATAGTCAGTTAGAAGACGCAATAAATCAGATACAATTGGAAAGGATCATAAAATAACCATGAAGGAATTATATGAACAGCTTGGAATCTCATCCAAAGTCTATGATTTTGGAGCAGAGATCGAAACATCTCTGAAGGAACGATTTGAACAGTTTGACAAGACTGCGGAATATAACCAGCTTAAAGTACTGATGGCCATGCAGAAAAACAAAGTAAGTGCAGAATGTTTCCAGTCATCATCAGGCTACGGCTATGATGATTTTGGACGAGATACTCTGGAAAAAGTATATGCAGATACTTTTCATACGGAGGCATGTCTGATTCGTTCCCAGATCACCTGCGGAACTCATGCACTGGCAATTGCTTTATTTGGAAATCTTCGCCCGGGAGATGAGCTTCTTGCACCGGCAGGAAAGCCATACGATACACTTGAAGAAGTAATTGGTATCCGCCCGTCCAGAGGCTCTCTGGCAGAATATGGAGTAACTTACAGACAGGTAGATCTCAAAGAAGACGGAACCTTTGATTATGATGCGATTCGTGCGGCAATCAATGAAAAAACGAAACTTGTTGAGATTCAGCGTTCTAAGGGATATCAGACCAGACCTTCCTATTCTGTAAAACAGATTGGAGAACTGATCGCATTTGTCAAGAGCATCAAACCGGACGTTATCTGTATGGTGGATAACTGTTACGGAGAGTTTGTAGATACGATAGAACCAAGTGATGTCGGAGCAGATATGATCGTCGGATCTCTGATCAAGAATCCGGGTGGCGGACTTGCACCGATTGGCGGTTATATTGCGGGTACGAAGGAATGTGTTGAAAATGCGGCAACGCGTATGACATGTCCGGGACTTGGCATGGAGGTCGGTGCCTCCCTTGGTGTAAACCGTTCGTTCTATCAGGGCTTTTTCCTTGCACCAATGGTGACAAAAGGTGCACTGAAAGGTGCAGTGTTTGCAGCAAATATTTATGAAAAACTTGGTTTTTCTGTTGTTCCGAATGGCAGCGAGCCACGTCAGGACATTATTCAGGCTGTGACACTTGGAACTCCGGAGGGGCTGATCGCATTTTGTAAGGGAATCCAGGCAGCGGCGCCGGTGGACAGTTATGTGGATCCGGAACCGTGGGACATGCCGGGATATGACAGCCAGGTTATCATGGCGGCGGGTGCTTTTGTACAGGGCTCATCTATTGAACTTTCGGCAGATGGTCCGGTGAAGCCGCCGTATGCCGTGTATTTCCAGGGTGGACTTACTTGGGAACATGCAAAACTGGGCGTACTGATGTCTTTGCAGAAACTGGTAGATGCGAATATTGTGACACTTCCGTAAAGATAGAAGGAAGAATTGTTGCAGTCGGCAGCAGATGAAGGAGACGATATGGGTGAAAAAACACAGGTGATCGTTGTAGGGGGAGGTGCTTCCGGACTGGCAGCTGCAATTGCAGCGGCAGAGAATGGTGCGGCAGTTACGCTCCTTGAACAGAATGAGAATCCGGGCCGGAAAATCTGTGTGACAGGGAATGGCAGATGTAATCTTACGAACAGAGACATGCGTCCCGATATTTTCAGAGGCCAGCATCCGGAATTTGTGGAAGAAATTCTGGCACAGTTTACGCTGGAGGATACACTTGCTTTTTTTGAAAAACTTGGGGTGGCTTTTACAGAACGTAATGGATGGCTGTATCCCAGAAGCAATCAGGCGAAATGTATTCCGGAACTCTTGATATTGAAAGCAAGAGCTTTAAAGGTCAAAATCAAAACAAGGGAACATGCAGAATCTGTTTCATGGGAGAATGGGCGCTGGAAAGTACAGACCTCCGGGTGGACTTATGAAGGAGATAAGGTGATCCTTGCCAATGGTTCTAAAGCTTCACAGGTCCCAGGTTCGGATGGCAGCGGCTATGAGCTTGCAGCAAATCTCGGACATCATATTATCCGCCCCCTGCCTGCACTTACAGGACTTCGATGTAAGGGAAATGTTTTTTCTGCATGGGCAGGTGTTCGTACGGACGCAAAAGTTACATTATTGATTGATGGAAAGAGATTTGTAGAAGAGAGTGGGGAAGTACAGCTGACGGATTATGGAATTTCCGGCATACCGGTGTTTCAGTTGAGCAGCTATGCAATCCGTGCACTGGATGAAGGAAAAAAAGTAACGCTGTCTGTGAACTTTCTTCCGGAATATACAAAAGCTTCTTTAAAGGAATATTTGAAAAAAAGGCAGGAAATCTGTCCATATCAGTCAGCTGCAGAGCTGCTCTTGGGACTGCTGCCTGATAAACTGATTAAAATGTTCCGAAAACAGAAAAAAGATCTTTGTGACACGATTACGTCATATGAGCTGGAAGTAAAGGACAGTTCCGGATTTGAACAGGCACAGGTCTGCTCCGGAGGGGTGGATACTTCACAGGTCAATCCGGAAACACTGGAGTCCGTATTGCATAAGGGACTTTATTTTGCCGGAGAGCTGTTGGATATAGATGGTCCCTGTGGAGGTTATAATCTTCAATGGGCATGGTCAAGCGGTGTTGTGGCAGGGCGCAGCAGCGCAAAGGAGAATTTATGATACGAATTACACAGTTGAAGCTTCCGGTGGAGCACACTCCGGAACAGCTGAAGAAGAAAATTGCAAAGACACTTAAATGTGCGGGAGATACATTTTCCTATGAGATTGTCCGCCAGTCTCTGGATGCAAGACATAAGGATGACAAAAAATTTGTCTATACAGTAGATGTGAAAACAGCTGCTGAACAAAAAATTTTGCGAAGAGTTCACAATAATAATATTATGTCAATCAATAAAAAGAATTATCAGTTTCCTTTGCCGGGAACAGAGAAACTGGAGCATGTGCCGGTTATTGTTGGAAGTGGACCGGCAGGACTTTTCTGCGCCTGGTATCTGGCAAGAGCCGGTTATCGTCCACTGGTTCTGGAACGCGGTCAGGAGGCGCAGAAACGTAAAGAAACGGTAGATTGCTTCTGGAAAGATGGAGTGCTGGATCCGGATTCCAACGTGCAGTTCGGGGAAGGCGGTGCCGGAACCTTTTCAGATGGAAAGCTTAACACACTGGTAAAAGATCCGAATGGACGTAACCATGAGGTTCTGAAACGTTTTGTAGAGGCAGGCGCACCGGAGGAAATCGTTTATCAACAGAAACCGCATCTTGGAACAGATGTACTGATTGGCATTGTTGAAACGATGCGTCATCAGATTGAAGAGATGGGAGGTTCTTTTCGCTTTGAAACAAAGGTGACAGATCTTTGCATCGAAAACGGTCATCTGACTGCAGTTGAAGTCAATAATGAAGAAAAGATACCGGCAGATGCCTGTGTGCTTGCGCTGGGACATAGTGCCCGGGATACGTTTGATATGCTTCACAGACGTGGTGTTTATATGGAACCGAAATCTTTTGCGGTCGGACTTCGTATGGAACATCCACAGAAAATGATCAATTACGATCTTTATGGAGAAGAGGAAAATGAATTTCTGGGAGCTGCAAGTTATAAAGTGACACATACCTGTGAAAATGGCAGAGGCGTTTATTCATTCTGCATGTGTCCGGGCGGTTATGTGGTTAACGCATCCTCTGAACAGGGAATGCTGGCAGTCAATGGAATGAGTTATCAGGCGCGTGACAGTAAAAATGCAAACAGTGCACTGATCGTAACGGTCACACCAGAGGATTTCCCGGAGGAAGGTCCACTTGGAGGGATTTCATTTCAGAGAGAGCTGGAAAAGAGAGCATGGGAAATTGGAAAAGGAAAAATTCCGGTTCAGTTATTTGGCGATTACAAGTTACATCAGAAGAGTTCTGCATTTGGAGAAATCGAACCTCAGATGAAAGGTGCTCATGTATTTGCTGATGTACGCTCAATCCTGCCGAAAGAAATCGGTGATTCGATTGAAGAAGGAGTTCTTGCATTTGGAAAGAAACTGAAGGGATTTGACCGGAACGACGCGATTCTGAGTGGCGTGGAGAGCCGTACTTCTTCGCCGGTAAGAATCGTACGAAACCGTGAGGGATATTCTAATATAGAGGGAATATATCCGTGCGGGGAAGGTGCAGGGTATGCAGGAGGCATCACGTCAGCTGCTATGGATGGTATCAAAACGGCTGAGTTTATATGTGAAAAATTTAGAAATTTTTAGGAGGGAGTGTACCTGTCTCTTATACACATCTCCGAGCCCACGAG
>ENA-OZHP01000432-OZHP01000432.1-human-gut-metagenome-genome-assembly--contig:-NODE-432-length-18546-cov-5.745714_pt1 | contig 18546 bp, 14 predicted proteins | sample MGYA00244046_ERZ653686 | MGnify/ENA primary metagenome ERZ653686 (study PRJEB26926, sample SAMN06165313) | human gut metagenome | biome: ENVO:00009003; feature: ENVO:2100002; material: ENVO:00002003... | reverse complement strand
CGGCAGCGTCAGATGTGTATAAGAGACAGGGGGGTAACCGTCCCGAGGCGGATGGGGATTAGGCCGTTTCCGGGAAATTGGCTATATTGGGCGGCGGGGCCTGTGCGGGCATCCCGCGGGAATGACAGCTCCGACACGGCATACATCCTAAATTTAATTTTATGAACGGGCACACGAACCACACCCCTTGCGGCGGGGATCCCGAAGCCGCAATCATCGCATTGGAAAGGCGGGCACTGGAGCGGTGGAACCAGGGCGACCCCGACGGGTTCCTGGAACTCACGTCCGGCGACGTAGTTTATTTCGACCCGGCTCTCGGACGCAAACTCATCGGCAAAAAAGCCCTCGGAGAGTACTACGGCACGGTCAGGGGCAAGATCCGGATCGACACGTACCGGATGATCGACCCCGTCGTGCGATTGTCTCCGGGCGCTGCCGTCCTGGCATACGATTACGAGGCCCTTAGGGATGGGCAGGTGTTCAGGATGCACTGCACGGAAGTTTACACGGCCGCAACGTCCGGCGGTTGGGAGATCATCCATACGCACTGGTCTTTCGCCCGGCAGGACGATTGAGGCGGTGCGGCGTGGCCGGGATATTCGCCGTGCGGGGGTTTGGAATGCAAATTGCACGGCACGGGGCATGGAAAAAAGAATCGGTGAACGGATCGCACAATGCAGGCACATGTATTGGGCCGTATTGTACATGCGCCTGTTCGCGGGAGGCATGATGTTCTTCCACAACATAGGCAAAATACAGGATTACAACGAGATCGTCGACTCGTATCCCTCTTTCGCATTCGCCGGCAGCCCGGCCGTGTTCGTCATCGTCTCGCTCGTCGAGGTGGTGCTCGCCACCCTGATAATCATGGGCCTGTGGGTGCGGGCATCGGCCATCGTCATGGCCGCGGGAATCCTCGGGGTGTTGCTCTGGGGCGCCCCGGGCTTCGGGACGCTGGCATTCACCTGGCTGGGGGTCTATGTTTTTCTGGCCATGTCCGGCGGCGGGCTGTACGCATTCGACACGGCCCTTTTCCCTGCGAAACGAAAAAATTGAACGAAGAGAACAATATTATATGGCCTGCCGGTCGGTATGTTAGCGGAAATGTTGTAACTTTGTCCCGATTTGTTTTCATTTAAAACCAAAAAACAGAATATAATGAAGATGAAAGTAATCGCGATGCTGGCGGCCCTCTCGCTCACGGCATCCGCAGCCATGGCCCAGGGGCTGCCGCGCAAAGTGAACAATGTCGAAGTGCTCGACCTCGACGGCAAACCGACCAAATTGCCGTACTGGGGAGAGAAGAACCTGATGATATTCTATGTAGATCCCGACCGCCACAAGCAGAACAACGACTTCACGGTCGAGCTGGAGGAGAACCACCGGGCACAGGGGGACAACATCTACGGCTTCGGGGTGATGAACCTCAAGGACGCCCCGATGGTTCCCAACGGCATGGCCCGCAACATGGCCAAGAAGCGCACGGCCAAGAACGGCGCGCTGGTACTGGCCGACCAGGATCGCATCCTGAGCACGGCATGGGAGCTGGGCGACTGCAACAACCAGTTCGTGCTGATGATCGTATCGAAGGAAGGCGAGCTGGTATTCCTGCGCAAGGGCGTGCTCTCGGAGCAGGACAAGGCCGATTTCTACGAAACAATCGAGAAGTACAAATAGCCGGATGCTGCGCAGGATAGCCGTTGTATGCTTCACCCTGGGCTGCGCCCTGCACGGACGGGCACAGGAGCAGGAGGTATACATCAACGGCAGCGATACGCTGCACTATACATACACCCCGCTTCCGGAGGGGGAGGAGGAACCGCAGGCCGAAAAACGCCCACCGTTCCTGCGCCGCGTCGTAAAATATTTCGAAGGTTCGACCACCGACCGCACGTTCGAAAAGAAGATCGACTTCACCTTCGCGGGGGGCCCGAGCTACTCGAAGAATACGAGCCTCGGCATCGGGCTGCTGGCCGCGGGCCTCTACCGCATCGACCGTACGGACTCGGTGACGGCGCCCTCGGACATCTCGATCTTCGCCAATGTCTCGATCTCGGGGTTCTATGCTCTGGGGGTCACGGGCAACAACATCTTCGCCCGCAACAGCAAACGCATCGACTACACGGTAATGTTCGCCTCGGCGCCCCGCGACATGTGGGGCATCGGCTACCACGACGGGCGGTATAACGAAGAGGGGTCGTACAACGAAAAACGCTACCTCGTGAAGGGGCGCTACCTGCACCGCGTGCTGCCCAACACCTATGTGGGCGGCATCCTGAGCTTCGAGCACACGCAGGGCAAGAAATTCGACGCCCGCAGCGAGCGTTACCTGTCGCAGTACGGACAGAAGACGCACTACACGGCCACCGGCATCGGGGCCATCCTCGAGTACGACTCGCGCGACTTCATCCCCAACCCGTACCGGGGCATCTATGTCAGCCTGGAGGAGACCTTCTTCGCCAAGGGGCTGGGCAATTGCGGCAAGTCGCTGTGGCGCACAACCTTCACGGCCGACTGGTACCGTCAGGTATGGAAAGGGGGACTGATCGCCACCGACCTCTACGCGGAATTCAACTCCAAAGGCACCCCGTGGCCGATGCTGGCCCGCATGGGCGGTTCGCAGCGCATGCGCGGCTACTACCAGGGGCGCTATACGGACAACGACATGATTACCTTCCAGGTAGAGTTGCGCCAGCGCATCTGGCGGCGTATCGGCTGCACGGTATGGGGCGGTGCCGGCAACGTATTCGAGAGCCTCGACCGGTTCGACTGGTCGGAAACGCTTCCCAACTATGGCGTCGGCCTGAGGTGGGAGCTGAAAAAACGGGTCAATGTGCGGCTCGATTACGGCTTCGGCAAGAAAACCAGCGGGTTCCTGCTGAGCCTGAACGAAGCTTTTTAGGTTAGTAAAGATATGAATGCTGATCCGAATAAAAATAACAGGCGACGGACGGTCAAAACCCGCAGCCGTTTCACCACGCTGCTGACCGTCTATTTCTTTGTCGCGCTGATTATCCCCAACTGCGTGCTGGCCAACACCGAGCCCTACTCCGTATGGACGGTCGAGGCGCTGATACTGATGCCGTTGGGATTTTATATGATGTGGAGCGTGGCACTGCGCCGTTCGGGCATAATGATCTGGCTGGCGTTCCCGTTCATTTTCCTGTGCGCGTTCCAGATCGTGCTGCTGTACCTTTTCGGCAACTCGATCATCGCCACGGACATGTTCACCAACCTGGTGACGACCAACCCAGGCGAGGCGGGCGAGCTGCTGAGCAACATCTACCCCTCCGTGATCCTGGTCTGCGTGATGTACCTGCCGCTGCTGTGGTTCGCCGCGCGCGAAATCGGGCACAAACGGCAGATATCGCGCACCACGCGCATGAACGTCGGGCTGACCGGGGCGGTGCTCATGGCGCTGGGCATGCTGGCGCTGTGGCCGGCCTACCGCGTGAGCGAAGACCGGCACGTGCTGCGGGACGAGATCTTTCCGCTCAACGTGCTCTACAACGTACACCTGAGCGCCACGGAATTCCGCAAGGCCTACAATTTCGAGGAGACCTCGGAGGATTTCACCTACGGTGCGTCGCGCACGGCCCAGGCGCCGGGGCGTGAGATATACGTCTACGTCATCGGCGAAGCCTCGCGTGCGATGAACTGGCAGTTGTACGGTTACGACCGCGAGACGAATCCCCGCCTTTCGCAGGTCGATGACCTGATCGTTTTCCGCGACATGCTCACGCAGAGCAACACCACGCACAAGAGCGTGCCGCTGATCCTCTCGTCCGTTGCGACCGACGAGCATCCCGAACTCTACCGCCGCAAGGGGCTCCCGGCGCTGTTCAACGAAGCCGGTTTCGAGACCTGGTTCATCTCCAACCAGTCGCCGCAGGGCGCCATGATCGACAAACTCGCCCGCGACGCCGACCACCTGATCTATATCCGCTCGCCGCGCCACGACATGCAGCTGCTGGACGAGGTGCGCCGCGCCGTGGAAAGCAACAAGGCGCAGAAGATGCTCTTCATACTCCACTGCTACGGCTCGCACTTCAGCTACCACCAGCGTTACCCGCGCGAGTTCGCGCATTTCCGCCCCGACGACGACGTGGCGATCTCGCGGGAACACGTGCAGACGCTCCGCAACGCCTACGACAATTCGATCCTCTACACGGATTTCTTCCTCTCGGAAACGATCCAGTACCTGCGCGGACTGCGCGGGACTTCGTCGGCGCTGCTCTACTGCGCCGACCATGGCGAGGACATCCTCGACGACAGGCGCGAACGCTTCCTGCACGCTTCGCCCACAACGACGGCCTACCAGCTCTACGTCGCTTCGCTGGCGTGGTTCTCCGACGCTTACCGGCAGAATTTCCCCGACAAGGCCGCTGTCGCCGAGGCAAACGCCACGGTACCCGCCACGACCCACGCGCTGTTCCACACCATGGCCGACATGGCTTCGATCCGGGGGAATTACATCGACACGGGCGTGTCGCTGGTCAATACGGGTTACGACCGCACCCGGCCGCGCCGTTATCTGAACGACCACAACGAGGCCGTACCCTTCCGCAAGACGGGCCTCGCCGGGGAGGACATGGAGGTATTCCGCCGCTTCGGCATCGAGCCCTGACCTGCACCCGTGCCCGCCCGGCTTGCCGCGGGAGCACTCCGCATGCGGCACGAAAACAACAAAGGCTGCCCGCAAGGACAGCCTTTGTTGCGTCTTTGTAGTCGGCGATTATTTCGCAGCCTCTACGGAAACCTTGCGGAATTCCTTCATCAGCTTCGAAATCTCCAGTGCTGATTTGCGGGCACGCGTACCGGCGGCCTTGTTGCCTTTCTCTACCTGTGCTGCTGCATTTGCTGCGAATACCTCGTACTCGGCATTGATCTTTGCTACTAATTCTTTCATAACTTTTATATTAATTTGGGTTTGTTATCAACGCAAAGATATAAAAATTATCTAAACATCATCATTTGCAGTTAAAAAAATCAGCTTTTTTAGCATATAATCCCCTTTTTAACTAGCTGTCACCCTGTTCACGGTACGTTTTTTGCCCCTGCAAGGGTGTAAAACATCCCGGTATGAACAGACTTTTCCTTATCACGGGGCTGCTCGCCGTACTCCTCGCGGGGTGCCGCAGGCACAAGCCCGAAACCGCCATGCCCCCGCTCAGGGTCGGCGTGGCCGAAGCCGTCACGGACAGCGTTCCCAACCGCATGGAGTTCATCGGTTACCTGGCGAGCAATTTCGATGCGGTGATCCAGCCGCGCGTGAACGGCTACCTGCTTACGAAGCAGTTTGCCAACGGTATGCCCGTGAAGCGCGGGCAGCTGTTGTTCACGATCGACCCCGACCAGCTTTCGACCTCGATGCTCGCAGCCGAGGCCGCCCTGCAATCGGCCCGGGCGCAGGCGATCGAAGCCCGCAACAACTACGACCGCGCCGTGCCGCTGGCCAGGATCAACGCCATCAGCCAGTCGCAGTTGGACCAGTATACGGCCCAGTACAAAGCCGCCGAAGCCACCGTCCGCTCGGCCGAGCAGACCCTCAGCAGCGCCCGCATGAACGTCGGCTATACGGAGCTTCGCTCGCCCATCGACGGTATCATCTCCAACACCTCGGCACACGTGGGCGACTACGTGGGCCCGGGCACGCAGTTCGGGGTGCTGACGACCATTTCGAACATCGACACGCTGACCGTCGACGTGGCGATCCCGATGGCGCAATACCTGCGCTCGGCGGGGCCGCGCACCTCGATCTTCGACAATGCGGGACTGCTCACCGACATTCGCCTGATGCTGGCCGACGGCACGGAATACCCCTATGAGGGGCTTTACGACTATACGCGTAAGGACGTGTCGAGCACGACCGGGACGCTCGTGCTGGTAGTGATGTTCCCCAACCCCGACCGTTCGCTCAAACCCGGGCAGTTCGCCCGTGTGGAGGCCAGCGTCGGCCCCGTACGGCCGCGCGTGGTCGTGCCGCAGGCGTGCGTGAGCCAGGCGCAGGGCGTCAACTCGGTCTGGGTAGTACGCCCCGACAGCACGGCCATGTACCGCCGGGTGATCCCGGGCGACACGTACGGGTCGATGTGGTGCATCGACGAAGGGCTCATCGACGGGGAACTGGTGGTAACGGCCGGACAGCAGAAACTGCACAACGGCATGAAGGTCATCCCCGAAAAAAAGTGACGCCATGGAGAAATTTTTCGTTTCGCGCCCGATCTTCGCCCTGTCGCTGGCCATCGTCATCGTCATCGTGGGGCTGATTTCGATCCTGAACCTGCCGATCGAACAATACCCCGACATCACGCCGCCCGTGGTCGAGGTCTCGGCCACGTACGACGGCGCCGATGCCGAGACGGTCAACAACGCCGTGGCGACGCCCGTGGCGCAGAGCGTCATGGGCGTGAGCGACATGCTCTACCTGCAGACCACCAGCGCCAACGACGGTTCGATGGTCATGCAGGTGACCTTCGACATAGGCTCCGACCCCGACCTGGACGCCATCTTCACGCAGAACAACGTCTCTTCGGCCACCGCACAGCTCCCGGCGACGGTCACCAAGCAGGGCGTCACCACGCGCAAGACCATGACCGGCTTCCTGCTGGTCTTCTCGCTGCACAGCGACGGACGCTACGACGCCGAGTTCCTCTCCAACTACGCTTACATCAACCTCCAGAACGAGCTGCTCAAGATCGACGGCGTAGGCAAAGTGTCGATCATGGGCGCCGGCGAGTACGCCATGCGCGTATGGCTCAAGCCCGACGTGCTGAAATACTACGGCATCCCGGTTTCGGCCGTCACCGCGGCCATCGAGAACCAGGGAGGCATCTACCCCGCCGGGCAGTTCGGGGCCGAACCCGCGCCCGACGGCACCACCTATACTTATACGGTGACCATGCCGCCGCAGATCACCACCCCCGCGCAGTTCGGCGACATCGTGGTCGTCACGACTTCGGAAGGCCAGCAGATCCGGCTGTGCGATGTGGCCGAGGTTTCGCTCGGCAGCCAGAGCTACGGCGTGAGCTCGCTCTTCGAGGGCAAGCCCACGGCCATGATCGTCGTCTACCAGCAGCCCGGCAGCAACGCCGTGGAGGTGGGCAAGAAGGTCAGGGCGGCGATGGCACGGCTCGAAAAACGCATGCCCGACGGCATTGCGGCCACCACGATCGTCGACACCACGACCAGCATCGACGCCGGTATCCGGGACATATTCCACACGCTGGTGATCGCCCTCATCCTGGTGATCTTCATCATCTACCTCTTCATCCAGGACTGGCGGGCGACCGTCATCCCGCTCGTGGCGATCCCCGTCTCGCTCATCGGGGCCTTCGCGCTCTTCCCGCTGCTGGGCTTCTCGGTCAACATCATCTCGCTGCTGGGGCTGGTGCTGGCCATCGGCCTGGTGGTCGACGACGCCATCGTGGTCGTCGAGGCCGCGCAGGTCAATATCGCCGCCGGCATGCGGCCCCGCGCCGCGGCGCTCGAAGCCATGAAAAACGTCGCCTCGCCCATCGTCGCCACGACGGTCGTGCTGCTGGCCGTATTCGTCCCCGTGTCGTTCACGGGCGGCATCACGGGGCGGCTGTTCCAGCAGTTCTCCATCACGATCGCCGTCTCGGTAGTGATCTCGGCATTCAATGCCCTGACGCTCTCCCCGGCGCTTTGCGCCCTGCTGCTGCGCCGCCGCGAACCACCGCAGAAAGGCTTTTTCGCCGCCTTCAACCGCTCCTTCTCCCGCAACATGGATCGCTATACGGCCTTTACGCCGACGCTTATCCGCCACGTGACGCGCACGGGCGTATTCATCGCCGTGGTACTCGCGGTCATCTTCGTCGTATGGCGCAAGCTGCCCGCGGGGTTCCTCCCCGAGGAAGACCAGGGCTACGTCATGGTGATGGTCTCCACGCCCGAAGCCTCGGCGCTTCCCGTCACGCAGGCCGCCATGGAAGAGGCCGACGCCGTGATCCGCACCCTGCCCGAAGTGGCCTCGACCTCGTTCGCCGCGGGTTTCAACATGATGGCGGGCATCGCCTCGACCGACAGCGGCATCATCTTCGTCTCGCTGGTCGACTTCGCCGACCGCAAACTCTCGGCCATGGAAATCGCACAGAAACTCACCGACGAGCTGTACGTCGCCGTGCCGGGAGCCGAGTGCTATGCCTTCATCCCGCCCTCGATCCCCGGGCTGGGCATCACGTCGGGCGTATCGGTCGAGGTGCAGGATCTCGAAGGGCGCGGCACGGCCTACCTGCTCGCCCAGGCCGGACGGCTGATGGATTCGTTGCGCAAACAGCCCTCGATCGCCTCGGTGACCACGCAGTTCAACGCCGGGGTGCCCCAGCGCCGCCTGCGCATCGACAAGGAGCAGGCGCTCGCCGCAGGCGTCGATCTGGGCGTACTGTACGGCGACCTGACGACCCTGCTGGGAGGCGCCTACATCAACAACTTCTCGCGTTTCGGCAAGCTCTACCAGACCTATATTCAGGCGGCCCCCGAATACCGGATCGACAAACGCTCGCTCGACAATTACTACGTTGCCTCGTCCTCGGGCGAGAGCGTGCCCGTATCGTCGTTCGTGGAGGTCGTCGACACGGTGGGCGTGGAATACGTCTCGCAGTTCAACCTCTACCGCTCGATCTCCCTCACGGTGACGCCCGCGGCGCGCGCCTCGACCACGACCGTCATGCACGAGATCACCCGTACGGCCGGCGAGGTGCTGCCCGACGACATCGGCACGGCGTGGAGCGGCACCTCCTATCAGGAAGCCAATGCCTCGAAGACGGGCGGGCTGGTCTACCTGCTGGCGCTGGTGTTCGTCTTCCTGGCCCTCGCGGCGCTCTACGAATCGTGGGGACTGCCGCTGGCGATTCTGATGAGCGTCCCCGTCGCAGTGCTGGGCGCCGTGCTCTTCATCGGGGTATCGCACCTTTTGGACGCCTTCTTCGTCAACGACGTCTACATGCAGATTTCGCTGGTCATGCTCATCGGCCTGGCGGCCAAGAACGCCATCCTGGTCGTGGAGTACGCCGACCGGCTGTTCAACGAAAAGGGCCTGTCGCTGATGGACGCCGCGATCGGCGCCGCCAAACTGCGCGTGCGGCCGATCATCATGACCGCCTTCGCGTTCATCCTCGGCGTCATGCCGCTGGTATTCGCCAGCGGGGTCTACGCCACGGCACGCAACATCATGGGCGTGGCACTGGTGGGCGGTATGCTGTTCGCCACGCTGCTGGGCATCTTCGTCTACCCGGCACTCTACTATTTCGTGGGGCGCATCGGGAATTTCGAACGCCGCCGCGAACGCAAAAAACAGGAGGAAAAACTATGAAAACCGGATACCTTACCGTAATCTTCGCGCTCGCCTGCGCGGCCTGCACACCCCGTTTCTACCCGCCCAAGGTCGACGTGCCCGACGACTACCTCTACGGCGAAGGCTTCCCGCGGGACACCGCGGCGCTCGCCTCCGACTGGTGGCGGCTGTTCGGGGACACGGTGCTCGACAACCTCGTGCAGCGGGCGCTGGAGAACAACCGCGACGTGGCCGTAGCGGCTTCGCGCGTGGAAGAGGCGCGGCAGAACCTCGGCGTCGTGCGGGCGCAGTTCCTGCCCCAGGTGGGCATAGGCGTCACGGCCGAAGGGGAATACACGCCCCAGACCAAGATCGTGCAGTCCTATGCCGTCGAACCGTCGCTCTCCTGGGAAATCGCCCTGTTCGGGCAGCTGCGCAACGCCAAACGGGCTGCCAGGGCGCAAATCGCCTCTTCGGAATGGGCGCTGCGGGGCGTGCGGTTGTCGTTGGCCGCGGAGGTTGCCACGACCTACTTCACGCTGCTCGAATACGAACGCGACCTGGCGATCGCCCGGCGCAGCTGCACCCTGCGGCGCGAATCGGCCGCACTGATCGACTCGATGTTCCGCTACGGCATGTCGGACGGCGTGGCGCTGGAGCAGGCACGCAGCCTGGTCTACACGGCCGAGGCGGACATCCCGCAATACGAACGTGCCGTGAAGCAGACGCGGCTGTCGCTCGACATCCTGCTGGGCGAAACGCCGCAGGCGGCGGACAGCACGGGCTCGGGGCTGCGCCTGCTCGCAGACCGCCATCCCGCCGACATCCCCGTAGGGCTTCCGTCCGAGCTGCTCGAGCGGCGCCCGGACATCATGGAAGCGCGTTACGACATGCTCCGGGCGGCTGCCGAAGCCGGGGTCGCACGCGGGGCAAGGTTTCCGTCCATCGCACTGACGGCCAAAGGCGGAATAGCATCCAACTCGATCAAAGGTTTAACTGCGGCAAACCCCTGGGCGTGGGATGCGCTGGGCTCGCTCACGCAACCCCTGTTCGCCTTCGGCAAGCTGCGCCGCTCGGAGCTGGCGGCCATGGAACGTTATACGCAGGCGGCAAAGACTTACGAGCAAACCGTGCTGACGGCCTTCGCAGATGTCGAGAAGGCGCTGGTCGCCATCGCCACCTACCGCGGGCAGGCGGAGCGCTACTGCGAACTGGTCGTCTCGAACGACCGTATCGCCACCATGACGCAGGCGCTCTACCGCAGCGGGCTGTCGGACTACCTCGACGTGATCGACGCCCAACGAAGCCTCTACCAGTCGCAGATGGGGCTGGTGAACCTCGTGGCGCAGCAGTACATCAACTACGTGAACCTCTGCAAGGCGCTGGGCGGCGGGTGGTAGCGCCGCCCGCCGCAGGCGGAAAACGGCGCGCCGACGGGCCGGCCCCACCCTGCCGCACAGAAGCGGCAGGCCGGATACGCGCCCCAATATACCCACAAATGGGGATTGCATATCCGGCCGCAAAGTCGTATCTTTGGCGCCAAAACAAAGAGCGACAATGCGTTTATCCGAACTTAAAACCGGCGAGTCGGCCACGATCCTCAAGGTAACGGGTCACGGAGGCTTCCGCCGACGTATCATGGAGATGGGGTTCGTCCGCGGGCAGCGGGTCGAAGTGATACTCAACGCCCCCCTGAAAGACCCGATCGAATATAAAATCATGGGCTACGACATCTCGCTGCGCCGTACCGAGGCCGACATGGTCGTCGTACTCTCCGACAGCGAAGTGAACGAATACCTTGCCGGAGGACATCACCGTCACCGCCCTCATCACGGGCACCGCCACGAACATTGCGGCTGCGAAACGGCAGAACAGTCCGCCGGGGAGTACCCAGCCGCAGGGACACCGGGCGCGGACGACGACTGCGCCACGGCCGACGAGGTCATCTCGCGCCACAGCCGCACGATCAGCGTGGCGCTCGTGGGCAACCCCAACAGCGGCAAGACCTCGCTTTTCAACGCCATATCGGGCGGCCACGAACACGTGGGCAACTACAGCGGCGTGACCGTCGGCGCCAAGAGCGGCCACCGCTACTACCGCGGCTACCGCTTCGAGGTGACCGACCTGCCGGGCACCTATGCCCTTTCGGCCTATACTCCCGAGGAGCGTTACGTCCGCAGCCATATCGCCGAAAAGACGCCCGACGTCATCATCAATTCGGTCGTGGCGTCGAACCTCGAACGCAACCTTTACCTGACGACCGAGCTGATCGACATAAACCCGCGCATGGTGGTGGCTCTCAATATGTATGACGAGCTCAATTCACGCGGTTCGGAGCTCGATTACGACAACCTGGGACGGATGCTCGGCGTACCGATGGTACCCGTCGAGGCACGCAACGGCAAAGGCATCGAGGCGCTGTTGGACACCGTGATCGCCGTGTACGAAAATCAGGACGAGCGCGTACGCCACATCCATATAAACATGGGCCCCGTCATCGAGGAGGGGCTCCGGCGGCTCAAGGACGACATGAGCGACTACCGCGGCGAACTGCCCAAGGCCTTCCCGCCACGCTACTATGCCATGAAGATGCTCGAAGGCGACAGGCAGGTCGAGGAACAACTGCGCGGCAGCAGCCGCTATCCCGAGTGGGTGGAGATCCGCGACCGCGAGGCGAAGCGCATCGCCGAAGCCCTGGGCGAGGATGTCGAGACGGCTTTCGCCAACCAGAAATACGGGTTCATTCAGGGGGCGCTCAAGGAGACCTACACCCCGGGAAAACGCGAAGAGGCCTCGGCCACGAAGCTGATCGACACCTTCGTGACGCACAAGCTGTGGGGCTTCCCGATCTTCTTTTTCCTGATGTGGCTGATGTTCTGGTGCACGTTCAGCCTCGGCGCCTACCCGCAGGAGTGGATCGACACGCTCGTGGGATGGATCGGCAGCGGCGTGGACGCGCTCCTTCCTGCGGGGCCGCTGCGCGACCTGCTGGTCGACGGCATCATCGGCGGCGTGGGGGCGGTCATCGTCTTCCTGCCCAACATCATGATCCTCTACCTGTTCATCTCGTTCATGGAGGATTCGGGCTATCTGGCGCGCGCCGCGTTCATCATGGACCGCGTGATGCACCGCATCGGCCTGCACGGCAAATCGTTCATCCCGCTGATCATGGGCTTCGGCTGCAATGTCCCGGCCATCATGGCCTGCCGGACGATCGAAAGCCGAAGCAGCAGACTGATAACCATACTCATAACCCCCTTCATGTCATGCAGTGCTCGAATACCGATCTACCTCCTGCTCGCCGGGACGTTCTTCGCCGCCGACGCCAGTCTGGTGATGATCGGGCTCTATGTGCTGGGAGTCGTGCTGGCCGTCGTCACGGCACGCCTGATGCGGCGCTTCATGTTCCCGGTGGACGAAACGCCCTTCGTCATGGAGCTGCCGCCCTACCGCCTGCCGACCTGGAAGACGACGCTCACCCACATGTGGGACAAATGCGCGCAATACCTGCGCAAAATGGGAGGCATGATCCTGATCGCTTCGATGGTCGTATGGTTCCTGAGCTATTACCCCCGCAGCGAAGAGGGCGGCACGACGGCCCACTACGAGAACTCCTACCTCGGGCGTCTGGGGCAAAGCTGTGCGCCGATATTCAGTCCGCTGGGACTGAACTGGAAGGCGGGCGTGGCACTGCTGTCGGGTGTCCCGGCCAAGGAGATCGTCGTCAGCACGCTCGGCGTGCTCTATCCCGACGGCGGGGAGGCGGCAAGCGCCCCCGGCGCCGGCACGACGGAGATCGTCACGGGATCGGGCGAAAAGATCGAGATCGGGAACCTGCCGGAAGGCAGCATCGCCATTATCGGCGGGGCGGACGGACAGACGGCGATCCGCATTGCGGAAAACGCTGACGCACAGGTCGGCACGGGCACGCAGGCGGGCAAGGTCGCAGAGCTGGCCGGCGAAGACGAGGAAACCGTGAACCTCTCCCGCAAGCTGCTGGCAAGCGGCGACTTCACGCAGGCATCGGCACTGGCTTTCCTGGTATTCATCCTCCTCTACTTCCCCTGCATTGCGACCATCGCCGCCATCGGCGCCGAGGCCGGGTGGAAATGGGCCACGGCTGCCGTGGCCTACAACACGGTGCTGGCGTGGGTCGTAGCATGGGCGGTCTACCGCCTTTTCATGTGGCTCTGACATGGGGTGGCAGGACTTTGCGGTCTGGGGTATCGGCATCGTGGTCGCAGCCGTCGTACTGCGGCGGATGTGGTGCTTCTTCAGGGGCAGGGGGCGCGGCGGATGCGCGTCGTGCGCCAGTACGCATTGCGCGCTTAAGACGGCACGCCGCAGGGGCCGCGGCGGCAACGGCAGACCATAGCCCGAAAAATACCGGGCTGAAAAGGCCCGCTCGCCGGAAAGGGGTGCGGACCGGACGGCTCCTCCCTTTCCGCCATTTTTCCACCGGCATGCCGGGTTACCTCCCCGAAAAAAAGAGGTTTCCGGCGGCCACACCCGCAGGATGGCGCCCGTCCACGGACAACGGCAAGGCCGGCATCTCCTGCAAGCCCGATCCGGAATGCGCCTCCGAAGCCGGAGGCGGCACGCCGCGCATAAAATCGCAGGCGGGAGGAACAATTTCCGCCGGGAAACATTATCTTTGCCCCGGAATCAAGCGCACACGCAATGTCCGGACTTTTTTACATCCTTCTTTTCTGGCTGATCGGCAATGCATTGAGCATCCTTACCGGAGGTTATGTTTCAGGTAACATCATCGGCATGATCCTGCTCTTCGCAGCCTTGTGCCTGCATTGGGTCAAAGCCGAAACGGTACGTCCCGCAGCCCGGTTCCTGCTGGGGGCCATGGCACTCTTCTTCGTCCCCTACGGCGTAGGGCTGATGGACTCCTACCGCGTGATCCTCGACAACCTGTGGGCGATCGTAATCTCGGGCATCGCCTCGACGATCATCGTCCTGCTGGTGACGGGGCAGACGTTCCAGAGCCTGAACCGCCGCTCGCGCCTGCGCCGCATCCGGCACCTTCGTGAAACCGCCGTAAACACCCCGGACAATGATTGACAAGGCGTTCCTCTCCACCGACCTCTTCCTGCTGACGCTCACCGTGGGGCTTTACTGCCTCGGGACGGCGGTCTACCGCCGCATCCGGATGCCGCTGCTGCATCCCGTGCTGCTCACGTTCGTCGCCGTCATCGTATTCCTCCGTGCGGCGGACATCGGCTATGCCCGCTACCAGGAAGCCACGGGCATCCTCGACTTTGCCCTGGGCATGTCGGTGGTCGCACTCGGCTACCTGCTCTACGAACAGGTCGAACAACTGCGCGGAAGCCTGCTCCCGGTCGGCATCGCCACCCTTGCGGGTTGCGTGGCGGGCGTGCTGAGCGTCGTATATATCGCCATGGCTTTCGGCGCCGGACGCGAGATACTCAACTCGATAGCCCCCAAGTCGGTCACCGTGCCCATCGCCGTGTCGGTCTCCGGGCCGCTGGGCGGCATCGTCCCCGTCACGTCGGTCGTGGTGTTCTGCGTGGGGATCTTCGGCAGCACCTTCGGCGAGTGGATCCTGCGCCGCTGCGGCGTGCGGGATGCCGAAGCAAGGGGGTTTGCGCTGGGAGCCGCGGCGCACGGCATCGGTACGGCGCGCGCCATCGAGATGGGAGCCGTCGAAGGAGCCCTGAGCGGGCTGGCGATGGCCCTGATGGGACTGGCTACGGCGCTGCTGATGCCGCTGATGGAGCGGTATCTGTATTAGCAGTAAGCCCTGCGGCAGGCGGACGGGCATATATCGGGCTCATAAAAGTCGCATCAAAGTTTTTTAAATTCTATAATAAATACTATTTTTGCACAATTGCTGGCAATTCGCACAAAAGTAGGTTAATATGGAGTGGTTACACACCTTGTTCTTCGGCAGCGGCATCGCCCATGCCGTGCTGACCTTCGCATTGGTCATCACCATCGGCATTTTGCTCGGAAAAGTCAAAATCGGCGGCATCTCGCTCGGAATCACATGGATTCTGTTCGTAGGTATCGTCCTGAGTCATTTCGGAATGACGGTGGACGGCGAGGTCAGGCACTTCGTGCAGGAATTCGGGCTGATTCTGTTCGTCTTCTCGATCGGTCTGCAAGTCGGACCGGGATTTTTCGCATCGTTCAAACACGGCGGCATGACGCTGGTCATGTGTGCCGTAGCCATCGTACTGCTGGGCGTGGCGACGGCCTATGTAGTTCATCTGGCGACGGGCACGCCGATTCCGACGATGGTCGGCATCCTTTCGGGCGCAGTGACCAACACCCCCGGACTGGGTGCCGCGCAGCAGGCTTACACCGATGCGTTGGGAATCGAAGACCCCACGATCGCGCTGGGATACGCCGTGGCTTATCCGCTCGGCGTCGTGGGCATCATATTCACGATGATCTTCATCCGCTACGCCCTGCGCGTGAAGTTCGAAAAGGAGGACGAGGGGCTGGCGGCGCTGAGCCGTGAACACAAACTCGCCGACAAGGTTTCGGTCGAATTCACCAACAAGACGCTCGACGGCCGCACGGTGGCCTATGTCCGCGACCTGATCAACCGTCAGTTCGTCATATCGCGCATCCTGCGTCCCGACGGAACGATCTCGATGGCCGATGCGGAGAGCGTGATACATATCGGCGACCGGCTGTGGCTAATCTCGCAGGCCGAGGACATCGAGGCGATCGTGGCCTTCTTCGGCCGCCGCGTGGAGATGACCGACGAGCAGTGGGGCAACAATACGCCCAATGCCGAGCTGGTGTCGCGCCGCATCCTGATTACGAAATCGTCGCTCAACGGCAAGAAATTCTCCGACCTGCGCCTGCGCACGAAATACGGCATCACCATCACGCGCGTAAACCGCGCGGGCGTCGATCTGATCCCCTATCAGGGCTTGGAACTGCAGGTCGGCGACCGCGTGATGGTCGTAGGGCCCGCGAAAGCCGTGGCGCAGGTGGCCGACGTATTGGGCAACTCGCTCAAGAAGCTGAACCAGCCTAATTTGGTGACGATCTTCGTAGGTATCGCTTTAGGTGTGCTGCTGGGGTCGATTCCGCTGCTCAACGTACCCCAGCCCGTGAAGCTCGGACTGGCAGGAGGCCCGCTGATCGTGGCCATCCTGATCGGACGCTTCGGCACGCATTTCCACCTGGTCACCTACACTACGATGAGCGCCAACCTGATGCTGCGCGAAATCGGCATCGCGCTGTTCCTCGCGGCGGTGGGCATCGGCGCGGGCGACGGATTCATCGACGCCATCGTCGACGGCGGTTACCGCTGGATCGGATACGGCGTCGCCATCACCGTCCTGCCGCTGATAATCGTCGCGCTGGTAGCGCGGCTGTGGCTCAAGATGAACTACTACACGCTGATGGGACTTATCGCCGGATCGACGACCGATCCCCCGGCGCTGGCCTACGCCAATGCGACGGCAGGCAACGACATGCCGGCCGTGGGGTATTCGACGGTCTATCCCGTAGTGATGTTCCTGCGCGTGCTGACGGCGCAGATATTCATCCTCTTCTCGCTGTAAGCGGGACGGTTCGTAAAAAATGTTACGAACTGTTACCCGTCCCGCATGTCGCTCAAAAGCAGTTTGGGGCGAGAAATGAAGCGGCGGAGAGAGTCGGATGGCAGATAAAATTCAACGATGGCTTTTAAATTTTAATCGGAATACCTATCTTTGCTGCTGGCAAAAATCCAAACACCCTTATACTATGGCAAAAGCAGTCAACATCGCCCGTTCCCATCGGTTGGACGGCATCGGAGAGTACTATTTTTCGCGCCGTCTGCGCGAGATCGCCGAAATCGAAGCGGCAACGGGCCGTCAGATCGTGAAACTCGCTATGGGCAGCCCCGACCTGCCCCCGCACCAGTCGGTCATCGACCGCCTCGCAAAGGAGGCACAGCGCCCCGACGTACACAAATACATGTCTTACAAGGGAGAACCCATCCTGCGCAAGGCTTTTGCGGACTGGTATAAGAAATGGTACCGCACGGAACTGGACTACAACAACGAAGTACTGCCCCTGATCGGCTCGAAGGAGGGCATCATGCACATATGCATGACGTTCCTCAATAAGGGCGACAAGGTGCTCGTGCCCAACCCCGGCTACCCCACCTACTCGGCTGCCGTGCGCCTCTCGGGCGGCGAGATGGTTCCCTATGCGCTGAACAAACAGACCGGCTTCTACCCCGACTTCGAGGCGATCGAGAAGGCCGGGTTGGACGGCGTGAAGATGATGCTGGTCAACTACCCCAACATGCCGACGGGCCAGACCCCGACGATGGAGCTGTTCCAGAAAATCGTGGATTTCGGCGCCCGGCACAACATCCTGATCGTGCACGACAACCCGTACAGTTTCATCCGCAATGCCGCCGCCCCGATCTCGATCATGGAGGCCGAGGGCGCACGCGACGTCGCACTGGAGATGAACTCGCTGTCGAAAGGCCACTCGATGGCCGGCTGGCGCGTGGGCGTCGTCGTGGGCAAGAAGGAGTGGATCGACTCGATCCTGACGTTCAAGTCGAACATGGACTCGGGCATGTTCTACCCGATCCAGGCGGCGGCCGACACGGCGCTGGCACTGGGCGAAGAGTGGTTCAAGGAGCTGAACGACATCTATTACGGCCGCGAGAAGCAGGCCTATGCGCTGCTCGACGCGCTGGGATGCAAATACCGCGAGCACCAGGCCGGCCTGTTCGTATGGGCCGAGCTGCCCGAGTCGTATGAGGGCGACAGCTTTGCGTTCTCGGACGAGGTGATGGACAAATGCGACGTGTTCCTGACCCCGGGCGGCATCTTCGGCTCGGAGGGCAACCGTTACATCCGCATCACCCTCTGCTGCCCCGAGGAATTGCTGAAAAAAGCTACGGACAATATCATCGCCAAGTTCGGGAAGTAACTCCCGGGCAATACGGAATAAGGCGCTCCCCTCGCGGACATCGGTTCCCGAGGGGAGTTTTTTTCAGGCAGCTTTCCGGCGAAGAGGGGGCGGGGCCCGGCGTAAAGCGCGATCCCGCAGCGGGAAGAAGCTGCAACCGACGACTCTTGAAAAGAGGGGACGGAGCCCTGTCCCCCGAAATCCGAAACAGACGCATATGGAGATAAAATCACTGGAAAATACATGTTTCGGCACGCTGTTCGAGGCATTCGGCCAGGCATTCGCCGATTACGAAGTCCAACTGGACGAAACGCCTGTCTCTTATACACCTCTGACGCTGCCGA
>ENA-OZHP01000427-OZHP01000427.1-human-gut-metagenome-genome-assembly--contig:-NODE-427-length-18741-cov-7.746227_pt1 | contig 18741 bp, 8 predicted proteins | sample MGYA00244046_ERZ653686 | MGnify/ENA primary metagenome ERZ653686 (study PRJEB26926, sample SAMN06165313) | human gut metagenome | biome: ENVO:00009003; feature: ENVO:2100002; material: ENVO:00002003... | reverse complement strand
CCAGCCGCCGCGCTGATGCCCCTGACGGTGAAGCTCTCCGTCAGTCCGGCCTTTTCCGCGTATCGAGCCAGGGTCTCGCCCCCCAGCTCCACCGCCATCTGAGCATAGGCGCAGTTGCAGGACCGGGCCAGGGCGTCATACAGGTCCATATCCCCGTGGGCATAGGGACAGGTGATAACGCCGCCGTCCAGCTCCAGACGCCCGGTGCAGGTGAAGTGCCGGTCCAGAGCGCCGTCCAGATTCTCCAAAGCCGCAGCAGTGGTCACCAGCTTGAACACGGAGCCCGGGGCAAACGTGGACGACAGCACCCGGTTCAGATACACGCCGTCATACCGGCTGTCCCCGTCCCGGATCTCCGGCGGGTCCGCCGGGTCAAAGGTGGGGCTGGACACCATGCACAGCACGTCGCCGGTGCGATAGTTGTACACCGCCACGGCCCCCTTCCGGCCGTTCAGGGCCTCCAGGGCCGCAGCGTTCAGCTCTGCGTCAATGGTCAGATATACCTTGTGTCCTCCGGCGGAGGTACCCGTCAGGGGGTCGAAGCCCACCAGCCGCTGCCGCAGGGCCGCCTTGGCGGAGGTGGAGATGTTGTCGTCCCGGTCCCCCACCGCGTGCAGAGTGGCCCGGCGGATGGAGCCGTCCTCCGCCCAGGTGCCGGAGGCCCCGTCATACAGCACCAGGCCGTTCCGGTCCAGCACCTGGCCCAGGGCCAGCCGTCCCTCCTGATAGGCGTGGTCGTTGGCCGGGAAGGCGGCCCACTGCCCGCCCCGCACCACATAGCGCACGCAGAACAGCAAAATTCCCGCCGCCAGCACCGCCACCAGCGCCGCCAGCAGCATGGACCGCAGCTTTACCTGTTTCAAGACCGCCCCTCCTTCCCGAATATCTCGTCCACCGGGATCTCCGGCATATCCTCAAAGAACCCCGCCCGCTTCCGGGACAGTCTCTCCGGCTTATCCTCCGGCGGTTTCTCCTCCGGCGGACGGCGCACATCGACGGCCTTCAGATAGGCCAGCAGCCCCCAGCAGGACAGCATGCTGGACCCGCCCATGGACACAAAGGGAAATGTCACGCCGGTCAGCGGCAGGATGTCCACCGCGCCCAGCACGTTCAGGGTGGTCTGGAAGATCAGCATGGACGCTGCGGCGCAGGCGGCGATGGCATAGAAGCCGGACCGGGCGCTGTCGCCGGACCGCAGGGCAAACACCGCCAGGGCCATCACCGCCCCCACGCACACCAGGGCCAGCAGCAGCCCGAACTCCTCGCTCACCACGCCGAACACTAGGTCCGTATTGGCCGCCCCCACATATTTCAGCCATGCGTCCTCCGGCCCTGTGCCGAACAGGCCGCCGGACGCAGCAGCGGACATGGTGCGGCTCTGCTGATAGCCGGTGGTCTGGGTAAATTCCCAGGCATGCCGCCAGACGGTGAACCGCTGGGCCACATACGGCTTGAAGTGCAGCACCAGTCCCCCGGCAAAGCCCGCAGCCGCCGTCATCATCACGATGGAGGCCAGGTCCCCGGTCCGCAAAAAGGCAATGCACAGAAAGGCCACGAAAAACACCAGTGCCGTGCCAAAGTCACTCATCAGCGCCAGACATCCCACGCAATAGGCGGAAAACAGCACCGTGAAGATCAGGTTCCGCTTGGCAAAGAGCCGGTCCAGGGTGGCGGCCCCTGCCAGGATAAACGCCAGCTTCACCAGCTCCGACGGCTGGAAGGAAATGGGGCCCACCGATATCCAGTTCTTGGCTCCGAAAATACGCTCCCCCATCACAACGTTGAAGGCCAGCAGTGCCGCCGCGGCCGCAGCCACCGGCCAGCGCAGCTTCACCGCCAGATGCAGCCGCTCCAGCAGCCACACCAGGGTGCCGTAAATGCCCATGCCCAGCGTCACCGCCGCCAGCTGCTTGTAAAGAGCCCCCGGGTCCCAGGCGGCGGTAATGGCAAAGCCCACCGTGGCCAGCAGCAGCGCCAGGGTCTCCAGGTCAAACTGCCGCCGGTGCAGCCTCCGGCTGACGCCGTACAGCGCCCATCCCAGGCCGCACAGGCCGAAAAAGCCCGCGCTGACGGGATAGATGTTCTCCGCTCCGAAGCCCGGGGCAAACTGCCCCCACAGCAGCAGCTGGATAAACGTCAGCAGCCACAGACTGCCCACGGGATTGGGCCGCTTTTTAGGCTGCCCGGTGTGCTGGGGCTGCTCCGACGGGAAGAAGAACAGCTCCACCCCGCCCAGGGCGATGGAGTCCCCGGGGTTCAGACTGGCAGGCACCAGCGTCCGCTTTCCGTTCAGCAGCACCCCGCTGCTGCGGTTGATGGGGTCGACCCGCCATATCCCGCCGTCGTCCCGCTGCAAAATGGCGTGTGTCCGGGACACGGAGGGAAAATTCACCCGGATATCCGCCCGCCGGGCCCGGCCGATGACGTTCTCCCAGTGATACAGCTCGTACCGCGCACCGTTGGACAGGGTCACAAAGCCCCAGCTCTCCCGGTCCCGGCCCCGGAACAGGGACTTGCAGCACCGCACCAGCAGCCACACCGCCAGCCCGGCGGTCACGCCCCGGAACAGCCACAGGATCACCGGCAGCGCCGGGGAAATCGTTTGTTGCAGAAATGCCGTCATAGTTTACGCTCCACTTCGGTCCTTTGTCTTTCGCGTCATGTCTATCATACCATTTTTGTGCGGAAAAGCAACCGTGTTTAAGGATTATTTAACCACAGCCGCCGCATTCTGTGGTATAATCAGCCTGACTATAAGGGAGGAGTGGTTCTCATGACCATCGAGAAACGATTGGCCCCGTCCAACACCGCCATGCTGGCGATCCCCCTGATAACGGCGGCGGTTCTCGGCGTGGCCATCGGCGAGCTGGTCTACCGCCCGGGCATGGGGGCATGGGACCGTCTGGCGGCACTCCGGCGCGCCAGACAGACGCGGCCCTGACCATGCTTCGGCTATCCGGCAAGCAAAAACCTCCGGCCTGGCCGGAGGTTTTTGCTTGCTCGTTTTATTTACTTACAGCAGGATGTCCGTCAGGTCGTCGAACACCTGGGACTTGGTGACCACCACCACATGGTCCCCCTCCTGGATGGTGGTGAGACCGCCGGGGATGATGATCTTGTTTTCCCGGGCAATGGCCGCCAGCAGCACGCCCTTTTTCAGGGTCAGATCCTTCAGGGGCTTGTCCAGCACCGACCGGCTGGAGGCCGTGGCGGTAAATTCCAACGCCTCCACGGAGCCGTCCAGCATTTTGTAAAGGCTCTCCACGGTGCTGCCCTGGGAGTTGGCCAGAGCCCGGACATAGCGGGTGATCTGGTTGGAGGTCAGGTCCTTGGGACTGATGATGCTGCCCAGCTTCGTCTCCTGCACTAGGTCCATGTAGTTGGGACGGGTCATCTTGGTCAGCACCTTGGGCACCCCGGCCCGCTGGGCCGTCAGCGCCATCAGCAGGTTCTCCTCGTCCCGGTCCGTCAGCGCCACAAAGGCGTCGGTCTCAAAGATGTTCTCGCTGTCGATCAGGTCTGCGTCGGTGCCGTCGCCCTCAATGATCATGGCGCCGGGCAGGGAGGCCGACAGACGCAGGCACTTGTCGTGCTTCATCTCGACAATGCGGACCTTGGTATTGCTGCGGGCCAGCTCCCAGGTCAGGTACATGGTGATGCGGCTGCCCCCCAGAATGGACACGTTCTTCACCTTCTGCAGGGTGCGTCCGATGCCCCGCAGCATCTTCTGCAGCTCCGCCTTGGTGCCCACCATGTACAGCTTGTCCCCGCTGCGGGGCACAAAGGAGCCGTCGGGGATGATGATGTCGTCCCCCCGGTGGGCGGCGCAGATCAGCACCTCCGCCAGGCGGTTGCGATGGAAATCGTTCAGGGACACCCCCGCCAGGGAGTCCTCCTCCGTCACCCGGAAGCCGATCATGTCGATGCGCCCTCCGGCGAAGGGCTCCACCGAGAAGGCCGCCGGGAAGCTCAGGATCCGGGCGATCTCCTGGGCCGCCCCCAGGTCGGGATTGATGAGCATATCCAGGCCGATCTCCCGCTTCAGCATCCCGGCGTCCCGGCGGTACTCCGGGTTCCGGACCCGGGCGATGGTGTGCTGTGCCCCCAGCTTTTTGGCGATCAGGCAGCACACCAGGTTCGTCTCGTCCAGATTGGTGACGGCGATGACCAGGTCCGCGCCGCGGACCCCCGCCGCGTCCAGCACGCTGATGCTGGCGCCGTTGCCCTCCACGCACATCACGTCCAGGGTGCTGTCGGCCCGGTGCAGGGCCGCGGCGTCGTCATCCACGATGGTGATGTCGTGATCCTCTACCGCCAGCTGCCGCGCAATGGCATAGCCGACCTTGCCGTTGCCTACGATGATGATTTTCATGCTTGCTCCTCTCCGCTGCCCGACGGCAGCCGGCTGCGCCTGCGGCGCAGGATAACGGCGCTGTATTCCGCGCCCATGATCAGCACCGTGCCGCTCATATACAGCCACAGCAGCACCACGACTATCGTGGCGATGGAGCCGTACAGCACGGAGTAATTGGCAAAATGCTCCACATAATAAGAAAACGCCAGGGACAGGACCATCCATGCCGCCAGAGAGATGCCTACCCCGGGAGCAACTTCCTTCAGGGGACGGCGCTGGCCTTGGGCCAGCATATACAGCACCGTCAGCATCAGGAACATCACCACGCCCAGAACGATGAAGCGCAGATAGCTCCACAGGTCAATGAAGCCCTGCGGCAGGGCAATGAGCCCGGACACGAACTCCAGGGCCCGGCGGCCCACCGTCACCAGCAGCAGCGTCAGTCCGATGGTCAGGATCAGCCACACGGTGAACAGCAGAATCCCCAGCTGATTGACCAGCATTTTCCGGGGCGGACCCAGGCCGAAGGCCTTGCGCAGGGAGTGCAGCAGACAGCTGGTGGCCCGCATGGGGAACCAGACGGAGAAAATCAGGCTGAACCACAGCAGCTGGCGGCTGGCGTTGGCGGACACATATTCAAGATACGACTCCAGCACCGACATCACGTCCGCCGGAACGATCTGGGACAGCACCTGGGTCACGCTGTCCACGTCCAGTTTCAGGATGCCCAGCAGGGTGCTGATGAACACCAGCAGCGGAAACAGCGCAAACAGCAGGTAATAGGTCAGGGCCGCGCTGTCCCGGCCCACGTCATGCAGATAATACCGGCGCACCAGCTGCACCGTGATTTGCCCCGCAGCCGTCCGGGGCGACCACTTTTTCTTCACAGGAGCCCTCCCCCCTATCCTGTACAGTGTATCACACAGGTGCCCAAATGAAAAGAGGAAATTGCCCCCATACGGATTTATTTATAGCGGCAGATTGTAAAAAAATTATTATTTTTCACGTTTCCCTATTGCGATTTCTCGTACGGCTTGTTATAATTAGTTTATCCGGAAGCAAAGCTGCTTCTGGAATCTACAGTAAAGAGGGTCGAATTATGGACAAACTTACCAACATCGTACGGGACGAAATTTCCCGCCAGTACAAGAGCGTCCGGCAGTTTGCTTTTGCAGTTGGCATTCCTCTGTCCACCATCAACAGCGCACTGCACAACGGCATCGGCGGTTCTTCGTTTGACACGGTGGTCCAGATTTGCCGCACACTGGGCATCTGCGCCCTGGGCGAGGAGAACATCCATCTGACGGAGGACACCCAGCGGATCCTGGACCAGTACGCCAAGCTGGACGACTATGGCCGCCACACCATCGCCTCCGTGATACAGGTGGAGTATGACCGCTGCACCAAGACGTTTGAGGATGGCTCCGACCTGCGGGGCGGCTATTCCAGCGTCAATCTGTCTGCCCCCGTTGCCAACGACGAGCCCGTCTCCATGAACGTGCTGGCTAGCCGCGAGGACTGAGTGGATCCCCATAATTGCATAAAATGAGAGCTTCCGGCCGCGCCGGGAGCTCTTATTTTATACGTTTCATCCAAAAATTTACCTGATTTTTGGCGGGCACGCAGCAAAAAGCGGTTGATATTTCGCAGTGTACCTGTTATAATAGAGTGTAATTAGCGGAACAGCGGCGCTTTATCGTGTAAAATTGCCCGCAGCCGCTCTATCCTTTCAGATGGGAGAAAGATGCATGAAAGTGATCCAAAAATCCGGCGCCTGGCTGTGGGCGCTGCTGGCGGCCCTCCTGCTGACGGTGCTGCTGACAGCCACGGCCTTCGCCGGAGACAACGATTTCCGCTGCTGGACCGTGGACGCCCGGCAGTGGACCAATCAGGGCTGCCGGTCCGAGCAGGACGGGGTGTGGTACCTGTTCCTGCCCCAGGACGAGAACCCGGCGGACACGGTCCTGTCCTTCAGCGGCAGGGTAACGGCGGCCTCCGCCGGCGCCCTGGACCGGGAGGGCGGCACCCTGACCGGGGCCTTCGCCGACCGTAACCGGGTGACCCTGACCCTGGAGGGCGGCAGAACCGAGACGGTGTGCCTGCGGCAGAGCAGTCTGCCCAGCCTGCGGCTGACCCTCAACGGTACCACCCTGGACCAGATCCACCAGGACAAGGACGTGAAGTATCCCGGCAACGACCTGGTGCTGACGGACGGGGACGACGTCCTCACCGGTGCCGTGGAGATCAAGGGCCGGGGCAACTCCACCTGGCGGGAATACGCCAAAAAGCCCTACCAGATCAAGTTCAGCAAAAAGGCCTCCGTGCTGGGTATGCCCGCCGCCAAGAAGTGGATTCTGCTGGCCAACGCCTCCGACGACAGCATGATCCGCACCCGGCTGGTGTATGACGCGGCGGAGCAGATGGACTTCCCCTTCGTGACGGAATATCAATATGTGGACCTGTGGATAGACGGCCAGTACCTGGGCGTGTATCTGCTGGGCGAAAAGGCCGAGATCGGCAAGGGCCGCCTGAACCTGCAGGACCCCGCCGGGGCCATGTTCGAGCTGGACAACGGCTTCGCCACGGACGAGGACCACTATTTCTTCGAGGGCCGGCTGAACAGCTACTTCGCCCTGAAGGAGATCGTGGAGGAAGACGACGAACACATTCAGCAGGCCATGGCCAATTTCCAGACGGCCATGACCCGCCTGACCACGGCGCTGACCTCCCAGGGCTGGGAGAATCTGTCCCTGAGCCAGCTCAATGAAATGATCGACGTGGACTCCCTGGCCCGCTACTATCTGATGAACGAGTACGTTCTCAACGGCGAGTCCTTCTTCACCAGCTTCTTCTGGTATCAGGACGGCGCGTCCGACGTGCTGCATGTGGGCCCCCTGTGGGACTTTGATACCTGCATGGGCAACAAGAACGAAAAGGTCACCGACTACAACGCCAGCAGCACCTCCGTGCTGATGAAGAAGATGCTGAACATCCCGGCATTTTATCAGCGGGTGCAGGAGCTGTACACCCGGTATAAGCCGGTGCTTACCGGCATGGCCGGTCAGGTGGACGGCCTGCGGGACGAGATCGGCGTCTCCGCCGACCTGAATTACCTGCGCTGGAGCACCCTGGGCACCGCCAATCCCAAGCCCGGCGGCACCCCCTTCGCCCCCACCTATGACGAGGCCCTCAGCCGGGTGCGCACCTGGCTCACCGGCCGGGCCAATGCCTTTACCCCCACCGTGCGTCCCCAGCAGTTGGGGTACTACTTCAACGCCAGCCGCACGGTGATGTACCTGACCTACTCCGCTCCCAGCCAGACCTCCCTGCGCTTCGCCGTCTGGGGCCAGCAGGACGGCCAGAACGACCTGCACTGGTATCAGGCCAAGCAGCAGAATGGCCGCTGGGTGGCCGAGGTGCCCCTGACCAATCATCAGGAAACCGGCACCTATATGGTCCACATTTACAACCAGAACGGCCTGCCCCAGGGGCTGCTGGACCACGGCACCGTGGTGGTGGACAACCTGGTGCAGCCGGAGAAGCCCGCCCTGAAGGCGGCCCTGTCCGCTGACGGACGGTATCTGAACCTGACCCTCACCGGCGGCGGCGACCTGACCCAGGTCTGGTTCCCCACCTGGAGCCAGAAGAACGGCCAGGATGACCTCCAGTGGTACGAGGCCAAGAAGCAAGCCGATGGCTCCTGGACCTATTCCGTGGCCCTGTCCCGCCACAACACCACCGGCACCTATTTCATCCACGCCTACGGCAACAACAAGAAGAACCTGGTGGCCCACACCACCGCCTATGTGGAGAAGATCCCCGGGCCGGAGATGAAGGCCGCCCTGTCCGCCGACGGGCGCTATCTGGACGTGACCCTGACGGGCCGCGGCGACCTGACCCAGGTCTGGTTCCCCACCTGGAGCCAGGTCAACGGCCAGGACGACCTGCGCTGGCATGAGGCCGCCAGGCAGGCCGACGGCTCCTGGACCTGCCGCATCGCCCTGCCGGACCACTCCGGCACCGGCGTCTACTTCATTCACGCTTACGGCAACACCAAGAAGAACCTGGTGGCCCACACCACCGTCACCGTACCCCAGGCTTCCCAGCCCGAACAGCCCCCCCAGCCGGTCCGCTCCGGCATGCAGGCGGTGCTGTCCGCCGATGGCCGGTATCTGGACGTGACCCTGGCGGGCCGCAGCGACCTGACGAAGGTCTGGTTCCCCACCTGGAGCGCCGTGAACGGTCAGGACGATCTGCGCTGGTATGAGGCCACCAAGCAGCCGGACGGCTCCTGGACCTGCCGGGTGCCTCTGGCCAACCATAAGAGCGCGGGAGGCTTCTTCCTCCACGCCTACGGCAACAACAAGAAGAACCTGGTGGCCCACACCACCGCCTCCGTATCCCAGGTGGTGTCCCCCCAGGTATGGACCTGGCTCCACGACGGCGGCCGCTATATGACCGTGACCCTGACGGGCCGCAGCGATCTGACGAGGGTCTGGTTCCCCACCTGGGGCGCAGCCAACGGCCAGGACGACCTGCAGTGGTACCAGGCGGTCAGGCAGTCCAACGGCGACTGGTCCTATACCGTGAACCTGTCCCAGCACCGGGACAAGGGCACTTACTTCATCCATGTCTACGGCAATACCAGGCAGAACCTGGTGGCCCACACCACCGCCACCGTGAGCTGAAAGGAGGGACCGCACCCCGGAGAGATCACCCCGATCAAGTGTTGGAAATCAAACTGTAACGGAGGAAAAAGATGAAAAGAGCACTATCACTGCTTCTGGCGCTGCTGATGGCAGCCAGTCTGGTCATGCCCCAGGCCTGGGCCGCCGGGCTCCAGGAGCCGGAGCCGGACGCTGTCGTCCAGCAGACCCAGCCCGACCCCGCCGAACCCGACGCCCGGCAGCCCCAGGCGGAGATCCAGTCCGGCAACGCCGCGGGGCTCACCCCCATTACCCGCACCAAGAATGCCGTGGCCAGCGGCGTGACCCTGGAAAAGGTGGTCATGCGCAACGTCAACGGCAGCCAGGTGGTGGGCTACCTTTCGGAGATCGACCTGAGCAAGGATGTGACCCTGAAGGCCAGCTACACCGGCTATTACTACGACGGCAGCACCGCTGCCCAGCGCAAGGCTATGGTCAGCAGCGGCCGGCTCAAGTGGGAGATGTCCCAGACCACCGCCCAGGCCGCCGCCTACGGACGGGCCTCGGATACCGATGGCCGCGTGGTACTGGCCACCAACGCCGACTACTACAACATGCAGACCGGCGCGCCCACCGGCTACCTCATTATGGAGGGCAACCTGGTAAAAACCGGTAATGAGCCCTTCTTTGCCATCCTGAAGGACGGCTCCGCCGTCATTCGCCCCGCCGGCAGCGACACCTCCGACGTGGTGGAGGCCGTCTCCGGTCCCTATATGCTGGTGGAGAACGGCCAGATTGTTCCCGGCCTGGACCAGGGCGACCGCATGCCCCGCAACAGCGTGGGCATACGGGCCGACGGCTCCGTGGTATTCTTTGAGGCCGACGGCCGACAGGAGCCCATGTCCATCGGTATGAGCATGTATGAAGTGGCCAGTTTCCTGAAGGATGCCGGCTGCGTCACCGCTATTTATCTGGACGGCGGCGGCTCCGCCACCGTGGCAGCCTGTTATGAGGGCACCGACGAGCTGGTGGTTCGCAACAGCCCTAGTGACGGCCTGGAGCGCACCGTGTCCGACGCCCTGCTGGTGGTGTCCACCGCCCGCTTTGACGGCGATTTTGACCACGCGTCCGTGAGCCCCCAGAACGAGCTTTATACCCCCGGCAGCCGGGTGCCCTTCACGGCCCTGGGCGCTGACTCCGCAGGCGGCGCGGCCGACCTGCCTGAAAGCGGCCTGACCTGGGTGCTGGATACTCCCGCTGCCGGACGGATCGACGCCGCCACCGGTGTGTTTACCGCCGCCAAGGGCTATGTGGGCGATGTGCGGGTCCGCCTGACCTATCAGGGTCAGAATGTGGGCTCCGCCTCCATCACCATCGCCGAGCCCGATCAGGTGTCCTTCGCCGGCAAGACCCTGTCCCTGGACTATGACAAGACCAGCGACCTGGGCCTCACCGTCAAAAGCAGCCTGCGGGATATCCACTATCACGACGGCGACTTTACCTGGACCATCCGGCCTCTGACCGAGGGCACCACCGCCGCCGACATCGGCACCATCGTGGACAATCAGCTCCATACTGCCGCCAAGGCCAGCCAGACCCGTAAAGCAGAGATCACTGTCACCTATACCAAGGCAAACGGCCAGGAGCTTACCGATACCGTCACCGTGGAGATCGGCAAGATGCCCACCATCCTTCTGGACTTTGAGGACGAGAGCTCCAAGTCCGGCGTGAACGTGGGTGCCAACGCCGTGTGGGGCAACCTGAATAGCTTTTCCGGTCACAGCGCCCATAATCTGCCCGGTGTCAGCGACGCGGGCTTCGGCGTGGCCGGTCAGATCAGCAAGGATCCCAACGGTCTGGACATCCCCTACGGGCCCATTACCGATTTCGGCCTGGCATGCCCCGACTTTATCAGCAGCAACGCGGAAAGGGACTGCAACTCCGCCGGCGCACCCTATAGCTGGGACTGCGCCCAGGACCCCGCTACCCTGTTCCGCTCCATGGGCTATGAGTACTATGTGGGCGCCATCTCCACCGCCCAGGAGGGCGCGTGGGATATGTATGCCCGCCGCGTAGCTTCCGACGAGGGTCCCGTGCGCTTCGGCCAGAAGTCTCTGGAGTATCATTACGATTATACGAAGATCTCCGGCACCAACAACACCAACGAATACCTGCGCTACAGCGGCGAGGACGTGGTCATCGAGGGCCGTCCCACCGCCCTGGGCATGTGGGTCTACGCCCCGGAGGGCACGCCCAACTACTGGCTCAGCACCAGCGTGTCCTATTGGAACGGGGAGAAGTATGTTTCCACCAGCTTGCTGCACCTGAAGACTACCACCGTCAACGCCGCAGGCGAGACCGTGGACACCACCACCCAGTACACCGGCATCAACTGGTCCGGCTGGAAGTATGTGGAGGCCGATCTGAGCAGCGTGTATGACAAGGCCCAGGACGTGGAAAACCATCCCCTGAAGATCACCGCCGGCCAGGTGCTGCTGTGGACCATCATCATCGAGGGCGGCACCGGCGACGTGGACGGCAACAAGATCACCTGCGGCTCCCGGGCTGCCGGAAGCCTGTATGTGGACAACATCCGCGCGGTGTATGGCACCACGGCTGACGACCTGGAGAACCCCGTCATCACCTCTGTCCGGGGCGGCAGCGCCTCCGTCACCGGCTACACGGATCTGACGGAGCTGGCTGAGGACGGTTCCACCGTGCTGACGGACAATGAGCTGCAATTCTTTACCGGGTATTATGATCCCCAGGGCGAGAACCGCACCGGTGTGTCCGCCGAAAACACGGCCATCACCATCGACGGCCAGGACATCAAGAACTTTGCCAACACCGACCAGGCCGTTACCGGCTCCGTGACCCTGCCCAATGGCTGCCACAGCATCAAGGTGGAGATCATGGACGGCTTCGGCAACCGCGCCAGCGTCACCCGTACCTTTACCGTCAAGGGTCGTGCCGCCATCCCCACGCTGACTCTGGACGCGCCGTCCTATGCGCTGGTGGGCGAGAACTATGTGGTCAACGTGACCTCCCCCAATGCAGGGAAGATCGATTCCGTCACCGCGCACATCGTGTACGGCAACGTGGACCTGTTTGACACCGACGAAAACGGCGGCAAGGGTGCCTTCAACACCTGCGCCTCCCTGGCCTACGGCTCCGGCTTCCAGGGCTCCAGCTCTGCCGCCCGCCGCACCACCACCGAAAAGACCGTCACCGTGAATATGACCCGCACGGGCTCTGCCGGGAAGGACCTGTTCACCTTCACCATGCCCATGCCCGCCGGGGCCACGGCGCTGGACAGCCTGCCCATCTCCGTCACCGTGTCCTACACCTGTGACGGTGTCACCTATACCACCTCCACCGGCAGCCTGCGGCTGCCCATGCAGGGCTACTACACCGTCACCTCCGACATCATGGTGGAGGGCGCGGGCGCGGCCCGGCTGTATGTGAAGGACATCAACGGCAAGACCGCCTCCGGCGTGGACCTGTATGTGGGCGACACCCGCATCGGAACCACCAACGCCTCCGGCCAGGTCAGCACCGACTACTTCAACAAGCTCTCCGCCGGCTCCCGCACCGGCGTCACCGCCCGGAGGGACAATCACCGTTCCTTTGAAACGGTCATCGTCACCCGCCGGGCCGGCGGCAGCACCGATGGTATGCCCAGCTTCGTGCAGCTCAACGCCACCCCCAATGCCCAGAGCTGCCAGAACATTACCTGGGTCACCAATCCCCTGACGGCCCAGGCCAAGGCCACCGTGCAGTACTGCCAGCAGAGCAGCTTCAAGGGCAGCTTCCCCTCCAGTGCCCAGGGTCAGGTGACCCTCCGGGAGTTCACCACCTCCGGCGACGCGGCCTATGTCAGCTCCGTGTCCCTGACCGGCCTGAAGTCCGGCACCACCTACGTTTACCGTGTGGGCGATGGCAGCAAGTGGTCTGAAAACATGACCTTCACCACCAGCCAGCCCGGTGCGGACACCACCCGCTTCTTCGTCATCGGCGATACCCAGCTCTCCGGCAACGCCGAGAGCGATCAGGAGGAGATCCGGCTGATGAACGCCATTGCCGCCAATATCAACGGCCAGTCCATGAACTTCGGCATCCAGACCGGCGACTTTGTGGACAACGGCGGCAACCTGGGCCAGTGGAGCGAGATCCTGGACGTGTTCTCCCGGAACTACGCCGACATCCCCGTGGTACAGGTCATGGGCAACCATGAGTACTACGGCGACCTGTCCGGCGGCAACGCCGCCAGCCTGTGGACCCTGCCCGACCGGCTGTACTACTCCGTGGAATACGGCGATGTGTATGTGGCGGTCATCAACTTCGCCGCCAATCTGGAGGATGCCTGCCAGTGGCTGATCCAGGACGCCGCCAAGTCCGACTGCACCTGGAAGGTGCTGGCGGTCCACCAGCCCGCGTATTACACCAATCCCAACGGCAGCAGCGAGGCCTTCAACCGCTATATTCCCGCCGCCGCTGAGGCCGCCGGCATCAATGTGGTGTTCTCCGGCCATGACCACAGCTATGCCCGCACCATGGTCCTCAAGAACGGCCAGCCCGTGTCCGAGGCCGCCCAGAACGGCCGCCTGCCCGCCACCTACGGCAAGGGCGTGCTGTACTACATCTGCGGCGACCTGGGCGAAAAGTCCCGCAGCACCGAGTACAAGGCCGTCAACAACCCCGACTTCCACTTTGCCCAGGTGTCCCAGGAGTATGACTCCCTGTACCTGGCCGTGGAAGCCACCGCCGACGCCATGACCGTCCGCACCTACTCCGTCAGCGCCGAGGGCGCCCAGTCCCTGCTGGATACCTACACCATGCGGGTGCCCGCCTCCGTGTGCCGCGACAAGGGCCACGACTTCTCCGGCGACACCGTATACGTCCGTGACGGCAAGCTGGTCTGCTCCTTCTGCGGCCAGACCGTGGAGCTGAAGGACTCCGGCTACACCGGCTGGGCCCGGGACGAGGCCACCGGCCTGCGGATGTACAGCTATAACAACGCCTGGCACACCGGCTGGTTCATCATCGACCCCGAGGTGTATTGCTTCGACAGCAACGGCATCGCCTACGATGGCCGGGTCACCCTGTACGGCAAGCAGTTCGTCTTTGACGACGGCGTGGTGGTCAGCGGCCCCACGGGCTTCGTCAAGCGGGACGACGGCAAGACCCTGTACTTTGAAAATGGCCGCATCGCCTCCGGCTGGAAGGACATTGGCGACGCCACCTATTACTTCGAGACCTCCGACCTGGGCGATGACTTCGGCGTCATGTACACCGGCCGCCGCCTGATCGGCAAGACCTGGTACGAGTTCGGCAGCGACGGCCGCCTGTATCAGCTGCTGCGGGGCCGCATGTCCGCCGACGAAAAGGAGATCGTGGTCACCATCACGCCTCCCGCCGGTCAGGGCAGGAACTACAGCAATATCATGGCCGCCGCCTGGAGCCAGCAGGACGGCCAGGACGACCTGGTCTGGTACAATGCCACCGCCAACGGCGACGGCACCTACACCATCCGGGTCCCCATGTGCAGGTACAACGTGGTGGGCCGGTATCTGGTCCATGTGTATAACCACGGCATCCACGGCCAGCTGCTGGGTGGTCTGACCTTCCAGAACACCCATGTGGTGGGCCACACCGACACCGTGGCCAGCGATTCCAGCACCTGCGTCAGCGCCGGTCAGGTGAAGTACGTCTGCCGCTACTGCGGCGCGTCCCACACCTCCAGCACCCCCGCCAAGCGCCACACCGTCTCCGCCGTGGTGGACAGCGAATGCCGCACCATGACGGTGACCATGGACGCCGGCAACGGCCATAACCACTCCAACGTCCGCTTCGCCGTGTGGAGCAGCGTAAACGGCCAGGATGACCTGACCTGGTACACCGCCAAGAAGAACGCCAGCGGCCAGTGGACTTACACCGTGCCTCTGGTGAACCACAACAGCACCGGCACCTACTTCATCCACGTCTACTCCTCCGACTCCGGCCAGAGCCGGCTCATCGGCAACACCACCGCCCAGGTGGCGAAGCTCCCGGCTCCCGACACCGTCACGGCCCAGGTGTCCGACAACTGCCGCACCATGTCCATCCGGCTGGATACCGCCCACAGCTACAGCGGCATCCGCTTCGCCGTGTGGAGCAGCGCCGGCGGCCAGGACGACCTGGTTTGGTACACCGCCAAGAACGGCGGCAGCGGCAGCTGGACCTATGACGTGGATCTGGCCCGCCACAACACCACCGGCACCTACTTCATCCATGTGTATGCCGGGAACAAGCTGGTGGCCCACACCACCGCCCAGGTGGCGAAGCTCCCGGCTCCCGACACCGTCACGGCCCAGGTGTCCGACAACTGCCGCACCATGTCCATCCGGCTGGATACCGCCCACAGCTACAGCGGCATCCGCTTCGCCGTGTGGAGCAGCGCCGGCGGCCAGGACGACCTGGTTTGGTACACCGCCAAGAACGGCGGCAGCGGCAGCTGGACCTATGACGTGGATCTGGCCCGCCACAACACCACCGGCACCTACTTCATCCATGTGTATGCCGGGAACAAGCTGGTGGCTCACACCACTGCCCAGGTCAAGAGCCTGCCCGCTCCCGCCCCCGGCGTCAAGCCCGGCCTGACGGCCACCGTCTCCGCCGATAACGCCGCCATGGAGCTGGCCCTGACCACCACCGCCAAGTATGGCAATGTACGCTTCGCCGTGTGGAGCAGCGCAGGCGGTCAGGATGACCTGGTCTGGTATGACGGCCGCCTCACCGGCAGCACCTGGTCCGCCGGTGTGAAGCTGCTGAACCACAAGACCCTGGGCGGCTACTTCATCCACGTCTATGCCGACGGCAAGCTGGTGGCCCACACCACCGCCAATGTCTACGGTATGCCGCCTCAGCAGAGCGCCCAGGCCATCGTCACCGACGACTTCAACTGGATGAAGCTGCGGCTCTACAGCGCCACCGGCTACAGCAATATCCGCTTCGCCGTGTGGAGCAGCGCCGGCGGCCAGGATGATCTGGTCTGGTACAAGGGCGAGAACATCGGCGGCGCCTGGGTGGCTGCGGCTGACCTGACCCGCCACAACAGCACCGGCACCTACTTCATCCACATCTATTCCGGGAACAAGCTGGTGGCCCACACCACCGTTACCGTGAAGTCCCTGCCCAACCGGTAAGGACGGTTCCCCCCTTAACCCCATAGGCAAAACCAGCCCCCGCAGGCAAATGCCTGCGGGGGCTGAGCTTTATCTCGCATTTTATTTTCCTGCCAGCTTCTTCACCAGCTGGCCGTCCGGAACGGCCAGCATGGTCTGATAGGTGGTGTACACCACCATGCCTGGCCTGGCCCCGGCGGGCTTTTTCACATACCGCACCGGGGTGTAATCCACCGGCACCTTTCCGGCCTCCCGGCCCTGGGAATAGTATGCCGCCAGGCACGCCGCCTCATACAGGCTGGTTTCGTCCGGCTCCCGCCCGCCGGTACACAGGATCACATGGGAGCCGTGGATCTTCTGGGTGTGGAGCCAGATGTCCCGGCGGTCGGCGTCCTTGGCGGTGAGGCGGTCGTTCTGCCGGTTGCTGCGTCCCACCAGGATTTTCAGTCCGGCGGAGGAGGTAAACTGCCTGGGCTTGGAGGCCCGCTGGAACCCCGGCTGCTTTTTGCCCCGGTTTTTCAGATAGCCGCCGCTCTCCAGCTCGGCGCGGATGTCGTTGAAATCCTGCTCCGCCTCCGCCTGGGACAGCTCCTGCACCACGCTCTCCAGGTACGTCAGCTCCTCCCGGCCCTTTTCCAGCTGCTCCGTCAGCACCCTCTCGGCGGTTTTCGCCTTGGCGTACTGCTTGAAATACCGGGCGGCGTTCTCCTGGGGCCCCAGGCGCACATCCAGCGGGATGTTGACCGGCGGACAGCCGTCCTCGTAGTAGTTTTCCGCCGTCAGGCGGCTCATGCCCCGCTCCATGCGGTAGAGGTTGGCGGTGATGAGCTCGCCGGATATCCGGAGCCTTTCCCGGTCCCGGGTGGCGGCCAGCTCCTTCTCCTGGGCCGCCAGCTTCCGGCGCACCCGGTCCCGGGCGGCGGAGGCGGACTTCATCAGGTCCTGACCCTTCTGCCGGACCCGGTCCGCCTGGTCCCGGCCCTCATAAAATTCGTCCAACAGGCTGCCGAAGCTGTCGAAGCTCTCCTGCTCCACGGCAGCGCCATACTGGGTGATGGGGCAATAGGTGAAATCCGCCGGCCGGCCGGCCCGTCGCAGCAGGGTGGGCGTAAAATCCCCCCGGGTGATTTTGTCCCGCCAAAAAACGAAGCTGTCCCACAATTTCCCGCCCCTGTCCCGGGACAGGCCGGCGTCCACAGACCCATATGCGGCACAAACCAGCTCCCGGGCCAGCAGCGGCGGCAGGGCCGTGAAGGTGTCCAGCAGCCACCCGTCCAGGGGCATATCCTCCGGCAGGGCGGACAGCAGTTCCAGAAATTCCTCCCGGCCGATCTCCAGCGGCGAGCGCTTTTCCTGCCGGGGCGGCAGATGATAGAACAGGCCCGGCAGCACCTGCCGCTGCTGGGACATCTCGAAGTCCACCCGCCGCAGGCAGTCGGTGATCCGGCCCTGGTGGTCCACCAGGATGAGATTGGCGTGCCGGGGCATGGCCTCCAGGATCAGCCGCCAGGGCCGCTGCTCTCCCAGCTCGTCCGCCGCCTGTATGTGCAGCGTCACCACCCGCTCCAGGAGCTCCTGCTCCACGGACACGATGCGCCCTCCCGCCAGGTGCTTGCGCAGCAGCATGCAGAACATAGGCGGCTGGGAGGGATTGTCCCGCAGCAGAGCCGTCAGGTGCAGGCGGGGCTGGGTGGCTCCGGCGCACAGCAGCAGCCGCCGCCCGCCCCGCAGCAGCAGCACCACCTGATCCCGGGCAGGCTGCTGGATCTTCTCGATGCGGGTGTTTTCCACCTGGGCGGCGGTCTCCCGAACCACGGCGCTCAGGCAAATGGCATCCAGCGGCATGTTACTCCTCCTCCATCATCCGGCAGAACAGCTGGTTGACCCGGTCGTGTCTGCCCTGTAAATACAGGTATCCCAGCAGGGCCTCCAGAGCCGTGGCCTGCTGGTACTGGGCCCGGCTGGCGTGAGCCGGGATGGAATGGACGTTGGCGTTGCGGCCCCGGCGGAACACGTCCTGCTCCTCCTGGGTCAGCAGGGGCAGGATCTTCTCCGCCAGCTCCGCCTGCCGGGGGGCGCAGACCAGGGCCACGGTGGCCCGGTGAAGTCCTCTGCCCGTGGCCTTGCCCCCGGCGCACAGCCAGGTGCGCACCAACAGCTCAAACACGGCGTCCCCCAGGTGGGCCAGGCCGATGGAGCTGATGGCCCGGATCTGCTCCGGGGGCAGCTGCACAGCAAAATAATCAGTCATGGTATTTGCTCCTTAATGGTTTCGTTACGCAATATCAGCCCTTGGCGGCCAGCCAGTTGCGGCCGGTGTGGGCCTCCGCCAGCAGGGGGACGGACAGCTCCGCCACGCCCTGCATCTCCTGCTGCAAAAGGGCCTCCACCCGGGGGGCCTCCTCCTCCGGACACTCCACGATCAGCTCATCGTGGACCTGCATGATGAGCCGGGCGGCCAGGCCCTCCGCCGCCAGGCGGCTGTGGACCCGGACCATGGCCAGCTTGATGATGTCCGCCGCCGTGCCCTGGATGGGCATATTCAGGGCCACCCGCTCGCCGAAGGACCGCATATTGA
>ENA-OZHP01000389-OZHP01000389.1-human-gut-metagenome-genome-assembly--contig:-NODE-389-length-19654-cov-4.960202_pt1 | contig 19654 bp, 13 predicted proteins | sample MGYA00244046_ERZ653686 | MGnify/ENA primary metagenome ERZ653686 (study PRJEB26926, sample SAMN06165313) | human gut metagenome | biome: ENVO:00009003; feature: ENVO:2100002; material: ENVO:00002003... | reverse complement strand
GCGCTAGTCTCGTGGGCTCGGAGATGTGTATAAGAGACAAGCCGTATAATGACCACTACCTATGACGCGATACAAAAGAAAGGTGTTTGCCCATGCAGGCACAGAAGGCGGAGGGAACCCGCGACCTTATCGGCGCCGAGATGCGCGCCTGGCAAAAGATGCAGCAGATCGCTGCCGGCGTGTTCGAGCCGTTTGGCTTTAAGCCCATCGAGACGCCCGCCATCGAGCAGGTGGACGTGTTTGTCCACGGTATCGGCCAGTCGACCGACGTCGTGCGCAAGGAGATGTTCCGCGTGTTTAGCGGCGCCAACCTGGAGCGCGTCTTTACCGAAGGCACCGACACCAAGCTCAAGCCCAAGCAGCGCCTGGCCCTTCGTCCCGAGGGCACAGCCGGTGTGGTGCGCGCCGTCGTGGAGAACAACCTGGTGCCCCAGGGCTCCACGCCGTTTAAGGCCTATTACGCCGAGGCCATGTTCCGCGGCGAGCGTCCTCAGAAGGGTCGCCTGCGCCAGTTCCACCAGGTGGGCATCGAGTGGCTCGGCGCTCCCGATCCGGCTGCCGACGCCGAGTGCATCATCATGCTCATGGAGTTCTACAAGCGCCTGGGCTTCGATCTTTCCAAGCTCCGTCTGCTTATTAACTCGATGGGCGATGCGCAGTGCCGTCCGGCATACCGCGAGCAGGTCAAGCAGTTCATTCTCGATCACGTCGACGAGATGTGCGACGAGTGCCGCGAGCGCGCCGAGCTCAACCCGCTGCGCGCCTTCGACTGCAAGAACGACCACTGCCGCGAGATCATGGCCGACGCCCCGCTGATGGGCGACAACCTGTGCGACGAGTGCCGCGAGCACTACGAGCAAGTCAAGCGCTATCTGGACGCCGCCGGTATCGAGTATGTTGAGGATCCCACCCTGGTGCGCGGCCTGGACTACTACACCCGTACTGTCTTTGAGGTCGAGGCTCCCGGCGCCGGTGTCGGCTCCATCGGTGGTGGCGGTCGCTACGATGGCCTCGTTGAGCTCGAGGGCGGTAAGCCCACGGCGGGCGTCGGCTTTGCCGTCGGCTTTGAGCGCGCCCTGCTGGCCCTGCAGGCCTTTGGCAGCGACCTGGGTGCCGAGGAGGTCCCGTGCGTCTACGTTGCCAACGCCGGCAAGGAGCTGCGTCAGAACGTCTTTACCATTACGCAGCAGCTTCGCGCTGCAGGGATTGTGACCGAGGCCGACTATCAGGGCCGTTCCCTTAAGGCCCAGTTTAAGCAGGCCGACAAGGTGGGCGCTAAGCTCATCCTAGTCCTGGGTGGCGACGAGCTTGCCGCCGGCAAGGTCAAGGTGCGCGACATGCAGAGCCACGACGAGGTACTGGTCGATTTGGCCAACGTTGTCGAGGCGGTTCGCGAGCGCCTGTAGCGTATCTTTTTGAGCTGCGGGCCTGCTAACGTGCCCTGCTCATGGAGAGCGATTGTTACGGGGGTGTTTCGCATTTATGCGGAATGCCCCCGTTTGCATATGCCGTCCACCGAGAAATACGACCATTTGGGGCAAAAAGCCTTGCAATGCAGAAAATACTTTTGTGTGGTAAAGCGCAATCAGCTTCGAAAGTTTTTGCCGAGTGCCTATAATAAATACCGCATGTTACGTGCATAGAAGGAGGAATGGGAGGAAACGTGGCTGAGAACCTAAGCAACCAGTCTGTACCCGAAGCCGCGGCGCGTGTCGCTGCCGTGGTCAACCGCCTCGTTAACCGAATCGGCTCGAATGCCGAGTCCAGGGAGCGTCTCGCCGAGATCGAGATCCCCGAGGAGCTGCGCGATAATCTGGCGCTGTTCCTGCGCCTGGAGCGCCGTGTGCTTAGCGAGTATGATCCCGAGATCGCGGACCTGTTCGACAAGATTTTGACAGCCGAGATTGTGGCCAATGCTGGCAACCCCGGTAGCCGCGCTGCCGACGAGTCCGTTGACGAGCAGGGCGTGCCCACTGCCGACGAGCCCACCGCCGTGGCGTTTCGTGAGGTCGTCGATCTGATCGACAGCCTGCCGCTCGATAAGCAGCAGGTTATCGTCCGCGCCTTTACGAGCTTCTTCCATCTGGCTAACCTGTCGGAGGAGAACTACCGTGTTGCGCAGCTGCGTGAGCGCGAGGCCGGCGCATCGACCGATACCGAGGTCGATCCCGCCAACGAACTCACCGTCGCCTATCACCAGTTGGTAAACGAGATGGGTGTCGAGGGTGCCAACGAGCTGCTCGGCAAGCTTGAGTTCCACCCTGTCTTTACCGCACATCCCACCGAGGCCCGTCGCAAGGCCGTCGAGGGCAAGATTCGCCGTATCTCCAACCTGCTGGAGGAGCGTCCGCGTCTGGGCGGCTCCGACCTGGTGGAGAACGAGCGCCATATGCTGCAGGAGATCGACGCCCTGGTGCGTACGAGCCCCATCGCGCTCAAGAAGCCCACGCCGGTCGAGGAAGCCGATACCATCATCGACATCTTCGATAACACGCTGTTCGACGTCATCCCCGTCATCTATCGTCGCTTTGACGACTGGGTGCTGGGCGACAAGGCCGGCACCGTGCCGCCGCTGTGCCCGGCGTTCTTCCATCCCGGCAGCTGGATCGGTTCCGACCGCGACGGTAACCCCAACGTCACCGCCAAGGTGAGCCGTGAGGTCGCCGCCAAGTACTTTACGCACATGGTGCTCAAGCTCGAGGACAAGTGCCGCCGCATCGGCCGCAACCTGACGCTCGAGGCCACCTACAGCAAGCCGTCTGCCGAGCTCATCAACCTGTGGAACCATCAGGTCGAGATGAGCACCCAGTACACTGCACGTGCCGAGCTGATCTCCGAGCACGAGCCGCATCGCGCCGTCATGCTCGTCATGGCCGACCGCTTGAACGCCACCGTGCGTCGCATCACCGACACCATGTACCACAGCGCCGATGAATTCCTGGATGACCTGCGCGTCGTCCAGCGCTCGCTGGCCGCCTGCGGTGCCGTCCGTGCTGCCTACGGCCCGGTCCAGACCATCATCTGGCAGGTCGAGTCCTTCGGCTTCCATATGGTCGAGATGGAGTTCCGTCAGCACTCCGTGGTGCACGCCCGCGCCCTCAAGGATATCCACGAGAACGGTATCCATGGCGATCTGCAGCCCATGACGCGCGAGGTTATCGATACCTTCCGCGCTATCGGCTCCATCCAAAAGCGCTACGGCAAGAAGATGGCGCACCGCTACATCATCTCGTTCACCAAGAGTGCCCAGCATGTGGCCGACGTCTTTGAGCTTGCCCACCTGTCCTTTGCACATGAGGAGGATGTCCCCGAGCTTGACGTGATCCCGCTGTTCGAGCAGCTCGAGGACCTCGAGGGCTGCGTTGACGTGCTCGACCAGATGCTTACGCTGCCCGTGGTGCAGAAGCGCCTTGCCCAGACCAACCGCCGCATGGAGGTCATGCTGGGCTATTCCGACTCCTCCAAGGATGCCGGTCCTACCACGGCCATGCTCGCGCTGCACTCCGCGCAGGAGCGCATTGCCAAGTGGGCCGAGAAGAACGATATCGACCTGGTGCTCATGCACGGTCGCGGCGGTGCCGTGGGCCGTGGCGGCGGCCCGGCCAACAAGGCCGTGCTGGCGCAGCCCAAGGGTTCGGTCAACTGCTTCTTTAAGCTCACCGAGCAGGGCGAGGTCATCTTTGCCCGTTACGGCAACCGCACGCTGGCTCAGCGTCATGTTGAGTCCGTTGCCGCCGCAACGCTTTTGCAGTCGGCCCCGAGTGTCGAGAAGACCAACACCGAGACCACGCAGAAGTTCTGGGATATGGCCGAGAAGCTCAACGCCGCAAGCCACGAGCGCTATCTGGACCTGCTGAACACCGAGGACTTTACACCGTGGTTCTCGACCGTGACGCCGTTGACCGAGGTCGGTCTGCTGCCGATCGGCTCGCGTCCCGCCAAGCGCGGCTTGGGCGCCAAGTCGCTCGACGACCTGCGTACCATTCCGTGGATCTTCAGCTGGAGCCAGGCACGCATTAACCTGGCCGCTTGGTACGGCCTGGGCACCGCCTGCGAGCAGTTGGGCGACCTTGACCAGCTTAAGGCTGCCTACCAGGAGTGGCCGTTCTTCCGCACCTTTATCGATAACATCGAGATGTCGATCGCCAAGACCGACCAGCGCATCGCCAAGATGTATCTGCACCTGGGCGATCGCCAGGATCTGTCCGAGAAGGTCTTTACCGAGATGCAGCTCACGCGTAAGTGGGTCCTTGCCATCGTCGGTGACGAGTGGCCGCTGCAGCGTCGTCGCGTGCTCGGCTGCGCCGTTCGCGTGCGCAACCCCTACGTCGACGCTCTGTCCATCGCCCAGGTCCGCGCCCTTCGCGAGGTGCGTATGAACCAGGACGAGATGGCCGAGGAGAAGAAGGCCGAGTACATGAGCCTGATTCTTTCGACTGTGACTGGCGTCTCGGCAGGACTGCAGAACACGGGGTAATCGATAGCCCTGTGGCTCTCACCGGGACCCGATGGGTTTCCCTCTGAATGCGTCCTCGCACTTGAAGCCCCCTTATCCTGCTCCTCTGGAGCTGCGGATAAGGGGGCTTCGTGCTGCGGAATGCATTCAGAGGGAAACCCGTCGGGTCCCTTCGTCCTCGGTCTTCGGGGATTAAAGCTGAGGAGAAGAATGGCGCGCTTCGCGCTTAATGTGGAGTGTGGCGAGGGCTTCTTGCGTCCTGCGGAGTGTGCCTAAAAGTAAACTAATGGCGGACCCTGCGATGTCTGCTCTTCGGCGGATCAGCCGCTGGGTGAGGGTGGTGCTTGGGGCGACGTGCAAAAAACGGAGTTTTCAGCAGCCAAAGATTGGTGCATAAGGCTGTGGGTGACGTTCGCGGCCCCTGTTGATGCTTTTGCACGACGATTGGGCTTTGGTGATATTCATATATGGCTGGTTTCTCGCCGCATGCTATTCAGATGGGTCGAGTCATGAGGACTATCTACTTTTTGAAAGACTTTTGACACCAAAATCTTATCCCGCGATGCTGAATACTCGCAAAAATGCACGCTCCGGAGGGTACTACCCTGTTACGGCTAGAAATCCATGCGCCATTTTATGCAATTAATTAACGCATTTATGCAAAATGGCTTACGTGCGTATGTCTCGGGGTAGATGATTGCCTCGGCGCTGCGTAAGTCATCCTGTCTATAGTGTCTTTGACAGGCGGCCGCGGTCCCGTTTGGGGTCGCGGCCGTTTTGTTGTGGGTCAAATATGAACGTTGTGTTAATGAGTCGGTGGACGGTGGTGTTTTTCGGTGAGCGTCGTATCCTTCCAACGGTTTATCTAGTGTGTCAGTTGAAAGGAAGAGGGCGCTCGTCATTGTTTGAATGTGAACTGCCGTTTGACCACAAGACGTTGCATCTGGAGCTCGAGGATAAGAACTTCGCGGGTGTGATGGAAGGTCATCAAAACGAGTTTAAGACTACAAAATCACAGGAAGAGCTGGTAGAGGAGTCACTTGCCAACCCTTATGGTTCACCTTCGCTCGAGGAGCTTTGCGCTGGCAAGAAGGATATCGTCATTATTAGCTCCGATCATACGCGCCCCGTTCCCTCGCGTGTGACGATGCCTATTCTGCTGCATCACATCCATTCCGCTGCGCCCGAGGCTCGAGTGCGTATTTTGGTTGCTACGGGTATGCATCGTCCGTCGACGCACGAGGAGCTCGTCAACAAGTATGGCGAGGAGATCGTTGCCAACGAGGAAATCGTTATGCACGTCGCGACTGACGACAGCATGATGAAAAAGATCGGCACCCTGCCTTCTGGTGGCGAGTGCATCATCAACAAGATTGCCGCCGATTGCGATCTGCTGCTTGCCGAGGGCTTTATTGAGCCGCACTTCTTTGCCGGTTTCTCTGGTAGCCGCAAGTCCGTCCTGCCTGGCATCGCCAGCTACAAGACCATCATGTACAACCACAACGGTCAGTTTGTGAACGATCCCCATTCGCGTGCCGGCAACCTGTGCCACAACCACGTGAGCGAGGACATGTTTGCTGCCGCCGAGATGGCTCACCTTGCCTTTGTGCTGAACTGGTGCTCAACGGCAAGCACGAGGTCATCGGCTCCTTTGCCGGCGACATCCACAAGGCGCACGAGGCCGGCTGTGAGTTCGTGAAGAGCCTTGCCGGCGTTGAGCCCGTTGAGTGCGAGATTGCCATCACCACCAACGGCGGCTACCCGCTCGACCAGAACATCTACCAGGCCGTGAAGGGCATGTGCTCTGCCGAGGCTACGCTTCCCGAGGGCGGTGTAATTATCGACGTCGCCGGCTGTGCCGACGGTCACGGTGGCGAGGGCTTCTATCACAACATCGCCGACAATGATCCGGCAGAGTTTGAGCGCGCCTGCATCGACCGTCCTAAGGACGAGACCCTGCCCGACCAGTGGACGAGCCAGATCTTTGCCCGCATCCTGGCGCATCACCCTGTGATCATGGTTACCGACCTGTGCGATCACCAGATGATCAAGGATATGCACATGACGCCGGTCAACACTCTCGATGAGGCGCTCAAGCTCGCCTTTGAGATGAAGGGTGCCGATGCCAAGGTGGCCGTCATTCCCGATGGCCTGGGCGTTGTCGTCGCTCAGCACTAGTACGCGGCCTAAACGAATCGTTTATAACCGACAAGAAAGATAAGGTTTTATGCTTACCAAACTCCTCTGCGAATTCGGCGCAACGGCCCTCATGATCATCTTTGGCGTGGGCGTGCACTGCGATACCGTGCTCAAGGGCACCAAGTATCAGGGCTCCGGCCACATGTTTGCCATCACCACCTGGTCTTTTGGCATCTCGGTCTGCCTGTTTGTCTTTGGCGGTGCCGTGTGCATGAACCCCGCCATGGTGCTTGCCCAGTGCATCGTAGGCCTGGTGCCGTGGAGCAGCTGCATTCCCTTCATGATTGCCGATATGCTCGGCGGCTTTGTGGGCGCCGTAATCGCTTGGCTTATGTATGCCGATGAGTTCAAGGCTTCCGAGGGCGTCGTCGACCCTATTGCCCAGCGCAACATCTTCTCGACCAACCCTACTACCGAGGGCACGAACTATGCCCGCAACTTCTTCTGCGAGGCTATCTGCACCTTTGTGTTCATCAGCGCCATCCTTGCTGCCGCTAGCCGCGCCGGCGAGAACGTTTTGATGCTCGCTATCTGCGTCGGTCTGATCGTTTGGGCCGTTGGCATGGGCATGGGCGGCATCACCGGCTTCGCCATGAACCAGGCTCGTGACCTTGGTCCTCGCATGGCCTATCAGGTGCTGCCGATCAAGAACAAGGCCGACAACAACTGGAAGTATGGCCTGCTTGTTCCCGGCATCGCTCCGTTTGTCGGTGCCGCTCTGGCCGCGCTGTTTGTGCATGGTTTCTTGGGCATGTTCTAGGCTAAGGCTACATAGTTGTCCGCCGTCCGCATGGGGTAACTTCCCAGCGCGTCCTCGGACATGAAAGAACCCCCGCTGCGCACTTCGTGCGGCGGGGGTTCTTTCGTCCTGCGGAATGCGCTGGGAAGTTACCCCATGCGGCCAGCTGCGGGGTCTTTGTTGCGTTCGTACAAGCAGCCCAACGTATAAATCTGAATTTGAATTTGGATGGGAGGGGCTTGTTGCTGTTGGGGGCGTTGAAGCGCGGGTGACACTTTGGGATGTGTGGCGCCTTGGGTTGGGGTGATGCTTTGGGGTGAGGTTCTTACTTAGGTGAAGAGGGGATTTATGGCTGAGAGGTAGTCTTTGGCTACGTCGGCTTTGTTGGCTTCGAAGTTGTGCCAGGCCCACCATTGGACGGTGGCTACGAAGCTTGAGGCTATGTGGTGTAGTAGGAAGCTTCGGTCCATGGTGGCGGCGGGGCCGTTTGGGTCGGTGGGGACGGTTTCGGCTGCTCGTGACATGATGGTCTTGCGTAAGCAGTCGGCGAAGACGCGTGAGCCGGCGCCGGCTACGAGGGCTCGAACGCCCTGGCGGCGCTCCCAGAGGTTGTTGAGGATATGCTCGACCTGCACGAGTGGGTCGTCGAGGGGCGTACCGTCATCGTCGAGGGCATGGGTACAGATATCGCACACGAGCTCAGCGAGCAGGTCATCTTTGCTCTTAAAGAGGCCGTAGAATGTCGCGCGGCCTACGTGAGCGCGCGCGATGATGTCGCCGACGGTAATCTTGCCGTAGTCCTCTTCGCGTAGCAGCTCGGAGAACGCCGCAACGATGGCAGCGCGGCTTTTTTCTTTGCGGGCATCCATGGCTATGCGTCCGCGTGAACGAGCAGGCAGCGGAGCGTGCCGGAGCAACCCTCGTAGGGGCGCTTACCGGCGCCGTAGCCGACGGCTTCGATGCGGTAGCGTGAGGGCAGTTGGTCGGACGTGCGCAGCGCGGTGACGATGGCGGCGCCCGTGGGCGTCACGAGCTCGCCGGCGACCGGTGCAGGCGTGAGGGCGATATTGCCCGCCTGGCACAGGTTGACGACAGCGGGGACGGGGATAGGCATGAGGCCGTGGGCACAACGGATGGTTCCGTGGCCCTCGGAGAGCGACTCGACCACGATGTCCTCAATACCCAGGTCGTCGAGGCAGATGGCGACAGAACAGACGTCGACGATGGAGTCGACGGCGCCCACCTCGTGAAACATGACGGTCTCGGGCGTTTTGCCGTGAGCCTTGGCCTCGGCAGCAGCGAGTGCGGTAAAGATGGCGAGGGCGCGACGCTTGGCGCCATCGCTTAGCTGCGAGCCGTCGATGATGTCGGTGACGTCCGTCAAAGAACGGTGGTGATGGTGGTGGGCGTGATGGTGACCCTCGTGGTCGTGGTCGTGGTCGTGGTCGTGCGCGTGCACGTGCTCATGGCAGTGCTCGTGCATATGCTCGGCAGCTGCTTTGTTGCCGTAGAGCCAGGCCATATCGTGGTCGTGGTTCTCGAGTTCCTCTGCAAGCTGGACGTCAAAGTCGCAGGCGTCGATGCCATGCTTGTTTGCACGCGTGACGGCGATCGTAAAGCCGTTGACCGGCAGCGTGGCGAGCTGTTCGCGCAGGTGCTCCTCGTTGGCGCCCAGGTCGAGCAGGGCTGCGACGGTCATATCGCCGCTGATGCCCGAGGTGCCGTCGATGATAAGCGTGTGCTGATGATTGGACATGGAATGCTCCTTAACGGGCGCGGGGTGCGCCGGCGCTCAGATGATTGATAAGACTTGCCTGGTAGGCGGCACCAAAGCCGTTGTCGATATTGACGACCGAAACGCCGCTGGCGCAGGAGTTGAGCATGGCGAGCAGTGCGGCCACGCCGCCAAAGCTCGCGCCATAGCCCACGCTGGTGGGAACGGCGATGACCGGACAGCTCACCAGACCGCCGACAACGCTCGCCAGTGCGCCCTCCATGCCGGCGATGGCGATGACCACCTGTGCCTGGGCAAGTTCCTCGGCATGCGCGAGCAGACGGTGCAGGCCGGCGACACCCACGTCGTAGAGGCGGTCGACCTCGTTGCCGTAGAACTCGGCCGTCAATGCGGCTTCCTCGGCGACGGGCAGGTCGCTCGTACCGGCGCAGGCGACAACGATGCGTCCGTTGCCGGTAGGGGAGGGCTTGCCGCCCACGAGGGCGAGCTGTGCGTCCGGGACATATCCCAGGTCGATGCCGTTGTCGAGGAGCTCCGAGGTGCGGTCTGCCTTTTCGGCATCCAGGCGCGTGACCAGGATGCGCTCCTGGCCGGCATCGCGCAGTGCTTCGATAATGGCGGCAATCTGCTCGGCGGTTTTACCGGCACCGTAGACAACCTCGCCGGCTCCCTGGCGCACCCCGCGCGAAAGATCGAGCTGCGCAAAGCCCAAATCGGCGGTCGGAGCCGTCTGGATGCGCGTGAGGGCGTCGGCAGGGGTGACAGCTCCGCCGGCAACATCGCTCAGCAATTGCTCAAGATCTTGCTTATCCATATATGTTCCCTTCGACGGCGCAAAGTCTAGCACTCAAAGGGTATGTTTCCGAACACTAAGACAAAATTGTTCGGAAACTATAGGACAGACTGATTCAATTGTTAGACGGATCGACTAGTCGCGCAGGATGATGTCCATGGCGAGCATCAGGTTGCGTTCGTCGATGGTAAACGGGGCGGCTTCGCGCGTCTTGGGCTTGGCACAAAACGCGATGCCCGTGCCCGCGGCCTGAATCATGGGGATGTCGTTGGCGCCGTCGCCGATCGCGACGGTATGGGCTATGTCGACGCCGCACCCAACCGCCCAATCCAGCAGCTGGATGAGCTTGGACTCCTTGGTCACAATGTCTGCCGCCAGCTTACCGGTGAGCTTGCCGTCCACGACCTCCAGGCGGTTAGCGAGGCAAAAGTCGATGCCCGCGGCGGCCACGATCTTATCGGCGACCTCGTGAAAGCCGCCGCTTACCACGCCGACCTTCCAGCCCTTGCTATGCGCCGATCGCACAAGGTCCAGCGCGCCGGGGGTAAACGTCACGCGCGCAAAGGTGCGCTCGAACACGCTCTCATCCAAGCCGGCGAGCAGCTCCACGCGTTCCACGAGCGCTTGCTTAAAGTCCAGCTCGCCGCGCATGGCGCGTTCGGTGATCTGTGCCACCTGTTCGCCTACGCCGGCCTCTTCGCCCAACAGGTCGATGACCTCCTGGTTGATGAGCGTGGAGTCGATATCCATAACGATGAGGCGTGCAGTCATGACGGGCCTTTCCAAGTGCTGTTTTATTGGGGCATATTGTCGCACGTGACGAGCGCGGGCGGGTGCCGCGGCGCGTCAATTGTTTCGTCTCCGTCAAGTCTTTGGGCAGGAGCTACTTTTCCGCGGCACATCGACACAGGTGCGATAAGATAGAACGCCATGTCTGGCTGCGCGGTTTACGCAGGCTGGGCAAATCTGTACGACGCCGCCCGGAACGACACGGGGCGGCACAGATCCATAAAGGAGGATCACTGGTATGAGCCAGACCCGTCCCATCGACGAGCATTCCATGCACACCCGTACCTGCGGCGAGCTTCGCCGCGAGAACGTGGGCGAAGAGGTCACCCTCACCGGTTGGGTGAGCCGTCGCCGCGATCACGGCGGCCTTATTTTCTGCGACCTTCGCGACCGCGAGGGCATCACGCAGCTCACCTTCGACCCCGAGCATTCCGACGGCGATGCCTTTAAGATTGCCGAGACCATGCGTCCCGAGTGGCCCATCAAGATCCATGGCGTCGTGCGCGCTCGTGGCGAGGAGACTACCAACACCAAGCTCGCGACCGGCGAGGTCGAGGTCCTGACCGACCACGCCGAGGTGCTCAACACGTCCGTCACCCCGCCGTTCCAGATCGAGGACGGCATCGAGACCAGCGAGGACACCCGTCTGCGCTATCGCTATCTGGACCTCCGTCGTCCCGAGATGATGGCCAACCTCAAGCTGCGCTCCGACTTTACCTTTGCCATTCGCGAGGCGCTGCACAACCGTGAGTTCATGGAGGTCGAGACGCCCTCCCTGTTCAAGTCCACGCCCGAGGGCGCCCGCGACTTCATCGTTCCCAGCCGTATTCAGCCGGGCAACTTCTACGCCCTGCCGCAGTCCCCGCAGCTTCTGAAGCAGCTGCTCATGGTCGGTGGCGTCGAGCGCTACTACCAGGTTGCCAAGTGCTTCCGCGACGAGGACCTGCGTGCCGACCGTCAGCCCGAGTTCACTCAGGTCGATATCGAGATGTCCTTCGTGGACCAGAACGATGTCATGAGCGCGCTCGAAGAGGTTCTTGCCGATGCCTTCGGTCGCATGGGTGTCGAGATGCCCACGCCGCTGCGTCGCATGAACTACTGGGATGCCATGGACACCTATGGCTCCGACAAGCCCGATACCCGCTATGGTATGCACCTGGTCGACCTGACCGACATCTTTGCCAACTCCAAGTTCAAGGTCTTTGCGACCGCCGCAAATGAGGAGGGCTCTGTCGTCAAGGCCATCAACGCCAAGGGCGCCGGTGCCTGGGCACGTGCCAAGATCGATAAGCTTGCCGGCGTGGCCTCCACGTTTGGCGCCAAGGGTCTGGCCTGGATCGCCTTCCGCGAGGACGGCTCCATCAACAGCCCCATCGTCAAGTTCTTCTCGGACGAGGAGATGGCGGCTCTGCGCGAGCGCATGGACGTCGAGCCCGGCGACCTTGTGATGTTCGCCGCCGGCCCGCGCCTGCTCTCTGACGAGATCTTGGGCGGCATGCGTTCTCACATGGCCAACGCACTCGAGATCAAGCGCGAGGGCCACGACTTCCTGTGGGTCGTCAACTTCCCGCTGTTCCACTGGGACGAGGACCGCAAGGCTTACGCTGCCGAGCACCAGCCGTTCACTCTGCCGACTGAGACCGACATCGCCAAGATCGAGGCAGATCCGCTGGCGGCCGGTTCCTGCACCTACGACTTTGTCATGGACGGCTTTGAGGCCGGCGGCGGCGGTATGCGTATCCACAACGCCGAGATGCAGATGTCCATGCTCAAGCTCCTGGGCTTTACCGAGGAGCGTGCCGAGTCTCAGTTCGGCTTCCTCATGGAGGCCCTCAAGTTTGGTGCGCCCCCGATGGGCGGTTTCGCTCTGGGCCTGGACCGCGTGTGCATGCTGCTCACCGGTTCCGACTCCATCCGCGACGTCATGGCGTTCCCCAAGACGGCCAGCGGCTCCGACCTTATGTCGGGCGCCCCGAGTGCCGTTAGCGGCGCCCAGCTCAAGGACGTCAGCCTGCGCCTGATGTAGGCGAGCGGCTACATATTGCTTGCAACGAGGGAAGGACGTGTGCCTTCCCTCGTTTTTTATGCGCCGAGATTGTGAGGGCTTGGGATGACCGGACGTCGCGGAAAGTGCATCCCGGAATTTGCGTCCGGAATGGGTCGCGCTTTCCCAAAGGGGCCCTCTGGGAAAGCGCGACCCAGAATTCGGCAAAATAATGGGGCACAGTTTCCGGTTGAGCCGTCTAACGGAAACTGTACCCCAGAATGAGCGCTCAAAACGGGGCAGTCTTTCCGCAACAATTGTCTGGCGGAAAGACTGCCCCAGTTTTTTATAGCGAGTCTCTCTGGATCAGCTGCATGTGCATCACGGAGGTGGTGGGCTCGGCACCCTTGATCATGTCGAGCGCAATGTTGGCGGCCATGTGGCCTTCTTCGCGCAGGGGCTGACGGACGGTCGTGAGCGCGGGGACACAGCGCGCCGCAATCTCGTGATCGTCGAAGCCGACGACAGAAACGTCCGCAGGAACGGATAGGCCTGCCTCGTTGAGCGCGGTGATGACGCCAGCCGCGATACGGTCCGATCCGCAGAGCACGCCATCGAAAGCAATCTCGCGCGCGAGGATCTGGTGCATGGCCTGATAGCCGTCTCCGTTGTTCCAGCCGGTATAGATAACGTTTGCGTCTGGGAGGTCTTCGCCCAAGACGGCACGGTAGCCGCGCAGGCGGTCGACAACAGCGGGGTTGTCTTGCGGTCCCAACACGGCGACGATATCTTTGCGCCCGCGTTCCTTCATGGCGAGTGCCGCAAAGTGTCCGCCCTCTTCGCCGTCAGAGTAGACTGTCGAGAACACATCGCGATAGGGGTGGCCCTCGAGCTGGCCGCACAACACGGTGGGTACGCCCAGCTCGCGCAGCACCTCGAGCAGCTCGCTGCCCTTGTAGGGGGAGACGTCGATCACGGCGTCGAACGAGCGGCGCTCAAAGTGCTCGCGTGCGCGGTTGCGCTCATGCGTAGAAGACGCCTGCAAGATAACGGGCAGATAGGACGACTCCGACAGTTCCTCGGTAATGCCGCTCAAAAACTCGCTATAGGTGGGGTCGCTGAAGAGTTCACTTAGGGGCTCGGTCACGAGCACGGCGATGATTTCCGTGCGCCCGACAGCGAGCGCTCGGCCACGAGCGTTGGGGACAAAATTGACTTCCTTGGCCGCCGCGCGGACGCGCTTTTTGGTTTCCTCGCTAATGCGGGGCGAATCGTTGAGAGCGCGCGATGCCGTGGAGCGCGACACGCCGGCAGCTGCGGCAACCTCGGCAAGCGTAGGTGCGGTGCGAACTGGTTGGGTCATGGCGTCTCCTGGAGAATGCGGTCGATGTTGTCGCTGATACGGGTTGGTGCGGATACAGCTTACTATAGTGCGCCTGAACAGCGTTCATGGTATCCGGTGACCGGTGTCGTTTTGCAACCAAGCCACAATCGAATACGTCTCGTGTGGGTGAGATATCAGCGGGCGTGGTGGTTGCCTACGAGCTTAAGAACGATGTCTTGCGCTGAGTGTCGATACTCAGGGTGACATAAGTGTCCCGGTTGTACAACCGGTTGCACCGTTAACCAGACCAAATCGACCGTTCAGCGGACAACCGGTTGCACAGTTTTTTGCATCGACCGTAAGATAAGGACAACCGGTTGCACAAGAATCACTACGATGACGAAGGAGCATCACCATGGACGCCATTAACGATTGGGAAAACCAAGCGCTCACCCACAGGAACCGCCTGGCACCCCATGCGTACTTCATGGGTTACGAGACCGCCGATCTCGCCGCTACGTACAGCCGCGAGCTGTCGCGCGGGTTTGTCCAGCTGTCCGGCTCGTGGCAGTTCCGCCTCTTTGAGGGGCCTGCTGCCGTCTCTAACGAGGAGCTTTCCACGTACGAGCCCGAGTGGGATCACGTGGAGGTTCCGCACCTGTGGCAGGTAGACGGCTATGGCAACCTTGCCTACACCGACGAGGGTTTCCCGTTCCCGGTGGATCAGCCGTTCGTTCCCTCTGACGATCCCACGGGCGTGTACCAGCGCATCGTCAATCTTCCCGCCGTTCCTGCCGGCGCTCGCGAGATCATTCGCTTCGACGGCATCGAGAGCTATGGCGAGCTGTACGTCAACGGTCAGTTTATCGGCATGACCAAGGGTTCGCGCCTGTCTGCCGAGTTTGACGTGACCGACGCTCTTGTCGAGGGCGACAACCTGTTTGCGGTCAAGGTCCTGCAGTACAGCGATGGTAGCTATATCGAGGACCAAGACATGTGGTGGGCCTCGGGCATCTTCCGCGATGTGTACCTTATGCAGCGTCCCGCCGCGCACCTGGTCGACTTTAGGTTCCGCACGCACCGCGAGGGCGATGCCGCTCTGATCACGCTCGATACGGTTGCCGAGGGCGCTTCCCGCGTCGTGTTTACGCTCAGCGATGGCGAGAACGTGGTGGCTACGGGCGAGTGCGTCGACGGCCATGCCGAGTGCAGCGTTGCCGATGCCCACTTCTGGAATCCCGAGGACCCCTTCCTCTATGACCTTACGTTTGAGGTCTACGACGGTGACCAGGTCAGCGAGTACGTCCCGCATCGCCAGGGCCTTGCCGAGGTGACGGTCGAGGGCAATCATATCTACCTCAACGGCACCTACTTTAAGATGCATGGCGTCAACCGCCACGATCACGACGATCACAAGGGCCGCGCCGTGGGCCTCGATCGCATGCGCCGCGACCTGGAGCTCATGAAGCAGCACAACATCAACGCGGTGCGCACGTCCCATTACGCCAACGACCCGCGCTTTTACGAGCTGTGCGACGAGTATGGCATTATGCTGGTCGCCGAGACCGATATGGAGAGCCACGGCTTCGAGAATATCGGCAATATCGCCCTGGTCACCGACGACCCGGCATGGGGGCCGGCCTACGTCGACCGCATTGAGCGCCTGGTGATGCAGGAGCGCAACCACGCCTGCATCATTATGTGGTCGATGGGCAACGAGAGCGGCTATGGCTGCAACATCCGCGCGATGTACGCCAAGGCTCACGAGCTCGATGGTCGTCCGGTCCACTACGAGGAGGACCGCAACGCCGATACCGTCGACGTCATCTCCACCATGTACTCCCGCGTGTCGCAGATGAACGACTTTGGCGAGCATCCGTTCCCCAAGCCGCGCATCAACTGCGAGTACGGTCACTCCATGGGCAATGGCCCCGGAGGCCTGTCCGAGTACCAGGAGGTCTTCGATCGCTGGGATTGCATCCAAGGCCAGTTTATCTGGGAATGGTGCGACCACGGTTTGGCTGCTGTGACCGAGGACGGCGTTGCCTACGATATGTATGGTGGCGACAACGGCGATTACCCCAACAACAGCAACTTCTGCATCGATGGCATGGTGTTCCCCTGGCAGCAGCCGAGTCCGGGCCTCACTGAGTATGGCCAGGTCATCTGCCCGGTTCGCATGGCTTATGACGCCGAGGCAGGCGAGCTGACCGTCACCAACAAGCGTTGGTTTACCACCCTCGAGGATGTCTGCCTGTCGGCCGAGACCCTGGTGGACGGCGACGTTGTGTGCCGCAAGACGCTCATGCCCGGTGCGGTTGCCCCCGGCGAGTCCGTCCAGCTGCCGCTGGTGATTCGCGAGGCCGCAGTGGGGGAGACCCTGCTGACCGTGCACGCCTACACCATGGCCGCTCACGTCTGGTGCGAGCCGATGTTCCAGTTGGGTGCTAGCCAGTTTGCCATCGCCAACCATCCGGCGCCGGCCATCGCCGCCCCCGCTCGTCCTGAGCTTACGGTCGAGGAGACCGAGCAGGAGATCCGCATTCACTCCCTCAATGGCGAGCTGGCCTTCAGCAAAGTCAACGGTACCGTGAGCGAGTGGAAGGCATCCGGCCGCGACGTCATGGCCTCTGGTCCCCAGGTTGGTTTTTGGCATCCGCTCGTCGACAACCACGCTCAGGAGTATGACTCCCTGTGGAAGGACAACTTCATCGATGTGATGCAGACGTCTACCCGCAAGGTTTCTTGGAAGCAGGATGGCAATGCGGTCGTCGTGACCGTGAGCCAGCGTATCGCTCCTCCCGTCCGCGCGTTCGGCATGCGCGTCGAGCTCGTCTACACCGTGCTTCCGAGCGGTCGTGTCGACCTCAAGGTTTCCGGCGAGCCCTATGGCGATTACTCGGATATCATCCCGCGCATCGGCATCTCCTTCGAAGTCCCCGGTTGCGATCGTGCCGTCGAGTGGTATGGCCACGGTCCGGGCGAGAACTATCCGGACTCGCTGCGCGCCAACCCGGTCGGTCATTACCGCACCACAGTCGACGACATGTTTACGCCCTACGTTATGCCTCAGGACTGCGCCAACCGCGAGGGTACCCGCTGGGTTGCTCTGCGCTCTAGCCATGGCGACGGCGTGCTGGTGACCCGTCCGGCTGACGCCGCCTCCAACCCGTTCTCATTCTCGGCATGGCCCTATAGCTGCGAGGCCATCGATAACGCCAAGCACGTCTACGACCTTGTTCCGGGCGATACGGTCACGGTCAACATCAACGACCAGTTGCTCGGCCTTGGCTCGAACTCTTGGGGTTCCGAGGTGCTCGATTCCTATCGCACCCGTTTTGAGAGCTTCAGCTTTGAGGTGTCCCTGCGACCGCTGACGTCTGCCGATCTGGCTCAGGCGCTGGCACCCATTAAGGAGGCATAAGCCATGCATGTCTTTAACTCGCGCGCCGATTTCGACGCTCAGATGAAGTCCGTCAAGAAGTGGATGCGCACCGGCCAGGCGCTCGATGGCGTTGCCGACCTGCAGCACGACGTGGCTTACTCCATCGGCGACTCGTTGGTTTACTGGTGGGTCTATGCCCGCGAGGCCGCAACCGCCGACCTGGTCGGTCACCGTCGCTACCATGCCGTGCTCGCTCCGCTCGACGGCGACCTGACCGTCGAGGTTGCCCCCAAGGCAGGCCTCACCTGCACCCGCGCTTACAGCGATATCGATGATCGCGAGCGCTTTGAGGGGGCGGGGGAGACCGTGACGATTCCCGCCGGCGGCGTTGCCGTCGTCGAAATTGACGAGGCCTACCGTGTCGTGGCCGATGCCGCGGATCCCCGCGTCGTGGTACTGCACGTGACGGTCGAAGGTTATTCCTTCCCCAACAAGTAGTATTCGTCCGTTTGGGCGTTTGCTTCGCGCCGTTAAGGGGGATGGCTTTGTTGACTCCCTTTTCCCCATTCCCCTTAGCAGGTGCGCCGTCCGTGTTTGCACTTGCAGCTCGGACGGGTTTAGATGACATTTAATAGATGATTGGGAGGGCTTATGAGCTCTGAAAAACGAGGAACGATCGGTTCGTTCGCTCTGCTGGGCATGACGGTTGCCGCCGTGTTCGGTATCAAGAACATCATCAACAACAACGCGGCCATCGGCTTGGCAGCTGCGCCGTCGTTCTTCTTCGCCACGCTTTTGTACTTTGTCCCCTATACCCTGGTTACCGCCGAGTTCGTCGGCCTTAACAAGGACTCCGAGTCGGGTGTGTACGCATGGGTTAAGACCTCGATGGGCGGCCGCTGGGCGTTTCTGACGGCATTTAGCTACTGGTTCGTTAACCTGTTCTACTTTGCGTCCGTCCTGCCCAACGTCATCATCTACGCAAGCTACGTGTTCTTTGGTGCCAATGCCGAGCTTTCGCAGCTGTGGATCACCATTATCGAGATCGTCGTCTTTGCTATCGCCACGTGGGTTTCGACCAAGGGCGCTAAGTGGATCGGCTCTATTTCCTCCTTCGGTTCGACCGCGGCTCTCGGCCTGACTGCCGTGTTCATCCTGCTGTCCCTGGCTGCTGCCTTTGGCGGCGTTGAGTTCGCTACGGCTCCCACGCCCGCCAACATGGCTCCCGACATGAGCAACTTCGCCACTATGTGGGGCTTCTTCGGTACGCTTGCCTGGATCATCCAGGGCGTTGGCGGCGCTGAGTCTGTCGGCGTGTTCCTTAACGACCTTAAGGGTGGCGTCAAGGCCTTCGTGCGCACCGTCGTTATCGCCGGCCTGACCATCGGCCTTCTGTATGCAGGCGCTTCGCTGCTGGTCAACCTGTTCATTCCCGAGGGCAGCGTTGCCATCTCCACCGGCATCTTCGACGTGTTCGGCGCTGTCTTTGCCCACTTTGGCATTCCTATGGAAGTGTCCACGCGCGTCATCGGCTTGATCCTTCTCGCCGCTACGCTGGGTTCCCTCATGATGTGGACCTCCGCTCCCATCAAGGTCTTCTTCACCGAGATCCCCAAGGGCGTCTTTGGTAGCAAGATCGTCGAGCTCAACGAGCATGGCATTCCTGCCCGCGCCGCTTGGCTGCAGTTCGCCATCGTCGTCCCCATCCTGATCATCCCGGCCCTGGGCTCTGGTAACCTCGACGACCTGCTCATGATTGTCACCAACATGACGGCTGCCACCGCTCTGCTCCCGCCGCTGCTGATTCTGCTTGCCTACTTTATGCTGCGCAAGAACTTCGACGCTGCTCCCCGTGGTTTCCGCATGGGCTCGCGCAGCTTTGGCCTGGTCGTTGCCGCATTCCTGCTTGTGGTCTTCTGCTTCGTGCTTGTCTGCGGCACCATTCCGCTCGATCAGCCGCTGTGGCTGACGCTGGTCTACAACGTTGGCGGTGTGGTTGTCTTCCTGGGCCTTGCCGTGATGTGGTACAACCGCTATATCAACCGCCTGCGCGAGACCGATCCCGAGGCCGCTGAGAACGAGCTTCGCCCTTCCGTCCTCGATATGATGGAGTAGCGGCTAGGATTAATCTACGGCTGTGGAATAAATCGATTCCCTTTCCTAAGGAGGGGCCTTACGAGGCCCCTCCTTTTGTGTTTCAAGACTTTAGTCTGCTGGCCGCGCAGCGGCCAGCTTTAAACCACCCGCTAC
>ENA-OZHP01000376-OZHP01000376.1-human-gut-metagenome-genome-assembly--contig:-NODE-376-length-20016-cov-6.102099_pt1 | contig 20016 bp, 19 predicted proteins | sample MGYA00244046_ERZ653686 | MGnify/ENA primary metagenome ERZ653686 (study PRJEB26926, sample SAMN06165313) | human gut metagenome | biome: ENVO:00009003; feature: ENVO:2100002; material: ENVO:00002003... | reverse complement strand
TCTGGTGCTTATTTGCATAAGCTTTTGCTTACATTGTTTAATTTACAAGGTACACATTGCGTCCTCAGCCTTGAGCTTTTGCTTGGCGCTCTCGGTGAGGTGCTTTGCTAATATAGCATTTTGATTCCCGCATGTCAAGTCTTTTTTTCGATTTTTTCAATTATTTTTTTACGCGGTTTTCAAGAGCACCGATACCGTCTATCTCGCAGCGCACGAGGTCTCCTTCGGCAAGGTATTTGGGCGGCTCAAAGCCCATGCCCACGCCTGCCGGAGTGCCCATTGCGATGATAGTTCCGGCCTTGAGCGTCATACCCTGGGACAGCTCGGAGATGACCTCCGCCACGCCGAAGATCATATAACGAGTATTGCTATCCTGCCGTTTCTCGCCGTTTATATAGCACCTGATATCCAGCTCCGGCGCACCCGGCAGCTCGTCCCGCGTGACTATCCAGGGACCCATTGTCGTATGCGTGTCGAGGCTCTTGCCGAAATAGAACTGCTTGTGCGCCTTCTGCAGGTTCCTGGCGGAGACGTCGTTGAGCACGCTGTAGCCCAGAACGTAGTCGAAAGCGTCCTCCTTTGCAGCCTTATATGCGTCCCTGCCCAGCACGACGGCGAGCTCGGCCTCGTAATCCAGGCCGTCCACTATGTCGAAGTGCGGGTCTATCTCTCCGCCGGGGCCGACTATCCAGGCCGCGCGCTTTGAAAAGTACACGGCCTTGCCCGCGTTCTTGACAAAGTCGTCCTTGCCCCACTTGGCGGCCTCGGCGCTGTGGTCCATATAGTTCATCCCGAGGCAGACGACGTCCTGCCTGGGCTCGGGTATAGGAGCAAGCAGCTTGACCTTTTCCAGCTCGATCGGCTCGCCGTGCAGCAGTTCATCCCCGGGCAGTTTGCCGGCCAGGGACTTTATGAGCGCGTACATATCCTCCGCGGCCCTATACACCTTTTTGCCGTCGCTGACGGCGGCAAAGGTCTCTCCATTATATTCGCAGGTCAATAGTTTCATGTCGCACCTCTCATTTAAGCAATGTTATCTCGCCTATGAAGCTCAGCGGGCGTCTCAGGCCGCGGCTGACATTCATAAAGCCCTGGACCAGCCACACCAGCGTAGCTATGCCCCCGGCAATGCCGATGAGCCAGCCAATGCCCAGCAGCCCGTCGAAGATGCTGACGAGCACCGCGAAGATGAGGAGAAGCAGGCCCTGGTTGCAGTGGTAGCGCAGAAATCTTGACTTCGGTCTCGCAAGCAGGGGGATAAGCAGCAGCGGACCCAGGTAGCAGAGGTAGCCCATAGTCTGGTTTTCCCTCGTGTCCTGGTCATAGCTCTCGGCATAGCTCCGCCGCCGGCTGCCGTCGTATGTATAGGCGCCGCCGTTGCCCCGCGGGGCTTCGCGTCTCGGCTCCTCGCGGCGCGCCTGGCTCTGTGCGCCGGAAGAGGGCGCGGTTTTCTGCCGCTTTTCCTTTTTGGGCTGAGCCTTCTCCTTTACAGGCATGTCGCATGCGGGGCAGTTTTCCGCCCAATCCGGCACATAGGCCCCGCAGTTTCTGCAGTAGCTCATCAAATCACCACACGTTCGTTTGTAATTTTACATTATACAACGCCGCTCCCCCCATTGCAAGTGCGGAGAGCGGCGCTTCTTCAGGCGCAGAACCTGTGCTTTCCTATTGTGATTATCTCCGGCCTGGACCATATCCAGGCATTTGTGGCAGTCACCGGGTTAAAGTAATATATGGCGCCACCCGAGGGGTCCGAACCTGCCAGCGCATCCCTCGCCGCCTGGTAGGCGCTGTCCGCGACGGGCTCGTCCCACTGTCCGTCCAGCATGCAGCTGAACGCGCCCGGCTGAAAGATTACCTCCGAGATCGTGTTCGGGAACGAGGGGTGCTCCACCCTGTTCAACACCACCGCCCCGACTGCGACCTGGCCCGCATAGGGCTCGCCCCTGGCTTCAGCCGAGATAAGCCTTGCCAGCAGAGCTACGTCCCCGGATGCACCGCCCGAAGCGGAGCTTGTCTCCCCCGCGGGCATTCCCAGAGCCTCCAGCGTCGCGGGGCCGACTTTCCCGTCCACCGCAAGACCGTTCTTCTTTTGGAAGTACTCCACCGCGTCCTCGGTCTTGCTGCCGAAGATGCCGTCCACTTCGCCGCTGTAATAGCCCCAGTCCAGCAGCTTTTCCTGGATCTGCCGCACAGTCTCGCCGCTGGAACCCCGGGCGTAGGTGACGGCGTCGGCCCTCTGGGCCAGCGCGATTATCATTATATTGAGCGTGAACACCACGGTCAGCGCAAGTATGAGCTTTCTTCTGTTAAGCATAAAAAACTCGCCCCCTCGCGCTTAGAATACGAAGGGACGAGCTCTAATATTCGTGATAAAATATGTCAGGCAGCGGGAGCGACGGTCAGGCTGGCTTCCTCGTTTGCGGTAACGGTAAAGCCCTCGCCCGCCGTGACTTCGCTGCACTCCGCTGCGGGCGAACCGCTGACGTTGAGCGTGCAGGCCACGTTCAGGCTTCCGGTGACGCTGATGCCCTGGGCGGTCGAGCTGCTGATGCTCAGGCTGCCCTCTCCGGTTATGCTCAGGTTCCCGTCGCCCTTGATGCCGATGGCGGCTTGGCAAGCGAGAGAGCAGTCGCCGTTCACGCTGATCTCCAAGTCGCCTCCGGCGAACTCTATGAGCGGGCTGGAGCCGGTATCCGAATTCAGCTCAGCAGAATCCAGAATAAGCATGCCGTCCTCAAACTTGACTCCCTTATAGGCCAGTCCGGTGAGCTGCGAGTCTTTGATTATTGAAATACCGCAGACCTTGAGCGTCTCGAGCGACTCCAGCTCCGGCTCAGGCGTCTGAGTCGGCGACGTGCTGGGCGCCGTCAGGTCCGTCGGCGTGACGCCGTCCTCATAAGCGGGCGCACCGCTCTCCTGAGCGCCGTTATCCGGCTGGTCGCTGCTCGTGGGGTCTCCGTTGCCGCAGGCCGCGAGGCACAGAACCAGTGCAAGCGCCAACAGTATGCTAAGGTATTTCTTCATTCCAATTACCAGTCCTTTCTGCTTAGTCGAGACTGCGGGTCCTTATCTGCTCCAAAAGGGCCGACGCAAACTCGTCCAGGGGCATAGCACCCTTGTCCCCGCCCGCTCTCGTGCGCACGGCGACAGTGCCTGCCTCAGCTTCCTTGTCGCCGATGACGAGCATATACGGGATCTTTTTGCTCTGGGCCTCGCGGATCTTGTAGCCGATCTTCTCATTGCGCAGGTCGGTCTCCACGCGCACGCCCATGGCCTCGAGGCGTTTTGCAGCCTCCACGGCCCAGTCGCGGCTGCGGTCCGTGATGGTCATGACCTTCACCTGAACAGGGGACAGCCACACCGGGAACGCGCCGGCGAAGTGCTCCGTGATGACGCCGATGAAGCGCTCGATGCTGCCCAGCAGCGCTCGGTGTATCATGACAGGGCGATGCTTCTGGCCGTCCTCGCCCACGTACTCGAGCTCGAAGCGTTCGGGCATCTGGAAGTCCAGCTGGATGGTGCCGCACTGCCAGGTCCTGCCGATGCTGTCGGAGAGGTGGAAGTCGAGCTTCGGGCCATAGAAGGCGCCGTCTCCCTCGTTGATCTCATAGGGCTTGCCCAGCTCCTCGATGGCGGCTTTCAGCGTGGCCTCAGCCATGCGCCAGGTGGCTTCGTCGCCCATGTGGTCCTCGGGCATGGTGGAGAGCTCGATCTTGTAGCTCAGGGCGAAGGTCGAGTATATCTCGTCGAAGATGCTGACAACGCCCTTGATCTCGTCCTTCATCTGTTCCGGGGTCATGAAGATGTGCGCGTCGTCCTGGGTGAAGCAGCGTACGCGGAAGAGCCCGTGCAGCGCGCCGGAGAGCTCATGCCTGTGAACGATGCCCAGCTCGGCCACGCGCATGGGCAGGTCTCTGTAAGAGTGCGGCTCGTTTTTGTATACCAGCATGCCGCCGGGGCAGTTCATGGGCTTGACCGCATAGTCCTCGCCGTCGATGACGGTGGTATACATGTTGTCCTTATAGTGGTCCCAGTGGCCGCTGCGGTGCCAGAGCTCCTGGTTGAGGATGATGGGCGTGGATATCTCGACGTAGCCGTATCTCTTGTGCACCTCGCGCCAATACTCGAGCAGCGTGTTCTTGAGGACCATGCCGTTCGGCAGGAAGAACGGGAAGCCGGGCCCCTCGTCCGCGAGCATGAACAGGCCGAGCTCACGTCCGAGCTTGCGGTGGTCACGCTTCTTCGCCTCTTCAAGACGATTCAAATAGGCCTCAAGTTCCTCCTTTTTGAGAAAACATGTGCCGTATATTCTCTGGAGCATCTTCCGGCTGGAATCGCCGCGCCAGTATGCGCCGGTGCAGCTCATGAGTTTTATGGCGTTGCCCTTTATCCTGCCGGTGCTGTCCACGTGCGGGCCGGCGCAGAGGTCGGTGAATTCGCCCTGCTTATAGAAACTGATGACCGCGTCCTCCGGCAGGTCCTCTATGAGCTCCACCTTGTAGGGCTCGTCCTTCTCGCGCATGAGGGCAAGGGCCTCCGCGCGGGGCAGCTCAAAGCGCTCTATGGGCAGCTTTTCCTTGCAGATCTTGCGCATCTCGGCCTCGATCTTCTCGAGCACCTCGGGGGTGAAGGTCACCTCGGAGTCTATGTCGTAATAAAAGCCGTCCTCGATAGAGGGGCCGATGGCCAGCTTGGCCTCCGGATACAGGCGCTTCACCGCCTGGGCGAGGATGTGGCTTGTGCTGTGCCTGTAGGTATCGCGGTATTCTTTGTTTTCAAACGTGTACTTTTTCTCGTCCATGATTACCCTCCTGTAAATGGAAGCACCCCCGCGCCGCAAAACGGCACAGGGGTGCGTTTTTAACACACGGTTCCACCCTGAGTTTTACTCTGAGGGCGCTTTAACGGGCGCCGGCCGCGCGCGCTTACTTTATTCGGCGCACGGGCTCCGGAGCGGTGCTGCGCGAACCAGCCGCACGGGGCGCCTTTCAGCCTGGGAGCGCCCTCTCTGCGCCGCGGCACACGGCGCGCAGTTTCTCCATCACTGCCTCTAACCTTTGAAATAATAGCACTATTATCTCCCACTGTCAAGGACGTTATTCTCCATAATCTCCCGGAAAAGCCCAGGAGATTCTGCCGCTCGACGTCCGAAACACTGAAAGTTCTCAAACGTTGAAGCGAAATAGGGTGACGTCGCCGTCCTTCATGACATAGTCCTTGCCCTCCGACCTCACCAGGCCCTTCTCCTTTGCCGCTACCATGCTGCCGCAGGCTTTGAGGTCGTCGAAGGCGACGATCTCGGCCCTTATGAAGCCGCGCTCAAAGTCGGAGTGTATCTTGCCGGCGGCCTGGGGGGCCTTGGTACCCTTCCTGATGGTCCAGGCCCTGCACTCGTCCGGGCCGCAGGTCAGGAAGCTGATGAGTCCCAGCAGCGCGTAGGAGCACTTTATGAGCCTGTCCAGGCCGGACTCCGCCAGTCCCAGCTCCTCCAGGAACATGGCCTTGTCCTCCTCCGGCAGCTCGCCTATCTCCTGCTCGATTTTCGCGCAGATGGGGAGGGTCTCAGCGCCCTCGGCGTCAGCAATCTCCTTCACCGCCTGATAATATTTGTTTTCCATATACCCCGCCATGCCCGCTTCGTCGAGGTTTGCGGCGTAAATGACGGGCTTGAGACTCAAAAGGTCGCAGGTCGAGATGAGCTCCTTTTCGTCCTCGGAGCAGTCATAGCTCCGGGCAGAGCGGCCCTCGTTCAGGTGTTCATAGAGTCCCTCGAACACCTCGGCCTCGTGCAGGAACTTCTTGTCCCCGCCCTTTCCGGCCTTTTTTGCCTTCTCTATGCGCCGCTCGACCAGCTCCATGTCCGCCATGATGAGCTCGAGCTCGATTATCTCTATGTCGCGCTTCGGGTCTGCGCCGCCCTCCACGTGGATGATATTCTCGTCGTCGAAGCAGCGCACGACGTGGACTATGGCGTCCGTGCGGCGTATGTTCTCCAGGAACTTGTTGCCCAGGCCCTCGCCCTTGGACGCGCCCTTTACAAGTCCCGCTATGTCCACGAACTCTATGACAGCCGGCGTGTATTTCTTCGGCTTATAGAGCTCAGCGAGGAAGTCCAGCCTCTCGTCCGGCACCGTGACCATGCCGACGTTCGGGTCTATCGTGCAGAAGGGGTAATTGGCGCTCTCTGCGCCGGCGTTAGTTATCGCATTGAACAGCGTGCTCTTGCCCACGTTGGGCAGTCCGACGATACCTAATTTCATATATCTCTACATCTCCCTAAAAAATGCCGTATTTACAAGGTCTTTCGCACTTTGGCGTTTTGGCGGCTACGCCATTTTTACGCCATTTGCGCATTGACTTGTATTGGATTATATCAACATACGCTGCTGAGCTGAAATTGCGTGACCGCCTGATCCAGCGTTTCATCGGTTACATGGACATACCGATCCATTGTGGTTTTGATGCTGGCGTGTCCCAGCAGCTTTTGCAGCACTTTTGGCTGCATTCCGCTTTCAATCGCACGGGTTGCATAAGTGTGGCGCAGCGCGTGCATACAAAAGCGGTCGATCCCCGCTTCATCGCAAAGCTTATAGAGGTGGGTATCATAGGAACTGTTTTTTGCCGGTTCCCCTGTGCGCCAGTTGATAAAGACCAGATCACGCATCACAAGCCGTGAAGTAACGCCGGTACGCCTGTCGATATATTCCAGCGTTTGCGACAGCAGCGGGGATTCTTTTCTGCTGCTCCGGCTATCCCATACTTCTTTCAGAATGTCATACGCTTTATCCGTCAAAGGAATGGTGCGATAGCTCTGCTGGGTTTTGGGAGGACCGGCTCGCCAAACTTTCTGCGCGTGGCGAAACTCCAAGGACTTATTCACCGTAAGTGTCCGGCGCTCAAAGTCGATGGCATCCCATGTCAACCCAATCATTTCCCCGGTGCGTAATCCCGTTTCAAGGATGAGCGCATACTGGTTATAATTGTGGGAGCGCCGTGCTGTTTCGAGAAAGAGACGCTGTTCCTCCCGCGTCAGATAGTGAATATCATCTACAGCACGAACGGGCTTTAAAAACCGAACGCCATCCATAGGGTGCTTTGCAATCAGGTCGTTCATTTTCGCTGCCTTAAACATTGTCCCCATCGTAATGTATGCCTGACGGATGGTAGAACCTGCGTAATCCGCATCCATTTGGATAAACACCTTCTTGCAGTGCATCGGCTTCACATTGGCAATCAGCATCTTCCCGATTACCGGCTGAATGTTGCGGACATAGCGTTCCCGGTAATTTCTGAGCGTGTTGGGTGCCAGATCCCCGACAATATTTTCAATCCAGAAATTGAACCACTCATCAACCGTCGTATCGGTAGCCACAAATACATCGTCATGCTTATCGACGTACTTTGCGTCCTCAATCCAGTTCCGCGCCTCGGGCAGCGTCTGAAAATACTTCTCATGCCGCTTCCCGACTCTACCAACAAATCGTGCGCTATACAATCCGTCCTTTCTTTGGTAGATACCCTTACCGCAGTCTTTTCCCTTGAGATTCTTTCCCATGGACGAGCTCCTTTCCCGCAGAGAAGAAAAGAGCACACCACTACACTATATAGTATAGCGCACGGTGCTCTTTTCCTCAAGGCTTCTCCGCGAATTTTTCAAATGCAATGTCAGATCACAAGCGCCTGACTGATGTACTGTTCAAACTCTTTGCGCTTCACCAATTTTTTGCTGCCCACAAAAAGCACGAACGGGCAGTTTGGCGAACGCAGCATACTGTCGATTTTATTGATTCCGATATTGCTGTACTCAGCGGCTTCTTTTGCCGTGAGTGTCATTTTCAGGTGGATCGGCACCTTGCCGATAGAATTTTCCATTTGATTGCCCCCTTCCATAAGAATAGTAGTTCGTCAATTTATCCGATTCAGAATTTTCGCCGCCCGCTTTACATTTTCCGCAGCATTGCCTTTTCGGAAATTCTCGCCGTTAAACTGGACGGGGACGCCGACCTCCAAAACTCTGTCATAGATGCGGCGCTCGTCCAGATCGGCAGCTTTCTGCATCACGGAAAGCGGGATATTGGTGGTAACAATCATCGGTTTGCCGGTCAACAGCCGCTTGTTGACCACATCAAACACGAGCTCCTTGCCGAAGCTGGTATTCCGTTCCGCGCCCAGGTCATCCAAAATCAGCAGCTCCGGGCGCATCAGTGTTTTCAGGTAAGCATCCCGGTCAGCGCCGAAATTGCCCTGCATACGGTTCACCACATCGGATAGCCCGACAAACAGGACGGAAACCGTTTTCTCTATCAGGGCGTTGGCAATGCAGCCCGCCGCATAGGATTTTCCGGTGCCCACATTGCCGAACAGGAGAAGCCCGGTTCCATCTTGGCGGAAAGCATCCCAGTTTTCGGAATATCTTCTCGCTTTAACAAGCTGTGGAGTCATTACTTCGGCGTTTTCAAACCGCCATCCGGCGGCGGGAATATCCCGGAACGCCTCAGAGCGGAGCATGGCAGTCCGGTTTAGCCGTTCCAGCTCCCGCTGCTCCGCTTCGCGCCGCGCCCGTTCCTCAGCGGCGCATTTGCAGGCAATCGGGTGCTTGTCCAACCCGTTTTTGCGGTACTGTTCTGGAAAATAGGCTTCCTTGGGTGTGTGGCACTTGCCGCAGTATTTCAGCCCGTCATCTGGGTTGATATAATCCTCCGGTGCGATGTTCAGGGTATCTGCTGCCTCAACGATTGCAGCCATGATTGGATTCACATTCACAGGCATTCTCCTTCCTCATAGGTCTCTGTATAGTCGTAATTTTTTCCGGGCTTCGATTTGCTGTCCTCGTCCAGCCACTTGCGAATTGTGGCGTAATGGTTGGCGTAGTGCTTTCCGTTGGAGGCCATATAGGCCGATAGCCTGTTGATGTAATACTCGTATTGGCCGGGATATATCGATTGCAGATCGGCCAATTCACTGTCCAAAAGAAAAACATTCTGATACTGCCCAAAACAGCGGCGGGCGTTCTCTCTCCTGTTATTCTGACTGGAATCTGTTTTCTTCTTCTCTTTCTTACTTATGGGCAAATTTTGCCCCATACAAGGGGAAGATTCCCGCCCATTCATTGGGTAGATATTGCCCTCTGGACGGGAAGAAAGCTGCACCTCATCGGGTAGCCTGAGGAAAATACGGTTTGCCCGGTTCCAGCCCTGCCGGATGCGGGTGATGAGGCCCGCATTTTCCAGCTCGGCCAGCGCGGCCTTGACCGTCCGCTCGCTCCGGTTCAGGTCATTTGCCATCTGCCGGATGGTGTAGATCACATAGACATCCCCATCCTCCGAAACCCAGCCGGATTTCTGAGAGAGCTGTGTGCGTCCCAGCAGCAGGGCATAGAGCAGTTTGGCATTGATTGAGTATTCTCCCCGAAGGATAAACCGAGGCAACGGCACGAAAGGCGGCAGCGGGGTGTTGGCTTTGTAGTAGATGGTGCATCACTTCCTTTTTCCGGCAAAGGGAAATTAAGGCGGGCGGTGGGATCGTTTGGAGTGGTAATGCGGGCAGACGATCACCATTGCACGGAAACTTTGCTTGCAGTTGTGCACGCACCTGCGGCAAAGGGCGTTATAGGCGATGCGCCTGCGGTCATTCAGAAAGAACGCCCATTCTTCTTTTCGCTTTTTACTCATACGCGGCATAGCGGCCTCCTGTCATTACAATTCCTTTCGCTGGTTTTCTTTGAGCAGCGACCAAATCTCGACTTGCCGTTCTTTCAGCTCCGCAACATCCTCAGTGTAGAGATGCCCGGAGCTGTTAATCCGGCGGCAAATCTGGTTGATATTGCTGGCAACCCGGCTGACGGCTGCGGCCAGCTTTTTCTGCTGGGTGTAGTCCACCTTGATGATGTAGCCGTCAATCGCCATTTTTCTGAGATATGCGCCCATGTTCTTAGTCCCGAGCTGTGCCATCTTGCTTTGGATGAGACTCCGCTCCTGCTCGGTGACGCAGAACTCGATGCGGATTGGCCTTGCGCGTTCAGCCATTGGATATTCGCCTCCTTCAAACTACAACGGACATTTCAAGCGGGAAACTTGGTACCCGCTCAGGAAAAAATCTCTCTCACTTTACAACGGACATTTTTTGCGCCAATTAGCGGGTAGGGCAAGAGTAATATTTTGGAACCGAATATCACCTCCTACTTTACAACGGACAATTTTTTGTGAATTGGGGGGTATCTTCAAAAATACTTTTCAATTTACAACGGACATTTTCTCCGAGAAAAACAGGGGTCTGCTTGAAAAAAGTGAAAATAAAAATGCTCCCGGCTTTGGAAAAAGCGGAAGCATCATGATTTGCAACTATGAGGTTTCAAAGAACAGCAAGCACAGCCGCTGTCCGTACACAGCGGCGAAATGAGCGTTCCGGCCTGTCGGCCAATCTACCCATTGGTTCTTGTTGGGAGTACCCAAACCCCTGCTAATTCGCAACGAGAATTGACTTACATCATAATATCAATTCTGATTTTATATTGATATTGTCAATGTGGGTGTTGACTATCATCATAATTTTAGATATACTATTATCAAGTTGTTATTGCGAGGTGAGCGGATGGACTATATGACGGAACTCGCCGCGATTGCAAAAGAAAATGGCGGCATCATCGAAACGAAAACGGCGGCGCAGCACGGCATTTCCAAAGCGATGCTCTACAAGCTGTGCAAGGCGGAAAAAATTCACCGCATCGTCAAGGGGCAGTATGTCCTCCCGGAAGATATGCAGGACGAGCTCCTGTCCATCAGCCGCCGGTCAAAGAAAATTATTTTTTCCCATGAGACGGCACTGTTTCTTCACGGGATTTCCGACCGGACACCCTTTGAGCACACCGTCACCGCTCCCTCCGGCTGCATCCCGTCTGCGGCCATCAAGGCGGAGTGCAAGGTGTACTACATCAAGCCGGAGCTGTTCGAGCTGGGCAAAACGATACTGCAAACTCCCGCTGGAAATCCCGTTCCCTGCTACGATTTGGAGCGCACCATCTGTGATGTGATCCGCAGCCGCAACAAGATCGGGACGGAAACATTTTTATCGGCGCTGAAACAATACGCCGCCAGCCCAAAGAAGGATTTGAACCGGCTGAATGAGTACGCCCGTCAGATGCGAGTGTCGGGTGTACTGCGCCAATATTTGGAGGTGCTACTGTGAACAATGCCATGAGCCTGAAAGCTAAAATCCGCAACATCGCCAAGCAGAAAAATATCCCGGCGCAGGTCATTTTGCAGAACTATATGTTCGAGCGGCTTCTTGTCCGCCTTGCGGCCTCTGCATACAAAGACAAGTTTGTGCTGAAAGGCGGGATGCTGGTAGCGGCCATCGTGGGACTGGACAACCGGGCGACGATGGATTTGGACACCACGCTGAAAAATCTGCCCCTAACCCCGGAGGCCATCCGCAGCGCATTGGAGCAGGTGGCCGCCGTGCCCTTTGACGACGGCGTGACCTTCGAGGTGGGGAAAATCTCGCCCATCCGGGGGGATGACATCTACGGCGGCTATCGGGTGATGCTGAACGCCCATTTTGATACGCTGATTACCCCGCTGAGCATTGATGTGTCCACCGGTGATGCTATCACTCCCCATGCGGTACAGTACCAGTTTTCTGAAATTTTCGATGACGAAAAGTCCTACGAGCTGTGGGCATACAACATTGAAACCGTCATGGCGGAGAAGGTGGAAACCATCCTGCGGCGGGGTGTGTTTAACACCCGTCCCAGAGATTTTTACGATGCGTACATACTGGCGACCACGCAGAAATTTGACAAGGCCGTGTTCGCCGAAGCGTTAAACGCCACCGCAACCCATCGCGGTACAGCCCGGCAGATTGCGGATGTGCCCGCCATTCTGCGCAACATTGAGAGCAGCCGGGAACTCAATTCCATGTGGGAGAAGTACCGCAAGCAATTTGCCTACGCCGCCCATATTGAGTACAGCCAAATCATGGATGTGCTGAAAATGCTGGTTGGTTAAAAGCGACAGCTTGTAAAAGTAAAAATAGAAAGTACATGAAGTGCCGTCACAAAAATGAAGGAGCAGGAGTAGATATGAAAACAAATGACAGGCCGCTCACCGACTTAATGAACGCTGTGGACACCGGCGCTGCGCAGCTTCCTGATTTCCAGAGAGGCTGGGTGTGGGACGACGGGCGCATTAGGGCGCTGATTCTCAGCGTAATCCATAATTTCCCGGTTGGCGCAGCAATGTTTCTGGAATATGGAAATGAGAGTATCCACTTCAAGCATAAACCGATTGAAGGTTCTGGCGCTAATCCAAATACCGAACCGGATGAGCTGATTCTTGACGGCCAGCAGAGATTGACCTCTTTGTATAATGCCCTGTACAGCAAGAATCCTGTCCACACCAAAACTGACAAGGGCAAAGAAATTGACAGATATTATTATTTGGACATTGAGAAAGCACTCGACCCAAGCGCGGATGATGAGGAAGTTGTTGTTTCGATTCCTGCGTCGCGGCAGGTCACATCTGATTTTGGCAGAAAAATTGAAAAAGACCTCTCCACAAGGCAGGATGAGTTCAGGCTGAAAATGTTCCCACTCAATATCATTTTGAATTCCAGTGAAGAACAGGGCTGGCAAAACGAATACTACGCCTACTATAACTATGATCCGGCAATCATCAGGCAGTTTACCGACCTCTTTTCCAAAATCATCATGCCGACGCAGAAATATGCGATGCCGGTCATCCTGCTTGATAAAGAGACTCCCAAGGAAGCTGTGTGCCAGGTCTTTGAGAATGTGAATACCGGCGGCGTTTCCTTGACTGTTTTTGAGCTTGTCACCGCAATTTTTGCGATGGATGATTTTCCGCTGCGTAAGGATTGGGAAGAACGCAAAGAAAAATATTTCTCAGGCGATCTGCTGAACATTGTGACCGCCACTGATTTTCTGACAGCTCTTACGCTGCTCTCCTCATTCCAGTCGGGCGGAACGGTAAGTTGTAAGAAAAAGGATGTGTTGGCTTTAAGTCTGGCATCTTATCGGAAGTATGCGGATGACCTTTGCAAAGGATTCTCTCTGGCAGCTAAATTGCTGCAAGAGGAACGGGTATTTTCGAGCCGTGACCTTCCGTACAGCACACAGCTTATTCCTCTTGCAGCCATCTGCACAGTGCTAATGAATGAGAACCGGATTAACACGACCACTGCTAAGAACATGGTAAAGCAGTGGTATTGGTGCGGTGTGTTTGGTGAACTGTACGGCTCGGCGAATGAGACAAGGTACGCCAATGACATTACGCAGGTTATCAAGTGGATTACAGGTAACGGTGATCTTCCCAAAACGGTTACTGATTTCTTCTTCAACCCGACACGCCTTCTCAGCTTGCAATCCAGACAGTCTGCGGCGTACAAGGGCATCATGGCGCTGATTCTAAAGAACCATGCCCGTGATTTCATTTCCGGCGCAGAGATGGATTTCTCGACATACTCAAATGAAAAGATTGATATACATCATATTTTCCCCAAAGATTATTGTATCGGGCAAAAATACGATAAGCTCAAATGGAACAGCATCGTGAATAAAACACCGATTTCTGCAAGCAGCAATCGGGAAATCGGCGGTGTCGCCCCGTCTGTCTATCTGGAAAGGCTTGAAAAGAAAGGCTCCGTAATGCCGTCGGATTTGGATGGCTATGTGGAGACACACTGGATTGACCACACCTTGCTGAGAAACAATCAATTCCAGGATTTCATCATCGACCGGGCAAAAAAATTGCTTCGTGCAATCGAAACAGCTACCGGCAGAACGATCTCCGGCAAGGACTCCGATGAAGTGCAGCGGGCTTTTGGGGCATCATTGGAATAAGTATTTACTGATAGAAAATTTAGTCCTTCCCATACGGGAAAGGTCTTTTGCGACAATAGCGATAGGGAGGAACAACCCATGCCCACATTGGAATAGATTGGTAAAGAGAAGGTCATCAACCACCATCAGGAGGTGCCCTTCCGGGTACTTGACCGGCAGTATAGTTTTGATGAGGACGGCCAACACGCCGAGGATAACGGCAGCGAGAATATGATTATCCACGGGGATAATCTGGACGCGCTGAAGGCCCTGCTGCCACGGTACGAGGGCCGGGTGAAGTGTATCTACATCGATCCTCCTTATAACACCGGCAACGAGGGCTGGGTGTACAACGACAATGTGAACGACCCGAAAATCAAGAAGTGGCTGGGCGAAGTGGTGGGCAAAGAGGGCGAGGACCTGACCCGCCACGACAAGTGGCTGTGTATGATGTACCCCCGGCTGAAACTGCTGCAAAAGCTGCTGGCGAAGGATGGGGCGATTTTTATCAGCATTGACGATGTAGAATTTTACAATTTACGGTTAATTTGTAATGAGGTTTTCGGAGAGCACAATTTTATCGCAACAATTATTTGGAGAAAGAATTATGCGCCTAAAAGTACAGCAAAACACTTTTCGGAAGACCATGATTATATTTTAGTATTTGGGAAGAACTCAGATAATTGGATTCCCCGCAAGATGCCCCGTACAGAGAAGCAAAACAAAGCATATAAGAATCTAGATAATGACCCTCGTGGATTGTGGAGGCCAAACAATTTAGCAGCGAGAAATTATTACAGCAAAGGTACTTATTCGATTAAATGTCCCGGTGGTCGAATCATTGAAGGACCACCATCAGGATCGTACTGGCGGGTTTCAGAAGAAAAATTCCGGGAATTAGACCGTGATGGTCGCATTTGGTGGGGCAAAGATGGGAACAATGTCCCCGCCCCTAAAATATTTTTATCCGAAGTGTCAGATGGAATTGTTCCTCAAACATTTTGGTCTTATGAAGAAGTTGGGCATACACAAGATGCAAAGAAGGAAATCAAGGCCATTTTTGGCGGAGATATGCCGTTTGACACGCCAAAACCAGTACGCTTAATCGAGCGTATCTTACAAATTGCATCTGATCCTGATTCCATCATCCTCGATTCCTTCGCCGGTTCCGGCACCACCGCCCACGCCGTCCTCAACATGAACAAGGCAGACGGCGGCAACCGCAAATTCATTCTGGTGGAAATGATGGACTACGCCGACAGCATCACCGCCGAGCGGGTACGCCGGGTCATCCGTGGCTACGGCGAGGGTAAGAACGCAGTGGAGGGCACCGGCGGCAGTTTCAGCTACTACGAGCTGGGAGAGCCGCTGCTCATTGGCGAAAACCTGAACGAAGCTGTTGCGCCTGAAAAAATCCGGGAGTACATCTGGTTCATGGAGACCAAAACGCCCTACACGCCCGCCGCTGGGGACAATCCCTATTACCTCGGTAAGCACAACGACACCGGCTATTACTTCTACTACGAACCGCAGCAGATCACGGTGCTGGACTATGATTTCTTGGCTGCCGTCACCGAAAAAGCAGGCGGCACCGTGATTTACGCCGACCGCTGCTCCATTGATGACGATAAACTGTCCCAGATGGGGATTGTTTTCAAGAAAATCCCCCGCGACATCAGCCGGTTGTAAGGAGGCGACATACATGGAACTGAAAACCTACCAGCGGCAGGTCATCGCCGATTTGAACCGCTATCTGGAATTGTTGGGCGACACCAAAGACTATATTGCTTCCTTCCGCCTCTTTTGGCAGGAGAAGGGCGCGCCCACGCTGGGCGTCTATCAGGATGTACTGCCCGGCGTTCCCAATCTCTGTTTCAAGGTGCCCACCGGCGGCGGGAAAACCTTTCTTGCCTGCAACGCTGTCCGGCCCGTGTTTGACGCGCTGCCGTTCACCAAGACAAAAGCGGTGGTGTGGCTGGTGCCGTCCGACGCAATTTTGACACAGACGGTCAAAGCCCTGAAAGACCCGCGCCACCCCTACCGGCAGAAAATCGATGTGGATTTTGGCGGGCGGGTGGAGGTCTACACCAAACAGGAGCTTTTGAACGGGCAGAACTTCAATCCCACCTCTGTCACCGAACAGCTTTCCATTATGGTGCTGTCCTACGATTCCTTCCGTGGCCGGGGCAAGGAGGGCTTGAAAGCCTATCAGGAGAACAGCAACCTTGCCGCCTTCGCCAAGGTGCTGGGCGCGCCGGAAAATCCCATCGAAAAGGCAGACGAGACGGCGCTGTTCCAGGTCATTAACCAGCTCAACCCACTGGTGGTCGTGGACGAGAGCCATCACGCCCGGTCGGAACTGAGCATCGAGATGCTTGCAAACTTCAACCCCTGCTTTGTGCTGGATCTGACCGCTACCCCCAAGAAGCGCAGCAACATCATCTCCTATGTGGACGCGGTGCAGCTCAAAGCGGAGCACATGGTCAAGCTGCCGGTGATCGTCTACAACCGGGACAGTCAGGCCGAAGTGCTGATGGATACAATCGACCTGCGGAACAGGCTGGAAGAAATCGCCACAACAGAATATCAGAACGGCGGAAAATACATCCGCCCCATCGCCCTGCTCCAGGCCCAGCCGAAGGGCAAGGAGGATGCGACCACTTTTGAAAAGCTGCGGACGGAGCTGGTAAACGCCGGGATCCCCGCCGAATATATCGCCATCCGCACCGCCGATGTGAACGAACTGAAAAACGTGGACTTGCTGTCTCCGGATTGCTCGGTTCGGTATATCATTACGGTAAACGCGCTGAAAGAGGGCTGGGACTGTCCGTTCGCCTATACTCTGGCCTCTCTTGCCAACAAAACCAGTCAGGTGGATGTGGAGCAGATTTTGGGACGCATTCTGCGCCTGCCCTACACCGCCGAGCACAGGGCAAAGTCTTTGAATATGTCCTATGTGCTGACTTCCTCCAATGACTTTAACGATACGGTCCAGCAGATCATCCGAGGGCTGAACAGCGCCGGTTTCAGCGACAGGGATTACCGCCTTGCCGAACCGGCCAAGCCCACACTAGTACCGGAGCAGCTTCCGATGATTGAGCCAGAAGCCCCGCAGGAGGATTTTGCCGGGCTGGACGGGAAATCCATCGGGGCAGAGCTGCAACGGCGCAGAGAGAGCGAAAATTCGCCGGAATCCGCCCCGAAAGCGGACAGTATGCTTGCCGAGGCTCAGCAGGCGGGAGACGCATACAATCAGGCGGTGCACGGCGCAGACAACGACCCGTTTGCCGCCGCTCTGCCGTGGGAGGTGCGAGACAAGGTGAACACATTCCATATCATCCCCCAGTACCGGGAAAGCGTGGACGGGCTGCTGATCCCGCAGTTCTTCCAAGTAATTCCGCAATCCCTGTTTACCGATGGGGACAAGGTGCTGTTGAGCAAAGAGCAACTTGCCGATGGATTCACACTGAAAGGCAAGGCATACGATATTGATTTTGCCACAGCGGACGATGAGATCGTCAAGGTCGATGTGGAGACCGGACGCAGTGTGCCGAGGGCTTACCAGATGGAAGCTGCCGACCAGCGGTATTTCAAGGAGTATTTCAGCAGTTTACCGCCGGAGAGCCGGGTGCGCCAATGTAAAGAAATGATGATCCACCAGTTGGACAAGCTGAACATGGTGGATGGCGGCGACTTGCGCGTCTATGTCAATCTCATTGTGGATGGGATGGATCGGGAACAGCTTGCCGCGATGGAAAAAGCCCCGCTGGGCTTTGCCGCAAAAATTCGCGCCAAAATTGAGACTCTGCTGGAACAGCACTACAAGGAAACTTTCTTCACCTGGCTTGACCGGGGCAAAATCGTGTGCGAACCCTCTTACCGTCTGCCTACGGCAATCCACCCCACAAGCAGCACGGCGATTTACGGAAGGTCGCTCTATGAGGCCGAGGAGGACATGAACGTGCTGGAACAGGCGTTGGTAAAGCAGTTGACGGCCATTCCCAATGTGCTGTGGTGGCACCGGAATATCGCCCGGCACGGCTTTGCCATCAACGGCTACTTCAACCACTACCCGGACATTATGATTATGACGCAGAGCAGCAAAATCATCCTTGCCGAAACCAAGGGTGAGCATCTGAAAAACGATGATAGCCGCGAGAAGATCGAACTGGGCGCAGCTTGGCGGAATGCTGCGGGGAACCGGTATCGCTATTACATGGTGTTCCGGGACGAGGAAAATCTGCCGCATGGAGCGGTGAGTATGGGGCAGTTTTTGGAGACAGTTGAAGCCCTATAACAAGTGAATAACCGCATCTCATGTTTTCTGATGGGGCAGCAGAGAAATCTGCTGCCTTTTTCTTATGGTGACTACCCTGTGGGGACTCGTCCCGCAGGGCTTGTCATAAATAAACGCACAGGGAGGCGATACAGATGAAAAGACAAATTTGCGCAAAGGAGGTGGCATACCCATGCAGCACGGGAAAAAGGCTGTAAATTCGATGGAGGCAGGATATGGCAAAACCGCTTGACCCCAAGAAGATAGAATCGGCCCGTCAGTATAGCAGCCGTGCCGAGCGCAGGGAGCAGCGGCGGAAGCTCATGCAGGACGAGATTGCGGAAAATCAGCGCAGCAACGGCGTGATAGTGATTCCACCAAAAAAGTTGCAGGAGGTACAGCAAGAGCGCCCAAAACTCCGTGTTGCGGCGTATTGCCGCGTCAGCACACAGGAAGAAGAACAGGTTGGCAGTTTTGATATGCAGGTCCGTCATTTTACCCAGCGGATTGAAGGCAATCCCGACTGGGAGCTGGTGGAAATCTATCAGGACGAGGGCATCAGCGCCACGACCGTCAAAAAGCGCCTTGGTTTTCAAAAAATGATTGCCGATGCAGTGAACGGGAAAATTGATCTGATCCTTACCAAGAGCATCAGCCGCTTTGGCCGGAATATTGTAGACATACTGGATAAACTGAATGTTCTTTCTGCGCTGAATCCTCCTGTCTCGGTGGAATTTGAGACGGAGCACATCACCTACACGGGCGATGGAAAGAACAATCTGTTAATCGTACTTCTGTCCGCGCTGGCAGAAATGGAATCTCAGCAGAAAAGCGAGGCCATCAAAGCGGGGATTCGCTGGCGTATGGCAGAGGGAATTTACAAATTCTCTGTACAGAATACACTGGGATTCTACCGCGACCACTTTGGCCGTCTGGTGATTGAGCCGACCGAGGCAAGGATTGTTGAGTACATCTATGAGAGCTGTTTGGAAGGAGCAACGCCGTCAGAGATTGCGGCTGCACTGACCGAACAGAGGATTAAATCCCCTATGGGCAACGACAGCTGGTCAGCCGGTACAGTCCGCAGCATCCTCAGAAATGAGAAATACTGTGGCGATGCCTTGATGCAGAAAACCTACACCAAGGATTTCCGCACCCACAAGTCTGTGAAAAACACAGACCTGAATATGTACTTCAAGGAAAATCACCATACAGCAATTATCAAAAAAGAGGATTGGCTGAAAGTGCAAAAGCTGTTGTCTGAGCGGCACACTTCGCCCCATAAGGCGAAACTGCGTTTCCTGAGCAACCGCTTTGTCGCTCACCGCGTCAAAGATGGCCTGTTCAAAGGGTATTTGATTCTAGATTCCCGGTGGTCTCCTGCTGAACGACAGGAATTTATGAAAATTGTCGATGACACACAAGATAATACGAAATGAAAGGATTATTACAATGAATTTTGATTTTTCTTCTCTGAATTTTGAAACGATTGACTCCAACATCAACGCTTACCCGGATATGTACCTCAACCAGAGCGGCGTCACCTTCAGCAAGAAGGTGCTGGAGGATCTGGGTTATCCCGCCTATGTGCTGTGCCTGCTGGATGCCAAGGCGAAGGTGTTTGCAATCCGTATGTGCAAGAGCAACGAACCGAAGGGCTTTAAGTTCTCCAAGCCGCGGGGCGAACAGAAGGGCGTTGTGACAATTTACCAGCAAGAATTTGCTGGAACCGCTCCGCGCCGCCACGGGCGAGGATTGGGTGCCGGGCAAGCGGTACCGCGTTCGCGGTTTCTGGGTCGCTGACGCGAAAACCATGTGCTTTGATCTGAACGAGGGGGTTCAAGAGGTAGTGTCAAGGATTTTTCGCACTTTGGTTTGCAGCCCCTGGCCTGAATGAAGT
>ENA-OZHP01000361-OZHP01000361.1-human-gut-metagenome-genome-assembly--contig:-NODE-361-length-20563-cov-5.493563_pt1 | contig 20563 bp, 19 predicted proteins | sample MGYA00244046_ERZ653686 | MGnify/ENA primary metagenome ERZ653686 (study PRJEB26926, sample SAMN06165313) | human gut metagenome | biome: ENVO:00009003; feature: ENVO:2100002; material: ENVO:00002003... | reverse complement strand
CTTCCGGATGGAGCGCCTGTTTTTACGACCCAAAACCTACCCACAAAACTAGCCCGCCGCTCCCGATGAGCGGCGGGCCGGATAATCCGTTGGAAAATCAAAGAAGCGTTCCAGCTGGTTTTCCCCCGCTTTTTTCAAAAGCGGGCGGGGGGCTTGGGGGCGGAGCCCCCAAAAGCCCGGTGTAAGGACCCAAAAGCCTAGCGTTTAGTTTTCGCTGTAAGGCCAGGGGAAGGTGACCGGGATCCGCAGCATCTGGCCCACGTAGATCAGGTTGGGGTCCTGGATGTCGTTGGCAGCCACGATAGCGTCCACGGTGGTGCCAAAGCGGCGGGCTAGGTCATAGAGGGTATCGCCGGGCTGCACCACATAGATGATATAGCCGGGCTCGGGTACAGGGGGGGTAATGGTACCCAGATAGGCCATCAAAGCCGTCCAGGTACGGGGGCCGATGATGCCGTCCACGGTCAGGCCCTTGGCTTGCTGGAAGGCGCGCACGGCATTTTGGGTATTGGGTCCGAAGATACCGTCGCCGGAACCGGGGTTGAATCCGGCCCGGGCCAAGGCAGTTTGGGCGACGCGCACCAACATGCCCCGGTCACCCCGGCGCAGGTAGATGTCCCGGCTATCCAGATAGGGGGCAATGGCCAGCCAGGTGTTGAAATCCACCACGCCGGTTTCAGGCAGGCGCTTGCTGCGCTGGAAGGCGCGTACCGCGCTTTGGGTACGGGTGCCAAACAGGCCGTCAACCTGGGTGCCGATGTCAAAGCCGGCACGGATCAAGCCGTTTTGCAGACGGCGGACCATATCCCCCCGGCTGCCCCGGCGCAAAACGTCCGGGTCGGGTTCATAGACAAAAGGCATGAGGAAAGCCCAGGTCTTGGGGCCTACGATACCGTCCTCTTGCAGGCCCAGCACCCGCTGAAACTGCTTTACCGCCTGCTCGGTCTGGGCGCCGAAAATGCCGTTGATGGGGCCGGGGTCATAGCCGGCTCGGGTCAATGCTGTTTGCAGGGTGCGGACGTCGCTGCCCGTATCCCCGCGCCTCAAAGTTCTCATATCTTGCACCTCTTTAAGTCTGGGATTTACTGCATACTATTCCGCAGGGGAAAGGAGTGTGCAGCACGGGCCTGTATTTTATTCACATTCTTCTTTCTTTTTCGGCGCTGTGAAGCCTTGATGCCGCCGTATAATACAGGTATTACCTGGAGATACAAATGCGAAAGAAAGGATTTCCTATATGATGCAGGAACACAAACCATCGAAAAAGCCCCTCCTATATTATGCGATGGTGGCAACCATCATTATCCTGCTGCTCAACGCCCTGGTATTTCCCTTATTCATGGGGAACCAGGTGATCGAGGTGGGCTACAGCGATTTTCTCGCCATGGTGGACGCGGGCAGCGTAACCCAGGTGGCCCGGGACGAGCAGGAAGGCACCCTCACCTTTTTGGCCGAGGATGAAAAAGGCCGGGAACGGGTATATCAGACCGGGCTATGGCCGGATGACGACCTGACGGACCGGCTGACGGACAAAGGGGTGGTTTTTGCCCAGTCCATCCCCACCCAGGCGTCGCCTTTGATGACCCTGCTGTTTTCCTGGGTGCTGCCGGTGTTGTTCTTTGTGCTGTTGGGGCAGTTGTTGTCCAAGAAGCTCATGGGCGGCATGGGGGCAGGCAATGCCATGAGCTTCGGCAAGGCCAATGCCAAGGTATACATCGAGTCCCAAACCGGAAAGACCTTCGCGGACGTGGCCGGCCAGGACGAGGCAAAGGACGCGTTGATGGAGGTGGTGGATTTCCTCCACCATCCGGATAAATACGCCTCCATCGGCGCCAGGCTTCCCAAAGGCGTCTTGCTGGTGGGCCCGCCGGGCACCGGTAAGACCTTGCTGGCCAAAGCGGTGGCCGGGGAAGCCCAGGTCCCCTTCTTTTCCATATCCGGCTCGGAATTCGTGGAAATGTTCGTCGGCATGGGTGCGTCGAAGGTTCGAGACCTGTTTGAGCAGGCCAAGGAAAAGGCTCCCTGCATAGTGTTCATAGATGAGATCGACGCCATAGGAAAGAAGCGCGACGGCCAATTCGGCGGCAATGACGAGCGCGAGCAGACCCTCAACCAGCTGCTCACCGAGATGGACGGCTTCGACAGTAACAACGGCGTAATAATCCTCGCGGCTACCAACCGCCCCGAGTCGCTCGACCCGGCGCTGACCCGCCCAGGCCGTTTTGACAGGCGGATACCCGTAGAGCTTCCCGATCTAAACGGCAGAGAAGCTATACTGAAGGTTCACGCACGCAAGATAAAGGCAGATCCCGACGTCGATTACCATGTCATAGCGCGCATGACCTCCGGCGCTTCGGGCGCGGAGCTGGCGAACATCATAAATGAGGGCGCGCTGCGCGCCGTCCGCGGCGGAAGGAAAACTGTCTCACAGGCAGACCTTGAGGAGAGCGTGGAAGTCGTCATAGCTGGCTATCAGAAGAAGAACGCCGTGATGTCCGACAGGGAGCGCAGCATAGTGGCATACCACGAGATAGGCCATGCGCTTGTGGCCGCATTACAGTCCCATTCCGCCCCAGTGCAGAAGATTACCATTATCCCCCGCACCTCAGGCGCATTGGGCTATACGATGCAGGTAGAGGAAAACGACAGATACCTGCTCTCCAAGGAAGAGCTTGAAAACAAGATAGCTACCCTCACAGGAGGCCGCGCCGCAGAAGAGGTCGTGTTCAACGAAGTTACCACCGGCGCCTCCAACGATATAGAGCAGGCCACAAAGCTTGCGAGAGCCATGATCACCCGCTACGGCATGAGCGAGGACTTCGGCATGGTAGCAATGGAGACCGTCACCAACCAGTATCTGGGCGGCGACACTACATTGAGCTGCTCCGCCGAGACCCAGCGGGTCATAGACCAGAAGGTAGTGGATATGATAAAGAAGCAGCATGAGAAGGCTGTAAACATGCTGAAGGAAAACCGCGTAAAGCTTGAAAAGCTGGCCCAGTACCTCACCGAGAAGGAGACTATCACAGGAGAGGAATTCATGAAGATACTGGACAGCTTTAAGGAGGCGGCGGTATGAAATATGAGCACAGATACCTTTTCGTAGAGATACTGGAGGGCGTGCTGCTGGTAATGCTGGGCGTGGCTACCATGCTGCGCACCGAACAGGTGCTGGACAGCCTTACGCTGATATTCGGCATACTGGCTGTCATAACCGGCCTCGCGGATGTGATGTTCTACATACGCCTTGAACGGCACACGGGCTTCCGCCCTGCGGTATCACTGGTTTCCAGCATACTCAGCATAATGCTTGGATGTGCCCTTATAGCACACCCTAATGTGGGAACGGGCATAATGCTCATCATATTCCCGATATTCATAATCGCCCACTGCATCGCCCGCTTAACCCACCTGAACATCGTGCGATACGTGGCAGGAGAGGTGAGCTTCTGGCTCACTCTCATATCAAACGCGGTGGGATTGATACTGGGCGTAATTCTGCTGTTTGATCCGGCCCTGTCTGCGGCGGCGCTGGGAGTTATACTGGGAGTAGATCTGATACTGCTCGGAATCGAAGCCGTAGTGTTCGCCATAGACTGCTATTGCAGGCTGAAGTAACGAACTTAAATAAAAAAACAAATAGGACAGCCATATCCTCGTTGGAAATGGCTGCCTTCTTTACTTTTGGGGAAATTGTTATTTTACGGTTCGGCGGCGGGTCTCGGCGTGGGCTGCGTATACGGTGTGGCCCGGCTCTACGGATTCCGTCAGCCATACGTTACCGCCTATAACGCAGTTGTCGCCAATTACAGTATTTCCGCCGAGTATAGTCGCACCGGAGTAGATGACCACATTGTTGCCTATATCGGGATGGCGCTTTATGCCCTTTACCGGGGTGCCGTCCGCGTTGGTGGGGAAGCTCTTTGCACCGAGGGTAACGCCCTGATACAGCTTCACATGGTCGCCAATGGTAGTGGTTTCGCCTATTACCACGCCTGTGCCGTGGTCTATGAAAAAATATCTGCCTATGGTGGCGCCGGGGTGTATGTCTATACCGGTATTGCGGTGGGCTATCTCGGTCATGAGACGGGGAAGTATAGGCACCTTCATCTTGTACAGCTCATGAGCAATGCGATATATGCTTATTGCCTCAAAGCCTGGGTAGGCGAGCATTATCTCCTCAACGCTTATGGCCGCAGGGTCCCCCTCATAGCCCGCCTGGGCGTCAGTTTCCAGCGCCGCCTTGATATCCGGCAGCGAATCCACCAGCCTGTCGGAAATTTCCTGATAATTATCCGGCAGTACCCGCATTACGCAGTCCGCAACGGCGTTGCGAAGGCGCGCGCCGTTGCCCAGGTTGCATCCGAACATATTGGGGTACATGGCGCTGCGCAGAGTCTGCAAAAGCTCTGCGGTCTGCTCCATAAGTCCGGCATAGCTGCCGCAGGAGGAACAGCCGTTCTGCCCGCACATACAACCGCCGTAGTGGAGCGATGAAACAAAATTATTTTTCATTACGATCTATCCTTAAAAAATGTTTATAATTTCTAACATTTACCTATCTTTAGGGTAGGATAATAAGCTATTATAGTTTTTTTGGAGATGCCTGTCAATAGCGGTGCAAACCCCAAAATCCCGAGGGGGCTTTTGATGCTTTTCAAGATTGATGCTGTCCGGTGTTTTCCGCTGACAATCTGTTGCACCGATGCGTTGAAACAACGCTCGAATTATGGTAATATAATTATTTGATAGGGACGATTCCGAACTTAATCATTATATGCCGGCGAAAGGGGAATAGCTATGACTATAACAAACGATATCCGCTATATCGGCGTAAACGATCATGATATAGACCTGTTTGAGGGGCAATATATCGTGCCGGAGGGCATGGCATACAACTCATACGTGATAATTGACGAAAAGATCGCCGTGATGGACACGGTAAGCGCCGATTTTGGAGAGGAATGGCTTGCAAACCTGGAAAACGTTCTCGCGGGCAGGAAGCCGGACTACCTGATAATACACCACATGGAGCCGGATCACTCCGCAAACATAGATAAGTTTATAAGCGCATACCCCGAGGCCACGATAGTGGGCAACGCAAAGACCTTTGAAATGATAGACCAGTTCTTTGGCAGGGGTCTCTGCAAAAACAATCTCGCAGTAAAGAACGGCGAGGTGCTGTCTCTGGGCAGGCACGAGCTGACGTTTTTATTCGCTCCCATGGTACACTGGCCCGAGGTAATGATGAGCTATGACGGCGCGGATAAGGCGCTGTTCTCGGCAGACGCCTTCGGAAAGTTCGGCGCGCTGGACTGCCAGGATAAGGAATGGGACTGCGAAGCACGGCGCTATTATATGGGCATAGTGGGCAAATACGGTATGCAGGTGCAGGCCGTGCTCAAGAAGGCGGCGGCGCTGGATATAAAAATGATATGTCCTCTGCACGGCCCCGTGCTCACGGGCGATCTGAGCCATTATACAGGCCTTTATGATATATGGTCGTCCTATGGCGTGGAGAGCGAGGGGGTTTGCATAGCCTACACCTCCGTATACGGCAACACAAAGCGGGCAGCCGAGCTGCTGGCGAAAAAGCTGGAGGAAAGGGGCTGCAAGGCGGCGATAAACGACCTTGCGCGCTGCGATATGGCGGAGGCCGTTGAGGATGCTTTCCGCTACGGGAAGCTGGTGCTGGCAACAACGACCTACAACGCAGATATTTTTCCGTTTATGAGACAGTTTATCGACCACCTTACCGAGCGCAATTATCAGAACCGGACCATTGGCTTCATCGAGAACGGTACATGGGCGCCCGCCGCCGCAAAGATCATGAAGGCCATGTTTGAGAAGAGCAAGAATATCAACTATATCGACACTACTGTGACGCTGCGCTCAGCAATGACTGAGGAAAACGCCGAAGCGATAGAGAGAATGGCCGAGGAGCTTTGCCGGTAAACAAACTGTAGATAAACGCAATGGACGCTCATGCCGGGCGTCCTTTTGTTGTATCGTTTATCAATCGGTAAAAGAGATTATAGACCGCCTGTAATCAGATGCTTGAATTTAACGGAAACGGCGCTACATGCTATTATGAGTTATACCAAAGTATAATTCTATGGAGGTTTCGTCATGTCTATATCCCTTGATTACGCACTTGAACATAAGAATGACCCCGCAGTGCTGTGCTGCCGCGCAGAAGCAGGTACGGTGCTGTCCGAGCACAACCTTGAGGATCCCGCCATATTTGACGACCTGGTGGATTCCAACCTGCTTGACCTCACCGGCGCGCTGAAGATAGGCCAGGTGCTTGGCGCAACGCTGAAGGAAACATGCGATTCCCTGACAGCCCTTACCGCCGACAAGGTAGAGGGTGCAAAGGAGGGGACTGACGAGCCTGCTGCCGAGGCTTCAAAGACAGAGGAAGCCGCAGCTCCCGTTATCGGTGGCGACGTGGAAGGCACTCAGGTGACAGTTTCCGGCGGCATACTTACCATAAATATCAAAGAGGGCAAGGGCATCCACATAGAGCTGCCCGTGTGACGATTTTGAGAGAACAAAGCTGAAAAATGTCGGCACGCCTGAAAAAAAGGCGCGCCGGCTTGTTATGTATCGGAAAAATGAAATCGACAAAACCGATAATTGCACGATTTAGACAATAATATAACAAGTAATGCGAAAAAATGCAGGAATGATACAATTAAAATGCTTGACAGGCCCGAAAGAGCCGTGATAAAATACATAAGTAAAATTGATACAGACTTTGTGTCTGCAAATATTTTTGAATATCAAAAGCATATCTTTCATCGGTTGACAGTTCCGGAAGAGATCGCAGCGCAGAAGATACGCGGCGCCGAAGGGGAAGCAGAAACTCTCAGGCAAAAGGACCGGATCTTGACGATGCTCCGAAAAGAACGGCATTACGCCGTGCGCCGAAGGTGCAACTCTTTATCGCCCGCAGGCTTAAAGGGGAATCTCTCAGGCTACACTACGGAGGCACAAAATTCTCACCAAGGGGAAGTTTGTGCCTTTTTAAGTGTTCAAAAAATAACGCGGATATTTGTCTCAAAAGCAACGCCAAATCAAAAAATCATATATCAAAACAGGAGGAAATTTTATGAGCGAACTCAAACGTACTCAGCTGTACGACGCCCACGTTGCGGCGGGGGCGGATATGGTGGACTTCGGCGGATGGGAGATGCCTATACAGTACCCCACCGGCATAGTAGCCGAGCACCTGTACACCCGCCACGCGTGCGGGCTCTTTGACGTTTCCCACATGGGCAGGCTGCTTATCGAGGGCCCCGAGAGGATCGCCTTTTTGCAGCATGTGCTTTCCAGCAACGTAATGGCGCTGGATATCAAGCAGGCACAGTACGCCATAATCCCTGATGAAAACGGCAGCGCCATAGACGACGCGTATCTTTACAAGTTCAATGAGGAGAATTTCCTGTTGGTGGTAAATGCCGCCAACACCGAAAAGGATCTGGCTCACCTTCTGCCAATAGCGAAGGAATACGACTGCACCATAACCGACATATCCGGGGACTACGCCGCGATAGCCGTTCAGGGCCCAAAGAGCAAGGAAATAATGCTTACCCTCACAAAGGGCAAGGCTGTAACCGAGCCCATGAAGAACGCGCTGAATATAATAGAGCTTGAGGGGCATAAGGCGTGGATAGCCAAGACCGGCTACACCGGCGAGCCTCTGGGCTATGAGGTATACGTAAAGAGCTGCGACGCAGAGTGGCTGTGGAACCGCCTTGTAGAGCTGGGCGGCAGGCCCGCGGGCCTTGGCGCCAGAGATACCCTGCGCCTTGAAGCCGGCCTTCCCCTGTACGGCCACGAGATGGGCAAGGGCCCCGATGGCAGCGACATGCCCATATTTGCCGTGTCCCTGGCCAAGTTTGCCGTAAGCTTCTCAGATCAGAAGGGCGATTTCATTGGCAGGGCGGCGCTCACCAGACAGTCAGAGGCCTTTAAGAAGATAATGAACCGCGACTTCTCCGGTATGGACGTTCTGCCCAGACGCATAATGCCCATAACCCTGCTGGATCGGGGCGTAATGCGCGCAGGCATGGAAATATATCGGAACGGAGAGCTTGTGGGCTGGGTCACCAGCGGAACAATGGTGCCATACTACCGCAGCGAGGGCGAAGGCTTGGCAACCGTAATAACCGACGAGACTGCCAAGCGCTCCATCGGCATGTGCTATATCGCCAGCGACGTGCTGGAGGACGACAAGGTGGAGATAGACGTGCGCGGCAAGCGGCTCAAGGCGGTTATACCCCCGTATCACATGAGGGTGGATGCTCCTCCTTTTGCACGCCCGATAATCTACGGCTATGAGCCCGCCCAGATGGACGTCAAGGTAGACGACAGGGCAAAGAAGGCCGTCGAGCTCATATTCGACGCAACCCACAACCACGAATGGCGCCAGCGTCAGTGCATCAACCTGATACCCTCCGAGAACAGCGCCAGCCGTGCAGTACAGCTCCTTTGCGCCTCCGACCCCGCCTTCAGGTATGCGGAGCACAAGAAGGTGAAGTCCTTCTACGATCAGGATATCTTCTATTATCAGGGCACTAAGTTCATAGACCGCGTAGAGCAGCTTCTTGTGGAGCAGATGAAGGAATACTTCAACTGCACGGAGGTAGAGACGAGGGTCATCAGCGGGCAGATGTCCAATATGGCTACATTCTCCGCCCTCATGGACTGGAAGAACCGCCTTGACCGCAAGCATACTCCCCAGCGCCTGGGCTATGTGATGAATAACCATATAATCAAGGGCGGCCACCTTTCCGCTCAGCCCATGGGCGCCCTGCGCGACTATATTGCCATCGACCCCGTTACCGAGCGGCATGCCATAGTGAACTTCCCGGTATGCGAGGATAATATCTATAAGATAGACGTTGAGGAAACCAAGAAGCTTATCGACCAGTACAGGCCTGAGCTGATAATCTTCGGCAAGTCCATGGTGCTGCATAAGGAGCCCGTGGCGGCTATACGCAAGTTCGTGGACGAGCAGAACATACCCACCACCATAATGTACGATATGGCTCACGTTCTGGGCCTGGTGGGCGATTACTTCCAGAAGCCCTTTGAGGAGGGCGCCGAGATAGTCACCGGCTCCACCCACAAGACCTTCTTCGGCCCCCAGCGCGGCGTGATAGCTACCAACTGGAAGAAGGAAGACCTGAAGTACGGCCTCTGGGAGACCATCCAGAGCCGCGCCTTCCCCGGCAGCGTATCCAACCACCACTTAGGCACCCAGCTTGGCCTGCTGATGGCCGCATACGAGATGAACACCTTCAAGGCTCAGTATCAGAAGGCGATAATCGAGAACGCCAAGCACTTCGCCAAGGCCCTGAAGAAACAGGGACTGGACGTTGCGGGCGACCCAGAGATCGGCTATACAGAGACCCATCAGGTAATAGCCTCAGTAGGCTACGGCATGGGCCCCGAGATCGCCGAGCGCCTGGAGCGCAACAACATAATCGTCAACTATCAGGCTACCCCCGATGAGGAAGGCTTCACCGCCTCCGGCGCGCTGCGCATGGGCATGAGCGAGATGACCCGCTTTGGCTTCGGCTTTGAGGAGTTCGACAAGCTGGCAGAGCTGATGGCAGACTGCATACTGCGCGGCAAGGAAGTAGGCGACGAGGTAACAAAGCTCCGCGGCGGCTACACCAGAATGCACTACTGCTTCGACGATGAGGAAATGCTTGACGCCTTGGAGAGCTTTTCCGCAAAGATAGGCCTGTAATAAGGCCGTAAGACCTAAGACGACCCGCCCGGGACTTCCGGGCGGGATGAAACAACAAAACATATAGAATAGTTTAACGGAGGTATTTAAAAAATGAATCATCCCAACGAGCTCAGCTACTCCAAGTCCCATGAATGGGTAAAGATGGATGGCGACACCGCCATAATCGGCATTTCCGATTTCGCGCAGGACGCCCTTGGCGACGTGGTATTCGTAAACCTGCCTGCAGAGGGCGACGACGTCACCGCCGCCGAAGCCTTTGGCGACGTTGAGTCCGTCAAGGCCGTATCCGACCTGATTTGCCCCGTTACCGGCAAGGTTGCAGCCATAAACGAAGAGCTGCTGGATTCCCCCGAACTGCTCAATTCCGATCCCTACGGCGCATGGATAATCAAGGTCGAGGGCATCACCGACAAGGAAGAGCTGCTGGACGCGGCGGCATACGAAGAGTTCTGTGCGCAGGAGGGCTAAATAATGGGCAGCTACGTTCCATCTACAGAGGCGGAACGCAGAGAGATGCTCAAGGCCATCGGTCTTACGGATTACCGGGAGCTTTACCGCGATGTGCCTGAGAAGATGTATCTCGACGAACCGCTGAACATACCCGAGGGAATGAGCGAACTGGAGGTCAGCAACGCCATATCCGCAATGGCGGCCAAGAATAAGGTATTCAAGACCGTTCTCCGGGGCGCGGGCGCATACGACCACTACATTCCCAGCATAGTGAAATACATTCCCACCAAGGAGGAGTTCCTTACCGCGTACACCCCCTATCAGGCCGAAATGAGCCAGGGCGTATTGCAGAGCATATTCGAGTATCAGACCATGATATGCGAGCTCACCGGCATGGACGTTTCCAACGCCTCCGTATACGATGGCGCTACCGCCGCAGGCGAGGCTGCCGCCATGTGCCGCGACCGCAAGCGCAGGGTGACGCTGGTTTCCGGAGCTTCCCACCCGGATACCATAAACACCGTCCGCACTTACTGCTACGGCACCGGCGATGAGATGCGCATCGTACCCATGAAGGACGGAAAGACGGATATTGACGCCCTGCGCGATATGCTCACCGAGGACGTGGCCTCCGTATATATCCAGCAGCCCAGCTTCTTCGGACAGCTTGAGGATGCGGCGACAATAGGCGAAATGGTACATGCTGCCGGAGCGATGTATATAATGGGCTGCAACCCCATAGCGCTTGCGATAATGAAGACCCCCAAGGACTGCGGCGCGGATATAGCGGTAGGCGAAGGTCAGCCTCTCGGTATGCCGCTTTCCTACGGCGGCCCGTATCTCGGCTTTATGGCTACCCTCACAAAGCACATGCGTAAGCTGCCCGGCCGCATAGTAGGCCAGACCACCGACAGCAAGGGCGATACAGCATATGTGCTTTCGCTTCAGGCCCGGGAGCAGCACATACGCCGCGAAAAGGCCAGCAGCAATATATGCTCCAATCAGGCCCTCTGCGCGTTTACGGCAGGCCTGTATATGGCTACCATGGGCCCCGACGGCATGGCGGAGGCGGCAAGGCAGAGCATGGCGAAGGCACACTACCTCGCGGCGAAGCTCTGCGAGATACCCGGCGTGCTGCTTAAATACAAGGGCGACTTCTTCCATGAGTTCGTCACCGAGCTGCCCCGTCAGGACGAGGTGCTCAAGGCTCTCGAGGAGGCCGACATACTGGGCGGCCTGCCCGTGGAGGACGGCATAATGTGGTGCGCTACCGAGAAGGTAACGAGGGCTCAGCTTGACAGGGCCATAGAAGTGGTTAAGGAGGTGCTTGCGTAATGAAGCTGATATTCGAAAAGAGCGCGCCCGGACGCAAGTGCTCAATACTGCCCAAGTGCGATGTGGAGACCGTCGAGCTCCCAAAGGAGCTTCAGCGTGAAGTAAAACCCGCGCTGCCCGAAATGAGCGAGACCGACATTTCCCGCCACTATACCGAGCTGAACCACCGGGTACACGGCGTGAACTGCGGCTTTTATCCTTTGGGCTCCTGCACCATGAAGTATAACCCCCGCATAGACGAGGAGATGGCCGCGCTGCCCGGCTTTACGGCCATTCACCCACTCGCCCCCAAGCACACCACCGAAGGCTGCCGGGAAGTGCTCGACACCATACGCAAGTACCTTTGCGAGGTCACCGGAATGGCGGATATGACCTTCCAGCCCTCCGCAGGCGCCCACGGCGAGTTCACCGGCGTGCTGCTCATCAAGCAGTACCACGACAGTCGGGGCGATACCAAGCGCAACAAGATAATCGTTCCCGATTCCGCCCACGGTACCAATCCCGCCACAGCGGCGATGTGCGGCTATCAGGTGGTAAATATCGCCTCCGCCCCCAACGGCTGCGTGGATCTCGAGGCGCTGAAGGCGGTCCTTGGCGACGATACTGCCGGCCTTATGCTGACTAACCCCAATACAGTAGGCATATTCGATGAAAACATACTTGAGATAACCCGTCTCGTACACGAGGCAGGCGGCCTCTGCTACTATGACGGCGCAAACCTCAACGCGGTAATGGGCGTTGTACGCCCCGGCGACATGGGCTTCGACTGCATACACATGAATCTGCACAAGACCTTCGCAACTCCTCACGGCGGCGGCGGCCCGGGCGCAGGCGCGGTCGGCTGCAAGGATTTCCTTGCGAAGTTCCTGCCCCACAGCGCCATGATGGAGGGCGAGGGACATATCCAGGTACGCGGCTTTGCAGGCAACTTCCTCGTGGTAGTAAAGGCTCTTACCTACATAATGACTCTTGGCCGAGAGGGCATACCCGAGGCGGCGAAGAACGCCGTGCTCAACGCGAATTACCTCATGCGGAGGATACAGGGCACCTTCGAACCCGCATTCGACCGTATATGCATGCATGAGTTCGTGCTCGATCTTTCCGGCTTCAAGAAGGAGACCGGCGTTTCCGCTCTGGACGTCGCCAAGTCCCTTATCGATTACGGCATGCATCCGCCAACAATGTACTTCCCCATGATAGTGCATGAGGCGCTTATGCTCGAACCCACCGAGACCGAGAGCAAGGATACCCTGGACTGGGCAGCGGAGGTCTACCGCAAGCTGTATGAGCTGGGCCATACCGACCCCGAATATATGCACGGAGCTCCCCACAATGCACAGATAGGCAGACCTGACGAGGTCAAGGCGGCGCGGAACCCTATAGTCCGCTATACAAGGGCGTAAACATAACGGCGAATAATGATAGATAAACTCAAGCTTTACAGGGGTCAAAGCTTTGACCCCTTTTTCAATTTGGCGGTGGAGGAATATCTGCTGCAAAATACAGATGAGGGCTGCTGCACGCTGTATCTCTGGCAAAACCAGAATACCGTGGTGATAGGCCGCAACCAGAACGCTTTCAAGGAATGCCGTACCACCCTTCTGGAGGATGAAGGAGGAAAGCTGGCCCGGAGGCTCTCGGGCGGCGGTGCGGTTTTCCACGATCTCGGCAACCTTAACTTTACCTTTTTAATACCCACAGCGGATTACGATCTGGATAAGCAGCTCAAAGTGATAGAGCTTGCATGCGAAAAGCTGGGCGTGAAGGTCGAACGTTCCGGACGTAACGACATACTGGCAGATGGGCGCAAGTTCTCCGGCAACGCATTTTACAAGAACGGACCCCGCGCATACCATCACGGCACACTCATGGTGGACGTGGACCGAGAAAAAATGGGACGCTACCTAAATCCCTCTAAGGCCAAGCTGTCGTCCAAGGGCGTGGATTCCGTCCGCTCAAGGGTAGTCAATCTGAAGGAACTTGCATCGGATACCACGATAGAGCTGCTTTCCGAAAAGCTCGCCGAAGCGTTTGAAGAGGTGTACGGCCTGCCGTATGAGGAGATCGGCCTTTTGGAGAAGGACAGAAAAGCCATACAGCCGCTGTTTGAAAAGTACTCAAGCTGGGAGTGGCGTCTGGGCCGCGAGATACCCTTCACCTTCGAGTGCGGCGAAAGGTTTCCTTGGGGCAGCGTACAGATACAGCTCATGGTGGACGGCGGCAGGGTCAAGGAAGCGGAGGTGTACTCCGACTCAATGGACTGGAGCATAGCCGAAAAGCTGAAGCAGGCCTTTGAGGGCAAAAGCTTCAGCGAGGCTGAACTTTGCCTGGCTGCGGAGAAGGCCTGCCCGGATATCGCATCGGATATCTGCCGTATGATCCAAGAACAGGAGATATAATATTTATGAAGGAATACCAACTGATAGTGATAGGCGCGGGCCCCGGAGGCTATGTTGCCGCGCTGCGCGCCGCCAAGCTGGGCATGACCGTTGCCGTAGTAGAAAACCGCGAGGCGGGCGGCACCTGCCTCAATAGAGGCTGCATACCCACAAAGACGCTGCTCCATTCCTCCGAGGCGTATCATGCTGCCACAGCCAGCGCCGGCATTGGCGTACATGTTGAAGGTGCGCGTGCGGATATGAACGAGATATTTGCCTACAAGCGGCAGATATCCGCTAAGCTCAGTTCCGGAATAGAGAGCCTTTTTAAGGGCGCAAAGATAGACCTGATCAGGGGGCGCGCCCAAATAACCGCTCCCGGCCGCGTACACGTGGAGCTGAATGAGGGCGGCTGCGATGAACTGGCGGCGGAAAGGATAATCGCCGCTACGGGTTCCGTACCGGCCCGCCCGCCTATAACCGGGCTGGACCTTCCCGGAGTAATGACTTCTGACGAGCTGCTGGAGGGCTGCGACCACCTTTACGAGTCCATAATAATAATTGGCGGCGGCGTGATAGGCATAGAATTCGCCACATTTTACAGCGACCTCGGCTGCAAGGTGACCGTCATAGAGGGTATGGATAGGCTGCTGCCCAATATGGACCGCGAGCTCGGCCAAAACCTCGCCATGATACTTAAAAAACAGGGCGTGAATGTGTTCGTCAACTCCATGGTGCAATGCGTGGAGAAGGACGAAAGCGGCCTCACGGTGCGCTTTAGTGAAAAGGGCAAGGACAACTCGGCAACCGGCGAGGCTGTTCTCTGTGCCATAGGCCGCAAACCCTATATGGACGGCCTGTTTGCAGAGGGCCTTGCGCCCGAGATGGACCGTAGGAGCATAAAGGTAAACGAGAAGTATCAGACCAGCATACCCGGTGTATATGCCATAGGCGATGTATCCGCAAGGATACAGCTTGCCCATGTCGCTTCCGCCCAAGGTACGGCATGCGTCGATATGATGAACGGCATAGAGAACAGCGTGGATATGAACGTTGTGCCCAGCGTCATATACTGCCGGCCCGAGATAGCGGTGGTGGGAATGACGGAGGCCGAGGCCAAGGAAGCGGGAATACCCGCAAAGGCGGGCAAATGCGTGATGTTCGGCAACGCCAGAACGCTTATCGCCGATCCGGGCCGCTGCTTTATGAAGGTCGTAGCCAATGCCGAGACCCGCGAGATAATAGGCGCGCAGCTCATGTGCGAGCACAGCTCTGACATGATAAGCGAGATATCCGAAGCTATGGCCAACCATCTCACGGTGGAAAGCCTGCTCAAGATAATGCGCCCACATCCGTCCTTTGAGGAGGCGCTCGGCGAGGCGCTGGATGATCTTGCCGCAAAGCTTAATAAATAAAACAGGCATAATAAAACAGGGAGGGCATAAAAGCTCTCCCTGTTTGGCCTTGTCCTGCTATTTCGATATCAGTTTTGCCTTTTCCAGTGCCATTACCAGCAGCGGTATGAGGATTATATGCAGTATTATGCCGGGTATCGCCTGCGTGAACGCCCCCGCCCAGAAGGCGGCAAAGCCGAACTTTGACGGATCGAGCCCGGTGCAGAGGAAGCGCGCCGCGCCCCATACCAGACGGCCGGCTATCATGGCCGTTATGAGAGCGACGTATATGTTGCTTTTCTTCTTTGGCAGCGCCCTGTACATGAGCCCTGCTACGGCGCCGTATGCCGCAAGCTCAAACGCCATGCAAAGCGCGGTCGGGTACATCGGCGGCATACCGAACAGTACTGAGCGCAGGGGCGGAGCCACCACGCCGACCGCCAGTCCCCAGGGCCAGCCGCATACGAAGCCGCAGAGGAGCACGGGTATGTGCATGGGGGAAAGCATTGAGCCTATCTGCGGTAGCTGTCCCGTCAAAAACGGAAGCATCAGTGCCAGCGCCAGAAACGCCGCCGCAAATACCACTGTCCTTACTGTTATGTTGTTGTTTTTCATGATAAAAGCTCCTTCCAGATGGCATAAAACAAGCGCCGCGATCCCTTCTGGGAAAGCGACGCCTTCATGACATCACAAAAAACGGTATTGATACAAGGTTTATTCAGGGGAACTTCTGTTCCTGCGCCGTCTTCTGACCAGCATAAGCCTATTGTACACGAAAAGCCGTCGGTTGACAAGATACAGTTTACTCTTGCATCACGCCTTCGAGCTTGGCCATAGCGTCCGATATGAGAGCCGTCAGTGACAGCTCCTGAACGCCTGCCACTATATTGCCGCACCTGTTTACGGGCAGAAGTATCCGCACCGCATCGGATTGGGCAACGGCGACCGCCATTGCGGGCGTTATCTCGCCAAAGAGGGAATCCGCTATGACTATGCCTATTGGGCCTATTATTATATCCGCCTTGCGGCAGGCGACTATAAGCGGGTTTTCCCCCGCAGCCGCCTGATGGGCGCCGGCCTTTGCCATAGCCGCGGCAGCGGCTGAATTGGTGCCGACAGCCATAAGCCTTGCACCGGGGTACTTTTCCGCTATGGACCTTACCATCTGGCAGCCCAGCCTGCCGCCCTGACCGTCTATTACAAGTATATTCATTTAAACTTCTCCCTGAATATGCTCTCCTTTACAACCCTGTATGCCGGGAGGTAGGCTTCCCTATACTCCTCACTGTGGGATACGGCGGGATAGCCCTTCTTTTTATATTCCGAAAGGTATTTCTCAAGCTCGGCTGCCTGGAACGCAAAGACGCCCTGCAACGTTACATGGAGGAGCACGTCCAGCTTTTCCAAAAACTCCGCAAGCGTGCCTTCTGAGGCGTTGGCGGTCTCCACAAACGCTTCATTCAAGCCCGCTATGCCGCTTTCCTTCAGCGCCTTAAGCTGTACTCGCGCCATGCCGCTGCCTATGGGTATCATGAGCGGCTGCATGGCGTCGTGCTCTGTTGCCGCATACTCGTTGCGCAGTCTTATCAGGGCAGCCTCAGGGCTTTTGATCATATGGCCTCCCCCAAATTCGTTCTGGTACACCAGCTTTACAGCGTCGGCAGGCCGCATCCTGGGATACATGTTTGCGTGCAGAAGCAGCGCGTCCTTAAGCTCCACATTATTTACCCATACCTTGATCTTAACTCTGGCGTGCCTTAAAAAGGCATCCATGCTGATATGTTAGCACCGTCCCGGCCTAATTGCAATAAATTGCCCCAAAACAGAGTATCGGCAAAGCGGACGAATGCCGCCTTGCCGATACTTTGCTAGTTATTAGTTATCATTTGGCACTGCAGGAATTGCTGTGGCAGGAGTTTTTCATGGGGCAGGAACCACAGCTGCAGCCGCAGGAGGACTTGCCTCGTTTCTTCTGTTTTATAAGATGTATCACGATGGCCGCGATTACCGCTGCAAGTATAACTATCGCGATTATGTTTCCGATGTTTTCGCTTATCCAATTAAACATGGTCAAATTCCTCCTTCTAACATATTACATCATTTCATTTTTTCTTTACGGCTTTGCGCTCAGCTTCGCAGCTTCCTTATAGGGCTTGAACAGCATGTATACCATGCCCACGAGGAAGGCTGCGGCGGCAACCACGCCTAAGAGGTTTGCATTACCGGTAAAGAGGTTGCCGAACTGATTGATCATCAGGGCTATCACATATGCGAAGCCGCATTGATAGCCGATGGCAAACCAGGTCCAGCCGGCGTTGTTCATCTCGCGCTTGATGGCGCCTATTGCCGCAAAGCAGGGTGCGCACAGCAGGTTAAATACCAGGAAAGAGTAAGCGGTAATGGGTGTGAAAGCGCTTGCAAGGTTAGAGTATACGCTGCCGTCGCCGCCGTACAGTATGCCCAGAGTACCTACTATGTTCTCCTTGGCGATAAGGCCGGTAATTGAGGCTACGACCGCCTGCCAGTTGCCCCAGCCCAGAGGCTTGAAGATCCAGGCTATCGCACCGCCTATGGAGGCCAATATGGAGTAGTTGATCTCATCCTCGGACAGCATCCTGAAGGTACCGTCCACGGTTCCGAAGTAAGTGGTGAACCATACGAAGATGGTGGAAAGCAGTATGATGGTACCGGCCTTCTTTATGAAGCTCCAGCCCCGCTCCCAAGTGCTCCTGAGCACGTTGCCTGCGGTGGGCCAGTGGTATGCGGGCAGCTCCATTACGAAGGGCGCGGGCTCGCCGGCGAACCTCTTAGTCTTCTTGAGCATGATTCCGGAGATTATTATCGCGGCCATGCCGATGAAGTAAGCGGAGGTAGCTACCCATGCGGAACCGCCGAATATGGCGCCGGCAATCATCGCTATGAAGGGAACCTTAGCGCCGCAGGGGATAAATGTGGTGGTCATTATGGTCATGCGCCTGTCGCGCTCATTCTCTATGGTACGGGAGGCCATGATTCCGGGGATACCGCAGCCGGTGCCGATTAGCATGGGGATGAAGGACTTGCCGGAAAGGCCGAACCTGCGGAAGAGCCTGTCCAGAATGAACGCGATACGGGCCATATAGCCGCAGTCCTCAAGGGCAGCAAGAAGCAGGAACAGCACCAGCATCTGAGGAACAAAGCCGAGGACCGCGCCGACGCCGGCGACTATGCCGTCAAGTATCAGGCCGCGGAGCCACTCGGCACAGTTGCCCTTGTCCAGAGCACTCTCAATAAGGACGGGGACGCCGGGGACCCATACGCCGTAGTCGGCAGGATCAGGCTCTTCGCCGATTTCCTGAAGGGTGGCCTTTGCAGCCTCATAATCCTCGAGGGTAGCAGTTTCCTCGGAAACCGCAAGGGTCTCCTCGTCCTCTATCTCGTAGGTAAATTTGCCGTCAGCAGGCTCGCCGTTTTCTTCGACATACACTTCATAACCGTCAACTATGGCAGCGGCCTCGCCGTATTCTTCTGCTACCTCATTATAAGCGGCTGAACCGATGCCGAACAGGTGCCAGCCATCGCCAAACAGTCCATCGTTTGCCCAGTCAGTGGCAGATGCGCCGACAGTGACCATGGCGAGGTAGTATACGAGGAACATTACCGCTGCAAATATGGGCAGGCCCAGCCAGCGGTTGGTGACCACCCTGTCGATCTTATCGGAAGCAGAAAGCCGACCCTGATTTTTTTTCTTGTAGCAGCATTTGATTATCTCGGCGATATATACGTAGCGCTCATTGGTGATGATGCTTTCAGCGTCATCGTCCAGCTCCTTCTCGGCAGCTTTGATGTCGCTGTCAATATGGTCGAGAACATCCTTGGAGATGTCCAGCTTCTCAAGCACCTTGTCGTCGCGCTCGAATATCTTTATGGCATACCAGCGCTGCTGCTCAAGGGGCATGTTATGTACGGCAGCTTCCTCGATGTGAGCAATAGCGTGCTCAACGGGGCCGGAGAAAGTATGCATGGGGACGGTTTTTGCGCCATGGGCGGCTTTGATCGCGGCCTCTGCGGCTTCCATGACGCCATCGCCCTTCAGGGCGGATATCTCTACTATCCGGCAGCCCAGCTTTTCGGAAAGCTGGGCGGTATCTATCTTATCGCCATTCTTGCGCACAACGTCCATCATATTGATGGCAACGACTACCGGAATGCCCAGCTCGGTAAGCTGAGTGGTGAGGTAGAGGTTGCGCTCCAGGTTGGTTCCGTCGATTATGTTCAGTATGGCGTCGGGGCGCTGGTCGATAAGATAATTTCTGGCGACTACTTCCTCCAGGGTATAGGGGGAAAGGGAATAGATGCCGGGCAGATCCATTATGACCACATCCTCATGCTTCCTGAGACGACCCTCTTTCTTTTCTACTGTAACGCCGGGCCAGTTGCCGACAAACTGGTTGGAACCGGTCAGAGCGTTGAACAGCGTGGTTTTGCCGCTGTTCGGGTTGCCGGCTAAGGCTATCTTGATTTGGTTATTCATGATAAAACTCCTTTGAAGTTAATATACTTTAACTATGGTTCAAAAAAATATTTATTCAACTTCAATCATTTCGGCGTCGGCTTTTCTCAGACTGAGCTCATAACCGCGCACGTTTACCTCGATAGGGTCGCCCAAAGGGGCAACCTTGCGGACGAACACCTCAACGCCCTTGGTAATACCCATGTCCATTATGCGGCGCTTTACCGGGCCTTCGCCATAAAGCTTTACCACCCTGACGGTTTCGCCGATCTTGGCTTCCTTTAATGTCTTCATAGTCCTATCTCTCCTTTTTTCTTTCTTTCTATAAATAAATGTCAAAACAGGCGTTAGATCATTATCCTGCGAGCCATTTCACGGCTTATGGCTATCCGTGATTCCTTGACCTTTACTATTACGTTGCCGCCCATCGCGGATACCACAGTCACCGGACCGCCAGCCGTAAAGCCAAGATCTTCAAGGTGCTTTTTAACGTCCGGGCTGCCGCCGACCTTTTTTATCACGTTCTCTTTGCCTATATCTGCCAGATCAAGTGGTATCATACTCAGTCTCCTCTGTTTTCTGTGCTACTTGTGGGTCCACATTTTTACGTTTGGGTTTAAGCACTTTAACTACCGAGCAGTTTAACAACTCTAACCGGTTTTGTCAACCCTTTTTTATCTGAAAATTTAAACAAGATTTTATCCTTGCATTTTTGGTTAGAGTTTGCTAACCTATGTATAATATATAA
>ENA-OZHP01000359-OZHP01000359.1-human-gut-metagenome-genome-assembly--contig:-NODE-359-length-20619-cov-6.459249_pt1 | contig 20619 bp, 32 predicted proteins | sample MGYA00244046_ERZ653686 | MGnify/ENA primary metagenome ERZ653686 (study PRJEB26926, sample SAMN06165313) | human gut metagenome | biome: ENVO:00009003; feature: ENVO:2100002; material: ENVO:00002003... | reverse complement strand
CGTCGGCAGCGTCAGATGTGTATAAGAGACAGGCCCCGCATCCGCCGCCCGCGCCGCAGCGAGTTCGTATTCTCGACACGCAACACCATAAACGAATAGCGCCATGATCGTCCATTGCGAAGAAAAACTCCAAAAGGCGCGAGAGTATGCAGCCGAACTCGGCGACCGCTCGCTGCAAGCGTGCCTCGAAAAGCTCCAGCGCTGGGAGCATAGCGGCCGCACGGTGCATCTCCACACAGATTTTGCCCCTCATTCTTTCGCCTTCAGGTTGTACGGCCCCGATGAGCGGCTGATTATGAACGGCGGACTACTGTATCACGGCTCTCCAGACCGTTCCCGTGCCGTAACCTTCGACCGGGAAAACCTCTGGCAAACACATACCTAAACAATTCACCAATCAAATAATTTATCGAATATGAAAACTTTAGCAGACGTAAAACGCAAGATGACACTCGGCTCGAAGTGGCAGTGCGTCCGAATTTTCAACAACAACGAAGACCTCGGCGTAAGGGAGATCGGCAAGGTGCAGACCAATGCCGTAGCGTTCCTCAAGCCGGACGGCAGGCTCTCGTGGCTCTGGTGGCCCAAGGCCAAGTACATGCAAATCGAGGGCAATTCGTTCACGATCCTTCAGAATGGAAAGCCGCATCTGAAATACACCCTGATCGAGGAATAGCCGCTCCCTTCACATCCGCAAAGCACGACCCGCAAAGTCGTGCTTTTTTCATGCCTGCTGCAACCATGAATTATACACCAAGCCCTATTTCTTAATAGGACGGAATAAAGTCAATATTATGAGCGAGAAAAAAGAATATTCCCCGGCCCTCTTGCGGTCGATATTGGAGAATATGGGTTCGTATCGGATCTATTTCTGCCCGCAGTGTCGCCGGTATGTGCCTAAAGAAGATAGTGACACCCCCTGTCCTTTCTGCGGCAGTACGCAATGGTGTCTGGAGGACCCCGTCAAGGAAGCCATAATCGACCGGCACGCGCTGCATCGATACCTGTTCGGCATCTTCAGCGATTGCATCGAGCCGTTCCGTGATTTCGGGAAAAAGCCGATGAAGAACGGCAATATGTACTACCGGAGTGACAAAACCGTCCGTCACAACTCCGAGGACGGACGGTTCTGGATTGGAAAAACCGAAATGTGGGCGGTATCCAATCATGGGTTCGGCGGCTATACCCTTAGCCTGTGTGTCCGCTGGACAGCCGTCATGGTCTACGAGGACGGCAGCCGAAAGGAAACCGTCTATCTGCGCATTGCGCACTTCTCAGCCCCGGAGCTGGCTCCCGACTACAACGACGATAAAACCGACGACTTCTACTTCATGGCTCTCTTCCGGCAGTCCCTCCTTTCGTGGGGATATGTGCAGGGAGTCGAATTCGAGGCCCTCGACGACAAGGGCCGAAAATACACCGCCTACGGCCTTGTCGATAATTGTACCGAACTGTTGATGCAGCAGGAACATGGAGTCGTGGGCGGCATCAATAGCCGTCATCTGCTCGAAGGCAGTCTACCCCGCCTGATGACCGCCCTTTTCGACTTTTCCCTGATTCCCCTTTACTGGGGATATAAAAAACCCTGAATCATGCAGACGACAACCATCCGCGAACTCGCAAAGCACGACTCCGCAAAGTCGTGCTTTTTTCATGCCTGCTGCAACCATGACCACTTAACCATCACTATTCCTTATTAAGACAGCCTAACCAAGTCTAAAAAAAGCTAATGACACGAACACCATGAGCAGACAATTACATATAGCACGCGTTTACAAAGTCGAACTGGAGTACGGCGGATTGTGCGGCGATGAGATAACCGCTTTCACGCGCCTTATCGACCTGCTCGACATCGAAACGGTACAGCAGAACGATGCAGACGATTATTACGAGATCGAGCGCGCCGAGCTGGAACACCTGCGCGACATTGTCGCCGGCGAGCACGAGTTCTACGAAGAAAACGCAGAGGCCATCGAAGATATCCTCGACGAGGCAGACATCGATCACGAGCGGATGGTCGCAGCCCTCGACGCAATGATCGCCGAGAGCGACCAGAGGGACAGCATCGTACACATTTTTTTCATGTAACCGACCGCCTCCAGCCATGCAGACGACAACCATCCGCGCGCTCGCAAAGGGCGAGTTTTTCCGCCTCAAGGACAGCGACACGGCCCCGGTGTGGGTTCGCGGCGAGTATTCCCGCCAGGCCAGGAAGTACAGCACCCACCGTTTCGACGACGTGAACCACGAGCGGCTGCTCGGAGGGGAGCGGGTCGTATTCGTGGGATTCACATTCTAAAACACGAATCCAATGACAGTAAGAACACACGAAAATATCGTCTCCAGCTTCTTTTACTATATGTGGAATGCCTGGGGCGAGGAGGAGTGCCGGAAGGTATTCGCTCCCATGCACAAGCACTTCTGGGAGAAATGGTGTCACTGCACCGACCGGGATCTGCATGGCGCGGCCGAACGGTTCTACGCCGAATTGAGCGCCCCGAACCGCCATCGTCTTGTAGAACGCGCCTGCGAGCTGTACGACGGGAAAGCGGAGTGTAAAACTCCGAAAGATAGCGTAAGGCAGCCGAAGGAGTGCCCCCGGCGTCCGGTCATGGTCATTCGCAATGCACCGCCAAGTCTGGCCACCATGCTCACGGCATGCCATATTCCCTTCGCCTTCTCGTTCGGCAAGTTCATTCTCTTCGACAGCACGCCCGTTCAGACGGTCAAGGAGTATCTGGAAAACCGTGGTGTGCTGTCCGCCCAGATCGAGGCCATGAGTTTCTCCCAACGAGAAATCAGTATCAACGACATCGAATCAGTATAAGTTATGGCAGACAAAATCCTACAAATGTTCTTCGACTTCGACCGCTGGACGAAAGCCATCGAAAAGGGCGTGGGCAAGGACATCCGCAAAGACCAGCTCATCCGGCTGGCCGATGAAAACACCCGCCTGGCTATGGCCGACGCCATGATGCAGGGCAAATATGAAATATCGCCGCCGCACACGGCCCAGATCCCGAAAGATAACGGCGAATACCGCACGGTCTACGTGAACGAACCCATCGACCGCGTGGTGCTGAGCATTGCCAACGACCTGCTGTTCGACCTGATGCCCGAGATGATCCACCCCTCGTGCAAGTCCTACCAGACGGGCATCGGGTGCGGCAAGGTCGTCCGTGAGGTCAGCGACAGGATCACGAACTCCGCAAGCGACGGATACCTGGGCTGGAAGTCCGACCTGAGCAAGTATTTCGACAGCGTGCCGATTAGCTACATCGACCAGGCGTTCGACCGGGTAGAGGCCAAACACGGCCATTCCGCCCTCGTCGACGTGCTGCGCAAATACTATCACTCGGACCTCTACTTCGACGAGCACAACGTTTTGGGCAGCCGCTACCAGTCCCTCAAACAAGGGTGCGCCGTGGCGAGCTGGCTGGCCAACGTGCTGCTCTACGACCTGGACGAGGAGCTCTCCCGCATGAGGGGCTTTTATGTCCGCTACTCGGACGACATGCTCTTTATCGGCGAGGACTACGAAAAGGCCATGTGCGTACTCCAACAAAAGCTCGACGCGATGTCCATGAAGCTCAATCCCAAGAAGGTGGAGTACCTGACCGCCGACCGCTGGTTCAAATTTCTCGGGTTCAGCATCAAGGGCAACATGATCTCGCTCTCTTCGAGCCGCATCAAGACGTTCCAGAAGGAGGTCGAGCGCCGCACGGTCCGAAGACGTGATACAACACTAACTAAGGCTGTGGGTGCCGTGAACCGCTACCTCTACAAGGGCGACGGGGAGTTCAGTTGGGCCACGCAGATCCTCGGCGTGTGCAACGTCCGCAAGGACATCGACGAGCTGAACAAATTTGTCATGGACTGCCTGCGGGCCGTCAGTACGGGCCGGCGCAAGGTCGGCGGTCTGGGTTACGTCCGCGACAAACCCGACGGCTGCATCGTCCGGGGCCGGGGCCGCAACGTGAAGGCCAACCGGACAAAGGCCGGAGGTCGGATCGACGGCTACCTGACCATCGGATGTATGCAGAAGGCGCTCGTGACAAGCCGCCCGGCGTACAATACGCTGGTGGCATCCTTGTAAGGTACGGCCGCGCACACGGCCGGCATGGATGCGGGGCTGGAAATTCAACATTACAGGAACGCACCAGAGGCCATCCCGGCGTCACCGGTCGACCAACCGGTGACACCCATCCCGCTTCTGGTCCTATCCTGTAAATATCGCGATGATACAGAGATGTGCCGCCAGTTCGACATCCATCTAAAAAAAATACCGAAGTACATCGGAGAAGTTCGAGGAACAACCGATTCAGGTCCGCGTGCGAATCCAGCTCTTGAGAGTCTTGAAGGAACTACCTTTCCTTCAGACTCCAAGAGCTTGCTCGACGCCGGCAACATCGAGGATATATAGTCTATGTGCCGCTGTTATGAGAACTTCTTTTTAGCACGGAAAGCGTGAGAGCAAGGGGATACATTCAATGTGCCGAGGCCAATACAGCCCTCCGGCGCCGGCGGGCCCTGCCGTACAACCGCCGGCGCCCGTCCGGCTTTCAGGCCCGGCATGCTATCGATCAGATAAAGCGACGTGCCGGTATTCCGAGCCTCATGCAAAAAAACTCAGCACAATGCGGAAAAAAATCGAGATCAGGATTTCAATACAGCAGCGTCGAGCGACTGGAGCTGCGCCTCAATCTCCTATTGGAGATGAGGAGCTGCCCCAGTCTTCCATGCTGCTGCATATCAACCGATATAAAGCTATGTGCCGACCTGAATGAGAACACCGCAATCTTAGCACGAAGAGGTACGGTTCAGAGGATGCTCTTCAACATGCCGCCTTTCGAGAAGTCCCGGGCTGCGAACGTCTTTATTCACTATCGGGAACAGACGTCGCGCCCCGGACTTCCGAGTCCGGCATACATCGAGATTTTAGAGCTACATGCCGGCATCCGGAGAACCGTAAAAAAAACTGAGCACACAGAGGAAAAGCCGAGGTCGGAGTTTCAACGGCGCAGCGTCGATCCCGGGCCAGCGTCATCACAAGTAATCGTTGCTAACCGCTACGATTACCAGCAGATAACGCGGCCCAACTCCGCTGCGACACATCGAAACCATACAGTCATGTGCCATTCCGGACAAGGCTTTCCACAGGGGGCAGCGCAGCCCCGAACACTGCACGAGGGACCGGATTCAACGATACAGTCTCCACCAGGATACTGATGACTGCGTATCCTTGCCGTCAGTATCCTGGTTTCCACTGTACCTATCGAACCCATAGAGCCATGCGCTGGCGGTCCGAGTGCAACCAATTAAAAGACAACAGCAATGAACACTATCTACCCAGATGCCGTGCAGGCCGTCGAAGAGGGTGCGAAGTTCACGGTCGACTTCCCCTCGCGCAGCCTGAAAGTAGACGGCAAACAGATTATTCAAAACGGGAACTACGAGGGGAGCCTCGGGGTGGAGCCCTGCACCGGGACGGAGTTCCTCTCCCGCATGGAGGAGCTCTACCGAATCTACAAGCACTCGGTTCCCTCGGAGCGCAGCGAGAGCCGTTCGAGGCGCTACTTCCGGGCCCTGCCCGAGCGGGAGCTCAGCGACGAGGCGATGCTCTACGGCCAGCGCCGCGACCGCGCGCAGATCGAGCTGGAGCTGTACCTCCTCTGCCAGATTCTCCTCGGCCTGGTGTGGAACCCGGAAACCATGGGCCGCTGGTTCTGGCAAAGCAACAACGACCGAGACCTGGTGATACTCCGGCAGTGGGTAGAGCCTGATTATAACAACCAATCATTCAACAATTAAACCAAAACGAGATGAGAAAAACGAAAGAAACGAAAGCCATGTGCCCGCAGTGCGGGACCAAGCTCACGATCGCAGGCGGGAAAGTCTCCGCAACGGCCGACGATACGCCGGCCAAACCGACGAAGCTGCCGGGGACGGCGCAGGAGCGTATCGACGCCCTGAGCCGTGCCGGCGTGGACGTGAGCCACCTGTTCGCCATGCAGGGCTCGGGCGGCGGAGAGTACGTCGTATCGAACAAAGGCGGTAAGTTGTCGATCCTTGCCGACGACGATCCGCTTTTCCGCCTCATTACGGCGCAGGGCGACGTATACAACCGCCGCCTGTTCCGCCGCTGGGTCATGGCCCAGATGTTCCGCATGCTCGCCTACAAGGACTATCTGTGCCGGGAACCGGTAGGAGTGACGGAGATGATCCACCGCATGGGCTACGAGTATCAGTGGAAGATGCTGCTCGACGAGCTGCGTGCCCAGATGAAGATGGCGGGACGCGATCCCGAGAACTTCGCCGACCGTAACCGCTGGTTCAACAGGAAAGTGGTCGAACAGATGGCACAGGATTATATCGGGCTGTTGAACAGGTATGTGGACGACCAGCCCGTCAAGAAGTGCGAAGGCGTCCCCTACAAACGAGTCGGAGGCGAGAACATCTTCGTACACGATTTGCATGAGAGGTTGTTCTACCCGCTCAATGTCGCTGCCCCGCGCATCAGGTACGCCAAAAACGCCGCCCAGCTCTACGACGCCGTGAAGAAGTTCAACGACCTGCGCATGAAGATGAAGCAGGACGCACCCCAGTGCAAGGCATGGGTCGATGCCTACAAGGGCACCGGAGCTTTCTACACCATGCAGAACCTGATCCGCTTCCACGGCTGCACGCTGGTCGACGAGGGAGGCAGACGCCTGGACAAACACAAGTCGCTGGCTTACCTCGCGGACAAAGCGGAAGAGTATTGCGACGGCGACGGCTGGCGCATGCTGGCCATGCTCAAGAAGATGCTCGCCGACAACGGCATCGACGTAGCCAAAAAGATGAAGGAGTGGCGCAGTAAGAAGTAAACCGCCCGCTGTCCGGCAGACACGATGCGGCAGGCCGATATACTTCAGTGCGTCTTCCTTGACAGGTTCCTGAGGCTGCTGGCTACACGCCGCTGCCTCAGGATCCTTCAGGAAGACCCTTCATCGGACAAATACAGACATGCCCCCGTCGGCGGCCGCATTATCTATTATTCAAAAGAAATTATCGCAGGCAAACATGATACGGTGGGCCGGGATATTCAAAGAACCTCCACAATACACTCTTCAGACTCTGCTAACACAGGTCTGAAGAGCTTCTGTCGGAGGTGCTCTATCTGGCCGATAAAGAGATGCCCTCACCCGGCGGCCGTATCATTTTTTATTTTCATTCTTATTCTTATTTTTGTTTTTATCTATTAACAATAAACAATAACATTATGCCTAACTGGTGTTGGACCTCCTATGTCGTGACGGGCGACCGGAAAGAAGTACGCGACTTGTATGAAAAGATGAAATCGTTGGAAGATGGGCAAACATCTCTTGCTGAAAATGATTTCGGAGAAACATGGCTGGGGAACCTCGTAACCATTCTTGGAGGTGACTGGAGCCAGGTACATTGTCGAGGCGAATTTTTCAAGTTGCAAATCGACTCCGATGATGTAGCTGTACGTTTCGAAACGTCGTCAGCATGGGCAGAGCCTCGCGACATACGATATTTCATCCAGTCAAAATACCCTTCGCTGAAGTTCTACTATCGGTCAGAAGAGCCTAACATGTGCATTTACACCACCAATGACGAGGACGGAGAATATTTCCCCGGACGTATCCTGATTAAAGACTACGGAAGGGGACCGACGTATTGCCAAACATGGCGCGAGGCCTTTCAGTGTATTGCGGAAAAGACAGGTGTCGAAATACATAACCGGAAGGAAATGAATCGTGTGTTGGAAACCTATAATGAGGAGCACGAAGCCTGCAGAATAGATGTACACAGATTCAAAATAGAGTAATCCTGACCGATATAGAGAGGCTTTTTTACATCGGGTATCCAATACTCCGACCCCGACCAGTTGCAGTTCTGCCTGCACCTCTCGGGGTCGGAGTTTTTTTTGGTATTGTGAACCCAACCATTACCATTCCGACCTGTTCCCCGGCGCCGACACCCTGGCCAGACGCCTTTATGACCGATACCGCGGCTATCCGGACAAACTGTTGCAGGATGCCCGTCAGGATACGGAAGTGATGGCTTTCGTCACCGACCGCCGCCTGTGGATCACGGGTACGATCGATGCGGCGGACTTCAGCCGCGAGGAGCAGGAAGCGCTGCTCAAGGACTACGGTTATGCGTGGGAGAATTTTACCTCCGATACCGACCGCAACCAAATCATCTGCGAGAACCATTTCGAGCAGTATCCACACGATTACAGAGATGACATTTAACGAAAATCATCAATCTAAACCCATACGATCATGTACGAAAATAACTGGCACGAGAGGGCCGTAAGCTACCTCCGCAAACATACCCGCGCCATGTGGGACATCATCGAACGTTTCGTCGAATTGTTCTGGGATCAGGAGATCTCGGACGAAGAGAACCTCGTGGCTTTCGAGAACTACGAGAGCGAGATGCAGAGTGCCTTTTCATTCTAAAAGTGAGCGGCATGGAACTATACGAACAAATCACCTACAAAGGGCATCATATCAACATTTATTATGATGCCGATCCCGAAAGCCCCCGCGAGTGGGATAACCTCGGCACATTCTACACCTCGCATCCACGCTATCGCCCCGAAGAGGACTTTTACCGGCATTTCGAACGGGAGGAGGTCTTCGACGAATACCGTGATTTTCTGGACTCGTTCGAGAAAAAATACATCGCCCTGAAAATCTACCTCTACGACCACAGCGGCCTTACGATCTCTTCCGGTCCTTTCGCCTGCCGATGGGACAGCGGATTGTTCGGCATGGTCGCCGTAAGCATCGATAAGGTCAAAAAGGAGTATGGCTGGAAGAAAATCACCGCAGCCCGCCGCCGAAAAATCGAGAGTTACCTTCAGGGGGAGATCGACACCTACGATCAATATCTGCGCGGTGAGATTTACGGCTACCGGATCACGCCGGAAGATCACGACGACGAGGTACTCGACAGTTGCTGGGGATTCTTCGGCGACAACGGCATTGAACAACTCAAGGTGGAGTGCCGGGATACCATCGACGGTCTCGTTGCCGACCGCAAGAAACAGGAACAGGAAGAAGTTCTCCGCATTTTCGGACCGGAGCTGCCATTCCCCGAATTTGCATTATCAACCATCTAACAGTTAAGGATATGGCATACGCACTCAAATATAAAGCATACAAAAGCACCGACGATTACAGCCTGCGGGTCGATATCCGGCTTTCGGACGACTGCCGTAACGGCCACGCCGATTTCGCCATCACGGGCGATTTTCACGATTATAAGAATGGCGGTAACTGCTGCGGCTGTATCCACGAGGTTATCCTTTATTTCTTCCCGGAGTTCAAACCCTTCATCGACTTGCACCTGTGCGACGCGAAAGGAGCGCCCTTATATGCCGCCGGCAACGGGCTTTATCATCTGCGTGAGAGCAGCGAGGCCGTTACGCGGGAGTACCTGCGCATCAGCCACGAGGAGTATATGCGCCTGAAGCGGGAGGCCGAGGACGAACTTTACATGACCTATCTGCTCGAAGAGATGGGCATTACCGCCCGCTGGCAGGAGGAGGCAAGGGCCGCCATCCGCCAGCTCGAACAGCTCACCGGCGAGACGTTCGAAGACAAGTCCGAACGCTATCAGTTCACGCCGCTCTCGGCCGAACAGCGGGAGTTGGTCCGTACGCGGATTGCCGAAGGTTATTACCTGCCGGTGAATATCCGCAAGCGCAAATACGAAGCCCGCCTTGCTGCCAAACGCAAGAAGATAGCCGATCTTAAAACCCATGCGGCAAATGCCAAAGCGAAGATCGAACAGGAACTCGCCGTCAAGCTCCATGTGCTTCGTTGCGGAATGCCGCTCGACAACTTCATCTACTACGACCACCAGAACACGGGCGTATTCAACTGGATGGAAGGCTCATGTTATAAAAAAGTCACGCAAGCCGAGTTCGACCGCTTCCTCAAACGGGTAGACTATGCCAAACTGCCTGCGGGCATCGAATTCCAACTTAAATCCGCCTGATTATGATATCGGTACAATACATTCAGGAGTGCCGGTGCGGCGCCATGACCGTCTCGTTCGAGAACGGCGCCACGAACAGCATGAGCCGTGAGGTATTCGACCACCTCGGTTTCGAGGGCGAACGCCTCCCGCAGATATTCTATCACTGTAACCACTGCGTCAACCACTGGGGTATCGACCTCTGCAAGTGCGGCTCGGGCCTGCCGGTCGGAGAGTGCGAATGCGGGAGCGATGAGGCCAGCGAGGAACTCGGCGTGAAAAGACCGTTTGTGGGATGGGTGTTTTAGACGAGAGAATACGGGAACTCGACCGTCTAGAAGAGGAGTACAGGCGGGAGAAGGAGCGTATCGAGCGGGCCATCGCCGAGGTGGTATATGGTGTCGGTCAGAATCCGGCCGTCAAGCCGCTGGGTAAAAACATGTTTACCATTTCATTCTCGGAACTGGCCGGCGCTCCCTGGTCGCCGCAGTTTCACGACTGGACCCGGCAGGCGGAGCTGCTGCTCGAAGTGCTGCACAAACATCCCATCCGCAAATGGGGTGTCTTCATTCGTGAGCTGCTGGAACGGAAACCCCGCAACGGCTGGAGGGGCATTACGGTCGATAAAACGGTCTTGAGCCGGAAATTCCTGCAACAGGTTGCCGCAAGGCTATAAACAAATAATTCGGAAAAAAGAGAGAAGGTCGTAGCCTTCTCTTTTTTGTTTCGGCCTATTCTTTAACAGATTAAAACCAAGCATTATGAGCTATATAGATACTCCGATGGTCGCACACCTGTGGGCACATCAAAGTCAGGATAGTGCCCGAAACAGAAGTAATTTCTACTTCGAGGGTAAAAACATCTATTCCTACGGTCGGCATTTCCGTTGCGCCTCGATCGAAACCAACCAGCGGGGAGAAAGCGTCTATCTGGTCACAACCCGCACCTATTCCACAACAACGGCCAAGCACATGCACATGGTGCGTAATGCGATTCCCTGCGGGGAGCAAATCTTCAATACCTGGCGGGAGGTATCCCTCTCTAAGGGACGGCTCTCCGAGTCCAAGTATCTGGAGGCGGCCCATTACATCGTCGATCAGGTGGAACGCATCGGCGGGTGCCTCGATGCCCAGCGAAGATCGCGTTCACGGGATTACCGGGACGAAGTAAAAGACCACTTGTTGGACATCGGTTGCTGGATCGAGTTCTGGGGACTCGACAGGCGACAGAAATCCGTCGAGGGCAAGTGGCTGATGCCTGTACTGGAAAAACTGGCCAGTACGAACGGCAAAATCCGCAAACGATACTGGCATGTGACCGGCGAGGGGTCGGTGTCGGACGGCAACTTCTCTTTAACCGATAAGTCGCAGTATCAAGAGCTGTTTTTCGATCTGCTGGCCCGTGGTCTTGTTCAGGCGACAGCCATCGGGGAATTCGAGCAGCGGGTATCGCAGCTCTTTATCGACCGCAGCGGCGATGAATTGCTGTGGGAGCACTTCAGGCAGCGCCAGGAGAAACAGGAAGAGGTCAATCGCCGCCGGGAAGAGATACGGGAACGCCGCAGAGCCGAGCAACGGGAAAGATGGCAGAAGGAGAACGAGGAACGTCAGCGCGTGGCCTGTATGACCTTCGAGGAGAAGAAAGGGCTCTGGTATTCAGGCGAATTATCCAATGCATGGTTCAGCGTGCCTTGCGGGCTGGAATTTAATACGTTGCTGAGGGTACGCAACGGACGCATCGAGACATCGAAAGGCATTCGTGTGGAAGCCGAAGAGGCCGCCCGTCTGTGGCGTCTTGTGGAACGCTTCCACCAAAATGAGACAAACTTCCGCCACGATATGGTGCATGACGCCAACAACAACCGATGGAGCATCAACTCCTACCAGAACGATATTCTCACGGCCGGCTGCCACCGCATCAGCTACCAAGAGATGTACAACGCCGCACGCCAGCTCGGCATAGCGGCATAATGCGACAAGACATTAATCTTAAACATCATTATCATGAATGAAAGAGAACCTAAAGCGGGCGATATCGCCACGCTGCACGAACCGTATCTCGACTACCGCCGCATCGAGCTGATCGAAAAGTGTTGGTATAAATGGCGTGTCCGCATCTGCGAGAGCGGCAAAGAGATCGAAGTTTACGAAGACGAATTCGAACTGGACGACTGACCCGGATATGGAAACGATCGTAACCCCCATCTGCGAAGGGTTCACCTACTACAACGATCTGTACGAGTGGGCCCGGAGTTTCGGCGACGACCCGAACGATCCCGACTTCGACGCCCTGAGCTATCTGGAGGGCGACCCCGACATCCTGCGCTGCGACGGCATCAGGCTCTGCTTTATATCCACGGTACAGAACGGGAAACGCTATGTGCTGACCCACGACGAGGCAGACGATAAGGAGAAAGAGATGCTGACACGCTTTTACCAGCCCGATTTTCAGGATCATTTCGATGCGCTGCCGTGCAGTTGGGAAGCCTTCGAGGCCGCCGCTCGGGCCATCGCATACCGCGGCGGCAGCGGATACGTCTATTCCATCTGGAGCTATACTGCATAACCGTATCAACAGAAAAACACAAATCAAAATCATGAGTAAAGCAAAACAACAGCCTATCCTGATTGTGGGCTTCCAATGCCGACTGGACACTATTCGGGAGGAGGCCGTCGCCACGATAATGAATGCCGTGGCCGAACACAAGGTCATCGGTACTTTCTACCAGAACCTGGGCGAACACTATCGGCTCGATAACGAAGGTAAAGAGTACGATTCTTCGCCCGCCGTCGTCACGCATAACGATTCTTTCGGTACATATGGCGGTTACAAGGCCGCTACGGTGTACGAGCTTTTCTTCGACAAGCAGAGCCGTCTTCGCTGCACGCTCAACGGTGAGGCGGGCGAAAACTTCGACGAACCCATCGAACACATCCAGACCGAAGGGCTACTCCGCATCGTCGAGTGGCTGGTGGAGTACGGATTCGTCGCCGACGATCCGTGGCGCTGCGAGACGTGCGGCTCGCTCGCCGTGCAGGCGAACGTCTGGATCGACGCCAATACGCATGGGGTAATCGTCTCCGCCCAAAACCGCAGCGAACACTATTGCAGAGACTGCTGCGCCAACGTCTACCTCGTCCGCCAGAGCGAACTGCTACGAAACATCCGCCGCTGGTTCGACACGGCCCCGGCTCATGCGTTGGCCTACCTCTCGGGATACCGCCCCGAAGATTATGCGAACGAGGCGCTCTTCCGCCGGGCCTGCCTCAAATATTGGGAAACGCTTTCCATCAAAAAGAAAATCGCAGTCTGGGACGAAAGCAAATGATAGATATGACAATCGAACAGAAAACCGAGCAACCGACCCGTACGGTCGTCAAATGCTCTAAATGCGGCTCTACGGAGGTCGATATCCGGGCACTGGTCAGCCCCAATCTCGGCAACTCTTTCTCCATGTACTGTGACGGAAACACCCTCGAAGAATCTGAAACCTGTTATTGCCACCAGTGCGGAGAGTGGACCGAACCGGTCTTCGAACAAAAGGAGACCACACCTGAAGAGCCGTACCGCTGCACCAACTGCGGTTCGACTCATGTTCAGCACAAGGCATGGGTACGCACCAACAAAAACAACGAATATGTGGGTGATGCGTGGGAAGGCGAACCTGATGAGGAAGACTGCTGGTGCGAGAACTGCGAAGAACATCATGTCATCAAGCCGCACCGTGAGTTTATGGAAGATATCGACTACTGGTTCGCCGAAGAACTGGAACCGGATGATCCGGAAGTCATTACGGGACTGTGCGAATGCGACTATCCTTCCGCCGAGGCATACGATGCAGCCGTTACCGCATACTGGAACGCCCTGAGCGACGAGCAGAAGATCGACTGCTGGAAGGCGTTGACCTACGACAAACGAAATGACGAAGAATAACCTTACACGACTCGAATATGAAAACAAAAACCTACACCAAAGAAGAACTCGTCGCCCTGATCGGCCGAATAGGCTGTAACAGCGGCGGGGAGATCGAAGTGACCGGGCGCAACGGCGGAGAAGAGCTCTCCATCGTAGTTGCCCAAACGGAGTGGTACGATACGGCCGTATGTTTCGTGGGCGGTTACGGCAACAGCGTCGTGGCGATCGACTTCGATGAAGTTGCGGAGAAGCTGCCCGGCGTACTGGACGACTACTTCGACAGGGACTCCATCTTTACGGTCAAGGAAATTTCCGCAGATCTTACCTCCGAACTTACTCCGGAAAATGAAAGCCGTATCGAAATGTGCGAATGTTGCGGCGGGCGAAATATCGCCCCCGAACCTTACGACGACGGCTGGAGTACGCGCACATGGTGCCCGGACTGCGAGGAAGAGTTTCACGGAACAAATCTCAAAGAGTACAAGGAGACGATCGACGCGTGGTGGGATTCGCTCGATGACACGACGGCAGAGCGTCTGTCCCGGGGAGCTGAGGACTGCCGAGCATGGTGGCGCTCGCTTCCGTTCGATCAGCAGCGTAAGCTCTACAAGAAGGTATTCTGGGATAAAGACATGACGGACTGAGATATGGAATTGAAAGACTTGCAAATTACCGACCGACTCTGGGACTTCGTAGAGGCGAACGTCCCCGATTATCACGAGCGCGACGACGTGATGCGCCAGGCGGAACTCCAGCTCTTCATCGACGGTCACGACTCTCCGGTACGAGACATTACCCGCGAGCAGGCGCTTGCCGAGCGGGACGAGATTCTTCTCCGGTTATACCGTGAGGCCATCGACCGTTTCACCGGCAAGCTGCCGGTATCAATCACTGGGGAGGACGACCTGTACAACTATGCTGAAGCCCTTGTTGACATCGCCTATGAAGCCGGGGTGCGAGGATTTCGCCCGACCGGCAACTCCCGCGATACCACCCGTACGATCATCGCCTGGGCAGACGAGTTTACCCGCCAAAATCAGGATACGGACTGGATCGACAAAGAGTATCTGGACGAGATTTACGACTTCACGCAGCAGAAACTCAACGCCCATCCCAACGAAGACGATCCCGACCGGGAGTGCGACATCGCCTTCCTGGATCGCGCCACGCTCCGTCGCTACGGCTATTCGACGGACGGCCTTTCGGACGAAGGGCTGCTCCGGTTGGCCGGCCTTATGGGCGACAGTTACTGCAATAGCCAGCAATTCAGTCACGACCTGCACACCGCCTGTCAGGAGTTCGGGCTGGAGCGAACCTCTTAAAACGACACGATATGTTACAGCAACTATTAGACAAATTGCGGGAGTATTTCGAAGCCAAATCCCCGCTGACGGAACAGGAACAAGAGCTACGAGATCGACTCAAAGAAGCCGTTTACCCGATCCTTTTCCTGCAACAAGAGGACTTGGCGCGAAAGGGATTCGACTTTCGCCGTATTACGGACGAACAGATGCGGAAGCTCGCCCTGCAGATGGAAACGGATTACTGCAAAGAGGAATATTGGGACCATCTGGAAGGTACGGCGGATGACCTTCGGTTGCCGCGTTATCCTGCCTGCCCGGCTTGCGGGCACGATAGTACCGTATTATTATATGGAACGAAAGACATGATGTATTGTGAAAGCTGCGACCAGACCTGGCAAGAAGACCTATACGTGCTGGTCGAGTTTCCGGACGACGCGACGTATTTCGAAGAGAACGACATAGGCTATCCCAGTTTCGGGAGCGAGGACAACGGCGCTCGCTATGTGCTGGAGTACGACTATATCCAGCACTTCGAGCAAGATCCGCCGGCCAACGCATACTTCAAACCTATGCGGTGGCCCGAATCGCAGCCGTACCTGTTCCCCGACGAGCCGAACGAATCGACCGACGCGCTCTGCGAGCCGATCAACGACGAGAAGGGCCGGGCGGACTTCGGCGAGCAGGCAATATGGGTTCCGCTTTGCAACCTTAAAAACTGACGATATGAAAACACAACGACTGATGACGCATTTCTTCGGCCACAAGGTCGAGGTGACACTGAACCTGCCGGACGAATGTGACAAACGCTATAAGTTCGTTCCGTTATCCATTGCGGACGATTTCTCGGAACGGATCGAATGCGGCACCCGAAGCGGCACGTTCGAAGACATACCGGACGACGAACCGGACACTGCCAACGAGGGGTATCTTCTCTCCGGCAGTTGGCGCATCGTGGAGATCGACTACGAGAAGATCTGCCGCGTGCTGACATGGGACTACAATTTCGCACCGGACGAGGCTCTTACCGAAGAGCTGTTTATCCGTCACTTCGGCGGCAACATGGGGCGCCACTACTACGAGAAGTGGGCGCATGTCTACGCCCACGATCTGCGACGGATGCTGGCCTACTTCGGAAACGACCTTCGTGAGGGCCAGCGCTTCTGCGACATGATCGCCGAGCAGGTCTGCAAATACGAGCAACGTCAAAAACGGGAGAGCCGATGATGCAGCTTCCCAACGGCCTTTTCTACGAGTTGGAAGACCTTCCTGCCGAGATACAGGAACGGGCCATGCACTCTTTTCTTGAGGGTAACATGAAAATTATTCGTGCCGGCATACAGCAGCGGCGGTGCGACGTAAAGGAAATGGGACTGATGTGGATGATTCACTGTCGGGATATGGCAACCTATAAAAAACGGCAAAAACAAAGGAAATTCACGTATCCGGTTACCTGGCGGTCTATTTTCTACAGCCTGCAAAACCAGCGCAAATGGGAAAGAGACCGCGAACTCTGCCGAAAGGTCATCATCGGCAACCTCTGTCTCTTTACCGCAGAGGGCCGGTATGTCCCGATTTTCAACTACGACGACTAATAGTAAAAATGGATAAAAACGCAATCATTCAGGAATTAAGCGCATGGCACGACGCTATGCTGCAAGCGCAGGCCCGACCGTTCCTCGATCCGCTCGGCCTCGACATACGCTTCGATGCCGAAGCCTTCGACGAAGACGAACGGCAGAACAGCGACTGTATCGCGCTTTACAAAGGCGGCAGCGTCTTCGAAAAGGAGATCCGCTACTGGATCAATTACGATGCGATGGCGGACTTTTTTATCCGCGAGGACGACTGCTCCCAGACCGCCTACAAAGAGCAGATGCACATCAACCTGTTCTATGTGATCGGAGCCGCTCTGCTGGAGATGTTCTCGGACTTGTACCATACGGACGACGAGCTGTTCGACGAACTGGTCGATAGCCTGCCGGATAAACAACTGCGCCCGTTGCTGCAAGGCCGTAAGAACCCGAAACAGGAGGCGACATTGTGTGAAGCGTTCGCGGCTTCTCATCAAAGCGGCGATGAACGGGAGAACCCTCTGTACCGGTTCTGTTTGCAGTACCAGAAACATTGTATCATGTAAAACGGTTCCATTTGAGGATCGTAACATTTTAAGTATTAACCCAAGGCGGAGAGCGCAAGCTCCCCGCCTTTTTAATTCCATTACTCATGAAGTACAAAAAAGAGACCCTCGAAAAGAGACTGGAACGGCTCGAAGAGAGCCGCCGCAAGGAAAACGAGCGGCTTACGCGCGTGAGCAACAACATCGGCTGGGGCGCCGGTATGCGCCGCACCAAATGCACCCCTTCGTTCGCCAAGCTCGACCAGATCAAAGCGAAGATCGCGGACGTGAAACGCCAGTTGGCCGAATACAAAGATTAGCGGCTATGGCAAAAGGATATGAAGCCCCCTGCGAAGTGCGGGAACTGGAGAAGCTGATCAACAACTTTACCTATACGAACGGATTACAGGTAACCACTGTTTTTCAGGACTTTCTCCGCTACATCATTCACGGTTTTTCTGTTCCCGGCACGCCGCCGCTCGCCGACTGGCGCTATACGAAGGAGCAGAATAAGGTCTTTGCCGAAATGTTTTCCGCGTGGATCGGTATCATGGACGCCCAGATCAAAATTCACGGCTGGTACGATGCCTTCGGCGATCTGTTCATGGCCCTGACCTCCCAGCGCGGCCAGCAGCAGAAGGGGCAGTTCTTCACTCCGGCACATGTCTGCGATCTGTGCCAAGGTCTGGCTATGGGAGAAGATGCGAGCGGCAAGAGCATTTATGACACTGCCGCCGGCAGCGGGCGGATGCTTCTGGCGGCCAAAGCCCAGCATCCGCGCAACTATCTGGTCGCATGGGATATCGACTACACCTGCTGCCTGATGTGTGTCTGCAATTTTTTGATCAACAGTTGTGTGGGCGAAGTCGTGTGCATCGACACGCTACGCATGGATAACTTCCGGGGGGCATGGATCGTCAACGAAGCCTACTACCGCACGGGACTGCCCAGCGTACGGTTTCTCAACGAGCAGGAATATGTACTTTATAAAAAGGCCGACATTCCCCCGTACGTCTATTTCATTGACCAGGAACGCTATGATGACTACATCAAGATGCGCGAGATGTGGGCCGCCTTGTCGGCGCTTATGCACGACGATACACCGACAGATATTCCGCCCGAAGCACAAGAAGGAAAGAGCGCATAATACAAACCTCAAGGCGAAGGGCAACTGTTCTTCGCCTTTTTAATTTCCGCTATTATGTCACAGAAAGGACAAATCACTACTTCGGAGGCGTTGGAGTATAATGACTTCGTGCGTCTGCTCTCCGGACTGCACGAGGACGGCGACTACCTCTGGGAACTCTATTGCTGCATCTCTTTCTGCACGGCCTGCCGCATCTCCGACGTGTTGTCGATGACGTGGCGGGATGTCCTGGAACGCGACGTCCTCTGTAAAATCGAGCAGAAAACCGGCAAGACCCGCCAGATCACCATGAACAGCAATGTGCAGGAACGGATCGCCGGCCTTTACAAGCAGCTCGGCTCGCCGGACAAGCGACAACCCGTCGTCTGCAATGTCCGCACGGGAAAATCCTATTCCCGGCAGTACATCAACGAGATGCTGAAGACGTTCCGCTGGAAGTACCGTCTTCCGATCCGGCGCATCTCCAGCCATACGTTCCGCAAAACATTCGGGCGCTATGTGTACGACCTGATGGGGCGTACGATGGAAGCCCTGATTCTGCTGTCGATGATTTTCAAGCACTCCTCGCCGCAGGTGACGATGGTCTATCTGGGTATTCGTCAGGAGGAGATCGAAGGCGTCTACAATACCATTCAACTGAACTATTGATTACGATTACTATGAAAACCAAGATTCTCAGATACAGCTCCGGTTCGACGAATAAAGTCGTCACACACTATGCCGAGTTGGAAAAGGTGTGTGACAACGTATATACCTATCTGTTCAAAAAAGATCCCTGTCGAGAGGACGACGACCTGATTGCCATTGTACTGAATGTCGACGGTGTGTATTTTCAGGAAGGGGCGTATTACCGCCGTTTTTTACAGGGAGAAGATATTGCCCGACAGGCTTCGATGTACTTGAAGTGTTTTCACGATATGGTCGCAGCGATCGTACGGGAAGGCAATGGCATATCGCTTATGTTTATCCGAATTTACGAAGAGTTGGGACGGGATACGGCTCCGCTAATCAAATGCCGCGAGGAGGGTATGGAGCGAATCCGGCAACAGGATGAAAAACAAGCTCGTCAACGGGAGCAGAAGCGAAAGATAGTCGAAGCCCAACGCCTGCAGAACGAAAAAGCGAAGTTCTTCGTCGGTGAGTTCATCTCCACCGAGGACTTCATCGCCCTGTGCCGACAGAAAAGAATCGCCATTCCGCGTCGTACGCACGGCACCCTGAATCGCAGTGTGACAGCTCTTTCCCATCAAACAGGCATTCGTTTTCGCGAACGGGTCGACCAACGCGATCCGCAATTCGACGGTTGTTACAAGCTGATCCATGCCCTTAAACAGGCGTACGATGAAGAAAAATAATCGCAGATTCCACACCCGATTGTATTCCCGGGTTTCTAATCTTTATAAAAAAACATGACTGAAAAACGAATAACATCAGTGCCGATAACACCCCGCCATCTGTATCGGAAGATTCTGGACGAACAGAATATCGGGTTCAAATACCTGCTCATTTACCGGAACAAAGAGGATATGGTCGCAGCTCTTGATGGAAAGATATACGCTATCAGCGACACGGACGGCAGCCATCTATGCGACATCCTGCACGAAGACTATATCCGTATGACCGAAGATCTGACATTGATCGACAGTCTTTCTGCTCCGCAAGGCATCGCGTATTTTTCCGACTGGGTAATAGCCAACCCGCAATATCGGGAAACAGTATTGGCGTGCCGGCTGTCGATTCTTTTTTTGGAAAGAGAGCCGGAACTATCTGAATGTCCTGATAAAAGCGATTGGCCGTATCCCGACATGCCGCAAGAGTTCTATCAAAAAGAGTTCGTATGCGGAAACAGTTCGATCACTCGCGGCGAACTGGAGGAATTACCCTGTCCGTTCTTCACGGCAGAAGTTACCGATGAGCAGATGCAGGCCATCATCGATGAAACAGACGCAGAGACCAAACTCTGCTGGCGTCTGCCGACAAACCGACCGATCAATTTCGGTAACAACCGGTATAGCGAAACGTGGTGGAAGGAACTCGAATGTGCCGCCAACCGCCATCATGTCCCGTATTACGAGGATATCTCTTTGGCCTATCATGGAACTGTCTCTTATACACATCTGACGCTGCCGACGAACTCT
>ENA-OZHP01000350-OZHP01000350.1-human-gut-metagenome-genome-assembly--contig:-NODE-350-length-20892-cov-7.294908_pt1 | contig 20892 bp, 16 predicted proteins | sample MGYA00244046_ERZ653686 | MGnify/ENA primary metagenome ERZ653686 (study PRJEB26926, sample SAMN06165313) | human gut metagenome | biome: ENVO:00009003; feature: ENVO:2100002; material: ENVO:00002003... | reverse complement strand
TACGTATTACCGCGGCTGCTGGCACGTAGTTAGCCGGGGCTTCTTCTGCAGGTACAGTCTTGACTCTTCCCTGCTGAAAGCGGTTTACGACCCGAAGGCCTCCGTCCCGCACGCGGCGTCGCTGCGTCAGGGTTCCCCCCATTGCGCAAGATTCCCCACTGCTGCCTCCCGTAGGAGTCTGGGCCGTGTCTCAGTCCCAATCTGGCCGGTCGGTCTCTCAACCCGGCTACCCGTTGTCGGCACGGTGGGCCGTCACCCCGCCGTCTACCTGATGGGCCGCGGAGCCATCCCCTCCCGTCGGGGCTTTAGCCGGGGTGCCATGCGGCACCCCGGGGTATCCGGTATTACCCGTCCTTTCGGGCGGCTATCCCGGGGGAGGGGGCAGGTTCTCCACGTGTTACTCAGCCGTTCGCCACTCGCTTCTGCCCGAAGGCAGGTGCCGTTCGACTTGCATGTGTTAGGCGCGCCGCCAGCGTTCATCCTGAGCCAGGATCGAACTCTCCGTCCAAAATATATGGGCTTCGAGCCCGTCCGGTCCTCTCAGTTCATCGCTGATCGGTTCCGTTCGATTCATATGGTTTTAGTATAGGAAAAGGAATTTCTCGGGGCCGCCTCTCGGCGGCCTTGCGAAAAACAAATCCAAGTTAGACCATTTCAAATGGTTCGATGTCTGCCCGGATGCGACACTGAAGTAAGTGTCCATCCTCGCAGTATCCGGTTCTCAAGGTGCACGCCTGCGCTGGTTCCCGGTCCGACCGGGCCGCGCGGCAAGGAGTTATATTGCCAGACCGGAGGGGCCCCGTGGGCGGGAATCCCGTACTCCATATTTTGTTCACAAATGAATAGGTCCCTCAGTCGCATCACTGGGGTTAAAACTGAAGCATTGGCTTCTGATATTGGCGATGACCAGCTGTTTTATGAGTATTGAGACATCGGTCATCTCTGGAGCGCTACTTTACTCCAAAGGCATCAGCTATTTGTTTCCCATCGGTAAAAGGCGGGTTTTGTTCGCCAAGCGTTCTTATATATAGATAGATACGGGTTCGAACCCATGAAAGGGCGACAAAAAAGACGGCCAACCGAAGTTGACCGCTTTCTATTCTATGCTGGAGCATCCAGAGGGTGCTTCCGAACTCGTTTTCTCGCTGCCATTCATGCTTTCGAAGCATCTTTCGACCTTCGCAGTCTCATGTTTTGAGGATCTGCCGTGTTTATCACTGTTATTAATGAGTGTGTGGAAGTGATCCTCATACAGATTCATGCGATCCGCCAGAGAACTGAGAAGCATCTTTCTGCAGCCCTCGTTGTCTATCCTCGCATCTCTCAGGTCTTCCGGAAATTCACAAGCAGTCTTAGGGTCAATTTGTTTCTGCTTTCAGAGACTTGTTTGAGAGTTTTTAAAGACAGTTCAAAACAATAAGTGAGACACCATAAAGCAGAGCAAGATGTGCCGGATAGAAAATGTAGAAGAAATATTTCAGCTTCAGCCCTCGCTTGCCATTATAAAGATTGATAAGCAACAACGAAATTATCGCGGCGGCAACATCAGGATTAAAAATATTAGCTGTAGTGAACTCAAATCCGCCGCCAATTATATGGCATGACGAAAGGAGCACTGCACATACTGCAGCAAAGAACATCTTAGCTTTGCTGTCGTGGAATAAATAGAATGCAGCCACAAGCAGAATGCCATACACACCGCCATCCAGCTTAGTGTATTCAGCTGCCAGTGCTGTCAAAACAATCAGAGCAATTTCTGCAATGTGCCTCTTCCATTTTGAAAGACTTTGTATCTTTTCCAGAATAATCAAAAAGACCAAGGAAAGCAGGAGCTCATACATAACATTCTGTTGCCGAAGGTCAAATAGCTGCCCGGTTTGAACGAAATCGTATATGGGCTCCGCAATGATTGCGAAGACAAGCATATTTCGCAGGTACTTCTCTATGTCATGAGTATGCAAAAATCCCTCAACTATCAAAAAGCAAAATAAGGGAAATGCAATTCTGCCAAAAACATGAAGCACATCCGAAGCCTCGCTTAGAATCGCCCACTGTTCGTCTGATATCTGATTGTACGATGCGTGAGTCATGATTCCATTGGTCAGGACGATCCTGCTTACATGATCGAGAACCATCGAGATGGCCGCTATTATCTTTAATGTGCTGCCGCTAATTCCGTATCTATCTGTTTTCATTTCTTTTTCCTTTCTTTGGGTGGGCCGTCAGGGGTTCAGCCTGCTCCGCAGGCGGCCGCTGCGGCGCTTTCGCGCCTTGCGCGCTGCACTGGCAAACGCTCACGCGTTTACTCAGCTCCGCGCCCCGACGGGTTCGAATCCGTGCACCGGCAACAAAAAAAGCGACCAACCGGAGTTGATCGCTTTCTATTCCATGGTGGGCCGTCAGGGGTTCGAACCCTGGACCTTGGGATTAAAAGTCCCCTGCTCTGCCAGCTGAGCTAACGGCCCGCGGGTGGCATTGTACCACGGTCTGGGACTATTCCCAACTCCATTGGCCGTTCTGGAAAATCACAACTTCACGTCCATCAGGCGTAATGCCCGCAATATCGATGTCGTCCGTGCCGATCATAAAATCGACGTGCGTGCTCGAGACGTTAACGCCATGCTCCAGGAGCTCCTCCTTGGACATGTCATACCCACCCTCGATGCATTCGGGGAAACCGACACCTAGCGCGAGATGGCAGCTAGCGTTCTCGTCATAGAGCGTATCGTAGAACAGAACACCACTTTCGCGGATCGGCGTGTTCTTGGAAATGAGCGCGACCTCTCCCAGGTGAGCAGCGCCCTCGTCAGTATCGATGATACTTGCGAGCGTTGCCTTGCCCACGCGGGCGTCGTAGTCCACCACGCGGCCGCCCTCGAACTTAATCCAAAAATCGTCGACTTTATTGCCGTGGTGGATGAGCGGCATGGCCGAGTACACGATACCGTCGGCGCGCATGCGATCGGGCGAAGTGAAGACTTCCTCGGTGGGAATGTTGGGGAAGAAGGGGTGCCCATCGGGCGTCTTGCCCTTGCCGCCGGCCCACTCGTGACCTTTCGTCATGCCAATCGTCAGATTGGTTCCATTTGCCGCGGTGTAATGCAGGTAGTCGAAACGATTGTCGTTCAGGAAACGCAGGTTCTTTTCGAATGCGGCGTCATGGAGTTCCCAGTCGCTCTCTGGGTCCTGGCCATCGGCGCGCGCGGTGTGCAGAATCGCATTCCACAGCTTATAGATTGCAACCTCATCGGCGTCTCCCGGGAACACCTCGTGCGCCCAAGCCACGACCGGAGCGCCGGCGATGCACCACGGATTGATGTTGTAATCCAGTCCACGGCGGAAAACTTTGCACTGCGTATTCCTCGCCTTTGATGCCGCGGCCGGCTTGGCTGGATCGATGCCCTTGAGGGCCGCAGGATCCGCACCCTCGATAAAGATAAAGCAGGCACCGTCCTGGGCCAGGGAATCCAGCTGCAGGCGCTTCCACTCGGGCGTCTGCTCAAAATAGCCTTTCTCGACATGCTCGTACGTGAGCCTCGTCACGGCATCATCGGCCCAAATGACCGTCACGTGGCCGGCGCCGGCAGCATAGGCCTCCGCGACCACCACGCGCGCAAACGGCGCGCACTCGACCGGAGACTGAACGACGACTTCCTGGCCGGGCTTAACGTTTACGCCCTTGCGGACAACCAGACGCGCATAGTTTTTAATCTTGGGCTCCAGGGACTTCATACCCTCCAAGGCCTCTTCGACCGTCAGGGCAGCTCGAATCATGTGCCACTCCATCTATCTATAGAACAGTAAAAAGGCGCGCCGCAAAAACGACGCGCCTTATATCTTAGCGATAAGTATGTATGCAAACGCTACTTCTTCTTGGAGTCCTTCTTGTCCTCCTCGGCAGCTGCGCGCTCGATAAGAGCGTTGAGCTTGTTCTCGGACATGCCCTCGGCCTGCGCGCGATACATGTTGCGCAAGGGACGAATACGAGCGAAGTCGTAGATAAAGTCACCTAAGATGATGACATAGGACAAAACAATGCCGACCATCTGGACGGGACTGGACACCGTGCCGCCGGGAGCGAAGTAGAGCGAAGCCCAAATTGCCACGACGAGTACCATGCCGATGGCGAGCACGGCCCACCAGATACGACGGCGCTTGGTGTAGTCCTCGTCCTGCTTGAGGAGGATATTCGACACCGTGTAGATGCGGTCCTCCTTGGCGCGCTGCTTAGCCTTGCGGGCGCGCTTCTCCTCTTTAGAGAGGCCCTCGAGGTTCTCACCCTTCTCGAGCTCTTTGCGGCGTGCCTTAGACGAAGCCGGCACGACGCGAACGGAGCTCGCTGCCTGGCGGGCGGGTTTAGCAGATGCGGCGGACTTGCGCGCAACCCCGGTAACCTCGTGGGATTGCGTGCGCTTGTTCGTGGCGCTACGGGTACTCACTTATGCGTTCTCCTTCATGCTTGTGAACTGGGAGCCCGTGATGATCTGGAAGGCCTCGCGATAGCGCTCGGACGTGCCATCGATGACCTCGGCGGGCAGGTGCGGGGTCTCCCCCGTCATATCCCAGTTGGCCTTGAGCCAATTGCGGACGAATTGCTTGTCGTAGCTGGGCTGAATCTTGCCCTCCTCGTAGCTGGCGGCAGGCCAGAAACGGCTGGAGTCGGGCGTGAGGCACTCGTCGATCAGCGTAACCTTGCCATCGATGACACCGAACTCGAACTTGGTGTCGGCGATGATGATGCCACGGGTCGCTGCATACTCGGCAGCAGCCTTGTAAATCTTGAGGGACAGGTCGCGAATCTGTGCGGCGATGTCCTCACCCACGATCTCGCAGCAACGCTCGAACGAAATGTTCTCGTCGTGGTCGCCGATCTCGGCCTTCGTGGACGGCGTGAACAGCGGCTCGGGAAGCTTGGAGGCCTCGGTCAGACCCTCGGGCAGCTGAATGCCGCAGACGGTGCCGTTCTCGTCATAGGTCTTCTTGCCCGAACCGGTCAGATAGCCGCGGACGATGCACTCGATAGGAATCGTCTGGGCCTTCTTGACCAGCATGGCGCGGCCTGCGAGGTAGTCACGATACTCGGCAAACTCCTCGGGGAAATCCGCCGGGTCGATGGAAACGAGATGGTTGGGGACGATGTCGGCAAACTTATCGAACCAGAATGCCGAGATGCGATTGAGCACCTCTCCCTTAAACGGAATCTCGTCGGGAAGAATGAAGTCGAACGCAGAAATGCGGTCGGTGGCGACCATCAGCAGGTTTTCACCGGCATCGTAAATATCACGAACCTTGCCACGGGAATCCGGACGACGCTCCATCGTTGTCACGTGAGTCACTCCTTACCTAAATACGACAGAAATGCGGGTTCTTTCCCGCATGTTTTCGCAAACTCGGAGCGGCAGGGACGCGGCCCCTCCTTCACCGAATAGCGAAAAGCTAGTGCTCCATTGTAGTAGATGCCGCGTCTGCCGTGTGCTCGCGGGGCAGATGAATTGTAAAAGTCGTACCCTTTCCAAGCTCCGACTCCACGGATATGTAGCCATGGTGACGCTCGACGATCTGCTTGGTCACGGCGAGGCCAACGCCCAGGCCGCCAGCTTCGCGGGCGCGGCTGGCATCGGCGCGCCAAAACCGCCCGAAGATGCGCGACAGATCGTCCTTGGCAATACCGATGCCGGTATCAGAAACGGCAATGCTGACGTGCTTGCGGTCACTGAGCACCGACACCACGACCCAACCGCCCTCGGGGGTGTAGCGCATGGCGTTGCTCATGAGGTTGATAACACATTGCGTGATCATGTCGGGATCGGCCTCGACGACATCGTCGTGACCCTGGGTCTCGTCCGCAAAACGCAGGCGCAGATCGCGGTCGACAAACAGGCGCTCCTGGGCATTGACGATGGAACGCACGAAAGGAACCATGTCCACCGGCTCAAGGTTGAGCGGAGCCGTGCTGTTTTCCATGCGCGACAGGTCGAGCATCTGCTGCACCAGACGAGCCAGGCGACGTGTCTCGGAAGCAACGGTCTCCAAATGCTCATCGTCAGTGGGATACACGCCATCCTGCATGGCCTCGACCGTTGCGAGCATGGCCATAAGCGGCGTGCGAAGCTCGTGTGCAACGTCTGAGGTCAGGCGCTTCTCGTGTTTCATATCCTTCTCGAGCGAAGTGGCCATCTCATCGAAGGTCTCACCCAGCTGATCGATCTCGTCATCACCGCGCAGTCCCGTGCGAGCCGACAGGTCGCCGTCACGGATTTGCTTTGCGGTACTGGTGATGCGATGAATCGGCTTGGTGAGCATGCGCGACACGAGCGATCCGATAACGACCGAAATGCAGATTGCAACAACCGCGGCGAGGGCCATGGCGTTAAAGGTCTTCTCCCTAAACGCAGAGTCCGCCTTGGTGAGCAGAGCGTCGGAGCCGATGGCCCACAGCTTTACCTGTCCGACATGCTCGCCGGAAGACGTTACAATCTCGACGTTAGCAACGCTATCGGAGTCGGTTGGAGCAGACGAGACCGGGCTATGCGATGCCCTCTTGCCGCCCGTGTCGTCGGTCGTAGCCTGGTTTTCGCGTACATCGGCGGTGGCGCTTGCCGAGGGCCAGGAATCGTCATAAACGATCACGCCCTTTTTATTGACGACCTGCATGCCCAGATCGTCGGAAACCAAACTCGACGTTGCGACCGTGCGCAGTTCTCCCGCGGTCCAAGAGCCGTTTTCCTCATATGAGGTCGCCAGCTTCTCGGCAGCGGAATTTGCGATTTCGACGATATTGGAGCGTGTGTAATCCGAAAAGACCGTGCCCCACACAACAGAGACAACGCCCACCAGCACCAATACCGTCATGAGCGATGTCAGAGCAAAAGCAAGTGCCATGCGCGAGGGATAGCTCATCGTTGGCCGTGAATCGGAACGAGGCGTGTTCCAACTAGCCTTGGAACCCGCCTCGCTCTCCTGCTTGTGCTTTTGTCCGATTTCAAAGCGCGCAGGTGTCATATGTGATTTCCCTATTTCTCGTCCGACTTATCGGTCTTAGCCGGAGCCTCGAAGCGATAGCCGACACCATGGACGGTGTAGAGCCACTTGGGCTTCTTGGGATCATCGCCCAGCTTGGCGCGAAGGTTCTTCACGTGGCTATCGATGGTGCGCTCATAGCCCTCAAAGTCGTACCCGAGCACCTTCTCGACCAGCTCCATGCGGTTATACACACGGCCGGGATGGCGGGCAAGCGTGGTGAGCAGCTTGAACTCGGAAGCCGTCAGATCGACTTCCTTGCCCTCGACCAAGATCTTGTGGCCCGAAATATCGATGACCAGATCGCCGAAGTCGAGCACCTCGACGGCGGGCTCGTCGGCCTGATGGGCACGGCGGAACAGAGCGCGAACGCGGGCGACGAGCTCGCGCGGCGAGAACGGCTTAATCAGATAGTCGTCGGCGCCGAGCTCAAGACCGATAATACGGTCCTCGATCTCGCCCTTAGCCGTCAGCATGATGATGGGGACATCCGAGGTATCGCGAATGGTGCGGCAAACGCGCTCGCCGGGAATCTTGGGGAGCATAAGGTCGAGCACGACCAGGTCGAACTGATGCTTCTCGAACTCCTCGATCGCGGACTGGCCGTCGCCGACGCCCACAACCCAGTAGCCTTCGCGCTCGAGATAGGCAGCGACGGCGTCACGGATTGCCTTCTCATCCTCGACCAGCAGAATCTTTTTTGCATCTGAAGCCATAACACGGCCCCCCTGTCTCAATTAGCTAAGAACAAGCCCATTTTAACGCACCTGAGCCCGCCGGATGCCGCTATGACGCGGCAGCTCGGCGGGCGGTACTCACAATTACAACGCGTTTATTCCCCTGTTGGCGCCTTTTTAACCCCTCTAAGCTTAAAGAGAGAATAGGCGTGCAGTGACCGTCTCTGGTATACCCTGGCTGTTGCGCACCGTGGCGTACGTAAGGAATGAGTCCGATTTTCCCGCCGTAGCTGGATAATCGCCATACTCCAAAGCGCGGTCGGGCGACAGCAGTGAGCCATAGGTCTTGGCAGAGGTGTCGATCAGGAAATGCGACGCCTGTACCTTAACAAGGTATTTATTCTTCTTGCCAGCCGCACATGCGAGCGGCTCGCGTGACAGAAAGAGGTACGGCCCTCCCTCATTACCGATATACGTGCCCATGTTGCCTAGGCTGCCCACACCGCTATAGGTCGCCTCGATAGAAAACACGAAGGTATCGCCCATATATACGGCCTCGAAAGGCGAAACTGACGAAGGGAGGACCAGCTGGGCACGCTTGGTGTTGTTGCCGTCGGTCAGATCGATTGCCGTTATGCCGTAGTAGACGCCCTCGTCGTTGCGGACACGCGGCGAGATGGTCAAAATGCCGTCGCTCGCGCGCGGGGCCGATGCAAAGCGGCCCGTCGATTTCCAAATTGCCTCGGCCTTGGATTCATCAAGCGAGCGACGATAGCAAAACGAATTACTACTCGTTTTATTGCCGCCTGCCGAAGGCATTTTATACCAGATAACCGATGACCCGAACGCCGTAAACAGGGGCGGATCATAGTCCTTGCCACCTCGATCGAGCTCAACCACGTCGCCAGAGAGCGAAGCGCCCGACAGATTTTGAGCGTAGAGCTTCCACGATGAATTGGCAAAGTTCATCTCAACCCACGCGAATACGCCGTCGCCGGCACGGACATCGTAGAATGCATATCCCGTGCCTTCGATAGGATCCTCGATTAATGTGGTAAGCGAGCCATCGCCCAGGTTAAGCACACCGAGTGTGTTGGCGTGCAGTGCCGATGCGGGCGCCATCATCGCCGCGGCGTAATCGCCGTCGCAGTAGTACAGCAGCGTACCCAGAGGCAGCGTCCACGACGCCGCCGGCTCAAGATCGATGTCGACTGCCTCGTACTCATCCGTAATCGAGATGATTCTGGAATCGTCCTTGATAACCTGCGGCTCGCCGGCGGCATCATCGCTGGTGCCCGTTTTTTTCGAGCATCCGGCAAGCACCGTGGCAGCGCCCGCGGCAGCCCCACCGAGTACAAAGCCGCGACGCGATATTCCGTTCTTGATGTGATCGGCGATACCCATTAGGCGATCTCGGTGCGAGCGGCCTCGATAGCGCGTGTAAGCTGGTCGGCGCAGGAGGTCTTTTTCATACCGCAGGTATTACCGGCGAGAACCTCGATTACGCGATCGGCAGGAGCGCCCTCGACCAGCTTGGAGATAGCCTTGAGATTGCCGTCGCAGCCGCCGGTAAACTCAACGCCCATCACCTTGTTGCCGTCATCGGAAAGATCAAGGTGAATATTGCGAGCACACACGCCCTGAGGCTTGTAATCAAACGAAATCATGCGATCCCCTCTCAGAATGTTATTCGAGACGACTATTATCCCCGTCTTTCCCTAAATGCAACGAGGCGCTTTGCCGGCAACACACATTACCAGCAAAGCGCCCTAAAAAGCTAACGTTATGCCCGAACCTACTCGAAGCTCAGCTGCTCCAGACGATCAAAGACCGTGTCGATACGGGTGAGGAAGTCCCACGGATCAAAGATCTCGTCGAGCTTCTCCTGACTGACGGTGCAGCGCGGGTCGGCCTCGAGACGCTCCTTAAAGGTGGGGCCGGAGACACAATCCTGTACCTCGTGCCAGGTTGCCATAGCGTTCTCCTGCACAATGGCGTACGCGTCCTCGCGGGTGATGCCCGTGTCGACGAGGGCGAGCAGTACCTTGGAAGAGAAGATGAGGCCGCGGGTCTTATTGAGGTTGGCCATCATGCGGGCGGGATACAGCTGCAGGCCGTCGATAACGCGGATGAGGCACTGGAACATGTGGTCGAGGGCGATGAAGCTATCGGCCTGGGCGACGCGCTCGGCAGAGGAGTGCGAAATGTCACGCTCGTGCCACAGGGCGACGTTATCGAAGGCAACCTGGGCGTTGGACTTCACGACGCGCGACAGACCGCAGACTTTCTCCATGGTGATGGGGTTGCGCTTGTGCGGCATGGCTGAGCTGCCCTTTTGGCCCTTACGGAACGGCTCCTCGGCCTCGAGCGTATCAGTCTTCTGCAGATTGCGGACCTCGGTAGCGATGCGCTCACAGGTGGCCGCTGTAGTGGCAAGCACGCCGGCAAGGTAGGCATGGTGATCGCGGCTGATGACCTGCGTGGACAGAGGATCGTGGACCAGGCCCAGGTGCTCGCAGACGTACTCCTCGACGAACGGCTCGATGGAGCTGTACGTGCCGACAGCGCCCGAGATGGCACCGAAGGCAACATTCTTGCGGGCGTCCTCAAGACGATCCAGATCGCGCTTGAGCTCCCAGGCCCAAGAGCCAAACTTCATGCCGAAGGTCATCGGCTCGGCGTGGATGCCATGAGTGCGGCCGGCACAGAGCGTGTTGCGCTCCTCAAAGGCGCGACGCTTGCAAATCTCGCCGAGCTTCTTGACGTCCTCGATGATCAGGTCGCAGGCCTGGGTGAGCTGGTAGCACAGGGCCGTGTCGCCCAGATCCGAGCTGGTCATGCCATAGTGAACCCAGCGGCTGGGCTTGGGGTCGCCCTCGGGAACATCGGCATCGATGTATTCCTTCATGTTGGTCAGGAAGGCAATGACGTCGTGGCGCGTGACTTCCTCGATCTCATCGACCTTCGCCTTCTCAAAGTTGGCATGGTCGCGGATCCACTGGGCCTCGTCTTTGGAAATACCGATCTTGCCGAGCTCCGCCTGGGCCTCGCAGGCCAGAACCTCGATCTCCTGCCAAATGGCGTACTTGTTCTCGAGGGAGAAGATGTGTCCCATCTCCGGGCGGGTATAGCGATCGATCATAGCGGCTCCTTTTTGGTTATTGGCACGTTGGTCGTAACCCAACCATTGTACCGTGCGCAGGTGCAAGTATGGGCAGCAGGCATTAACCTAACATTTTGGAATTGGAGCGGGCATGGGGACGTCCGCGTATTTGCTTCGCAAATACGCACCGGCTTCAGTGGCATACCGAGATCCGGGGAAGTGTGGGAGCAAAGCAGGCTGAATCTACCATTCCCGAAATCTTCCTTGCTCCATGGAGCGGGCAACGGGACGTCTGCGTATTTGCTTCGCAAATACGCACCGGCTGCGGTCGCCTATCGGCGACCTTGCCTGCTCGCTATAAACGCTTCGCGTTTATTTAACGCTCGCACCCTGTCGGGTTCGAGTCCCGGCACTTTATTGAAAAAGGCACGGTAACGAAACGTTACCGTGCCTGAAATTCGAATGGAGCGGGCAACGGGACTCGAACCCGCGAGTGTCAGCTTGGGAAGCTGATGCCTTACCACTTGGCGATACCCGCATATGTGGGGGATAGTATAACGCGGTTGTCTTGTTCGATACAAGGGTGTCGATGCTTGTTTTAGCTGTGGAGAATCGTTTGAAAATCGCGCCAATTGTGGAGATGAGGACCTTTGTCTTTCTTTTCTTACCATCTTCTACCTGCACTTTTATCTGATTGTTGTATTTGAGCTCGATTTGTCAGAAATCGGGCAAGCTTTTGGTCAGGCTCCGGTACTTACCCGCATGAACCTCGGGGGTAGCCTCATCCTACGCGTCGCAACCTCCCCATGCGGCGCACGAGGGATAAGGAGCAGCCATGTCCAACGCACCCACGCACTCTGTCCACAGCGCAATCGCAACAGGTCCGCTGCTCCTGCTCCTCTTCCTGCTTTTCGGCTGCCTGGCACCAGGAGCCGCATTTGCCGTCGATGGCTACGACCAGCTCGGCTTCCGCACTATTAGCGATGATTGTGGGCCCTTCTTCATCGGCAAGTATGAAGCTCAAGACACCTCGATTGCCTACTGCATGAACCAGGAGCGCCCCGGCCCCACCAAACCGGGCGGCCCATGGCTCAACTTTGATCAAGGCTGGGTGTGGCTCGACGACGAGTTCGCGGCAATCGTTTGTCACGGATATCCCACCACCACGTCGTTTGGCGGTTACCATCTTTCACCCGATCGCGCCCGCGCCGCCACCCAGCTTGCCGTATGGATGCTCAACGGCACTACCCATGTCGACGGCACCTACTCCTACACGACCGCTCAGGGTAAAACCAAGAGCGGACACTTTACCTCCGACAATGAAGTCGTGGCGGCTGCGCGGTGGCTCCACGACAGCGCAAAATCAGGAAGCATCAAAGCCGCTCCGCACCGCGCGCGACGCTATCTAGGGGCCGTATCGGGCGGCAGCAAACGTCAAGACATGCTCTATGTACTGCCGGCGGTGTCTGTTTCCTTCCAAAAGCAGTCTGCTAACACCGTTATTACCAGCGGAAACAATACCTATCAGTTTACCGGGGCAACATTCGATATTTTTGAGAGCGCCAGCGGCGCGCGTGTCGGCACCATCAAGATGGACAGCAACGGTCGAGCGCAAGCAACACTTCTGCCCAACACGGCATACTACCTAGTTGAAACGAAGGCGCCGGCCGGCTATGTCCCCCGCCACGATCGTATTGCCTTTACCACGGGGAATGACGGCGGGCGGGTCGCCATTGGTGAACAGCCCGGCACCATCAACCTGCGTATCGTAAAACTCGATGCCGCGACGAATGCCGGCCACCAGGTGGGAGCTTCGCTCGCAGGAGCAGAGTTCACGTGTGTGTCGCAATCAACCCCTGGATGGACACAAATCCTCACGACCGACGAAAGCGGTCGGGCCACCCTCGCCGATGTCCCCTTAGGAACCTTTACCATCTACGAATCAAAAGCCCCCGAGGGCTACCTGCCATCCAACGACAGCTGGACCTATACCGTTGGAGCCGACCAGCTCGGCGATTCAGGCGTGGTCGAGATCGAATCTCGCGTTTCCGATATCCCCATTGCGTTTAACCTTGAGATTTCCAAATTCAAGGATTACGGCAATAGCGACCAATCCGGCCTGGAGCAGCCGGCGGGTGGTGTTGTCTTTGAGGTTGTCAGCAACAGCTCTCAGCAGGTTGTTGGCACACTGACCACAAACATCTATGGCTTTGCCTCCACCGAAGATCAGCCCGAAGCATGGTTCGGCACAGGCAAGCGACCCGCCGGTGTCCACGGAGCCGTCCCATACGACCGTGCCGGCTACACGGTTCGCGAGGTTCCGGAAACCGTCCCCGAGGGTTTTAAACGTGCAGGGGAATGGACCGTCGGGGCAAATCAGATTTCCGACGGCGCCGAGCTTCAATATATCGTGGACAACCACGCTCTGTCGACGCATCTCCAGATTGTAAAACGCGATGCCAAAACAGGCGCTTCTGTTCCCCTAGCCGGATTCACCTTCCAACTCCTCGACAGCAATCACGAACCTGTCTCACAAACTTGCTGGTATCCAGCACATAACGTAATGGACACCTTTACGACTGACGCGACCGGGACCGTCACACTGCCCGAATCGCTCGTGCCGGGCACCTATTATGTACGCGAAACCTCGGCCAAAGAGCCCTATCTTGTCGGCGAAGAGATCGAGGTAAACATACCCGCCGACATGAACCTAACGCCCGTTGCAATCGCCTCGTATTATGACCGCGCCGCGACCGGAAATATCAGGATCGTTAAAACCGATGCCATAGACGGCAGCAGCCTCGCGGGCGCCGTCTTTGAGATCCGTGCCTCGGGTGATATCGTGCGCCCCGACGGTAGCATTGCCGCGCTCGACGGTGAGACTGTCGCGACCGTCACGACGGATGAAACTGGAGAAGCACGCGCGGACAACCTCCCACTGGGATCTGGCACCGCACGCTACGAGGTTGTCGAGACTCAAGCGCCGGCAGGCTTCTTGCTCGATCAGACAACCCATATTGTCGACCTTACTTATGCCGACCAGAAAACACCCGTTGTAGAAGCACGGCTTAACGTATCCGACGATTACACCAAGGTTGATATCTCCAAGGTCGATGCAAGCGGTGAGCAGGAAGTGGAAGGCGCACAACTCACCTTATATGGTCCCGATAAAACCGAAATAGACTCCTGGACCTCATCCGACAAGCCACACCGCGTCGAACATCTTGCACCCGGCACCTACTCGTTGCGCGAAATGATGTCTCCGCGGACCTATGACCTTGCCGAGGAGATAACGTTTGAAATAAAGGATACGGGGGAAGTCCAATCCGTCGCGATGAAGGATGCGCCCATCGAGATCAAGGGGCAGGTCGACAAGCGTCAGGAACTTGTCCAACCTATCGAAAAGGGCCTGTTGGCTAACGGCGATGGTAAAAACCGTGCCGCGATGCAAACCAATACGGATGGGCTTTTCTCCTATACCATCGACGCTCGAAACGATTCAACTACCTGGGTTGATGAGTTTACAATTACCGATGATCTTGAGTGTGCCGAGGACGATACGGCGAGATTCGTCTCAATCGAAACCCCCGTCGCCATCGGCGACCTCAATGGTCTGTGCAACGTGTGGTATCGCACGACGCCGTTGGACTCGACAGACGTCGATGAGCCGGCAAACGCGACACTTGACGATGGGCACGAAAATCCTTGGCTTGAGTCCGACGAAGTAAGGGAAAGTCTGGGTGAGGATTGCCGCCTCGTCGATTACGACGGCTGGCACCTCTGGAAGGCGGATGTCTCGACCACGGAATCTACCACACTCGAGGCGAAAGAACTCGACCTTGCGTCCAATACCGTCGTAACGGGCATTCGCATTGAATACGGTGCGGTAGCCGCCGGCTTTACGACTCGAAGCGATGCGGATTCTTGGACCCGCGATGATCTCAAAGATGAGCACGACGACCTTGACGATGCCAAAGCAATCCTTGGCACAGACGCTCGGGGCGCAATCGTGCACATGCAGGCGACGTCGGCTTATACGCCCCAAACCGCACTCACCAACAGCGCACGCGTCGATCTTTGCCGCAACGGCGGCGGCGATAAGCTTGAGTCACATGACGAGGACCGTGTCATTCAACGCTGTACCCTACCGCAGGACCTACCGGCAACAGGATCAGTTCCCATCGCCGCTTGCATCACCGCGCTCCTGACCTCGGGTGCCGCAGCCCTATGGTTCGCTCGCCTTAGGTCGACCCCAAAGAAGCGCTAGCGCGATGAAAAAGCGGGCGAGTCAGTCCCCCTGGCTCGCCCGCTTTCAATCATGTAAATCGCCGTATCTACTCTGCAGACGAAGATCCACCATCAACGGTTGCCTGCTCGGACTCAGGAATCCCATCGGCACCCGTACTCTGTTCTTGCTCCACCTCTTCGCTGATTGCGGAGGCGGGGGTCGAGCCCTTTGCACCCACGATGTAGGCAGCCCCAAATCCTAACGCAATGGCAATCAAGGTCAAAATCACGTAGACAGGCCAATGGCGCTTAATATACGAAAACACGTTGACTCCTTAGAGCTCCGTCTACGAACGGCGGATAACCTCGGTCACGACCTCGGATACCGTGGCAATGTTCGTCGGGTTGACATTGTGGGGCAGGTCGTCCTCGGTACGAGCGCAAGCCAGACGCGTGCCGTCCACGCCGGCGATGGTGAGGGCTCGGCGGCTCGCCTCGAGCGCGGCATAGGCATCGGTCTTGGCATAGGGCATCTCGAGCGCGCCACAATCGACATGGAACGACTTGCACACCTTGCTGACCAGGTTCATGATGCGGCGATCGCCCTTGAGCAGCTGCTGTTCGCCCTCGACCGTCACCACCGAAAGCCTACCGGCGCCGACGGATTCAAGATTGATGAAGAATACGCCGCGGAGCTTATCGCGATGCGAAGCCAAGAAGGCCTTCATGCCGGCGCCATCACAATCCGAGGCGCCCGTTGCCACAAACCAGATATCGTGACCGAGCAGCTCATCATCGCCCATAGAGGCGACAGCCGAGAGCATATCTTCGGAAGAAGCGCCATCGGAAGACGTAGCGCCGCCCTTCCAGCCATCGTTATCGTCCTCGAAGTTATCCCACGAACCGATACCGCGACCGGACTTCTTGGCATCGTAATCGTCTTCGACGCCCAGCCAGTCACTCATGCTGTCCTGCTCGTTTTTCTTTTTACGGCCGAACAGGCCACCCAGACCGCGCTTACGAGACTTGGGTGCCGCCGGGGCGGGAGCCGAAATAGTCTCGATCGGCTGCGCGCCCGACGCAACGGGCATAGGAGGCGCAACGGGTGCCGATGTGGGTTCGGGACCCTGGGCAGTAGCAAAAGGGTCGTTGACCTGGGCAGAGGGATCGGGAAGGTCGAACAGCGACGTGCGAGACGCAACGTTTGCCTGCTTCATCGACGGCAGCGACGGATCGGGGACCGAAGCCAGCGGAGACGAAGAGGGCGCAGGCGACGGTGCCGACGCCGGATCGGGAACATTCATCTGCGGACGCGGTGATGCCTGGGAGGAAATCTGGGCCATAAGGGAATCGACCGTTTCGTCCTGGGTGGGAGCGACATCGGCAACCGTGGCACCGGAACCACTCGGGGTCGGCATGGTGAAAATCTGCGTGGAGTAAGGCCTCGACTCATCTGTCTCGGGAGCCTCGGAAACCGCAGGCACTTCCTCCTGCTCGGCCTCGGTCGACTCATCTTGCTCGGCTGCCGCGTATTGTTCTTCGTCAGAGTTGGCCTCGACGGGCTCGTCCTCGGCGGCATCTTGGATTTCGGCAGCATCAATAGGCTCGTCATCGTCCACCGCGTCGCCCTGTTCATCGGAAACAGGAAGGGGCTCGGCAATCGCGGTGCCTTGCTTTTCAAACGTTATCGTGGAATCGAACTGCGCGGCATCAAACGACATGGTGCTATCGACGTGCTGCTGAGCCTCGAAAGACGTCGTCGCCTCAACAACATCCGCGGACGCCGGCTGCTGGGACTCAAAGGACGTTGTAGCTTCGGCGGCGCCGACGGGCGCGGACTGCACAGCCTCGTTCTGCTCGAACTCTTGCGCCGCGAGCTCACGTGCCGCCTCAGCTGCCTGCTGCTGAGCGATAGCCTCCTGCTCGGCAGCCTCGCGTGCGGCAGCGCGCTTCTCCTCGAAATCGTCGACAAATTTCTTGCCCTTTGCAAGCGCACCCTTAAAGAAGTTGGAAGCGCTGGCGCCAATCGAAGAGAACGCGGATGCAATATCGGCATGGGGCGTTGCCGCGGGAATCTCGGCAGAGAAATCAGTATCGCTCTCGTAAGACACGCGCCTCGGCTGTTCAACGTAATCGTCGTCAGACTCGTCCGCAACGTCTTGCGCCGGCGCGGCGGGAGCCAAAATGTCCAGTCCTGCCGCGGGATCGATCGCAGACACCGCCTCGGGCTCGGCAACGGCAGCGGTAACCGCGGCAGACTCATCATCCGCAGTGACAACGGGCGCAGGCTCGGGCTCAAACGTCGGCTCCTCGCCCTCCTCGTAATCGAGCGTGCAGGACTCGGGAAGCATTCCGAGCGCACGGATGGCATCCGAACCAAAGCGGATGTTGCCGGCGGCGTTGCGATAGAGCTTGGGCTCGGGCTCGGCCGCGGCAGGCTCCTCCGCCGGCTCAGCAGCGGGAACCTCGTCATTGAACTCTTCGGCCTGGACAGCCTGATTCTGATCCTCGGGCACGATGGCGCCAATCAGCGTCTCGTCGGCAGACGCACCCTCAAAGCCCTCGATCTGCTCGTCAAAAGCCTCGCCCTGTTCGGGCTCGGTTTGAGCGTCGGGAGCAATCGGCTGACCGAACTCGTCCTCGGCGTAGGTAGGCTCTTCGTACTCGATGGTGTTGCCGTAGTCGTTTTGCTGCTGGGCCGCGGCATACTCCGCCGCCGCGCGCGCCATTTCCTCGGCACGACGTTTCTGCTCCCCAAAATAGGTATCGAACGGAACATCGTCGGGAAACTCGTTCTCGCCCTGGAAGGGAGCAACGTTGTCCATAACGCCGAGCATAGCGGCGACAGAAGACTTGTTGCACACCGCGCCGGACGTATAGGGAAGAATGTGGCGGTTAGAGATGATGTTTGCCGCGTTGGCAAGTGCAACGAGGGAAGCGAGGATCGCGACAATCCACAGCAGAACCTTGAGCGCGCCGGGGAGCGGCAGGATACGCAGGATGGCAACGGCAGCAGGGGCAACCGTGGCAACGGGCAACAGCTTGGCGATGAGCGCACGATACGAAGCATAGGGCTCGCGGGCGAGCAGCTCAGCACGGGGAGAGTCGTAGTGTGCGACAACGACCACCGGGCGGTTGCGCGGAGACGCGAGCGGGCCCGAGGCCTTGTGGTAGGCGATGACATTTTGGCTCACGCCCGTCTTGCCCAGGCGCGAAACCACGGGGTGGCCCGTGCGCTCGAGCACGTAAAGAACGGCGCCGACAATGGCCAGCAAGGTGCCGACCAAGCCGATACCGCCGCCGATGCCCATCAGCAGGGCGCCGGCAAACGCAAGAATACCGGTAACGGCAAATGCCAATCTACTGGGCGCCGGGGCATTGAACTCCTGAACCTCGGGGTCAAAGCCGTGGTTGCGGAAGATCTGAGCGATATCCTCGGCAGCCAAGCGCTCTTCTTCGCTGCATGCCGGCGTAATGCCGGTGTTCTGCAGCAGGTGGTTAATATAGTTCTGGGTGTTCGCCATGTGCGCTCCACATCCATAATCCGACAAATAGGCCCAATGCATGCACATTAGAACCGTATATAGTCGAAAGTATACCCCGAGCGAGCGCAAACGACCGAATTCGGGCCATCTTAACGCCTCGAGCGGACAAGGATATAGCCTAATCTCCATATCGGACTAAAATCATGGCAGCAAATCACCTTCTCATGCGAGGACTCTATGACGGCAAGCGACGCGACCGCGACAATTAAAAAGGGAAATTCGGAGCCCAGTTTCGATAAAACGGCTCAGCGCATCCTCAACCTTTTCTTTGTGCTCAACAGCTCCCCCGAACCGCTGACGACCGAGCAGATTGTCTTGGATTCTGACCTGGGATATGGCTCGGGCAACATCGACTCGGATAAGCGCAAGTTTCGGCGCGATCGTGACAAACTGCTCGAGCGTGGCATCTTAATCAAGGAGGTTCGCCCCGCCGGTGCGCAGGAGACCGAGGAAAGCTCGTGGACAATCGACCGCGAGCACACGTTTGCTGCAGGCGGCCTCATCACCGCAGACGACGCCGACATCCTGCTCAACGCCATCGACCAGACGCTAGCGGCCGGCTCTTCCGCCTTTGCCGCGCCGCTTGCCGATATTCGCTCCAAGATTGCCTATCTCACCGGTAGGACGGCGGTGGACGAAGTACCGATCCGCCGCTCTCCCACCGTCGATGCGGTTTGGAGCGCCTTTGCCGAGCGATGCGCGCTGCGATTTTTATATCAGAACGGACGCGGCGAGCAGAAAGAACGTACCGTCTGTATCTACGGCATGTTCGAGCGCGAGGGCGTGGCGTATTTCTGCGGCCTCGACAATGCCACCGGCGACATCAGGACATTCCGCTGCGACCGTATCGTTCGCGCTTGGCGTCCTTCGAAGGCCTACGCCATCCCTGCAGACTTCAATCTCAACGACTATCTGTTCTTTGAATTCGATTTTGCCGACCGACCGCCCGTTGCAGCTACGTTCTCGTTCGCCCCTCAGACGCAGATCGATATGATCAACGGCCTCACGCGCGGGCGAGGCCAACTCACGCACGCCGAAGAAGGATGGATCTGGACCGTTGACGTGCGCGATCTTGAAGCCGCCGCCTCATTTTGCATGGCCCACGCCATGGACGGCATGAGGCCCGTGGCCCCCAAATCGCTCAAACAGGCGTGGAACCACCTCATTGAAAGGACGGTGCACGAGCATGCCCGTGCGTAAACTCACCAGCGAGCAGAGGCTCTCGCGCGCCATCGACATCATGGAGGCCCTCTACGCCGCCGGCGAGAGCGGCATGACACGAACCGAGATTTGCAGTCGCTTTGACATCACGGGAGTGTCGCTCGACGAGATTCTCGAGATCGTCTCGACGCTCGCGGACCGAGAATCGGGCGCGCGCATCATCTGCGAATGCCGCGGCGAGCGTGTGGTCCTCACCGGTGACGCCGGGCGTGTGCTACCGTTGCGCCTGAGTGCCGCCGAGGGCGCTGTGCTCAACCATGAACTTGAATCGTTGGGGATCGAGCCCCAGGCGGCAGCTCGGATTCGACATGCCCTTCTACCCGAAGAGCTCGGCTATAACCAGCGCGTCTTTGACACCGTCAACCACGGGTCGCACTGGCAGCAGCTGAGCTGTGCCATTCAGGACGGCGTTCGCTGCCGCATCTCGTATCGTTCGATGGACGATGCACGGCCACGCGAGCGTCTGGTCGACCCCTTGCGCATTACGGCAAACGGCGACCAAACATACCTGATTGCCTGGGACATCGCAGTCGATGAGCAGCGCACCTATCGCATGGATAAAATCGAGGGCCTCATCTTGACGGAAGACTCCGTCGTGCCTCACGCGCCGGACGTCGCATCCCTCCACGATTCCCTTGCCCGGACGCAACGTAGCGCAAAGCTCTTGATGCCATTCGATATGGCGGAGCATCTGGACTGGGCCGGCATCACCCTAATCGAGCGCAGCGGGACAGACATGGCAACGGTAACCGTGCATTACGGCTCCGAGCGTTGGCTAATGAGCCAGATAATCGCAGCGGGCGGAGCCATCCGCATCTTGGATGACCCCGCCCTGTCAAAGCGTCTGTGCGATATGGCAAAAACCCTCGTCTGTCCGCTTTAGCGCCGCCGCTCGTGGCGTGCACGCCACAGTTGCAGATAGTGCCCGATCTGCGCCGATTCGATGCGCTGGTAGGAACTCGTGGGCAGCGACGTTAAGAACTTCTTTCCGTAGCCCTTCGTCACCAGGCGCGGGTCGGCCAGAATCAGCACGCCGCAATCAGTCGACGAGCGGATAAGGCGGCCGGCCGCCTGCTTGACCTCGAGCACTGCCTCGGGC
>ENA-OZHP01000335-OZHP01000335.1-human-gut-metagenome-genome-assembly--contig:-NODE-335-length-21402-cov-8.669274_pt1 | contig 21402 bp, 22 predicted proteins | sample MGYA00244046_ERZ653686 | MGnify/ENA primary metagenome ERZ653686 (study PRJEB26926, sample SAMN06165313) | human gut metagenome | biome: ENVO:00009003; feature: ENVO:2100002; material: ENVO:00002003... | reverse complement strand
ACCCCCGGCCTTCTGGTCCGTAGCCAGACGCTCTATCCAGCTGAGCTAACGGCGCGTGTCTCTCGACGACTTTGCTATAATACCACGGTCTCCCAGAAAATGCAAGTCTTTTTTTCAAAAAATCCAAAAAATTTTTTGGATGGCCTGTTCAGCGAAAGCTGATGGGATTCTGTGGCGCCGTATAAGGAACTTTTCCCCGGGAATACTGTTTTTATCCAAGTGACGGAGGCAGTAGTGGAATGCAGGGAAAAGTGGAGATCTGCGGCATCAACACCGCCAAGCTGGAGGTTCTGAAAAATGACGAAATGACGGAGCTTCTGCGGCGGACCAAGGAGGGAGACATGGCCGCCCGGGAGAAGCTCATCCGGGGCAACCTGCGGCTGGTGCTGTCGGTGCTCCAGCGATTTGCCAGCCGGGGCGAGAACATGGACGACCTGTTCCAGGTGGGCTGTATCGGCCTCATCAAGGCCGTTGACAACTTCGATATCAACCAGCCGGTGCGCTTTTCTACCTACGGCGTTCCCATGATCGTGGGGGAGATCCGGCGGTATCTCCGGGACAATAGCGTCATCCGGGTGTCCCGAAGCCTGCGGGACACGGCGTATAAGGTCCTCCAGGCCCGGGAGCGTCTGCTGCGCCAGAGTCAGCGGGAGCCTACCGTGGAGCAGCTGGCCCAGGAGCTGGCCATCCCCCGGGAGGAGGTGGTGCTGGCCATGGACGCCATCGTGGACCCGGTGTCCCTGTACGAGCCCATATACTCCGAGGGCGGCGACACGGTATGCGTCATGGACCAGGTCAGCGACCGCCGCTGCACCGACGAGAGCTGGATCCAGCGCATTGCCCTGAAGGACGCCATCAGCCGCCTGACGCCCCGGGAACGCAGCATTCTGATGATGCGCTTCAACCAGGGAAAGACCCAGATGGAGGTTTCGGCGCAGATCGGCATATCCCAGGCCCAGGTGAGCCGCCTGGAAAAGGGTGCCATCCGCGCCATCAAGAAGGAGCTGTAGCGCATACCGTCTCCCCTGCCCTGCCCGGCAGTCCATCTGCCGCAGGAATATCAAAAGGGCCTGCTGCCTGCACTTTGCAGACGGCAAGCCCTTTTGGCTGCTTGAACGATATTATGCTCTTCTGCGGCGCTTGCGGCGGAATTTATCCAGCACGCCGGTGACGATGCCCCGCTCGTAGCGGTTCATGCCAAACAGCCACAGGCTGGCGGCGTAGACAGCCACGAATACGCAGCCCCAGATGAGAATATCCAGATACCCGGACACCGGGGCCAGCACGGCGATAAGCACCGCCACGATGGCGGGTACCAGCATGGACGGCAGCAGCCGGGCGATGCGGACCCAGAACCAGCGGACGTCCAGGCCCACATGGCGGCGGAAATACCAGTTGATGGGAAGGACGTTCCCCACCACCGTGATAAACAGGATGGAACCGGCCACGCCCACCAGGCCGCCGTATTTGCACAGGGGAATCATCAGCCCCACATTAACGGCGGCGGCGGCCAGATAGACCCAGGCCCGGAACCGGTGCATATTCTTGGCCCGGAGGATCTCCAGCCCCACAAACTGGATGGCGGAGACGATGGTGCTGGCAAACAGCAGCAGGGCCACGGGATAGTCCACGGCAAACTGCTCCTTGCCGCCGGCCCATAAAATCACAAAGGGACGGCCCACCGCCACAAAGCCCAGGAACACCGCCATCAGCATGATGAACTGCAGGCGTCCTGCCTTGGTCATCAGCCGGGTCAGCTCCCGGTTGGAGTCGCCCTCCGCCACCATCCGGTGGACCCGGGGGATCAGCACATTGGAGATGGCCATGGCAAAGGACAGATAGTACACGTTCAGCTGGTTGGCGCTGTAGTATACGCCGGACAGCTCCGCGCCATGGATCCAGGTGGTCATCAGGGTGCCGATGCCGTAGTTCAGCTGGTCCACCACCACCGCCAGGAAGATGTAGAACGTGAAGCCCATCATGCTCTTCATCAGCGGCAGGTCGTAGGTCCGGAAGGACACCGGCATTTTCAGCACCGCGAAGCAGTAGGCCATATACGTCAGGCCGCACACGATGGTCAGCACCAGCGAAAGCGTGGCAATAGCCGGGGAGCGGAACCCCAACAGCAGCAGGGGAATGGAGATCAGCGGACTGAGCACGGATTTGGCCATGGTGACAGCCTTCAGGAACAGATACCGCTCGTGGATGTTCACATGGGACTCAAAAACGCTGAAGGGGAAGGACAGAGCCGCGTTTAGGGTCATGATCCGCAGGAGCTTGGCGCCCAGGGCCAGTTCCTCCGGGGCCCACTTGGTGCCGAACACCATCTGGGGGTGGGCGGCCAGGAAGAAGCCCAGGGCCAGCAGCACCAGTCCCAGCAGCGACAGGGTCACCAGGAACATACCGTTGAGCTTTGCCATTTCCCGCCGGTCCTTGGCCACCTTGGCCTGGGAATAGTAGCGGATATAGGCGCTGCCCAGGCCCATGCTCAGCAGCAGCAGGTAGGAGATGATGGGCCCCACCGCGCCATATACACCGTATTCCGTTTCGCCCAGCCGGCCCAGCATAATGGGCGTATAGATCAGCGAGATCAGCGTGCTCAGGCCCATGGACACATAGGACAGCACCGCTCCCAGCCGCACTTGATTCACTTGCAAGGGTCCACCCTCTTTCTGCATATCCGAGTCATTATACCGGGTTTTCCGGGCTATGTAAAGAGTCCGTCAAGTGAATTCATGAAAATGTCACAAACTGGGGCAGGCTGGGACAGGCTGAGACAAGCCGGGACAAACCGGGACAAGCCGGGGTCATGCGCGGAAATAGCCGTACAGCTCGATGATGGCGAAAAGGATGTTCAGCAGGCCGAAGGCGAAGATCAGGGTCACGGCGGCCTTCTGGCTGGAGCGGCTGCGGTCCATGCCGGAGGCCAGCAGGAGCATGGCCCCCGCCAGAGCCAGAGCCGAGACACCGGGGATATACACCACCGCCAGCTGCCGCAGCAGCCAGAAGATCACGGCCACGGCCAGCAGGAGCATGGATAATCTGCGCTTGGTTTCCAATTTCATGAAAAACCTCCTGATTTTTTCTATTAGTCTACCGAATTTTCCTGAAAAATACAAGACCCTTCGTTGGATTTGCATAAATTCGCAGAAAAACGGCACGGCTTACGCCGTGCCGCCGCGTGTCAAAAAAGCCTCGCAGAGTTTGCCATTCGCAGACTGCAAGCCTTTTGTCCAAAAAGGGCGTTGCCCTTTTTGGACAATTAGCGGCACGGCATAAGCCGTACCGCTATCCGTGCAGCAAGCCGGTTATTCCGGGTCGTAGGCGATGGTTACCGTCCGGCAGGCGGCGCACCGATAGGCAGGGACATGGTCCGTTTCCGGATGGGGGGCTTTGCCCAGAAGCAGAAAGCCCGGGCAGCCTACGGCCGCGCCCATGGGACGGTTCTCCGTCACCCAGCACACGCCGCCTCGGCCCATAGCCCGGACAAAGCCGGACTGCATCTCGTTTCCGCAGCAGGAACATTTCATGGCAGGTACCTCCTCTTGCTCATTATACTTTATACTTTCCATCATATGATACATGTTGCTATCATATTACCATAAATACAATATATAAATGTGAACAATGTAAGAACAAACCATAAAAAATATGTGAAAAAATATAAAGTGACAGCCACTTGCGGGCAAGCGGCTGTCACTTTTGACGGAATATTACTTTTGGCTGGGCATTTTCCAGGCTTGATGGTCGGTGTGAAGCAGATGGTGGGATACGTCGCTGAGGGGCTTTTTCATGAACTCCCGATACAGCTCGTGGACCTCGGGATTCTCGTGGGAGAACCGGGAGGGGGCGGCCTTGTCGATGTTCCACAGGACGCTGCCGCGCTTTTCCGCCAGCTCCACGCCGTCGTGGATGGGCTGACCGCCGCCGCCGGCGCAGCCGCCGGGACAGGCCATGATCTCCACGAAGTCATAGCGCACCTCGCCCCGCTCCAGGGCGGTCATGAGCTTGCGGGTGTTCAGCAGGCCGCTGGCCACCGCCACGGACACCGGTCCGGCCCCGGGGATATCGAACTTGGCTTCCTTCCAGCCGTCCATGCCCCGGACATCCCGGAAGGCGTCGGGATCGGGATTTCGGCCGGTGACAAGGTAGTAGGCGCTGCGCAGGGCTGCATCCATCACGCCGCCGGTGGCGCCGAAGATCACCGCCGCGCCGGTGCCGCTGCCCAGAGGACTGTCAAAGGGCATCTCATCCAGGACAGCGGGGTTGATCTGCTCGCCCCGGAACATCCGGACGATCTCACGGGTGGTCAGCACCACGTCCACGTCCGGGTCGCCGCAGGCGTCCCGCATGGTGGGCAGGGCCGCCTCGCTCTTTTTGGCGGTGCAGGGCATAATGGACACCACGAAGATGTCGTGGGGGTCCACCCCCAGCTTCTTGGCAAAGTAGCTCTTGGCCACGGCACCGAACATCTGTTGGGGACTCTTGGCGGTGGACAGATGGCTGACATACTTGGGGAACTGGGTCTTGACGAACCGCACCCAGCCGGGACAGCAGGAGGTGAACATGGGCCAGGTGTACTGATCCCGGTGGGTGAAGCGCTCCACAAACTCGCTGCCCTCCTCCATGATGGTCAGGTCAGCGGTGAAGTTGGTGTCGAATACATAGTCAAAGCCCATCTGCTTCAGGGCGGTGACCATGCGCTGGGCGGTGGCGTACTCGGGCTTCAGGTGGTAGTATTCCGCCCAGGCGGCCCGGACCGCCGGGGCCATCTGGACCACGGTGATCTTCTTGGGGTTGGCCAGGGCGTCGAACACCCGGCCGGTGTCGTCGTGCTCCTGCAGGCCGCCCACGGGACAGTGGGTCATGCACTGGCCGCAGGAGGTGCAGTCGGAGTCTGCCAACGTCCTGGCCCCGGACACGCCGATGGTGGTGCGGGTACCGGTGCCCATCAGGTCCCAGATGTGCATACCCTGGATCTTGTCACAGACCTGGATGCAGCGCATACAGCGGATGCAGCGGTTTTCAAACCGCACCACAGGGGTGCTGAAATCCGGCTCAATGGGCCGCAGGTCCTTGATGTAGTGGTTGCCCAGCAGGTTATAGTCGTTGGTGAGCTGCTGGAGCTTGCAGTTGCCGCTGCGGGTGCACTTGGGACAGCGGATGTCGTGCTGGGCCAGCAGCAGCCGCAGGTTCACCCGGCGGGCCTCACGGACCCGGGGGGAGTTGGTGTGGACCACGATGCCCTCGGCCACCTGTGTGTCGCAGGCGGCCACCAGGCGCTGCTCCCCCTCCACCTCCACCATGCAGATGCGGCAGGCGCCGATCTCGTTGATGTCCTTCAGGTAGCACAGGGTGGGAATATCCAGGCGCACGGAACGGGCGGCCTCCAAAATGGTGGTGCCCTCCGGCACGGTGACGGTTCTGTTGTCGATGGTCAGCGTTACCATTTGATATCTCGACCTCCTCTGAAAATGCCGTAGCCAAAGTGATCGCACCGCAGGCAGCGGGAGGACTCGGTGACGGCGCCCTCCTCGGTGAGGCCGCACTCGATGTCCTCAAAGTCGCACTTGCGCTCACAGGCCTGGCGCTCGGTGGTGTTGATGCGCCCGTGGGGCGGGCGGTTGTTCAGCCGGGGAGCCGGGATGTCCACGTCCACCCGGATCTCATGGTGGAAGCCCAAGTGCTCGTCGATGTTGGCGGCAGCCACCTTTCCGGCGGCAATGGCCCGGATGGCGGTGGCGGGGCCTGTGACGCAGTCGCCGCCGGCAAAGATGTTGTCCATATCGCTGACCTGGCCGGACAGAGCAGCCACCAGGCGGCCGCCGCGGGTGATGGGCACGCCGGCCTGGTCAAAGCCCTGGATCTCGATGCCCTGGCCGATGGCCACCACGATGATATCCGCCGGGATGCGCACCTGGTCCAGAGCGGCCTTGTTGGGCTTGGGACGCCCGGAGCCGTCCACGTCGCCGATGATCTGGGGCTGGACCCACAGAGCCCGGGCCACGCCGTCCTCATCGGCTTCGATGCGGACGGGAGCCGCCAGGGTCATCATCTCCGCCCCCTCGGCGGTGGCTCCTGCCACCTCGTCAGGCAGGGCCGTCATATCCTCCAGGCGGCGGCGATACACACAGGTGACCTTGCTGGCCCCCAGGCGGATGGAGCTGCGGGTGACGTCCATGGCCACGTTGCCGCCGCCGATGACCACCACCTGCTTGCCGGTGAAGTCGGGCATCACGTCGTCGCCGATGGCCTTGAGCATCTCCACGGCGGACATGACGTTCCTGCTGTCCTCGCCGGGAATACCGGTTTTCTTGTCCTGGTGGGCGCCGATGGCGATGTAGATGCAGTCAAACTGCTTCTCCAGCTCCTCCAGCCAGATGTCCCGGCCGATGCGGACGTTGGTGCGGACCTCGATGCCCAGGGACAGGATGGAGTCGATCTCGGCGTCCAGCTTCTCCCGGGGGAAGCGGTAGCTGGGGATGCCGTAGCGCAGCATGCCGCCCAGCTTGCTGCACTCCTCGAAAATGGTGACCTTGTGGCCCATCAGGGCCAGGTAATAGGCGCAGCTGAGGCCGCTGGGGCCGCCGCCCACAATGGCCACGGTCTTGCCGGTGGCCGGGGCGCAGGGGGGATTGGGCACCACGCCTGCGTGGTCCACGGCGTACCGCTTCAGACCCCGGATGTTGATGGGATCGTCGATCATATTCCGGCGGCAGCGGGCCTCGCAGGGATGCTCACAGATGTAGGCGCAGGCGGTGGGCATGGGGTTGTCCTTGCGGATCAGGCGCACGGCGTCGGCGTAGCGCCCGGCTCCCACCAGGGCCATGTAGCCCGGGATATCCACCCCCGCCGGACACAGGGCAACGCAGGGCACGGGATTCTGGAGGCTTGCCAGGCACCGGTGGTGCTGCACATGCTCCTCATAGTCGTCCCGGAAGCCCTCCAGGCCGTCCACCACCAGGCGGGCGGCGTCCCGGCCGATGGCGCAGTCGGCGGTGTCCACGATGCTGCGGGCGGTTTTCTCGATGATGCGGACGGTATCCATATTGGCGGTGCCGTCCAGCACCTGGGAAATGAGCTTGGTCAGCTGGCCCAGGCCGATGCGGCAGGGAACGCACTTGCCGCAGGTCTGGGCGTGGCACAGCTGCAGAAACGACAGAGACATTTCCACCGGGCACAGGCCCGGAGGGCTGGCGGCGATCCGGCGCTCCACATCGCGGTAAAGACCCTCTACCACGGTCTGAGCCCTGCTGGGGGTTTTGATGTCAAGTCTGCTCAAAACAGTTCCACTCCTTCCGTCCGTTAGCGGCGTTTGGCTGTGCGCCCCAGGCGGACTGATATTGGTTACAGGTACAGAATGCCACAATTGCCTTCAAAAGTCAATTGATTCGGAAAAGTTGTTTATCCAATGAGAAATTTTCATAATTAATGAGAAAATATTACCAAAAGATTCCGGGAACCATTTCCCGGCCTGAAATTTTGAAAAACACCTGAAACCAGAAAAACCGGAAACGAAAGGGTTTTCATTGACAACACGGTGACAAATTTTGTTTCGTATAAATACAATAAATTTCGGCACATGAAAATCATTCCGGGACAAAGTGTTGCATCTGCATATTGCGGACGGGGCCTGTACATGTTATAGTGAGTGTACAAATCAGAAAGGAGGCGCGCCATGAAGGTTCGGCTCAACGAGGACCGGCAGGTGGTGGACGCCATCCGGGAGGGGTTAAAGCGCACCGGCGGGTACTGCCCGTGCCGCCTGGCCCGGACGGAGGAAAACCGCTGCATGTGCAAGGAATTCAAAGATCAGATCGCAGACCCCGACTTTGAGGGGTACTGCCACTGCCGTCTGTATTATAAGGAGAAGTAAGGCCTGTCCCCCGGTTCACATTGAACCGGGGGATTTTTTCGCCCGGCAGAGGAGTGCATCATGCCGGTATAATTCCAGCAAATGGCAGGGATGTTTGTCGATAATGACATAATTTAGCGCAATTCTGCGTTTTTATGCATTATAGACGATTATAAACGGCATGTTTTGTTGAATTCACAGAAAGCTAACAAGTTGATGAGATTTTTGTTGCATGGTGCAATATTTGCGAGTAAAGTAGTGAAGTACCCGGCAGGAATCCGGGAAAAAAGAAGGAGAAAAGCATATGGAAATTCAAATTCTGCCCCTGATTATCGTTGTCGCATATCTGGTGGGCATGCTGACCGTGGGCGCCGTGGTCAGCAAGGTCCAGATCAAGAACGCCAAGGACTACATGGTGGCCGGACGCCGCATGGGCCTGTTCATGGTGGCGTTCTCCCTGTCCGCCAACAACATCGGCGGCGGCTGCACCACGGGCCTGGCCCAGAAGGCCTTCGGCGACTGGGGCCTCAGCGCCGTGTGGTACGTCCTGGCGGCTTCCATCGCCATGATCCCCCTGGCCTACTTCGCTCCCAAGATCCGCAAGACCATGGCCGTGACCATCCCCGAGGTGGTGGGCCGCCGGTTCGGCAAGTTCTCCAGCAACTTCACGGGTATCCTGTCCGTGCTGTCGCTGTTCTGCCTGACCTCCTCCCAGATCGCCGCCTCCGGCGGCGTCATCAACGCACTGATCCCCTCCATTCCCCTGAATGTGTGCCTGATCTTCGCGGGCATCGTCATCATTCTGTACACCACCATGGGCGGCATGATCGCCGACCAGATCTCCGACCTGGTGCAGTTCGGCATCATCCTGGTGGGCCTGGCCATCGCCACTCCCATCGTGCTGAACCATGCCGGCGGCTGGAGCGCCATCTCCGCGGCTCTGCCCGGTGAGAAGCTGAACCTGACCCAGATCGGCTGGGCTTCCATCATCGGCTACATTTTCAACTACTTCTGCACCTTCCTGGCCGGTCCCGAGATGGTCTCCCGCTTTGAGACCGCCAAGGACGAAAAGACCGCCAAGAACGCTGCGTTTGTCTCCGCTATCCTCATGGCCGCCATGTCCATCTTCCCCACCCTGCTGGGTCTGGCTGCCTTCGCTCTGCAGGATCAGCTGCCCGGCCTGGCCGAGAACGGCAGCAACGCCATGATGATCGTCACCGGTCATTATGCCCCCGGTGTAGTGACGGGCCTGATCTCCGCCGCCATCATCTGCGCCACCATGTCCTCCGCCGACTCCAACCTGCTGTGCATGTCCACCATGATCATCAACGACCTGTACACCGGTCTGGGCGGCAAGAAGCAGCTGACGGACAAGCAGACCATCTTCTATACCCGGGCCTGCAACGTGCTGTCCGCCGTTGTAGCCATGCTGATCTCTCTGTTCGGCGTGTCCATCGTGGCCATGAACACCTTCGCCTTCGGCATTCGCTGCGCCGGTCCCTTCGCCGCATATGGCCTGGGCCTGGCAGTGCCCAAGGCCACCAAGAACTCCGGTATCATCTCCATCATCTGCGGCACCATCGCCTTTGTGGTGTGGCAGATCATGGGCGGCGGCGGCACCTGGATGTTCCTGATGCCGGTGGTGGCCGGATGCCTGGTGAGCACCATCTCCTTCTTTGTGGTCAACTGGATCGAGTGGGGCCGCGGCGTGGCTCCCGCCCCCAGCGCCTATCTGACTGACGAGGAAGTCGCCAGAATGATCGCTGAGGAGTCTGCCGGCCGGTAAAGCATCCCAAATCGAACAACAGCCCCTGCGGGAAAATCCCGCAGGGGCTGTCTAACATAAGGGGCTGTTTTTAGATTTCAAGATATCCCTTGAGCACCTTCAGGGTGTTCCACACGCCGTCGATATGGCTGCGCTCATAGCCGTGGCTGGCGTAGACGCCTGCGCCGATAAGCCCGTGGCGCAGGTCGTTTCCGGCAGACAGGGTGGCCTCCACATCGGAGCCGTAGTGGGGGTACACATCCACGGCGTAGTCGGCCTTTTCCCGCCGGGCGGCGTCCATGAGCCTGCCCACCACCTCATAGCTGTAGGGGCCGCCGGAGTCCTTGGCGCAGATGGACACCTGCCGCTCGGTGCAGCGCAGGCCATCGCCCACACAGCCCATGTCCACGCTGATGGCCTCGGTGACGCCCTGGGGCACGCTGGCGGCTCCGCCGTGGCCCACCTCCTCATACACCGTCACATGGGCGTATACCCGGCGGCGGGGGGTGAGGTCCTTGTCCTTCATGAACTTGGCCAGGCCCAGCAGAATGCCCACGGACAGCTTGTCGTCCAGGAAGCGGCTCTTGATATAGCCGGAGCCGGTGATCCGGGTCCGGGGCTCGAAGCAGACGACGTCGCCCACCTCCACGCCCAGAGCGCGGGTGTCGTCGGCGGACTTCACGTCCTCGTCCAGCACCACCTCGCAGGTGTCATAGCTGCGCTTGGCGTTGGCATATTCGCCGTTGACGTGGACGGAGGCGTTGCACAGCTGGAAGGTGCCCTCGATGACCCGGCCGCCGCGGGTGTAGACCCGGACGTTCTCCGCCTCGCCGTTTTCCGGACGCATACCGCCCAGAGCCGTCAGCCGCAGGCGACCGCTGCCCTTGATCTCCGCCACCATGCCGCCCAGGGTGTCGGCATGGGCCTCCAGCAGCAGGCCGTCATTCTCGTCGCTGCCGCCCAGGTCGATGAGAACGCCGCCCTTGACGGTGGTCCGGGCCTCATAGCCCAGGGACCGGAAGGCGTCCAGCACCCACTCCGCCGCCTGCCGGGTGAAGCCCGTGGGGCTGTCGATGGCCAGCAGCTCCACCGCCTGGCGGGCGGCATATTCCGCATAGGTACGTTCCATAGTTGAATCCTCCTGTTATTTGATCTTTTCCCAGCAGCCGGACCGCAGGGAACCGGCAGCCACCGGGCAGTCCAGCCGCTCCGCCAGCTGCCGGGCCAGGGGACGCTCCTCCTCCTGGTCCACCTGGTTTACGAAAACCTGGTCATGAAATCCCTCCCGGGCGGCCACCCGGGCCGCGATGGCCGGGGTCACGGGCCGGTTTTCCGGCACACCGGCCAGCCGGGCATACAGGGCCGGACGATGGGCCGCAACGCTGATGGGACGGCCAAAGCCGTCGGCTCCCAGCACCAAAATGGTGGTGTTGCGCCGGGGCGGCAGCACCGGCTCGTGCTTTTCGTGGCCCTTGAAGGGCTTTCCGGCGGAGCCGTCCGCCTCCACCAGGGTATAGTCCGCCAGGGCGTCCCAGCCCTCAAAGCCCGGGGACACCAGCTTGCCCTGGGCCGACGGAACCCCCAGGCACACCAGGCCCTCCCGGGCCAGAATTTCCCGGGCGGTATCCGGGTCCTGGGCCATGGCGATGCCGGTGGGGGGCCAGATCTTGGTGGTGGTGGTCACCGCCACGGTGCCCCGCTCCCGCAGCTCCCGGGCCAGGTGATACATCAGGGTGGTCTTGCCGCCGCCGCCGATCAGGGCGGTGACGCCGGGCCGGATGTCCAGCAGGTCGCATAGCTTATCCACTTTCTCACTCTCCCTTTGCGCCGCGTGTGCGGCAGGGCCATTGTATCACAGGGCGGTGGAAAAATCCACCTATATTTCCGCCTATTGACGCCGGGCGGTGCGGTATTCGTCGCCGGGCCGCCAGTAGGGGCAGTCCCCCCGTCCGGACAGGAACCGCACCATCTCGTCCTCGTCCAGGTCCACATCGCAGATGTATTCGTCGTATTCCTCGTCGTAGTTATAAAAGCAGCAGGCTTCGCACTGGGTCATGTGCCGGGCCTCCTTTCGTCAGGATGATTATACGTCCATCGGGGGTGCTGCGTCAATAACCAGCTTGTCAAAGAAGTTTTTTTGACAAACTGCGTGCGGTTTTTCAGAACTGAAAAGTTCTGAAAAACCTGCGATTGCAAACGAAAGGCGCCCATGATGGGTTTCTTTCGTAACTATCTTCCTTTCCGATGGCGGAAGATTTCCGGTTTTTCCGACAGCCTCCAGAATATTTATCAACAGAAAATTTACAATTATTCAAATTTTGCACTTGACGAAAATATGAAAATCAAATATAATCATGAGTGGAGAGGGTCTTACCTCCCGTGCCTATGAAGTGAGCGTGCATCCGGGTAAAGAGGGCGGATGCACGCTCATTTCCTTTATTTTCTCAGCTCCCGCAGCTGAAGCTCCACGTCTCCGATGAGGTACAAGGACCCGTAGCACAGCACCGTGCCGTCAGGCCCTGCCTGCTCCAGGGCCAGGGCCACCCCCTCCCGGATGGTGCCGCAGGCCGTGGCGGAACAGCCCAGCTCCCGGATATAGGCCGCCAGCGCACCGGCAGGCAGGGACCGGGGGTTATCCGGCGTCACCGTGATGAAGGAGTTGGCGTAGGGCGCCACGCCCCGGTACATGCAGTGGTAGTCCTTGTCCTGCATGACCCCGGTCAGCACCGTCAGGGGCCGCCCGGGCAGATAGTCCCGGATGTTCTGCTCCAGGGCCTGGATGCACTGGGGATTGTGGCCGCCGTCGATGATGAACAGCGGGTCCCGGCCGATGATCTGGAACCGGCCGGGCCAGTCGGTGGAGGCCAGCCCCCGGCGGATGTGGGCATCGGTAATGGCCCAGCCCCGGGCCTGAAGCACCCGGATGGCCGTCAGGGCCACGGCGGCATTGCACAGCTGGTGCCGTCCCAGCAGAGGCAGGTGCAGGCCGTCCAGGTCCTCCCAATCGAAAACCTGGCCCTCCAACCCGGCGCTTTCCGGCCGGATGCCGTCGAAATCCGCCAGGTGCAGGGGTACGCCCAGACGCTCGCACCGCTGGCGGATGATCTCCTCCACGGCGGTGGACTGGCGATACAGCACCGCGTCACAGCCGGGCTTGATGATCCCGGCCTTGGTGGCGGCGATTTTTTCAATGGTGTCTCCCAGATACTGGGTGTGGTCCAGGCCGATGTTGCAGAACACGGCAGCCTCCGGGGCGGGGATCACGTTGGTGGCGTCAAATTCGCCGCCCATGCCCACCTCGCACACCACGATATCGCAGTTGTGCCGGGCAAAATAGGCAAAGGCAATGGCCGTGACCATTTCAAACTCCGTGGGGTGAGGGTCCAGCGCATCCGCCAGGGGGCGGACATAGGCGGTGATCTCACACAGCTCGTCGTCGGTGATCTGCTGGCCGTCCACCTGCATGCGCTCGTTGAACCGGATCAGGAAGGGCGAGGTGTACAGGCCCGTGCGATAACCGGCTGCCCGAAGGATACTGGCCATCATGGCACAGGTGGAGCCCTTGCCGTTGGTGCCGGTGACGTGGATGAACTTCATGTCCTTCTGGGGATCCCCCATCAGTGCCAGCAGCGCCCGGATGCGCTCCAGCCCCGGGATGCTGCTGCGCCAGCAGACGGCGTGGATATAGGACAGGGTTTCGTCAATGTTCATTGTATATCATTTCCTTTCGACCGCACCGGCGGCAGGCCCACGGCCCGCAGAGCGCCGGAGCGCTGCAGAAGCCACACCACCAGCACGTCCAGCACGCCGGTGATGGCGAACTGCACGCTGCGGGCCGCCAGCCGGGTGAGAAAGTACGCGGCTTTCGCGCCGCCGCCATAGATCATGGCCAAAGCGAAGCTCTGGTACAGCACCGACCCCAGGACCACCGGCGGCAGGAACGCCAGAGCCAGACGCAGGGGACTGCACCTGCGGGTCAGCCAGGGACGGAAAAGCCCGGCGCACAGGCCATACAGAATTGGGGGCACGCAGAAAATCGGGTTGTAGCCATAGGGGGAGAACAGGCAGCCGATGAAATCGGCGGCAAAGCCTGTCAGCGCCCCAGGCAGCGGCCCGAACAGCATCCCTGCCAGGAAGATGGGCACCGCTTCCAGAGAGAAACGGGTCACCTCGTTGGGCGTGGGGATCAGGAACCGGGCCAGCACCACGCTGATAGCCGTCAGCAGGGCGCAGGTGACCATGGCCTTCACGGGCCACTTGGGCCCCCGGCGGGCAGGTGCATGGGTGTTGTGGATCTCGGACATAAAAAATACCTCCTAATTCGGATGAAATGGGAGGAGGTTGGGGAGTATGCACTTGTCAGGGCACAGGCCCCCCGGGCCTGCTGCCAAAGCGGATGCGAAGACGGCACCGCGGAGACAGGGTCCCCTTCGTCCGGCGGCAACCTCCCATCCGACCGGCACTTAACGCGCCGCTTCTACTCTTGCAGCAAAAGCCAGTTACGATTATACAGACGGCCCCCGGAAAAAGCAAGAGGAAATCGGGAAAAATGCCGAATCCTCCGGTGAAATACAGATGGGGGTTGCATTCCTGAAAATATCTGATATAATTACCGCAGATAATAAACCTACACGCATTATTTTTCTTAATGAGGTGCTGTTATGTCCGTGAAGCTGGAGCTTTATCGCGTTTTCAAGGAAGTGGCCGAGGCCGGAAACATTACCGCCGCGGCCCAGACTTTGTTTATATCCCAGTCTGCCGTCAGCCAGTCCATCAAGCAGCTGGAGGCGGAGCTTCAGACCCGCCTGTTCGCCCGGAACTCCCGGGGCGTCACCCTGACCGCCGACGGGCGGATGCTGTATGAATACGTCCGCAGCGCCATGGGCCTGCTGGAAACAGGGGAAGAAAAGCTGTCCCAGAGCCGGGATCTGCAAATGGGCCACCTGACCATCGGCGCCAGCGACACCGTTACCAGCCAGTTTCTGCTGCCGTACCTGGACCGGTTCCACCGGCAGTACCCGGCCATCCACATTCAGATCATCTCCGGCCGCAGCCATAAGGTCCTGGGCCTGCTGCAATCCGGCAAGGTGGATATTGCCTTTGCCAGCACCCCTCAGGAGGCGGCGTCTCTGGAGACGTTCCCGTGCCTGACCACCCATTCCATCTTTGTGGCCGGGGCGGAGTATCCCTGCGACTTTGACCATGTCTATTCCCTGGAGGAGATTGCCCAGTTCCCGCTGATCCTGCTGGAGCGGAAGGCGTCCTCCCGGCTGTTTTTGGAAAAGTATTTCCTGCAGAACGGTCTGCATCTGCACCCGGAGATCGAGCTGGGCGCCCGAAGCCTGCTGGTAGACCTGGCGGCCATCGGCTTCGGCGTGGCCGGAGTCACGGAGGAGTTCGTCCACCGGGAGCTGGACAGCGGCCGTCTGCGTAAGCTGCGCACATCCTTTGATATCCCGGCCCGCAGCGTGGATCTGTGCGTCCTGCGGGACGTGCCCCTGACGTCCGCGGCCCAGCGGTTCAGCGATTTTGTCCGCGGGAGCCTGCACCGGGGCTGATCCCCGTCATATGTGACAAAAGCCGCCCCGGAAAGGTCCGGGAACTTCGCCCTTTCGCCCCCTTGCTTTTATAGGAGGAATAGGGCAGAATAATGTCATTATTCACAGCAATGTGAAATTAATAGGAGGAGTATATGGAACTGCTGAAGGAGCGTATCCGCCGGGAGGGTAAGGTCCTGCCCGGCAACATCATCAAAGTGGACGGTTTCCTGAATCACCGGGTGGACACCGCCCTCATGAGCCAGCTGGCCGATGAGTTCGCCAAGTATTTCGACGTGAAGGACATCACCATGGTGCTGACGGCGGAGGCCAGCGGCATCCCTCTGGCCACCGTGTGTGCCCAGAAATACGGCGTTCCCATGGTATTCGCCAAGAAGGCCAAGAGCGACAACATCGAGGGCGGCCTGTATCAGAGCGAGATCTTCTCCTATACCTATAAGAAAAAGGTCACCCTCATTGTGGCCCAGGAGTGGCTGGGTCCCAACGACCGGGTGCTGATCATCGACGACTTTATGGCCAAGGGCTATGCCATGCAGGGCCTGATCGACATCGTCAAGGCCGCCGGTGCAGAGCTGGTGGGCATCGGCGTGGCCGTGGAGAAGGGCTTCCAGCATGGCGGCGACGCCCTGCGGGAGAAGGGCTATCCCATCCACTCCCTGGCCGTCATCGAGGAGGCTACCCCCGACCACATCACCTTCCGGGAGGATGACCCCGTATGAAAAAGGTTTTAGTGCTGGATTTCGGCGGCCAATACAACCTGCTGGTGGCTCGCCGCGTCCGTGAGTGCGGCGTATACTGCGAGATCAAGTCCTTCCGCATGACCATGGATGAGGTCCGGGCCTTTGCCCCGGACGCCATCATTTTCACCGGCGGCCCTGCCACGGTGTTCGACCAGGGTGCTCCCATGATCGACCCGGAGATGCTGTCTATGGGCGTGCCGGTGCTGGGCATCTGCTACGGTTTGCAGCTGATGATGCACCTGCTGGGCGGCCAGTGCTGCAAGGCCGACACCCGGGAATATGGCAAGACGGAGCTGACCCATACGGATTCCCCGCTGTTTGACGGCGTGCCGGAAACGGCGGTGTACTGGATGAGCCACGGGGTAGAGGTGGAGCGTCTGGCTCCCGGGTTCGAGATCATTGCCTCCACCGAGGGCTGCCGCCACGCGGCGGTCCAGTGCCGGGAGAAGCGGCTCTACGGCGTGCAGTTCCATCCTGAGGTGGTGCACACCGAGTATGGCCGGCAGATCCTGGAGAATTTCCTGTATAAGATCTGCGGCTTCCGGCCGGAGTGGACCATGGCGTCCTATCTGGAGGAGGCAGTGGCCCAGTGCCGGGAGAAGATCGGCAATGGCCGCGTGCTGCTGGCTCTGTCCGGCGGCGTGGACAGCTCCGTGGCCGCCGCGCTGCTGCAGCGGGCGGTGGGCCGTCAGCTGACGTGCATTTTTGTGGACCACGGCCTGCTGCGCAAGGACGAAGGCGACCAGGTGGAGCATGTGATGACCAAGCAGTTCAACGTGGATGTCCGCCGTGTCAACGCCGGTCCCCGGTTCCTTGGCAAGCTGGCCGGCGTCACGGACCCCGAGCGCAAGCGGAAGATCATCGGCGAGGAGTTCATCCGCGTGTTCGAGGAGGAAGCCAAGAAGATCGGCGCTGTGGACTTCCTGGCCCAGGGCACCATTTATCCCGACGTGGTGGAGTCCGGTCTGGGCGGTGAGTCCACCGTCATCAAGAGCCACCACAATGTGGGCGGTCTGCCGGACTGTGTGGATTTCAAGGATATCGTGGAGCCTCTGCGCCGCCTGTTCAAGGACGAGGTGCGGCAGCTGGGCCTGGAGCTGGGTCTGCCGGAGCAGCTGGTGTGGCGTCAGCCCTTCCCGGGGCCGGGCCTTGCCATCCGCGTCATCGGCGAGATCACCGAGGAAAAGCTGGCCATCCTGCGGGATGCCGATGCCATCTTCCGGGAGGAAATGACTCTGGCGGGTCTGGATCGCACCACCAGCCAGTATTTTGCCGTGCTGACGGACCTGCGCAGCGTAGGCGTCATGGGCGATGAGCGCACCTATGACTACACGCTGGCCCTGCGTGCCGTGCAGTCTCAGGACTTTATGACCGCCACCTGGTCCCGCATCCCCTATGAGCTGCTGGACAAGATCTCCGGCCGCATCGTCGGCGAGGTGAAGCACATCAACCGGATCGTCTACGATATCACCTCCAAACCGCCTGCAACGGTGGAGTGGGAATAAATATTTAGTGTTTTCTGAATCCTGAAAAGCGTGCTAATACAGCGTTTTTCAGGATTTTTCTTTTTTAGCGGCTACAAATTGGCTACATTTACAGCGATTTTTGTAGCCAGAGGCTCACGGCATGATGCCGTCAAGCTGTCTGGCTACCTCCACCTGCTTGTTGGGGTACAGGTGACTGTACGTGTCCATCGTTGTCTGTACCTTTTCATGTCCGAGCCGCTCCGCGATCAGCAGCGGAGAGAAGCCCATCTCCACCAGCAGGCTGGCGTGGCTGTGTCGAATGTCATGCACCCGTATCCGCTTCACGCCCGAAGCCTTGCAGCCATACTCCATTTCGTGGTATAGAAAGCTCTTGGTGTAGGGAAAGAGCCTGTCGTCCTTTTGCAGCCCGTAGCAATGGGACATATACTCCTGCAAACAGTTGCAAAGGCCGTCGGGAATAGGGATAGTACGGATGCTTTTCGGTGTTTTCGGAGTGGTGATAATATCCTCTTTGCCGAGGCGCTGATAGCTCTTGTTCACCGTCAGGGTCTTCTTCTCGAAGTCGATGTCCGACGGTGTGAGTGCCAGCAGCTCTCCCTCCCGAATCCCCGTGTAGTACATGGTCATGAATACCGTGTAGCTGGCGGGGCGGTCTTTCATGCTCTCGATAAATGTCTGGAACTCGTCCTTTGTCCAGAACAGCATTTCATCGGCTTTCTTCTTGCCCATGCTCCCCGCCTTGTGGCAGGGATTTTCTTTCAGCCCATAGTATTTGACTGCGTAGTTGAAAATCGCCGTGAGCTGGTTGTTGATGCACTTGAGATAGGTCTGGGCGTAAGGCTTGCCGTTTTCATCCCGGTAGCTGGTCAGGGAGTTCTGCCATTGGCGCACGTGAGTGGGCTTGATCTCGTTCAGCGGGATTTTCTTGAAGAAAGGCGTTACCTTCAGGTCGATCAGCCATTTCTTGCTGGCAACGGTGGAGGGCTTGAGGCGGTGCTCCATATCCTTGACATACAGAGAGATGAAGTCACCGAAGGTCATGCCAAGGCTGCCCGTAGATTGGCTGATAAAGTCACGTTCCCATTGCAGGGCCTCCTTCTTGGTGGCAAAGCCACGCTTCTTCTTGTGGATGGTCTTGCCCGTCCAGTCCGTCACGCGGATCTGGGACATCCAGCGACCGGTGTCGCCGTCTTTTGTTACTGACATTTTTTACCTCCTTCCCTCAAGAATCAGGCTTTGTTTAGGTTATTCACTCGTTACTCTCGCTTTTACCGTATTCCTTTTCCAGAAACTCCGTCCGCTTTGCGATTCGCTCATCGCGGTCAAGTTCCTCCGGCTCTGTGCATTTGACTGCGTTCGCGGCGTAATATGCCAAAGTCTGCTCCTTCCAGCGCTTATATGCTGCCTGCGTGGAGTTATAGGCGCGAAGCTCGCTGCGCTCGTCCTCCCACTGTTCAAGAAAGAGGCACATATCCGCATTGAACTCCGCCGTGCTCTTTCCATCAAAGGAAACCGAGCACTCCCATTGCTTGCTGCGGGGCGGCTTCTGCACATTGATCTTGAAGTCGATGCCCTCTACCGTTTCCAGCTTAAAGAGGAAGTCCATCACGTCGGCAAGCGTCCTGATCTGTGTCGTGCTGGATTCATACCCAAGAATATAGGTTGAGGTCGTGTCCAGCAGGTCTGCGATCTGATTGACAACGGCAATCGACACTTCAATCTCTCCGGTTTCGTACTTCTGTACGGTGCGGAGAGATTTTTTCAGCATTTGTGCCAGCTCGGTCTGGTTCAGCCCTTTGCGTTTTCGAAGCTGCTTGATTCTCTGCCCAATGGCGGGATAATCGAAATTGTCCATGTCTGATTCACCTCGTCCATATCATACCACAGAATAAAGTGAATTGCAAGTACATATTTTTATTTTCTAAAGGCTTGACAGATGTATCTTGTGTGCGTATAATAAAATATGTACTCAGGGTGCGTATTTCGGGGAGACTGAGGAAAGGAGCGTGAACAAAAGATACGCAGACTGAGGAAAATCACATTGAAACAGGAGGTACTATGAGAGCACAGTTTATCACAGCGTCAGAGGTGGCGGAGATCATGGGCATCAGCCGCAGCAAGGCGTATCAGATTGTCCGGGAAATGAACAGAGAGCTGAAATCCCAGGGCTATCTGACCGTAGCCGGAAAATGCCCCGCCCAGTATTTCAAGCAGAAGTTCTACGGCTTCCAGATTCCCGGAGGTGAGCGCAATGACGGAAAATGAGAAAACGACCGCCCTCATCCCATCTGTTGGAGCAGATGGAGGGCAGCCGCCTCACAATTCAACTAAACAGAGGATACCACATGAAACCTGCGAAAGCAATCCTTCGGAGGAAAATATTGAGGAAATGCGTGAGAGAATCCGGCGCATGAACGACCCGCATTATCTTCATACGGTTTCCATGACAGAGCTGTATCAGACCGCCTACAAGATACAAGAGCAGACCGCCCGTCATAGACGGTCTGCTCTACTCCGGGGCATATATCCTCGCAGGAGCGCCCAAAATCGGAAAATCATTTCTGGTAGCGCAGCTTGCCTACCATGTCAGCACAGGGCAAAGGCTGTGGGGCTATGAAGTCCATCAGGGTACGGTTCTGTACCTTGCACTGGAGGATGATTTCCAGAGAATCCAGAGCCGGATGTTTATGATGTACGGCGTGGCGGATACCGCCAGCCTGCATTTTGCAACGGCAGCAAACAAAATCGGAAACGGTCTTGACGAGCAGCTTGAGAATTTCATAAAGGAACACCCCGACACGAAGCTGGTTATCATTGACACCATGCAGAAGATTCGGGAAGCCGGAGGTGAGGCTTACAGCTACGCCAGCGACTATGAGATTATTGGCAAGCTCAAGCGTTTTGCGGACAGACACAGCATTTGCATCGTTACCGTCCATCACACAAGAAAGCAGCCAGCCGGGGACAGCTTTGAAACGATCTCCGGCACAACAGGACTTCTCGGTTGTGCAGACGGAGCACTCCTGATGCAGAAGAAGAAACGGACAGCATTGGAGGCCACGGTCGATGCGGTGGGGCGAGATCAACAGGATCAGATTCTATATCTGAAAAAAGATGCCGGCACGCAGATATGGAGCCTTGAACGGACAGAGAACGAGCCGTATCAGGAGCCGCCCGACCCGGTATTGGATACGGTTTCCCAGCTTGTTTCCTCCGAAAGCAGAGAATGGACAGGCAGTCCGACCGAGTTTGCGGAAGCGGTGAATACAGGCATGGCGGCAAATGCCCTCACCAAATACCTGAACGTTAAATCCGGCAGGCTGCTGGACGAGTACCATGTGAGGTATGAGAACAGAGCAAAACACTCCGGGCGGCAGGTGAAGCTCACCTATATGATAATTGACAATGTTGAGTACGAAGTAATCGACTGAGGACAGCGCGACGGCTGCGACGGTCGCGACGGTGGAAATGATGCCATCAAAGCAACCGTCGCAATCGTTGCGACCGTCGCGGATAGGAAAGGATAGGAAAATGAAAAGCGTACAAATCCCCTATGATCTGTTCATCGACCTCGCCATGTACCATCTGCGGGGCGAGGATGATTTTGAAGAAGAAATCCGGCAGGGCTTGGAGCAAAAGCTCGACGCCATGCTGAACCGGCAGCTCTATTCCCGGTACAAAACCGCTCCCAACGAAGAAGAACGGGAGCAGGCGCGGCAGGAGTATCTTGACCGGCGTGGCGTTCCGCAGAGCTATCGCTGGACTGTTCCTCCTTGGGAGCTGTGACAGGAGCGTGCCACGCTCCTGTTGCTGGCAGACAAGGCAAAGCATTGGCTGACACAGCCCCCCCGCATCCCCGTCCCCATCGAAAAACCCGCAGTTTTTGAGATGGATGGCGGAGAGGATTTTCAAAATTCTCTCCGCCTGTGGGCGGCAGCGTTGAAGCAAATTCGATTGCTGAAAGGCTGGCGGTCACGCCGTGGATTTTGCAAAGTGG
>ENA-OZHP01000327-OZHP01000327.1-human-gut-metagenome-genome-assembly--contig:-NODE-327-length-21754-cov-7.564911_pt1 | contig 21754 bp, 24 predicted proteins | sample MGYA00244046_ERZ653686 | MGnify/ENA primary metagenome ERZ653686 (study PRJEB26926, sample SAMN06165313) | human gut metagenome | biome: ENVO:00009003; feature: ENVO:2100002; material: ENVO:00002003... | reverse complement strand
GCGCCAGCAGCTGCGCCTGTGCGTGCGCCTGCGCCTGTGCCGGCGGCGGCCGGGCCGGATGCAGCGCCAAGAACCTCTATGGCGCGGTGCATCTGGACCAGGAGCTTACCCGGGAAATGGAGAAATAAAGAAATGGCGTGCGCCGGGGCGCACGCCATTTCTTCAATATTTATGCCGCCAGCACCACGCAACCCACGCCGAAGGCGATCTTCACGTTGCCGAAGTTATGGCCGGTGCGGTCGGACACCGCTGGCAAGCGCTTTCTTGTTCATGCGATGCTCCATCCTTCTTTAACGTGCTTCTTTCGTATGGTTGACGTGCTTCGGCCGCACCCGTCAGGGTGCGGCCGTTTTTCGCATATGGTGGGTTCAGATACCCAGCTTTTCCAGAGCCGCCATGCGCAGGCAGTCGCACAGAATGGCGATGGCCTGCTCCAGCTCGTGGACCGGCGGCAGGGAGGGGGCAATGCGGATGTTGCTGTCCTGGGGGTCCACGCCGTAGGGGAAGGTGGCCCCGGCGGCGGTCATGGTGACCCCGGCGTCCCGGCACAGCTCCAGCGCCCGCTTGGCGGTTCCGGGCATGGCATCCAGACTGACGAAATAGCCGCCCTTGGGATGGCTCCAGCTGGCGATGCCGCAGGGGGCCAGATGGCGGTCCAGCTCGTCCTCCACGGTGCGGAACTTGGGCCCCAGAATGGCCGCATGACGCCGCATCAGCGCCAGGGTGGTCTCCTTGTCCTTCAGATACCGCACATGGCGCAGCTGGTTCATCTTGTCATAGCTGATGATCTGGATGTTCAGCAGATTCTTGAAGTATTCCACGTTGGCCTCGCTGACGGCCCCGCAGGCGATACCGGCCCCGGGGAAGGTGATCTTGCTGGTGGAGGCAAACTCATACACCATGTCGCCATTGCCGTACTCCGCGCACAGGGACAGAATATCCGGGAAGGGCACGAAATCCCCCTCCAGCTCGTGGACGCAGTAGGCATTGTCCCACATGAGCATGAAGTCCGGCGCGGCGGGCTTCATGGCGGCCAGCCGGTGGACGGTCTCAAGGGAATAGGTGATGCCCGTGGGGTTGGAGTATTTGGGCACGTTCCACATACCCCGGACCTCCGGGTCCCGGATCAGCTGCTCCACCCGGTCCATGTCAGGGCCGGTTTCCGTCATGGGGACGGACAGCAGCTCCATGCCGAAGGATTCCGTGACCTTGAAATGCCGGTCGTATCCCGGCACCGGGCAGATCCATTTCACCCGGTCCAGCTTGCCCCAGGGCTTTTCGCTGTGCAGCAGGCCGTGGGTATACGCCTTGGACACGGCGTCAAACATCATCTCCAGGGAGGAGTTGCCTCCGGCGATGACCTGGCCGGGCTTGCAGCCCAGAAGATCCGCAAACAGCCTCCGGGCAATGGGAATACCCGCCACATAGCCATAGTTCCGGGCATCGATGCCATCGGTGATGAAATCATCGGCGGTCAGGGGGATGTTGTACATCTCCATGACCATGTCCAGCTGCTCCCGGCCGGGCTTTCCCCGGGCCATATTCAGGTCCAGGCCCAGGGCCTTCTGCTCCTGGTGGGTCCTGCACAGGGCGGCGTATTCCGCCTGCCGTTCCGCAAGGGTCATTTCCTGATAGGTTTTCATATGCGCTCTCCCTCTTTTCCCATAGTGCCGTGTCCGGACGGACCGGCAGGCATCAGCATACCATACAATCCCGGAAAAGGCAAATATTAGTTTGCGTTTGTATTCAGATGCCGATGGCGGCACGGATACCCCCAGCAACTGCCTTTGGCATTGAGATGCTGGTATTCCTATCCTCTCATAAATCCACAGCAACCGATTTCGGACAATTCATAGAATCCCATTGACTTGTAAAAAGCAATGGTTTTCGGCGTGTGATCCGTTGCCAGCTCAATCTGACGAACATGGCTGTATCGGTTCAGAACGGCTTGTAAGAGCGCAGAGCCGAAGCCTTTTCGCTGATGCTCCGGAAACACCAATATGTCCTGCACAAACACGATGGTATGCCCATCGCCCACGGTGCGAATGATGCCAAGAAGCTGATCGCCCTCATAAGCGGCAAGGGTCAGCATAGAGCCCTCAAAGCCTTTACGCAGTACCTCCGGCTGATCGGTGTAGGCCGTCCAGCCAACACTCGTGTATAAGCGCAGAATTTCTGATTCGTTGTATGTTTTGTATTCTCTGATTTCCATATTAAGTAACCTCCATTCAAATTTTATGGAAACTGTTACTTATCTCTGCGCAATCTCATGGTTTATCCTCCTCACTGCTGCGTTTTGGCGGAACACTGCCTGCCATCACAGCTCCGTCAGCCGGTACACGTCCTCCCGGCGGGCGATTCAGCCCAGATGTGCAAACGCCTTGCCCAAATGGGTATCAAAGCCGAGCGCCTGATACATCCCCTCATCGCAGGGGGCGCAGGTGACGGTCAGGCTGGCAAGGGCGTTTTCTTTGCACCATTCCTGCGCTGCTTGTGCCAGCAGCCGGGCGGTGCCTTTTTTCCGGAACACAGGTTCAATGTAAAAATCATCGAATATCCCGACATCTGTGCAGGTGAAGGTGGAAAAGCACCGGGAAACGCTGCACATCCCCACTGCCCGATAGCCCCGCCTTGCCGCAAAGAACGTGATCTTCCCATCCCGGATGGCCTGCGCCAGCTGTTCCTGCGTTTCCTCCGTTGACGGTGCTTCGCCGATCTCCCTGAGAAAGCCGTTTTCCAGTTTTTTCAGCTGCCAGTCCTCCGGGTCGGTAAGAAGCTCCACGGTGATGGGCGCATCCTCCTCCGGGGGCAGGAGCATCAGCGGTTCGCCCCATTGGTCCGCACCGTTTTCGATAAAACCCACCGATTCCCAGAAATGACGCCGCCGCTCGTTGCCGCCATAGTTCAGCTCCGCATAACGCGCGCCGTGTTTTTTTGCCCAGTCCAGAAGCGCTGCTGCACACGCTTTTCCCGTGCCGCTGCCCCGGAACTCCGGGTAGACGCAGAACTCCATGATAAAGCACTTGCCGTCCTCCGTGGTGAAGATCACCGGCATAGCAAAGCCGATATCCTGTCCGCCCCGATGGAAGAACAGGAAGAAGCAGTGATCCTGCGGCCTGCCGTTGATCTTCATCATGTGGTCACGATACGCTTGACCAAGGAAATATTCCAGATCTTCCTTGTCGGAGTCTGTGAAAATATCCCGCTTGTGATAGGCGTGCAGTTGCTCCCAGAAGGCAGCAGCATCGTTTTTCGTGACGGCTTCACGGATGGTGATTTGGTTTTCCATTTTGTTTCCTCCAAAATTTTATTCGGAGGGTTAGGAAGCGTGAACCCTCCATACACGATTCATCTTCATAAAAACCACACCTTTCTTAATTAAATTTGTATGAGACGTCACAGCGTGTTTTCACACGCTGTGCGTGCGCACAGCGCACGGGATTCTTGATTAAATTTTTTAATCAAGAATCAGTATCAGATGCCGATTGCGGCACGGATACCTCAGCTGCGTTTTGGCGGAACACAGCCTGCCATCACAGCTCTGTCAGCCGGTACACGTCCTCCCGGCGGGCGGAGAGAATGGGCAGCTGACGCCGGACGCTGTCCACCATGGACAGATCCAGCTCCGTAACGGCCACCGCCTCTCTTGACGGGCACTGGCGGATCACCCGGCTCCAGGGGTCGCAGACAATGGAGTGTCCCCAGGCCACATAGGAGGCGCTTTTGTCCCGGGCCGGGGAGGTGCCCACGGTGAAGCACTGCTGGTCCACGGCCCTCTGCCGGAAGAGGATTTTCCAGTGGGCGGGACCGGTGGTCATGTTGAAGGCCGCCGGGGCGAAGATCACCCTGGCGCCCCGCAGGGCCATCAGGCGGCACAGCTCCTGAAACCGCATATCGAAGCAGATGCAAAGGCCCATGGTCCCCCAGGGGGTGTCGAAGGTGGTGACCTCCCGGCCCGGGGACAGGACCTCCGACTCCATGAACCGCTGGCCGTCCTCCACGTCGATGTCGAACAGGTGGATCTTCCGGTGCCGGGCGATGCAGGTGCCGTCGGGAGCATAGACAAAGGAGGTGTTGTACACCCGGTGCCCCTCCAGCTCCGGCAGGGACCCGGCGATCAGATAGATGCCCCGCTCCCGGGCCAGCTGGGACATGGCCCGCTGGGCGGGCCCGGCAAAGGGCTCGCCGTAATCCCGGAAGCAGGCGTTGTCATAGGGGCAGCAGAACATCTCCGGCAGCACCGCCAGGTCGATGTCCCCGGCGGAGCGCACCAGTTCGCAGGCATGGCGGATGTTCTCCGCCTTATCGGCAGAAACGTGCATCTGGATCTGTGCGATTTTCATAAAGACCCTCCTTATACCAAAACCTGTTAAAAAGCTTGAAAAGCTTTTTATAGCACCGAAGGTGCGTCAGGTTTTGTATGAGACGTCACAGCGTGTTTTCACACGCTGTGCGTGCGCCCGGCGCACGGGATTCTTGATTAAATTTTTTAATCAAGAATCAGTATTAATGATAACAAGGAGATAATACATCATGAAAAAAACTTCCGTGAAGCTGACGGCGCTGGTTCTGGCGCTGGTCCTGTCCCTGGCCCTGACGGGCTGCGGCTCCAAGAGCGCCTCCCTGAAGATCGCTGTTCCCAACGACACCACCAACGAGGCCCGGGCCCTGCTGCTGCTGCAGGAGAACGGCATCATCAAGCTGCGGGACGGCGCAGGCATCACCGCCACCAAGAACGACATCGTGGAGAACCCCTATAACGTGGAGATCGTGGAGGCCGAGGCCGCCCGTCTGCCCGATATGCTGAAGGACGCCGACTACGCCGTCATCAACTCCAACTACGCCATCAACGCCGGTCTGAACCCCGTGAAGGACTCCCTGGCCATCGAGGGCTCCTCCTCCGCCTATGCCAACATCCTGGCTGTGAAGGAGGGCAACGAGAATTCCCCCAAGATCCTGGCCCTGAAGGCCGCCCTGGAGAGCCGGCAGGTGGCCAGCTTCATCGAGAGCAAGTACAACGGCTCCGTGGTCAGCACCGTCACCAACCCCGGCAACGGCTATGACGATTCCGTGGATTACGACGCCCTGAAGGGCCAGACCATCACCGTGGCCGCCTCCCCCACGCCTCACGCCGAGATTCTGGAGGTGGCCAAGGAGATCCTGGCCGCTAAGGACATCACCCTGGACATCCAGGTTTACAACGACTACGTGGTGCCCAACACCGTGGTGGACGACGGCACCGTGGACGCCAACTACTTCCAGCATCTGCCCTATCTGGAGGACTTCAACGCCGAGAACAACACCCACATTGTGTCCGTCAGCGCCATCCATGTGGAGCCCATGGGCCTGTACGGCGGCCGTCAGACCAGCCTGGACGCTCTGAAGGCTTCCAAGTAACACACAAGCATCCGATTAGAAGGGGGAGGCAGCAGCCTTGATCGAATTACAGCATGTCAGCAAGACCTTTGAGACCGCCGGTGGGCGGGTGGACGCTCTGAAGGACGTATCCCTGACCATCGCCAGCGGCGATATCTATGGCATCATCGGCATGAGCGGCGCGGGTAAGAGCACGCTGGTCCGCTGCATCAATATGCTGGAGCGGCCCACCAGCGGCAAGGTCATCGTCAACGGGCAGCAGCTGGACGCCATGACCCCGGCCCAGCTGCGGGCGGCCCGGCGGGAGATCACCATGATCTTCCAGCGGTTCAACCTGCTGATGCAGCGCACCTGTTTGCAGAACATCTGCTTCCCCATGGAGCTGGCCGGGGTCAGCCGGAAGGAGGCCCAATCCAGGGCCCGGGAGCTGCTGGAGCTGGTGGGGCTGCCGGATAAGGCCCAGGCCTATCCCGCGCAGCTCTCCGGCGGTCAGCAGCAGCGCATTGCCATCGCCCGGGCCCTGGCCACCAATCCCAAGGTGCTGCTGTGCGACGAGGCCACCAGCGCCCTGGACCCCAAAACCACCCGGCAGATCCTGGAGCTGATCCAGGACATCAACCGCAAGCTGGGCATCACCGTGGTGGTCATCACCCACCAGATGAGCGTGGTGAAGGGAATCTGCACCCACGTGGCCATCCTGGACGACGGCGAGGTGGTGGAGGACGGCCTGGTATCGGCGGTGTTCTCCGCCCCCAGGTCCCAGGCGGCCCGGCACCTGGTATTCCCCGGCGGGGCCGACGCGGCAGTGTCCGACCCCAGCCAGGAGCGGCGCATCCGGCTGATCTTCCGCAGCGCCCAGACCACGGCCATCCCCATGGTGGCCCGGCTGGCGGCGGAGGAGAGCATCTATGCCAACGTCATCTCCGCCAGCACCCAGAAGCTGTCGGAGGAGGTTTACGGCAGCATGCTGCTGGGCATCCCCAACAGCCAGTTTGACCGGGCCTGGCAGTTTTTCCGGACTATCCCCAATTTGCAGGCAGAGGAGGTAAGCGTGGATGTACAGTGATCTGTTTACGGCGGAGTCCCTGGCGGAGCTGAAAACCGCCTTTCTGACCCAGTTTCCCATGGCACTGTGGGAGACCTTCTATGTGACGGTGTTGTCCACCGCCCTGGCCATCCTGCTGGGCCTGCCTCTGGGGGTGCTGCTGGTGGCGGGGGAGAAGGACGGCGTCCTGCCCCTGCCGAAGCCGGTGCTGTCGGTGCTGAATGTGATCATCAATCTGCTGCGGTCCATCCCGTTCCTGATTCTGATGATCATGGTGTTCCCCCTGTCCCGGCTGATCATCGGCACCGCCGTGGGCACCACGGCCACCATCGTTCCCCTGGTGGTGGCGGCCTTCCCCTTTGTGGCAAGACTGGTGGAGAGCAGCCTGCGGGAGGTGGACCCCAACATCATCGAGGCGGCCCAGAGCATGGGCGCCACGCCCATGCAGATCATCTGCAAGGTGATGATCCCCGAAAGCGTGCCGTCCCTGATCCAGAATGCCACCATCGCCCTGACCACCATTCTGGGCTACTCCGCCATGAGCGGCATCATCGGCGGCGGCGGCCTGGGCAAGGTCGCCATCGACTACGGCTATTACCGGTATAAATACCTGGTGATGTTCGCGGCGGTGATCCTGCTGATCCTGCTGGTGCAGCTGTTCCAGACGGTGGGCACCAAGCTGGCCGTGAAGTGCGACAAGCGGCTGAAAAAGTGATAAAGAGCTGAAAAAATCCCGCGCCGGTATCGGCGCGGGATTTTCTATACGGTAGGGGAGGGAGCTTACTTGCCCATGTTCATCTGAGCGGCGACCTCGGCGGCGAAGTCCTCCTGCTTCTTCTCGATGCCCTCGCCGGTCTGGAAGCGAACGGCGGTGACGAACTTCACGGAACCGCCCAGTTTCTTGGCGGCGTCGGCAATGTAGTGCTCCACGGTGCCCTGGAACAGGTCGCTGCGGACGAACTCCATCTGCAGCAGGCAGTTCTCCTCATAGAACTTGTTCATCTTGCCCATGACGATCTTCTCCTTGACCTGGGCGGGCTTGGAGGCCATCTTGGGATCGCTGTCCATCAGAGCCAGGGCGATCTTCTTCTCCTCGGCCAGGACGTCCTCGGTGACCTGGGACTTATCCCAGAAGCGGGGATTCAGAGCGGCGATCTGCATGGCGACGTTCTTGCCGATCTCGGAGGCATCCACGCCCTCCACGGCCAGGTTCACCAGAACGCCGATCTTGCCGCCGGCATGGACATAACCCACGCTGGTGTTCTCGGCGAAGCGGACGAAGCGGCGGATCTGCAGGTTCTCGCCGATGGACATGACCTTCTCGGGCATGGTCTCGGACACGGTCAGCTCGGTGCCGGGATACTTGCAGTTCATCAGGGCGTCCACATCGGCGGGGTCGTTATCCAGAACGGCCTTGGCGATATCCTTGACGAAGGCGACAAACAGGTCGCTCTTGGCGCAGAAGTCGGTCTCGCAGTTGACTTCCACCAGGGCACCCACGCCGTTCTCCACCAGGGCATAGGACATACCCTCGGCGGCGATGCGGCCGGCCTTCTTGGCGGCCTTGGCCAGGCCCTTCTCGCGCAGATACTCAACGGCCTTGTCCATGTCGCCGTCGCACTCGGTCAGGGCCTTCTTGCAGTCCATCATGCCCACGCTGGTCATCTCGCGCAGGGTCTTCACATCAGCAGCAGTAAAAGACATTCTTAGTTCCTCCAATTTCATAATAATACAGTAAAAGGGGCAGGGCATACACCCTGCCCCGTGGTTACGCGGTGATACAGCCTGAAAATATACGCTTACTCAGCGGTCTCCTGGGCGGCTTCCTCGGTCTGCTCGCCCTGGCGGCCTTCGATCATGGCATTGGCCATAATGGAGGAGATCAGGCGGATGGCGCGGATGGCGTCATCGTTGCCGGGGATGGGATAGTCGATCTCGTCGGGATCGCAGTTGGTATCGGCGATGGCCACAACGGGGATGCCCAGACGATGGGCCTCGGCGATGGCGTTGCGCTCCTTGCGGGTGTCCACGATGAACAGGGCGCCGGGCAGCTTCTTCATTTCCTTCACGCCGCCCAGGTACTTCTCCAGCTTCTCGATCTCGCCCAGGTGCTTGATGACTTCCTTCTTGGGCAGCATATCGAAGGTGCCGTCGGCCTGCATGGTCTTGAGCTGGTTCAGGCGGTCGATACGGGTGCGCATGGTCTTGAAGTTGGTCATCATGCCGCCCAGCCAGCGGGCGTTGACATAGTACATATTGCAGCGCAGAGCCTCTTCCTTGATGGCCTCCTGAGCCTGCTTCTTGGTGCCCACGAACAGCAGGGACTGGCCGCTCTCGGACAGCTGACGCACGAAGTTATAGGCCTCCTCCAGCTTCTTCACGGTCTTCTGCAGATCGATGATATAGATGCCGTTGCGCTCGGTGTAAATGTAGGGGGCCATCTTGGGGTTCCAGCGGCGGGTCTGGTGACCGAAGTGGACACCGGCCTCCAGCAGGGCCTTCATGGATACGACGTTCTGGTTAGCCATGGTTTCATTTCTCCTTTGATTTTTAGTTTGTTGCCTCCAGGAGCTTCCTCCCCCCGGCCAACCTTGCGGCACCGACCGAAAGTCCGCCCCTGTGCGGAATGCTGAAATATAATACCACAGTGCGCCGGGAATTGCAAGATAAATTTTGCGGTTTGTGACGGAAAGGCGGCGTTTTTTATAAAAACCTTATCCCATCCAGCGGAAATGGCCGGTAATGACATATTTGCCCATGTCATTGCGCTCCACGGCCTCGTCGATGGGGTTTCCGTGGTGGATGAGGAAGGGGATCCCTTGCCGGTTCCGGCGGTCGGAGCAGATGCCGATGTGGTCCCGGTCGCCGAAGATCACAATGTCCCCGGGCTGCCACTGGGCGGGATCGTCCAGGTCACAGGTCAGCACCTGGGCGTGGCGGCGGAAGAAGGTGTCCAGATTGCTGACCCGGCGGAAGTCGATGTTGCCGTCAGGGGTCTCGATGTTGGGATAGCAGGCGGGATGGTCGGCGATGTCCCGGTCCACCAGGTCCTTCAGGGAATAGCCCGCCGCCCGGAAGGCCTGCCAGATCACGTCAGTGCACACCCCCAGGCCGTCGTCGGGATAGCCGCCGGCGTAGTATTTGCTCTTATAGTGGGGGTGGGTGCCGATATAGGCCCGGGCGCCCAGGACCATGTCCGTCCAGTCGTCCACGCCGTCGCTGTCGGCGTCCAGGGGGCTTTGCAGCTGGGGGATGCCCAGCTCATCGGCGGTGTACCACCGCTGGGGAATGCGGCTTCGCAGCAGAAGCCACCCCGCAGCCAGCAGCAACAGGCACAGGGGGATCAGAAACAGGCGTTTTTTCTTCATATCCGTGGTCCTCCTTGGTGGGATAGACCCATTATACCTGGCCGGGCCGCCTTTGTCGAGGAGAAAAGTGCGGCCTGCTTGGGTGACAGCTAAAGTAAAACTTTTGTAAAATATACTTGACAAACTGTCGGGCGGGTGATATGATGGGGCAGCAGTATGATACTAAAACCTGTTAAAAAGCTTGAAAAGCTTTTTATAGCACCGGAGGTGCGTCAGGTTTTGTATGAGACGGCACAGCGTGTTTTCCCACGCTGTGCGTGCGCGCAGCGCACGGGATTCTTGATTCAAATTTTTAATCAAGAATCAGTATGAAAGGAGCGATGGATACGGAACCTTATCTGGCGGGCATTCTGGCGGGGATCATGGCCGTGGCGGTGGTCACGGCGATACTGACGGCGGTGCGAAAAAAACAGGGCCGGCCCAAGCCGGAGTATGACGAGCGGCAGATGGCCGCCCGGGGGGTGGCCTATCGCTGGGCGTTTCTGACGCTGATGCTCAGCCTGGCCGTCAACACCGGGGTGGAGGCCATCTGGGGCCCCTGGGCCAAGCCTGGGGTGTCGGCGTGGATGCTGATCTTTCTGTCCATCGGGGTGTTCATCGTGGCCTGCGTCCGGAAGGACGCGTATTTCGCCGTGGCCCAGAATCCCCGGACCTATCTGTGGCTGTTCGGCGCGGTGGTGCTGTGCCAGATTCCCAACTTCCTCCTGCAGCTGCGCAGCGGGGACCTGGTGGAGGACGGACTGCTGACCTGGAACGCGCTGTCCCCGGCCTGCGGGGTGCTGTTCGGGGTGATGTTCGTGTGTATGCTGGTCCGTCTGCGCCGCCAGAAGCGGGAGGAGCAGGAGGACGCGGAGGCATGAAGAATCTGCGCCTGAAATCGGCCCGGGCCGCCAAGGACCTGAGCCAGCAGCAGCTGGCGGACATGGTGTCCGTGTCCCGGCAGACCATCAACGCCATCGAAAAGGGGGACTATAACCCCACCATCCGCCTGTGCATCGCCATCTGCCGGGCGCTGGATAAGACATTGGACCAGTTATTCTGGGAGGAGGAAGAAACATGAGCCTGACGGTAAAGAACCTGACCAAGCGATACGGGGACAGGACGGTGGTGGACCGGCTGTCCTTCGGGATGCCCGGGCCGGGGGTGTATGCCCTGCTGGGCACCAACGGCGCGGGAAAAACCACCAGCATCCGCATGATGCTGAATATGCTGTCCCGGGACGGGGGAGAGGTGCTGTGGAACGGGGAACCGCTGGATATCAGCCGCTGCAACGTGGGATATCTGGCGGAGGAGCGGGGGCTGTACCCCAAGTATGCGCTGATGGATCAGCTGCTGTATTTCGCGGCCCTGCGGGACGTACCCCGGGCGGAGGCCAGGCGGCGCATCCGGTACTGGGCACAGCGGCTGGAGGTGGAGGAGTATCTCTATCCCAGCGCCCCGGCGCAGACGGGACGGCGGGGGCTTCTGGGCGGCTCCGCCCAGCGGGAAAAGCCCAAGCGGCCGGACCAGCTGTCCAAGGGCAATCAGCAGAAAATCCAGCTGATGGCGGCCCTGCTGTCGGACCCGGAGCTGCTGATCCTGGATGAGCCGCTGTCCGGCCTGGACCCCATCAACACGGACCTGTTCAAGGGGATCATCCGGGAGGAGATCGAGGCCGGGAAATACCTGATCATGTCCAGCCACCAGATGACCACGGTGGAGGAGTTCTGCACGGATCTGACCATTCTGGACCGGTCCAGAACGGTTCTGCAGGGGCACCTGAACGACATCAAGAAGGGCTACGGCCGGGTGCATTTACAGCTGAAAACCGAGGAGGACGCCGGGCCGTACATCGCCGAAAGCGGGGCGCAGATCGTGACCCGGAAGGAGTTTGAGTATCAGCTGAAGGTCACCGGCCAGGAGCAGGCCAACGACCTGCTGGCCCGGCTGACCCGGGCCGGGGTCACGGTGGTGCTGTTCAACCTGCGGGAGCCGTCCCTTCACGAGATTTTCGTGGAAACCGTGGGGGGTGAGTCCGATGCGTGACCTGTCCGGCACGGGTCAGGTGTACCGCTTTACCCTGTCGCAGCTGCTGAAAAGCAGGGCAAACCGGGTGACGCTGATCATCATGGTGCTGCTGGCGGCGGTGAGTATGCCGCTGACGGCCCTCCTGGGCGGCGAGACGCCGGAGACATCGGACACCGCGGGTCTGACGTCGGTGCGGGTGGACAACCGCACGGACCTGGTCCTGGACTTCTCCGGCGACGCCTATTGGGCGGACACGGACTTTTCCGCCGACGCCGGTGAGCCGGACGCTGTGGTGACGATTACCGGCGATGAGACCGGCTATCAGGTGGCGGTGAACGGCGGCGAAACCGCCGACGCTGGGGAGCTGTCCCAGCTGGCGGAGACGGCCCGGCAGGCCGTCCGGGACGCCTGCTTGCAGGCGGCGGGCCTGTCGTCCCGGCAGCTGGAGGCCCTGACGGCATCCACCGGGGAGGAGGACTCCCATGAGGAGGGCTTCTGGGTCCAGTACGGCTATTCCATCCTGGCCATGATCCTGTGCCTGATGAGCGCGTCCTATGTGATCCGGGCCGTGGTGGAGGAAAAGGACTCCCGGCTGGTGGAGCTGCTGCTGGTCAGCGTGAAGCCCATGGCCCTGCTGGCGGGGAAGATCCTGGCGGTGATGGCCTTCACCTTCGGGTGGCTGCTGGCCATGCTGGCGGGCCTCGGCGTGTCCTGCGGGCTGACGGCGGGGCTGATGGGCCCCGGCGTGCTGCAGAAGCAGCTGTCCGGCCTGCTGGCGGCTGTGCCCCGGGTGCAGGAGGACCTGTGGCAGGCGGCGGGGGTGCTGCTGGTGCTGCTGGTGTCCCTGGGGCTGGGGTATCTGACCATGTCCCTGATCGGCGGCGTGGCCGGGGCCTGCTGCTCCGGCATGGAGGAGGCAGGCGAGGCCACGGGGCCTGTGATGCTGCTGACCATGGCCGGGTATCTGGCCTCCTGCGTGGTGGGGACCGTGCCCTCCGGGCCGGTGGCGGTGTTTTCCACCCTGTGCCCCGTTGTGAGTATTTTCTGCGCCCCGGTGCAGTTTGCCGGGGGCAATGTGTCCTTCTGGCTGGTGCTGGCGTCCTGGGCGATCCAGGCGGCGGTGATCTGGGGTCTGCTGACCCTGGCGTCCCGGGTATATGCGGGACTCATCGTCCACCGGGGCAGCCGGGTGAAGCTGCGTGAGCTGATGTCCATGGCCAAGGGAGGTGCGGTCCGATGAAACGATACAAGGGACTGGGACGGGTGTTTTCCTTCACCCTGACCCAGCAGCTGCGGCAGAGGGGCTGGCGCACGGCCACCATCGCGGTGGCCCTGGCGTGCCTGCTGATCCCCATCCTCTCCCTGACTGTGGCGGCCCAGCACCAGAAAAACGCCGCCCCGGAGCAGAACCCGGTGATGGAGGAGGGCTATACCCAGGAGGCCCTGGACCGGGCGGAGCTGACGCCGGAGCAGAGGACCCTTCTGACGGCGCCGGTGGAGGTCACCGTCACCGGCGGGCAGACCGGGGAAGGGGAGGCCATGGGCCTGCTGTCCATGCTGCTGCCGTTTGCGTCGCTGATGCTGCTGTATTTCCTGGTGCTGCTGTACGGCCAGAGCACGGCGGCCAGCGTGATCCTGGAAAAAACCTCCAAGCTCATGGACCTGTTCCTGGTGTCCGTGGAGCCGGGGGCCATGGTGCTGGGTAAGGTGCTGGCCACGGCCTTGGCGGGGCTTCTGCAGCTGGCCGTATGGGCGGCGGGTCTGGCAGGTGGCTTTGCCATCGGCGGAGCCGTGGTCCGGCAGACGGGGGTGACCCTGCCGCTGCTGGAGGTGCTCAAGGGCGTGGGACGGCTGACGGGCCTGTTCAGCGTTCCCGCCATGCTGGAGGCGGCGGGACTGCTGCTGGCGGGCTTCCTGCTGTATTGCAGTCTGTCCGCCATCGGCGGGTCCATGGCCGGAAAGGCCGAGGACCTGTCCAGCACCAACGTGCTGTTTTCCCTGGTGCTGGTGGCCAGCTTCTTCTGCTGCATGTTCGCCGGGGGCATGGACGGCATGACCTCCTCGGCCCGGTGGCTGGACTATGTGCCCTTCACCGCCATTCTGGTGACGCCCAGCCGGGTGCTGCTGGGGCAGACCTCCCTTCTGGGGGGCCTGGTGTCCCTGGCGCTGGTGGTGGTGTGCGCCGGGGTGCTGACGGCCCTGGCGGGCCGGGTATACCGGTTGATGTCCCTGTATAAGGGCAATCCTCCCACACCCCGGCGGGTGCTGCGGATGCTGCGGGAAAAATAAGAATCACTTGCTTTTTCCGGCGGAATCGGGTATGATACAGGCAACTGCAACAGGAGGTAAACGGAAATGAGCGAAGAATTCGGCCCCAATTTCATCACCCTCACCGATGAGGACGGCAACGACATCGAGCTGGAATATGTGGACGCCCTGGAGGACAACGGCCAGACCTATATGGCCTTCTTCCCCACGGTGGACGACGAGACCGACGAGGCAGCCGCCGAGGATTTCGGCCTGGTGATCCTGAAGTCCGTGACGGAAAACGGCGAGGAGCTGCTGACCACCCTGGACAGCGACGAGGAGCTGCAGCGGGTGTATGACCTGTTTATGGAGCAGCTGATGGACGAGGATGACGAAAATTCCTGACCGGTTTCCGGTTTGTGGATGCTGCATCCGGCATATGGAACACAAAAGGCGCTCCAATGGAGCGCCTTTTCCATGCCGGAAACGATTTTAGCAAACCGAAAGCCCTTTCGTGAAAATGCCGAAGGGCGGGGGCCGCTTCCGGAAAATTCCAGGTGGAATCCGCAAGTTTCCCCTTTTATTTTCCCGCCGGGTCTGCTATACTATGGGTGTCGTCGGAAGACGGCTCCCTGCGAGGTGTGACGGGTCTTTTTTATCCTCACATTTTGTTATAGGGGATGTCGGATCAGTATGTGAACAGCAGGCCTCCCGGCTGCCGTCTGCGGCTGGAAGTTGGAAGCTACGAAGCAAGCTGGAGACAACCCACCTGCTGAATCGGTGCAGGTTATAACTCGGCCCCCACGGCCCCGCAGGTCTGTGCTTACACGCACGCAAACACGCCGCAATCTCTTGTGGATTGCGGCGTGTATTTTTTATTTCTCCCCCACCATCTCCAGCAGGTCCCGGCGGACGGCCTCCCGGTCCAGGGCCGTGCCGGTAAAGCGGGAAAAGGCCAGGATGGCCTGCTGCACCAGCAGCTCCATGCCGCCGATGGCCGTGAGGCCCCGGTCTCGGGCCGCCGCCAGCAGAGCCGTCTGCCGGGGGTGGTATACCAGGTCGAACACCGCCGCGCCCGGGGGCAGCGCGTCCAGAAAGGAGAGGCTGGCAAAGGGCGGAAAGCCCTCCATCCCCAGGGGGGTAGCGTTGATGACCACAAGGCTGTCCCGGGCCGCCTGGGGCAGCCGGTCCAGGGGGATATCCCCGCCGTGCCGGGCCGCCGTCAGCAGGCGGCAGTCCCCCAGGGCGAAGCGGGCCGCCCGGGCCGCCCCGCCGTTGCCGATGATCAGCACCTGCCCCGCCCGGGGGTCCGCGCCGTGGGCCAGAAGCCCCGCCCGGATGCCCGGTGCGTCGGTGTTGTACCCCACGGCCAGGCCCCGGCGGAAGCACACGGTGTTCACCGCCCCGCAGGCGGCGGCTGCCGGGTCCAGCTCATCCAGCAGAGGCAGGATCGCCTGCTTCAGCGGCATGGTGACGTTGCAGCCGTCCCAGGCCCCGGCCCGGGCCGCCGCCAGGAACTCCGGCAGGGTGTCCGGGGTCACGGTGACGGTCTCATAGCTGCCCGTCAATCCCGCCCGGTCCAGCATCCGCCGGTGCAGCAGGGGGGACAGGCTGTGCCCCACCGGGTCGCCGATGACGCAGAGCCTCATGCCAGAGGACCACCTCCTGCCAGCAGGTTGATGGCCTCCATATACCCCAGGAAGCCGTGGCCCACGATCTGGGCCACGCAGGCCGGAGCGGTGACGGAGACCCGGCGGAAGGACTCCCGCCGGTTGATATCGCTGAGGTGGACCTCCACCGCCGGGACGCTGACGGCCAGCAGGGCGTCATAGATGGCGTAGCTGTAGTGGGTATAGGCCCCGGGATTGATGACGATACCGTCATACACCCTGTCAGCGGCCTGTATTTCGTCAATGAGCGCCCCCTCGTGGTTGCTCTGGCGGATGTCCGCCCGGATGCCCCGGGCGGCGGCGTAGGCAGTGATCTCCATGCACAGGTCGTCGTAGCTGCCGGTGCCGTAGATGCCCGGTTCCCGTTTTCCCAGCAGGTTCAGGTTGGGGCCGTTGAGAATGAGAATGTTCATGTCTGCTCCTCTCTCCACAGGCGGACGGCTTCCTCCGCCGCCTGGCGGGCTGTGGGTTTGTTGACGGAATGGTGGGCGGCGGCCCGGTACAGGTCCCGCCGCTGCCGGGCCAGGCGGAAAATGGCCCCGTCATCCGTCAGCAAAGGGCGGCCCTGCCGCCGCAGGGTGCGGCGGATGGCCCAGGGGGACCGGTCCAGGAAGATGACCAGGCCCCCGTCCCGCAGCAGCCTCCGGTTCTCCCGGCGCAGCACCGCGCCGCCGCCGGTGGCCAGGACGATGCCCTCCCGGCGGCACAGCTCCGCCAGAACCCGGGACTCCAGGTCCCGGAAATACCCCTCGCCGCTTGACGCGAAGATATCGGCGACGGAACGGCCCTCCCTCTGCTCCAGGAACTTGTCCGCGTCCACAAAGGGCAGGTTCAAGGCCTTGGCGCACAGCCGCCCCACGGTGCTCTTGCCGCTGCCGGGCAGGCCCACAAAAATCAGGTTCCTCACGACTGCTGCTCCCGGCTCAGGGCCATCAGCGTCTCATACAGGCGCTCCACCTCCGCCCGGTGCTCCGGGGCCAGGTCGCCCCGGCTGCGCAGCACCTGGGCCTCCCGCTCCGGGTCCCGCACCGGGAGGCCGTGGGCCGCCTTATAGGCCCCGATGTCCCGGGACAGCTCCTGCCGCCGGACCAGCAGCCCCACCAGCTGCCGGTCCACATCGTCCAGCTGCAGCCGCAGGGCTTCCAGGCCGCCGCCCCGGGGATCCAGCACCCGCCACAGGGCCAGGGCCGCCGCCGCCTCCACAATGGGGGCCGCCCGCAGGGCGATGCAGGGGTCGTGGCGGCCGGTAACGGCCACGGTGCAGTTTTCCATCCGGGACAGGTCCACCGTGTCCTGGGGCAGGGCGATGGAGGGGGTGGGCTTGAAGGTGACGGTAAAGGTCAGGGGCATACCGTTGGTGACGCCGCCGTTGATGCCGCCGTTGTGATTGGTGACGGTGCGGACGCGGGTACCGTCGGTGCGCAGGGGGTCGTTGGCCCGGCTGCCCCGCATATGGGCCAGGGACGCGCCGTCGCCGAAGCCCAGGGCCTTCACCGCCGGAATGGCGAACAGGTGCCGGGCCAGCTCCGACTCCACCGCCTCCCGCCAGCCGGGGCCGCCCAGCCCCGCCGGAAGCCCCGTGACGGTGCAGGCGATCTCCCCGCCTACGGAGTCCCCGTCGGCCTTGGCTTTTGCTGCCTGCTGCCGGAGGGAGGCCTCGTCAACCACCCGGGCGTTCAGCTGGATATCCTGCTCCTTCAGCCAGGCCTTCACCATGGCGCCTGCCGCCACCAGAGGGGCCGTCAGGCGGCCGGAATAGGGGCCGCCGCCCCGGGGATCGTTGTGCCCCCCGCTGCGTACCCAGGCGGCATAGTCCGCGTGGCCGGGCCGGGGCTTATTCCGCAGGGCCTCATAGTCCCCGGACCGGGCGTCCCGGTTTTCCAGAACCAGGCAGATGGGGTCGCCGGTGGTGAAGCCCTGATAGACGCCGCTGAGAATGCGGAGCCGGTCCGGCTCCCGCCGGGCGGTGGCCAGGGGGCCATGGGGGGCCCGGCGCTGAAGCTCCCGGGCGATGAGCTCCCGGTCCACCGGCAGGCCCGGGGCCGCGCCGGTGACCAGCACCCCCACGGCGGGGCCGTGGGATTCGCCGAAAATGGTGTAATCCAGCATTTATACTTCCTCCGTTTGTCCCCCCAGGCGGCGGTAATCCGCCCAGAAGCCGGGGTAGGATTTATCGGTGCACCCGGCGTCGCGCAGCAGCACCGGGCCGGTGCAGAAGGGCGCGGCGCAGGCGCACAGCATGGCAATGCGATGGTCGCCGCAGCTGTGGGCCTCGCCGCCGGTGAGACGGTCCGTGCCCCATACGGTGAGACCCTCCGGCTCCTGCCGGACACGGCCCCCCAGGGCGGTCAGCGCCGCCGAAACCGACGCCAGGCGGTCGCTCTCCTTATCCCGCAGCCGGGCCGCGCCGGTGAAGCGGGTTTCCGTTCCCGGCCGCAGCGCCGCCAGCAGGGCCAGCGGCGGCAGCAGGTCCGGGATATCCGTCAGGTCTACCTCCTCCGGCAGACAACGGCACAGGGCCGCCGCCGCCCGGTCCCCCTGGAGGGAGTCCCGGCGCAGGCCCGTGACGGCCACAGCACAGCCCAGGGCCCTTACCGCCAGCCAGAAGGCCGCTGCGGACCAGTCCGGCTCCGCGTCCAGGGGCACGGTCCGGAACCGCTGCCCACCCGGTATCGTGAAGCCGCAATCCGTTTGGCCGATGTGCACGCCGCAGCGACGCAGCACCGCCAGCGTCAGGTCTACATAGGGGCGGGAGGCCAGGGGGCCGGTCAGCGCCAGCTCCGAGTCTGCCGCCAGACCGGGCAGGGCCATCAGCAGCCCGGAGAGCAGCTGGGAGGTCCGGCTTCCGTCCACCGGGATGCGGCCCGGGGAAAGGGGGCGGGTGACCCGCAGACCGTTTTCCGTGGGCGCAAGGCCCCAGTCCCCGGGCAGAGGACGGGCCAGCAGCCGCCGGGTGCCGGTGAACCGGGTCCCTATCTGGCCCCGGGCCATGGCCAGGGGCAGAAGAAACCGCAGGGTGCTGCCGCTGGCCCCGCAGTCGATGACCGGCTCCGGTTGGTGATACAGGGCCCACAGGCCCCGGACCGTGGCCAGAACGTCGTCGGCGGGGTCCGGGGGGCAGGGGAACTCCCCCGCCTGGGCCAGGCAGATCAGCTGCCGGTGCAGCAGACTTTTGGAGGGCGGCGGCGTCACCGCGCCCCGCAAAGGGGCGGGATACAGGCGCAGGTCCATCACTCCACCTCCAGCAGGGACGCCAGGGGAACCGCTATCAGGCGGCCCGCCCCGGCCCGCTGAGCCACGGCGATGGTAACCTGATCTCCGGCCCGCTTCTTGTCCCGGGCCAGATAGTCCGCCGCCCCATCCCAGGGCAGCCGGACGGGAAGCTCCCACCGCTCCAGCAGGGGGGTGAGCCTGTCCAGCAGCTCCTGCCCGCCCAGCCCATGGGACACCTGCCAGCGGAGCATCTGCATCATTCCGGCGGCCACGGCCTCGCCGTGGGTATAGGCGTCGTACCCTCCGGCGGCCTCGTAGGCATGGCCGAAGGTATGGCCGAAGTTCAGCAGGCGGCGGTCCCCGCCGTCCCGCTCGTCCCGGGCTACCACCGCCGCCTTATACCGGCAGCAGCGCTCCACCAGCCAGGGAAGCTCCGGCTCCGCCGCCGCTTCCAGATGGCGGAGAATCTCCTCGTCCCCGATGACGCCGCACTTGATGACCTCCGCCATGCCGGAGGACAGCTGCCGCCGGGGCAGCGTACCCAGGCAATCGGTGTCCGCCAGCACCAGGGAGGGCTGATAGAAGCAGCCGATGAGGTTTTTCCCCTCCGGCAGGTCCAGGCCGGTTTTGCCGCCCACGCTGCTGTCCACCTGGGCCAGCAGGGTGGTGGGCATCTGGACCAGGGGGACGCCCCGCAGGATGGTCCCGGCCAGAAAGCCCGCCAGGTCGCCGGCAACGCCGCCGCCCAGGGCCACGATGCCGTCCGCCCGGGTGAAGCCGTCAGCCAGCATCCGGCGGCACAGGGACTCATACACCGCCAGGCACTTGCTGCCCTCCCCAGCGGGGAAGGTATACACCGGCAGCCCCAGGCTTCCGGCATAAAGGGACGCCGCAGTCTCGTCGGCCACCACGGCCCAGCGCTTTACCGGCAGGGTGCTCAGCCGCTCCGCCGCCCGGCCCAGCAGACCCGGGCCGATGAGAATGGGGTAGGACCGCTGTCCCAGGGATACGTTGATCTGACGCATAGACGGGCTTCCTCCGGCTTTAGTTATCCTCCACCAGCCGCCGCCTGCCCAGGGCGGCCCTGCGGTAATACAGCAGCGTGGCGGCGCTGCACACCAGCCATCCGGCGGGATAGCCCATGGCCAGGGGCAGCAGGGTATTGGTGATGAAATGGGACACGATATACAGATAGATCTGGCGGAACACCACAAAGGAGCCCAGCATGATGACCATGGGCACCTGGCTGTTGCCTGCGCCCCGGAGTGCGCCGGAGTAGATCTGGTTGATGCAGCACAGCAGATAGAAGGGGGAGATATACCGCAGCAGCAGGGTGCCGTAGGCCACCACCTCGGCCTTGCGGTTGAAGAAGGCCGTCAGCTGGGGAGCGAACACCAGCACCGGGACCATCAGCACCGCCGTCACCGCCAGGGAAATCCCCAGCGCCCGGCGGACGCCCTGCTGGGCACGGGGGGTGTCGCCTGCGCCCAGGTTCTGCCCCACAAAGGTGGTGGCGGACAGGGCCAGGGACTGCATGGGCAGGAACATCAGCTGATCGATCTTGGTATACGCCGTCCAGCCGGACATGCAGTCCGCGCCGAAATGGTTGATATAGGACTGGACGAACACGTTGGAAAAGGCGGTAACGGCCATCTGCAGAGCCGCCGGGATGCCCACCCGGACGATCTTTTTCAGCATATCCCAGTGGACCCGCAGCCGCCGCAGCTCCACCCGGACGCAGCTGTCCGTCCGCATCAGCACCGCCAGCACCAGCACCGCCGACACCGCCTGGGCGATGATGGTGGCCCAGGCCACACCGGCCACGCCCATGTGGAACCGGATCACAAACAGCAGGTCCAGCCCGGTGTTCAGCACCGCCGATACCACCAGGAAATAGAAGGGCCGCCGGGAGTCGCCCACGGCCCGGAGAATGCCGGAGCCCATGTTATAGATCAGCAGGCCCGTGATGCCGGAGAAATAGATGGACAGATACGCCGTGGACTCCGGCAGCACCTCCGCCGGGGTGTTCATCAGGTCCAGCATGGCTGGGATCAGAGCCAGGCCCAGGGCCGTGAACGCCGCGCACAGCACCAGGGTCAGCACCATGGCCGTGTGGACGGTATCCCGGACCTTTTCGGGCCGGTGGGCCCCGTAGTATTGGCTGATGACCACCCCCGCGCCGCTGGACAGGCCCATGAAGAAGCCGATGAGCATGTTGATGATGGGCCCCACGGTGCCCACGGCGGAAAAGGCCTCGTTGGACACAAAGTTGCCCACCACCCAGGTGTCCACCATGTTGTAAAGCTGCTGGAACACGTTTCCGGCCAGCAGCGGCAGGGCGAACTGGATCAGGTGGCGGGTGATGCTGCCCTGGGTCATGTCCACGTCCCGCCGGGCGTGGGCGTGGTGATGGCTGAATATCATAAGTGCAGTTCCTCAGTTCTCTCTTTTTATAATAGGATAACACCATTTCCCGGGGAAATCAACCACCCGGCCCTCTGGGGAAAACCCACAATTGACGGGGGAACGCAGATAGGGTATACTGGAGAAAAAGCGAGGGAGGAACTGCTATGGAATACGTTGCCATGATCGGCCTGCTGTTTGCGCCGATTGTCTGTCTGCTGTGCGCGGCCTGGTTCTATGTGCGGTGGCAGAACGAGCATGAGGATCAGGCCCTGGCCCAGCGGGACCGGAGGACCTGCTTCATCTTTCTGATCGCCGCTGCCGCGTCCCTGGTGGTCTTCGGCGTGCTGAAGCTGCTGTTTCCCATCTCGGCATAAAACTTCATGCACTGTGCGGCGCACCGCGAAAACAGGCAAAATCTTCTG
>ENA-OZHP01000326-OZHP01000326.1-human-gut-metagenome-genome-assembly--contig:-NODE-326-length-21778-cov-9.858537_pt1 | contig 21778 bp, 22 predicted proteins | sample MGYA00244046_ERZ653686 | MGnify/ENA primary metagenome ERZ653686 (study PRJEB26926, sample SAMN06165313) | human gut metagenome | biome: ENVO:00009003; feature: ENVO:2100002; material: ENVO:00002003... | reverse complement strand
AAGCCCACCGAAAAGCCGACCGAGAGGCAGACGGAGAAGCCTACGGAAAAGCCCACCGAAAAGCCGACCGAGAGGCAGACGGAGAAGCCTACGGAAAAGCCCACGGAGAAACCGACAGAGAAACCGTCCGACGAACCGATAAATCCGATCCCGTCGGAGCCGGTAGATCCCGTGACCGAGCCGGCGACGGAAGCACCGGTTACCCCCGAGCCCGCACTGGACTGAATATAAAACGCAAATAAAAAAGACTGTCGCAGATTTATTCTGCGGCAGTCTTTTGCTCATTTTATGCCTGGTAAGTCCCCATAAAGCTGTTGACATCGCTCTCGCATGAGCGCATGGCGAGTATCGTCTGCTCGAAGAGCTTTTCAAGCTCCCAGCCGAGACTCTCCGCACCCGTGCGGATAACGTCGCGCGAGCAGCCCGCGGCGAACTTTTTATCTTTGAACTTCTTTTTGAGGCTCGAGACCTCCATGTCCATCACGCTCTTTGACGGGCGCATCAGCGCCGCCGACCAGATAAGCCCTGTCAGCTCGTCCGCCGCGAAGAGCACTTTTTCCATCTCGTGAACAGGCTCGACATCGACGCAGATGCCGTAGCCGTGGGAGCAAATTGAATATATCATGTCGTCGCCGACTCCGCCCGCCTTGAGCAGCTCTGGAGCTTTCTTGCAGTGCTCCTCCGGATAGAGCTCGAAGTCGATGTCATGCAGCAGACCGACTATGCCCCAATATTCCTCCTCGTCCGCATAGCCGAGCTCCTTCGCGTACCAGCGCATAACGCCCTCGACAGTTAGCGCGTGGCGGATATGAAACGGGTCTTTGTTGTATTTTTTCAGAAGCTCAAACGCTTCGTCCCTCGTGATCTTGCTCTCTCTCATTTTTGTCGTCTCCTTGCATTTTGCGCATTATTGCGCGAGTTTTCACAATTATACCACTTGCTTGGTAGGCTTTCAACTATATGCGCGGCTTTATGTCGAGATTGACAAGCGCGCTCTGATTTATCGAAAACAGCAGATCAACAAGCTCATTTTCGTCAATGCAGTAGTCCGAGCGTATCCATTGGATAATAACGCCCGTGCTGCCGTTGAGAATATATGAGTAGATATATTGCTCCTGCTCCTTCGGAAAAACGATGTTCAGGTTCTCAATAAACTGAATTATCGACTGCTGCATGAATTTTGAACGGAACGCGGGGTCAACCGAGTCGACAAGCAGCGTGCGGAACGGCTTGTCGTTTTCTTTGATATACATTAGAAATGAAAGCAGATATCTGTGCGCGCCGAGGTCGTTTTCCGCGCCTATTTTCTTTAAGTGATCCTGAGTCGCGTCGAGCAGCTCGTTTTCGACCTCTTCGAGCAGCTCTTTCGGCTCGGAGTAGTGCGCATAAAAAGTCGAGCGGTTGAGTTCGGCGCGCTCGCATAATTCTCTTACAGATATTTTTGCTACCGAGCCTTTCTCGCCCAGGAGATCCATCAGCGCGTTTTTGAGCAATATTTTTGAAAGTCTCGTGCGCTGGTTATTTTTGATGTTCATATTATCCCACCATTTTCAGATGATTTTGTCGGTTTCATAACAGCGATTAACAAAACTGATGATTGTTAATCCGACACGATGTAGATATAATAGTAGTGTAATATAAACAGTCCGATCTGTCAAGCGGGTCGGAAAGCTAAGGAGAGACAAAAATGAAGAACAGACTGCTCGAAAAGCGGGCGCTTGATTCGCGCCTGACCTCGCCCGATGTTACGGCGAAGGAGAAGTGGCTGGGCTATCTGCTCGGTCCGTCCGGCGCGCTGCTTTTAAACGCCGTGCTCGCGACCTACCTCAATGTCTATTATACCGATGTCCTAAACCTCACCACCGTGTGGGGCGGCGCGTTCCTCGCGGTGTTCCCGATAGTGTCGAAGATAATCGACGCTATAACAAATATAGTCATGGGCTATATCATCGACCGCACGCGCACAAAACAGGGCAAGGCGCGCCCCTGGCTGCTGCTCTCCGCGCCGCTTGTCGCCGTGACCGGCATATTGCTCTTCACAGTCCCCTCGGGTAACCGGACGGTGCAGGTGATATGGGTCATGCTCTCGTATAATCTGTTTTATTCGTTCGCTTATACAATTTATAACATGAGCCACAATCTTATGGTTCCGCTCTCGACGAGAAACACGGAACAGCGCGGTTCGCTCTCGGTTTTCAATCAGATATCTACCATCATGATGAGCGGCATAATCGTCGCGCTCATCTTCCCCATGCTCATCATGCCGCAGCTCGGCGTTGACAAATCAAAGTGGATAGTTACGATGAGTATTCTCTCGTGCATCGCGCTGCCGCTGACGCTCATGGAGTATTATTTCACCAAGGAGCGCATAACCCTCGAGGGCGGCGAGCAGAAAAAAGAGAGCGTCGCAATGGTAACTCAGCTCAAGGCGATTTTCAGCGATAAATATATGATAATAATTTTCATATATTTTCTCATTTTCACCGTCGGCTCGACTATCAAAAACATCTCGCTCGTTTATTTCTCGAACTATGTCCTCGGTACATATAACGACGGCAAGACCCAGACCATGCTCTCCGTTATCGGCGGAATCCCGATGGGCATCGGCATTTTTGCCGTCTGGCCGCTCGCGAAGAAGTTTGGTAAACGCAATTTAACGGCAATCGGCTTTATCTTCTATGCTGTCGGCTCGGCTATATGCTGGCTCGCGCCGACGAATATGGTTATAGTGCTTATCGGCCAGTTTATCAAGAATATCGGCGGTCTGCCGTGCTCCTATGTGTTCATGGCGCTGTTCGCGGATGTGCTCGACCATGTCGAGTGGAAAAACGGCTTCAGGTGCGACGGCATCGCGATGTCTATATATAACACAATCGCCGTCGCGAGCGTCGGAATCTGTACGGGTATATTCAATCTCATTCTCTCGAAGTCCGGCTATGCCGCGCCCTATACCAATGCGGCGGGTCAGCTCATCGCCGTGCAGTCGGCGAGCGTCAAGAGCGCGATAACATTTACTTTCGTAGGGCTTGAGACGATAACCGGCATAGTCCTTGCGATACTTCTGCTGTTTTTGAATGTCGAAAAGAATATCGCCAAGGAGCAGGAGGAGATAAAGCAGAGAAACGGGGAGACGACAGAATAAAATGAAGAAGAAACTTCTGATAATCATTCCGATTGCAGCCGCCGTCATTGCCGCGTGGCTCGCGTTCTGCGGCTATCAGTGGAGCTGGGGACCGTTTGTGAAGCTCCACGATATAAAAACCGCTTCGCTCGAGGGCAACGGCGAAAAGTATTCGCTTGATAATACACCCGAAAATGCCGACAACCCGATAAAAGGCAAGACCGTTATATTCCTCGGCTCTTCCGTGACCTACGGCTCGGCATCCGGCGGGGTTTCGTTTGCCGACTATATTGAAAAGCGCGACGGTTGCGAGATGATAAAAAGCGCAGTCTCCGGCACGACCCTCGTTGAATCCGGCATTGATTCATATGTGTCGCGTCTCAAAAAGCTCGATGCGGAAAAAGCCGATCTTTTAGTATGCCAGCTCTCGACCAACGATGCGTCTCAGAAGAAAGAGCTCGGAAAAATAATAGAGTCGAAAAATCTCAATGACTTCGACACAAAGACCGTAGCCGGGGCGATAGAATACATAATCTGCTATGCAAAAGAAAAATGGAATTGCTCCGTAATATTTTATACAAGTCCGCGCTACGACAGCGAGCGCTATCAGTCCATGGTAGATACTTTAAAGGCGGCGCAGGAGAAATGGGGCATATCCGTTATCGATATGTGGAACGACGATAATTTGAACGCCGCCCTGAGTGCCGATATGAATTTGTATATGGCGGATAAGATACACCCGACAAAGGCGGGGTATCGTGAAATCTGGACTCCGTTTATGGAGCGGGAAATCTTTGCAGTTATGAGCGCGAAAGAGGTAAAAGAATGAAAGCCGTAAAGCTTAAAACAGAGTATCTCAAAAATCCGCTGGGGATAGATATTAAAAATCCGCGCTTCATGTGGAACTGCGAGGGCGGAAAGGCGCAGAGCGCGTATAGACTAATCGCTTCCGACACGCGCGGCAATATTCTATGGGACAGCGGCAAGGTCGAATCTTCACAGATGACTTTTATTCCGTATCCGCTTGACACTCCGTCGCGCCTGAGAGTGAACTGGAAAGTGAAGCTCTGGGACGAAAACGGGCTTGAGGGCGAGTGGAGCGAGCCGGCATTCTTCGAGATCGGGCTCAGAAACGCCTCGGATTGGAGCGCGAAGTGGATAACAGGAAACTATAATGTAAACAGAAAACAGCGTTACCCGGTCGACTGCTTCAAAAAAGAGTTCGAGTGCAAAAAGCCGATTCTCTCGGCGCGGCTCTATATGACCGCCTGCGGACTTTATTCAGCCGGGATTAACGGCGCTGATTGCTCGATGCCGCTCGCGCCCGGCATCACGGAATACAGAAAGCGCATACAGTATCAGACATATGACGTGACTTCTCTTCTGCACGAGGGCGAAAATACAATCTGCGCCGAGCTTGCCGACGGTTGGTACAGGGGCAGCGTCGGCGCGTGGGGGCTCAAAAATCAGTATGGTACCGAGACAAAACTGCTCGCTCAGCTTGAGATAAAATATACAGACGGCACGGTGCAGACCGTTGCGTCGGACGGCTCGTGGCTCTGGAGCAGCGACGGCGCGATACGCTTCGCCGACAACAAGGACGGCGAGCGGGTCAACGCAAATAATATCCCGTCATATAAAAATCATGCGAAAGAGACCGTCTGCAAGGTTTTGCCGAGCGCGTCAAACAATTTCCCGATAGCCGAAAAGGAACGCTTCAAGCCCACTCTGTCCGTCACCCCGAGCGGGAAAAAACTGCTCGACTTCGGGCAGAATATGGCGGGCTATGTTGAGTTTGAGATAAACGCCCGCGAGGGGCAGAAAATCACTCTCGAATTCGGCGAGCTGCTGCACGACGGCGAGCTTACGCTCGAGAATATCCAGTGCAGGAATAAACACAAGACAACGCCTTTGCAGAGAGTTGAGTATATCTGCAAAGAGGGCAAAAATCATTACAAGACGAAGTTCGCGATATTCGGATTTCAGTATATAAGCGTCGAGACGGATATAGATATCGCCCCGGAGAACTTCACCGCCATAGCCGTCTATTCCGATATGGATGAGACGGGGTATTTCAACAGCTCCAACGAATTGCTCAATAAATTCGTCGAAGCGACAAAGTGGTCGGCAAAAGGCAACTCGACCGATCTGCCGACAGACTGCCCGACCCGCGAACGCCACGGCTGGACGGGCGACGCGCAGATATTCTGCAAAACCGCGAGCTATCTTTTTGACTATGCGCCATTTGCCGAAAAATTCGTGCGCGACATGTGCGACGAACAGCTCAAAAACGGCGATTTCCGCCAGATAGCCCCACGCGGCGGTGTGGATTTCTATATGACTTTTATGGACGGCTCGGCGGGCTGGTCCGACGCAGGCGTGTTTATCCCGTACAGGCTCTATAAGCAGTACGGCGACAGAAAGATTCTCGAACGCTTCTATCCCAACATGCGCGCCTTTGCCGAATATAAAATAAAGACCCTCGGCAAGTGGTATCCGACCGCCCTGCCGACGGGAGTGGGACTCAAAAATTTCCGCAATATTTCAAACTACCGCCAGTCCTACGGCGAATGGGCGGAACCCGCCGATGTCAAGGCGCTTAAATTTACGGATTTCGTCAATCCGAATCCTGAGGAAACCACGGCGTACATAGTCTATATGCTCGAAACGATGACTGATATAGCCCGCGTCCTCGGTAAGGATAGCGACAGAAAGCTCTATGAGAAAAATGCCGCAAGGGCAAGAAAGGGCTACAGTGCGCTCGTCTCCACGAAAAAATTCTCGCTCGATACCGATCGCCAGGCGAAGCTTGTGCGCCCGCTTTATATCGGTCTGCTGAACGAAAAGCAGTCGGAATACGCGAAAAAGCGGCTCATAAAAGCTCTTGATAACTACTCATGGCGGCTCGGCACGGGATTCCTCTCGACTCCGCTGATACTGAGCGTTCTGGCGGATATAGATATTGGATATGCCTACCGCCTGCTCGAAAACGAGCAGATGCCCGGCTGGCTGTTCATGCCCAAGAACGGCGCGAACACCGTCTGGGAGTCGTGGGAGGGCACCGCGGCGCAGGGCGGCGTAGCCTCGCTCAACCACTATTCAAAGGGTGCGGTTTGCGAGTGGCTGTTCGACACGATGTGCGGAATAAATGTCGAGGGCGAGAATAAATTCAAAATATCCCCGCGCCCGGGCGGACATTTTGAGTTCGCCGAAGCGAGCTATGACAGCGTATACGGAAAAATCTCCGTGCGCTGGGATAAGACGGACGGGGGATACAAATATAAAATATCCGTCCCGTCGAACTGCCAAGCGGATATAATTCTGCCCGACGGAAGAAAACAGACCGTCGGAGCGGGTGAATATGAATTCTGAGGAGGAAAATCTATGAAAAGATCGATAGCCGCCGTTATGGCGATTCTTGTTCTGCTTGTGTCGCTGCTGTGCGCGTGCAAAAAGGACGACACAAAAACAAATGCAGACACCACCGGCGAAGCGCAGACGAGCGCGGACGGACAGATTATTGAAGACACAACAGCCCTGCCCGAGGACAGTACCGCGCAGGGGAACGAGACGGACGAGACTCAGTCAGCCGACCCCGCAAAGCCCGGCGAGACAAGCGCACAGGTCACTGCCGCACCCTCAAAGAGCACAAAAGACTGGAATAAAGCTGAGATAATCGCCTATTTCAACACCGGCGCGAACAGGGTAAAATATCAGGCAAAGTCCGTCACCCGCAACTACACCGAGACGAAGAACAACGCCGATAAGACCGAGTTGCCCAAGGCGATAGACGCAATAGGCAAGAGCGCGATGAAGACCTTCATGAAGCGCGACGACAAGGCGATAGTCCTGACCTCAAAAGAGGATATTAAAGCAGTGTTTCCCGTCGGCGGCAAGGATTGGGTCAGCAAGCTTACAGTATCCGATGTCAAGAGCGCAAAGATAGAGGACAAGGGCGGCGAATATCAGATAACCCTGACCTTTGGCACTGAGGTCAATCCCTCGGGCGATAAGGGCTATGCCGCAGCGTTCGGCGTGCTGACCGCCGACATGGTGAATTTCGATTATCCCGGTCTCTCGCTCAGCGACCAGAGATTCACCTATTACAACGGCACTATCTCAGCTCGCTTCGACAAGTCCACCGGCAACATGGTCTATGCCCACTATGACTATCCCGTTATTATTGAACTGACGGCGCACCTGCTCGGCTCAAACACGAGAGTAAAAGTCGGCATGACAACAATAAACGACTTCACGATAAAATATTAAAAGTTACATCTGAAAAACAAAATGTCCCGCACGGAAACGTGCGGGGCATTTTGCGTATATTCTTATTTGACCGAATTGCCGACACTGAATGCCTTTGCGACTGCCTCGCCGAGGACAACATAGGTGTTGTTGAACGGGTCGAAGGTTATCGGCTGCGCCTTTGAAATATCGACGTTTCCGTTCTCGTCGAGCACGCGCTCGTCAACGCAGACGTTGACTATTTCGCCGACCATGCGCCCGGTGTTTGCATCATAGCTCTTGAGCCTGCACTCTGCGGCGATGGGCAGCTCTTCAATCAGCGGCGCGTCAACAAATTTCGATTTGACGGCGTGGAAACCCGCCTTTTCGAATTTATCGGGCGTATTCCCTGCGGAAACAAGACCGACATAGTCGCAGGCGGCAGTGTGTTCGAGGTCGGCCATGCTCACGGTGAATGCCTTTCTCTCGAGAATATTCTTCGTGGACTTGTGGCCCGCGCTTATGCACATGGATATCTCATTGCCGCCGCTGATGCCGCCCCATGCGGCATTCATTGCGTCGGGGTTGCCGTCCTTGTCGTAGGAACCGAGGATAAGCACCGGCTGCGGATAGGTGAAAGGCTTTGCGCCGAAATCTTTTCTCATGATAATTCCTCCTTTGATTTGACTTTATTATAGAACCTGAAGTCGGCTTTAAGTCAAGGAAAAACGAAAAAAGTTTACAAATAAAAACAGCCCCGGACTCAACATCCGGGACTGAATAAAAATCTGTTAGTCTCTCTCTTTTTCGAACGAGATAACTTTTCCGCTCTTTGCGTTTATCTTGTACTCATACTCGAATCCGCCGCATTTGAATTCAACATCGTAGTGCGCGGTGAGCGAGTCGGTGTCAAGCTCGGTTTCGAGCTCCGTGACCTGAGACTCGGTGAGACCCGCATGGTCGAGTGCGGCTTTCTTCGCGGCGTCCGCGGAGACATACTTCGAGGGGTCGGCGGGCTTTGAATCGTCAAGCTCGCGGTCGAAGTCGATTATTCTGCCGTTCTTCGCGTTGACCTCGACTTCGTACTCATATCCGCCGGAAACGAACTCGATATCATAGTGCGGGGTGCGGTCGTCAATATCAAGCTCAGCTTTGGTGAATGTGACCTTTGAAGCGTCGAGAGAAGCTCTCTTGAGCGCGGCGGCCTTTGCCTCCTCAACGGAGATGAACTTTGATGTGTCAACTGAGGGCTTCTTATCCACGCGCTCGCGGTCGAACTCGAGAATCTTTCCGCTCTTTGCGTCTATCTCGAACTCATATTCATATCCGCCCGAGACAAATTCTATATCATAGTGCGGGGTGCGGTCGTCCACGTCAAGCTCAGCTTTCTTGAAAGTGACCTTTGAAGCGTCAAGGGAAACTTTCTTGAGGGCTATTGCCTTCGCCTCGTCGATGCTGATATAGCCGGAGACATCGGGCTGGGGCTTTGAGGGCTTCGAGGGGTCGGCGGGCTCGACTTCTTTTTTAAGAATGCTGCCGTCCGTTACCGCTATCTCGTAGTCGTATTCGTTCGCCCCGGCGATGAACTCGATATCGTAGTGGGCGACAAGATCGTCGCTGTCGAGCTTCGCTTCGGTGAACTTCGCGTCGGCTCTTGCAACGCCCGCATCGGCGACTGCAATGTCTATCGCGGCGTCAAGGCTTATCTTCACTTCCTGCTGGATCTGTCCGGAGTTGCCCGAGCCCGTGTCGGGCTTATCCTGCGGCGGCGCGAACGCAGAGAAGATAGCCATAATGACTGACATGAGCGCGACTCCGATGGATTTGAAAATACTTGCAAACATAGTATCTGTCCTTTCTTATCGGGATCGTGTCCCTTAGTACACCCATATAATAACCCGCGAAAATTAAAGAAAGATTAGAGCGCAAAAATTTTTCGGAAAGTTTGAAGTCCGTAAAACAGTGTGCTGTGATGTTGATAAATTGGGATTTGTCCATCCCCGATGTCAAACAATATAAAATAACAAAACCGATTGCAGCAGAAAATCTACTGCAACCGGTTCATTTATTTATGCTGTTATACCGCCGTCAAAAGGTTACGGTAAACTCGCTTCCCTCGCCGTAAACGGAGGAGGCGGAGACTTTTCCGCCGTGGAGCGCCGCTATCTGGCTGACGAGCGAGAGCCCCAAGCCGAATCCGCTTTCGCGGCTGCGGGATTCGTCCGCGCGGTAGAATCTGCCCCATATCTTCGGCAGATCCTCTTCTTTTATCCCAATTCCGTCGTCCTTCACCGAGAGCGTTATGCTGTTGCCCTTTTTGAGCCTGACTTCGATGCGCCCGCCGTCTCTGCCGTATTTGACGGCGTTTGAGAGCAGATTTTCGAGCATCAGCGATATCAGCTGCGCCTGCGCGGGGATTATAATATTGTCTTCGATGTCCGCAGTGAGCGTGATGTTCTTCGCGGGGACAAAATCGGCGCATGTTTTTTTGACGAGCTCGCTTAAGTCGGTGTCCTCGAGCTTGTAGCGCTTGTCGCCCTGCTCGGTGCGCGAGAGCGTCAGCAGAGCCGTGACGAGCTTCGTCATCTTGTCCGTCTGCTCGTCTATCGACGAGAGCGCCTCGAGCATATCTTCTTCGCTCGCGTTGTCGGACAGCGCGTATTCGCATTCCGCCTTTATCACGGCGAGCGGCGTGCGCAGCTCGTGCGAGGCGTCGGAGGTGAACTGCTTTTCATTTTCGAACGAGGTCTGGAGCCTTGCGAGCATGTCGTTGAAGGTCTCGGCAAGCGTGTATATTTCGCCCGCGCTCTTCTCCATCTCGATGCGCTTTGAGAGGTCGGTTCCGTCGGTTATCTCGTGCGCCGAGCGGCAGATATTCTCGACCGGCTTCATCGTTTTGCGCGATATTAAATATGCCCCGACGGCGGCGATAATAATAAACGCCGGGAGAATGTATATGACCGTCATGGTTATTGCGTCGAACGCGCTCTTGGCGGCGTCGGCGTTGATGAATCCGCGTACCCAGACCGGGGGATAGGTCGAGTTACTGCATATGAATTCAACTTTGAAAACCGTCCTGTCCGCGTTTGCTGGCAGTTCAACGCTCAGCGAGCTGACTTCGTCGCGGGTCAGACCCGCGTGCTCGAGCGCGATATCAATCGCCTTTTCGCTGTTTATTCCGTCCTTGAACTCGGTGCTTTTGTAGACGGGGTCGCTGAGCCCGGACATCGCGGTGTCCGCCTCGTATTTGATTATCTTCCCCGAAAAGGCGTCGATTTCGTATTCGTATTTGTTGAAATCGAGACGGGTGTCGTAATAATAATATTTGTTCCCGTCTGTCTCGAATGTTCCGACCTCGCCGTTTTTGAGATTTTTGCTGTTTATCAGCGCGGCAGGGGACTCGCCGTCGATATATCTGCCGCTCGAGTCAAAGACATTGCAGTATACCTCGTCGACGAAGAAAGCAAAATCGTTCTCAATTTCGAGAATACCGTTCTTGTATTCTATCTCGTCAACATTGCGCTCGACCGTGCTTATCAGCTCATTCTGCAGGCGCGAATCGGCAATCTGCGAGCCTGTTATCAGTATTCCGCCGATGCCGAGGGAGCTGACAACGGCGATGAGCAGCGTTATCCACACCGTTATCCGCAGCTTGAACGAAGAGCGGCGGCGCGCGGGTCTTGTTTTTTTATTTGATGACATAGCCTGCACCCCTCACGGTGTGAATGAGTTTGATATCCTCGCCCTCGTCTATCTTCTTGCGGAGATATCGGATATATACGTCGACAACATTCGTGCCGCCCTCGTAGTCGTAGTTCCAAATGTGATCCTCAATTTTCTCGCGGCTGAGTACAACGCCCTTGTTCATCACAAGATATTGCAGCAGCTCATATTCCTTTGCCGAGAGCGATATCTCCCTGCCCGCGCGTTCAACGCGCCTCGCTGCCGTGTCGACTGTCAGGTCGCCGACGGAAATTATACCCGTTTTTTCTCCGTATTTTTTGCGCGTCATGACGCGCAGTCTCGCCGAGAGCTCGTCGAACGAAAACGGCTTTATCAGATAGTCGTCGGCACCGATGTCGAGCCCCGTGACCCTGTCTTCGATGCTGTCGCGCGCCGTCAGGAACAGCACCGGCGTGTCGATGCCGTGCGCCCTTATCTTTTTGACAAGCTCGAACCCGTTCATTATCGGCATCATGACATCGAACACCGCCGCATCATAGTCGGTCGATGTTATCAGATCATATGCCTCGCCGCCGTCAAGACAGCTGTCCACGCTGTAACCGGCAGCCTTGAGCTGCTTTGTGATTATCCTGTTGAGGCTCTTCTCGTCCTCGGCAAGCAGAATACGCATTGGATCACCCTCCAGTATAATTATACAGATTTTATCATAGCGTGTAAAGATTAAACGAAGATTAGGAAATCGGGCGTGGGTATAAAAATAACACGAACACTGCAAAAGCAGTATTCGTGTTACTGGTGGAGACGAAGAGGATCGCTCGGCGCACTGCCGTGCGCCGACACGCACGCGGACTTTCCGACCGTCCACCGGACGCTCGGAATTCTGCTTCGCAGAACCGTCCTGTTCGATCCTCTTCTAAAAAAATAACACGAACACTGCAAAAGCAGTATTCGTGTTATTGGTGGAGACGAAGAGGATCGAACTCTCGACCTTACGGATGCGAACCGTACGCTCTCCCAGCTGAGCTACGCCCCCATTGGTTTGCTATGTGATTATAAGATTTTTTTTGCGGTTTGTCAAGTGTTCGGAGGCGGTTTGGAAAAATTTTTCTTCGCCGCCCCGGTTTTTATGCCATCGGCTTGCAGACATCGACCCAGCTTTCGGGCTTGGAGTATTCTTCGAGCTCGGCGGGAGTCAGCTCTATCATGCTGTTGCTGCTGCCGCAGGCGGGGAATACCGTCTGAAATCTTTTCAGCGACTCGTCCAGATATATCTTTACTCCCTCGTTCACCGCGAACGGGCATACCCCGCCGACTGCGTGACCGATAAGCTGCGCCGCCTCTTCGCGCGAGAGCATCTTTGCCTTTTTGCCGAAGCGCGATTTGTATTTTGCGTTGTCTATCTTCGTGTCGCCCGCCGCGACTATGAGTATCGGCATGCCGTCGAGCGAGAAGGATATGGTTTTTGCTATCCTGCCCTCAACGCAGTTCAGCGCCTTTGCCGCGAGGGCAACGGTCGCGCTCGACTCGTCTATCTCCATCACTCGGTCCTCGATTCCGAGCTTTCTGAAATATTCTCTGACTCTTTCTATTGACATTGTTTTCTCCCGAATAAAAAAGCCGCAGCTTTTGCGGCTTTGTATTTTTATCTTCTGAAAAATCCGCGCTTTTCCGGCTTGCCGTTCTCTGTATCCGGGATAAAAAATCGGTTTTTGCCCGACTTGTCGGCGAGATATTTTTTGACGGCGGAAAGGCGCTCGTCGGAATTCCTGCAGGCCTTGAGCGCCGAATCTATCTCCTGAGGAGACACGGTGTCCGAATCCCTGCGGTAGGTGTAGCGGTCTGTTTTCATAGTATTATATTTTTCTGTCTGCGCGTCTGTCCATGTGTGGACGCACTCCTTGGAGAAAAATACGCCGCGGCGTATTATTTTTGCGGGGTTGCCGCCGCAGACGGTGTTCGAAGGGACGGACTTGCCCGAAAGCAGAGCCGCGCCGCCGATAACGGAGCCCGAACCGACTGCTGTGCCTTTCAGAATCAGCACGTTCTGCCCTATCCAAACGTGGTCGCCGATAAAGACGGATTTGCTCGGATTTATGCGTGTGCAGTTCTCGCAGTCATACAGAAGGTGAGGGTCTGCCGTGCGGATAAAAATACCGAAGGAAAACAGCCCGTCGTCCCCGATAATTATGTTTTGCTGTTCGGACGTTATGAGCGTCATTTTGCCGTTGATATAGTTGCCGCGCCCGAAAAATATGCAGCTGTTGTTGTTTACGGTCAAATTGACATAATAAGGATTTTTGTTTGCGCCTAAATAGCATACCGCATTGCTGCCGTTGAAGAGAACGGTGGAAGAGCTGAGCTTGACGCCGTCTTCAACAACAAGAATATTGCCGGAACCGTTGAATATTATTTTTGAACCGTCCATTGAGCTTTTCTGCGCGTCGGCTATGATACGGTTGTCGGAAACATGCTCCGAAAGAGAGGTGATTTGTTCCACTGATATCCCTCCGCGATTTTTTATTTGCAGCTCTTCTTGCTCTTAACTCCGTCGGTAACGCTCTCATTCGGCGTGCTGAACGCTGCGAGCCTGATTATCAGGATGATGAGTATCGCCGCGAGAGCCGAGCAGGTGTAGACTATCCACATGTTCGTAACGCTCGAGATGAACTTGCCGATAAACGGCACGCAGTGCGTGGCGAGCGCGACTATTGAAGCACCCTCGGGCACAGACGAGCCGAACGCAAATTCGTATTTGCCGCCGAGCTTATACAGCGCAACTTCGTCTGCGGATGCGGCGGATGCCCTGCGTGTGAGGCACAGCGAGCCGCTCTTTATATTCGAGCCTGCGACATTTTCGCTGCACACGGCGAGTCCGCGGTCGAGCAGGAATTTGTCGGGGTGCGCCGCTGCAACGCAGAGAAGCGCAGTGACGAGCGACACAACGGCTATTATGACGATGAGAACGGTCGTGAATATCCTCGCGCCCTTGAATTTGTCTTTCTGCGGCTTGAATCCGCTCTGGAGCATCGCACCCGAATAGTCCGAGGTGCGCTCGAAGTCGAACTTCGGCTCGACCTTGGAAGCTGTCTCCTCGGAGAGGGTCTTGCGCGGTCTGCTCTTGTCTATCGGCGCGCCGAAATATCCGTGGGGATCGGGTTCGCCGTATTCATTCTTCTGCTTTTCAACAGGCACTTCTTTAACTTCGGGCTCTGACTCTTCGACAGAAACCTCTTCCTCGCCGGAATAAGTCTCTTCAAAGTCGTCCTCTACCGGTTCGAGCTCGTTTGCGGAGATGACCGAGTTGTCTATCGCGCTGTCATAGCTGCGCTCTTCAACGCGTCTCGCTTCCTCAGCCGCTTTTGCTTCGGCTGCTGCTCTTGCTTCAGCTGCTGCCTTTGCTTCGGCTGCTGCGCGGGCTTCCTCGGCTTTTCGTGCTTCTTCGGCGGCTTTTATCTCTGCCGCCGCCTTTTCCGCTGCCGCGTTCAGCTCATCCTGCTTGGCCTTTTCCATGCGCGCCTCAAATTCGGCGTTGAGCTGTTCGATGGTCTTTGGCATGAATTTATCCATTTTCTCTTCACCTTCCGACTTAAAACAAAAATCTCCTATACAAGTCTATTATAAAGTATAATATTTGAAGCACACAAAGTCAACAAAAAAGCCCGAATGTCGCAGAACATGCGCGCATTTGCTCAAAAAAGGCTGAAAAAGCGGGCGCATAAAGTATAATCAAAGCGGAGAAAAACAGAAAAGGAGAAAGACCATGGGAATGAAAGAATGCACACTGGCGAGCTCTATTATCCGAACGAGGAGTCGATATTCGACGAGCAGCTCAAAAAGCTCGATTTGCTCTACGAGTTCAATTCCACGCGCCCGACTGAGCAGAAGAGACGGCAGGCGCTGATGAAAGAGATGTTCGCCTAGGTCGGCGAGAACTGCTATCTCGAACCGCCGTTCCACGCGAACTGGGGCGGGGCGCACATCCATCTCGGCGACTCTATATACGCAAACTTCAACTTCACCGCCGTGGACGACTCGCATATCTACATCGGCTCGCACACGATGATAGGCCCGAATGTCACCGTCGCGGCCGCGGGGCATCCGATTCGGCCCGAGCTGCGCGAAAAGGCGTATCAGTTCAACATGCCTGTGCGTATCGGCGAAAACTGCTGGATAGGCGCGGGGGGCTCTGATAATGCCCGGCGTGACGATAGGGGATAACAGCGTTATCGGCGCGGGCAGTGTCGTAACGAAAGATATTCCGGCGAATGTCGTCGCCTACGGGAATCCCTGCCGCGTCGCGAGGGAGATAAACGAGCACGACCGCGAGTTCTATTACAAAGACAGACGAATCACGAAAGAGATTTTTTTGACGAGATAGAAAATATATGATTTAAAAGAGCCTTTCCAAAACGGAAAGGCTCTTTTGCTGTCCGGCATTCGCCGCTTATTTATATTTCGGTCTCGCGACATACGAGGTGTGGAGCACTTCGTGAGCCTTGTGGCTGCCGGGCTCGCCGAGGAACTCGGCGTAGAGACGCTTAACAGCCTCGCTCTCATGCGACTTGCGCAGGGGCATATCTTTGTCCGCCTCGTAGAGAGCGGCGGCTCTGCGCGCCTTGAGGTCGACGAAGTTGCGCACGACAGCGTGCTGGATCGGCTGACCGCCGCCGTTGACGCAGCCGCCGGGGCAGCCCATGATCTCGATGAAGTGATAGTCGGCAGTGCCGTTCTTGACCTTCTCCATAATCGTGTTGGCGTTTGCAAGTCCGCTGACTACGCAGACCTTGACTTCCATGCCGTTGACGGTGTAGGAAGCTTCCTTTATTCCGTCGGTGCCGCGAACCTCGGTGAAGTCGAGGCTCTTGAGCTCCTCGCCGGAGAGCTTCTCAACGGCGGTTCTCAGCGCCGCTTCCATAACGCCGCCGGTTGCGCCGAAGATAACAGCCGCGCCGGTGGAGTCGCCCAGAGGATTGTCAAACTCTTCGTCGGGCAGGTGCTTGAAGTATATTCCCGCGCTCTCGATCATTCTGCCGAGCTCTCTCGTGGTCAGCGAGTAGTCAACATCCGGATAGCCGGACGCCGCCTGATCGTCGCGCTTGGTCTCGAACTTCTTCGCCGTGCAGGGCATGATGCCGACAACGACGATATCCTTCGGGTCGATGCCCATCTTCTCGGCATACCAGGTCTTGATTATCGCACCGGACATCTGCTGGGGCGATTTGCAGGTCGAGAGGTGATCGAGCATATCGGGATAGTAATGCTCGCAGTATTTTATCCATCCGGGCGAGCAGGAGGTTATCATCGGGAGCACGCCGCCGTTCTGGACTCTGCCGAGGAACTCGTTTGCCTCTTCGACAATCGTGAGGTCTGCGCCGAAGTCGGTGTCAAAGACCTTGTCGAAGCCGAGGCGTCTGAGCGCCGCGACCATCTTGCCCTGAACATTGGTGCCGATGTGCATTCCGAAGCACTCGCCGAGGGTGACGCGGATAGAAGGTGCGGTGTGAACAACGACGAACTTCTCGGGATTGTTGATAGCCTCGAGAACCTTTGCGGTGTCATCCTTTTCATAGATAGCGCCAGTCGGGCAGTTGACAATGCACTGGCCGCAGGAGACGCACGCCACGGAATCGAGCGGTCTCTCGAACGCCGAGCCGATGTGGGTGTCAAATCCGCGGGCGTTTGCGCCGATAACGGAGATGTGCTGAGCCTGACATGCTGCGACGCAGCGGCGGCAGAGAATGCACTTCCCGTTGTCTCTTATCATATGTATGGCGGAATCGTCGTATTCGTGGACGGGATTCGCGCCGTCGAAGCGACCCTCGTCGTCAACGCCGAACTCCTTGCAGAGCTGCTGGAGCTCGCAGGTTCCGCTGCGTACGCACGAGAGACACTTTCTGTCATGCGTCGAAAGAATGAGCTCAAGGGTCATCTTGCGGCTCTTGCGGACGCGCTCGGTGTTTGTGAATATCTCCATGCCCTCGTTAACGGGGTACACGCAGGCGGTCACGAGCGAACGCGCGCCCTTGACCTCGACCATGCAGATGCGGCATGCGCCGATTTCGTTTATCTTCTTGAGGTAGCAGAGGGTCGGGATCTCAATGCCGGCCATACGCGCCGCCTCAAGTATGGATATGCCCTTGGGTACGCTCAGGGGCATGTTGTTTATCTTTATGTTTACCATTTCCATGCTGTGTTGACCCTCCTTCCTTAACCTTTGCTGATTGCCTTGGCGCGCTTGCAGTTTTCCATGCAGACGCCGCACTTGATGCACTTCGCCGTGTCGATAGTGTACGACGGCAGCTTGTGACCCTCTGCGACATAGTCGGTCTTGCCGATAGCCGAGACGGGGCAGTTTCTGGCGCAGAGACCGCAGCCGATGCACAGATCTTTGTCAATTTTGAAGCTCAGCAGCGCCTTACATACGCCTGCGGGACACTTCTTGTCGACTATATGCGCTATATACTCATCGCGGAAGAACTTGAGGGTCGCAAGGACGGGGTTGGGAGCCGTCTGACCGAGTCCGCAAAGGGAGTTTTCTTTGATGTAATGGGCGAGTTCTTCGAGCTTGTCCAGATCCTCGAGCGTCGCCTTGCCGGCGATGATCTTTTCGAGTATCTCCTGCATTCTTCTCGTGCCGATACGGCAGGGGGAGCACTTTCCGCAGGACTCATCAACGGTGAAGTCAAGGAAGAACTTGGCTATATCGACCATGCAGTTGCTGTCGTCCATGACGATAAGTCCGCCCGAACCCATCATGCAGCCGATGGCGGTGAGGTTGTCGTAGTCTATCTCGGTGTCCATGAGGCTCGCGGGGATGCATCCGCCGGAAGGTCCGCCAGTCTGAGCCGCCTTGAACTTTCTGCCGTTGGGGATGCCGCCGCCGATGTCCTCGACGATCTCGCGCAGGGTCGTGCCCATGGGGATCTCAACGAGGCCGGTGTGCTTGATGTTGCCGCCGAGTGCAAAGACCTTGGTGCCCTTGGAGCGCTCAGTGCCCATGGAGGCGAAGCTCTCCGCGCCGTGCAGGATTATCTGCGGGATGTTTGCAAATGTCTCAACGTTGTTCTCGGTAGTGGGCTTTCCGAAAAGACCCTTTTCCGCCGGGAACGGAGGTCTCGGACGGGGCTCGCCGCGGTTGCCCTCGATGGAGGTCATGAGCGCGGTCTCCTCGCCGCAGACGAATGCGCCTGCACCGAGTCTTATATGAAGGTCGAAGTCGAAGCCGCTGTCGAAGATGTTCTTGCCGAGCAGTCCGAGCTCGCGCGCTTCGTCTATTGCTATCTGAAGTCTCTTGACCGCTATCGGGTACTCCGCGCGGACATAGATATAGCCCTCGGTCGCGCCGGTGGCGTATCCGCATATCGCCATAGCTTCAACGATGCAGTGCGGGTCTCCCTCGAGCACGGAGCGATCCATGAATGCGCCCGGGTCGCCCTCGTCGGCGTTGCAGACGACATATTTCTGATCCGCCTGATTCTTGCGGGTGAAGCTCCATTTCAGACCCGTCGGGAATCCGCCGCCGCCTCTGCCGCGCAGACCGGAATCCTTGACTATCTGGATGACCTCGTCCGGGGTGTATTCGGTCAGGCATTTTGCAAGAGCCTGATAGCCGTCCATGGCTATGTATTCATTGATATTTTCGGGGTCGATAACGCCGCAGTTGCGCAGTGCGACTCTCTTCTGCTTTTTATAGAACTGAGTCTCGTTGAGGCTCTTGACGGTGTCGCCGGCGACGGTATCATCGTAGAGCAGATGCTTGACTATTCTGCCCTTGATGAGGTGCTCGTCAACTATCTCCGGAACGTCCTCGACCTTTATCTGGCTGTAGAACGCGCCTTCGGGATAAACAACGACTATCGGACCCAGGGCGCACAGACCGAAGCAGCCTGTCCTGATGACCTTGATTTCGTCTGCGAGACCTTTTTCGGCGATCTCCTTTTCAAACTCGGCAATTATTTCTGCACTGTGAGAAGAAGTACAGCCGGTACCGCCGCAGACAAGAACGTGTGAACGATACATTGATTTTCCTCCTTGTTATTTGGCGATAGCGCCGACCGTGAATTCGCCGACGGGGTTGCCGTTGACGAGATGATCGCTGACGATGCGCGCGACCATTTCGGGCGTTACCTTGACATAGGTGACCTTTTCTTTGCCGGGTTCGAGAACCTCGACTATCGGCTCATACTGACACATGCCGATGCAGCCGGTCTGCGAGACGGTGACATGGCTGAGATTGCGGCGTGCAATCTCGTCAACGAGTGCGGTGAGCACGGGCTTTGCGCCTGCCGCGATGCCGCAGGTAGCCATGCCGACGAGCACGCGGGTTGTGTATTCGTTGTCTTCGCGGATATTCATATTGGCCTTTGCCTTATCTCTTATTGCGTTAAGTTCAGCAAGTGATTTCATGGTTATTCCTTTCCCGGCGCCGGGCGCCGTCATATGGTTTTTTAAAGTAGCGCTGTGTTCTCGTTGATATATTCTTTCATCCACTGCACAACATCCGGATTGTCGAGCGGCACGCCGTCGAGGATATTTTTAATTTCCCGCGTGTCGAGCACGAATTCTTTTTCGTCGACCGAGCGGCGGTAGATAAAATCCCTGTCGGTGTTCATTGATATGAGCACCGTTACCGTCGAGGTCATGTCCCCGAGGGGAGTGAAGTCTATGCTGTCCGAATGAAATACGGCTTTTGTGGAGGTGCCGACGCCTTTTTTTGAGGTTATCTCAAAACTGCCGCCGGTCTGCTCTGCCGCGAGGCGGAACAGCGGTATGCCCATGCCGACCTTGCGCGTTGTGCGCGTGGTGAAAAACGGATCGCAGACATTTTGAAGCTGTTCTTCGTCCATGCCACAGCCGTTGTCGGAAACCGTGAGCGTGAGAAGATGCTCTTCTCTGCTTTCGCTGACATCTATTGTTATCAGCGACGCCCCGGCTGATATGGAGTTCTGGGCTATATCGAGAATGTTGAGTGACAGCTCGCGCATGGCGTTAAGCGTCCAGGTATTTGTCGAGAATGCCGTCTATCTGATCGGGGGTGAGTCTGCCGTAGACATCGTCGTTGATCGTCATGACGGGAGCGAGTCCGCACGCGCCGATGCAGCGGCAGGCTTCGATGGAGAAGCACGCGTCGTCACTGCACTCGCCGGGGCCGATGCCGAGTCTCTCGCTTATCTTGTCGAGGATAGCCTGCGAGCCTTTGACATAGCAGGCGGTTCCGAGACATACGGAGATGTTGTATCTGCCCTTGGGGCTCAGAGCGAACTGGGCGTAGAAAGTCGATACGCCGTATACCTTCTCGAGCGGAACGTCCATTCCCTCGGCTATCATAGCCTGTACCTCGAACGGAAGATAACCGTAGATGAGCTGAGCCTCCTGCATGACGTGCATCAGCAGGCTCTTGTCGCCGTTGCATTCTGCGATAACGGCATGGAGCTTCTCTTCCTGTTCCGGGGTGCCGGAAAAAGGTATCTTACTGATTTTTTTGAGCATTTGTAGCCTTTCCCTCCTTAGGTTTGAGAAAAATAACAGATAGGCAAAAAGGGGTTTCCTTTTCACATTAAGAGTAATTATATCATGCAGGTCTGAAAATTGCTACAGTTTAAAGAAAAAAATATCGATAAACTATATACCAATTACATACCCTGCAGGTAGTAATTACCTTTCAACAGATCAATGACCGCCTGCGGCGATGCGCAGGGGAGTTCGAGCTCGGTGCTCGCCGAGCCGACATTTTCGAGGCAGTGCGCGTCGGATGCGCGCAGAAGCCTCATTTTTCGGAGCAGCGGATGCTCTTCAATGAGCCTGTCCGCCTGAGCGAAAGCGGACATCTCGGCGTTTGCGAATCCCCAGCTTTCGTCGAACGAGCCGAGGTTTGCGACCACGCTGAACGACGGGCGGTCAACATGAGCGGGATAGCAGACCCCGCCGAAGCCGGAGACGAGCGGAAAAACCTCGCCGATTGAAATAAAGCTCGCCGTGCTCAGCAGATTCTCCTCGCGCCCGAGAATACCGTCCCGGTCGTCCATTATCAGCTGTTCGCCGAAAATATCGAGCCGATTTTTAATCTTCGGCAGGCGCTCGGCAACATAGCCCGAAAACGCGAGTGCGGAATCGACATCCGGAAACAGGCACACGACGTGGACTTCCTCTGAAGTTGTCAGTTCCATGCCGGGCACGAAAGCTATTTCCGCCTCTTCTGCCGCACGCGCCGCGGCGGGGCAGTTGAGCGAGGAGTTGTGGTCGGTCAGCGCAAGGATATCCAGCCCCATGACCTTTGCCATGTTGACAAGGTTATAGGGAGTCATCTCCTCGTCGCCGCAGGGCGACAGACACGAGTGGATATGCAGATCACATAAAAATCCCGGCATAATTCGACTCCGAATATTTTTGCTGGCTTCGTTTGAAGTAATAAGTAAAATGTATGCGGTATGGGGCGGATATCGCCCGCGATTTAGCACAAGTTTATTGACTCGCAGTTTGTATTCGACGCACCGTTGCCGCGCAAGCGGTGGGAAAGGTTTATCATAGCCAACTTTTGAAAACAAATTTTATAACACTGTGGAATTTTATTTTGGCTCCCTTGTGTAAAGGGAGCTGGCTCGGCGTAAGCCGAGACTGAGGGATTGCGGTACAGAACCGACTGATTTTTTGCCTCTTCCGCACAAATCCCCACAATACAGCATATTTATACTTCTTATACTGTCTCTTATACACATCTGACGCTGCCGACGAACTCTAGGGTGTAGA
>ENA-OZHP01000325-OZHP01000325.1-human-gut-metagenome-genome-assembly--contig:-NODE-325-length-21795-cov-13.267893_pt1 | contig 21795 bp, 19 predicted proteins | sample MGYA00244046_ERZ653686 | MGnify/ENA primary metagenome ERZ653686 (study PRJEB26926, sample SAMN06165313) | human gut metagenome | biome: ENVO:00009003; feature: ENVO:2100002; material: ENVO:00002003... | reverse complement strand
GTTTTGCCTTGAATCCAAAATAAGGCACAGTACAATCGGGGGTCTTCACGCCGTAGGACAATCTCCGTTTTGCCTTGAATCCAAAATAAGGCACAGTACAATCCGACGCCGGCATGACGGATTTAGCCTCAGTTTTGCCTTGAATCCAAAATAAGGCACAGTACAATAAGTGGTTGGCAAGGCCGGTGAATGTGGTGGTTTTGCCTTGAATCCAAAATAAGGCACAGTACAATCGGGGGTCTTCACGCCGTAGGACAATCTCCGTTTTGCCTTGAATCCAAAATAAGGCACAGTACAATCCATATCAGCACAATAGCCGACTCCCGGAGGTTTTGCCTTGAATCCAAAATAAGGCACAGTACAATAGCGGTTTGCGAGGCCTGTAAATGTGGTTGGTTTTGCCTTGAATCCAAAATAAGGCACAGTACAATCTCTTGGCATGGTCATCATAAATACTCATTGTTTTGCCTTGAATCCAAAATAAGGCACAGTACAATCAATCAGCTATGACCCCGCAACACATCTTAGTTTTGCCTTGAATCCAAAATAAGGCACAGTACAATCAGCAGGGCAAGCGGATAGCCGCATGTGGTGTTTTGCCTTGAATCCAAAATAAGGCACAGTACAATTACCAGTTTGAGAACCAGATTTAACCCGTCGTTTTGCCTTGAATCCAAAATAAGGCACAGTACAATGGTGCCGTCTCTCTCTCTGTTTTGCCTTGAATCCAAAATAAGGCACAGTACAATCCCATAGGTCTCACATTCAGCGGGGGTTAGGTTTTGCCTTGAATCCAAAATAAGGCACAGTACAATACGCAATCGAGGACGCATTAAGAGACGCAGGTTTTGCCTTGAATCCAAAATAAGGCACAGTACAATTGATAAGCTCGTAGACCTTTACACTCACTAGTTTTGCCTTGAATCCAAAATAAGGCACAGTACAATCCCTCGCGGCGGTCTAAGATAATGTCGATAGTTTTGCCTTGAATCCAAAATAAGGCACAGTACAATTAGCCATGCCACCGGAACATACCCGCAGTGGTTTTGCCTTGAATCCAAAATAAGGCACAGTACAATTCTATCTATCGGGTAGGTGCTTATGACGTTGTTTTGCCTTGAATCCAAAATAAGGCACAGTACAATTAAATCCGTCATGCGGGCGTCTGTTGCGTAGTTTTGCCTTGAATCCAAAATAAGGCACAGTACAATTAGCCATGCAACGGGAACATACCCGTGTGCGTTTTGCCTTGAATCCAAAATAAGGCACAGTACAATTACTTAATTGCACCGTCCTTGCGGTCTAAGGTTTTGCCTTGAATCCAAAATAAGGCACAGTACAATCCGGTATCCGTTGCACCCTTTTATATATATGTTTTGCCTTGAATCCAAAATAAGGCACAGTACAATTTAAGCGCGGCCGCCTCGCTATCGTGCATGGTTTTGCCTTGAATCCAAAATAAGGCACAGTACAATAAGGGGCGAAACGGTTTGCCTACATTGAGGGTTTTGCCTTGAATCCAAAATAAGGCACAGTACAATCGGAACACTAACGAAATCGGCCTCGTCTCCGTTTTGCCTTGAATCCAAAATAAGGCACAGTACAATTAGCCATGCAACGGGAACATATCCTTGCGAGTTTTGCCTTGAATCCAAAATAAGGCACAGTACAATAGACGGTCTCGCTTAATCTTGCGGCGGAGAGTTTTGCCTTGAATCCAAAATAAGGCACAGTACAATCCCATAGGTCTCACATTCTGCGGGGGTTAAGTTTTGCCTTGAATCCAAAATAAGGCACAGTACAATTCAAGCACGATTCAGAACCTAGTCAGAAGTGTTTTGCCTTGAATCCAAAATAAGGCACAGTACAATTAAAATGAATTCATCCCATTGACTAGGCTGTTTTGCCTTGAATCCAAAATAAGGCACAGTACAATGCCTGCGATGAACAGGTGCATTCGAGACAGGTTTTGCCTTGAATCCAAAATAAGGCACAGTACAATCCCATAGGTCTCACATTCCGCCGGCGTCAGGTTTTGCCTTGAATCCAAAATAAGGCACAGTACAATGTTAGGCTGGACTTATAAAGTTAGGCTGGAGTTTTGCCTTGAATCCAAAATAAGGCACAGTACAATAGATACTGTGCCTTATTTTTATGTTCAGCGACTTATAAAAAAATACGGCGTCCGATATTTTTACCAGAGGAGCATCTGCTGAGGAAGGGAAACCTCCTGTCGGGGACAAGACCTGCCATGAAAAACGAACATCTTATCCCACTGGATATTCGTAACGAAAAGACAGCGGACAGAACCATCAGGCGGTATCATTTTCTGGATTCTGCGGGAGTGGGTAGCTATTCTTTCCTGAGTAACACACGCGCGGGCATAGACGCTATACTGAATCATCGTATAGCCGTCTTCTAAAAGAGCCTTACGGAAATACTGATAGTTTTTTTTATCTTCCGGCGTGGTTGTGGGAAGATCAAAGAACACAACTAGCCAGCCCATTTTATAGTTGTCATATGCCATGGTTCATACGGTCCGGATTGCCCGGCAAGAACTGCTTTGCGGAAACTGCGGCAAACGGCCTCTACCGCCGCTTTCAACGGCATCTGTTTGTTCTGGTGCATAACAGAAGCCTGCAAGGTAGCTGTAATATGTCGCCTGAACTCACGGGTGATTTCTCCTGCTCTCTCTTCTGTTTTTCCTTCCTGCAGGCACAAATGAATCCAACGGGCCACATTGGCGTCAAAGGCAGGCCTGAAGGGTTCCATCAGATCATAAGCCAAAGGCGCCGCATGTTCCCGGGATTGATGAAAAATGCCGAAGCAGGGATCCAGCCCCAGCGCAAAGAGATATTGCAATACGCAAGACAACAGAACAGCGTACGCATAGTTGAAGAGGTTATTAAACCCCTCCTCATGACGTCCTCTGCGAAAATCGGAGTTTGCCCATGTATCCGCAAATACGCTCCAGAACAGGCGGGCGCACTCTGCTTCCCTCGCCGTCTTTTCCGTCACGGCCATTCTCTTCAGCTCCGCAATGGCGGGATGATGCGGATTCCATACCTGCGCCAGCGCCGTCTGATTCCCACACTTGGCATCCAGAGTCTTTTGCCAGAGGCGGTTCCGCAAACGGGCCGGCATATCCGCCAGATGTCTTAACAGAGCGGTATCCGTAGCCCGATCCGCCGGCAGAAGCAGCACGGCAGGCCTGTAGCTTTCACACAGCACGAACCCTATTCTCTTCCTGGCCAGTTCTATCAGCAAATTGCTCGTGAGCGTCGCCTTAAAAGAACTGAGCACAACAGCCCCCACATCCTCCAGCGGAATCGTCCGGGGAGGATTCTCTCCATCCACGCATCTGAGCTGACCCTTGTCGCAGCTCAGATGGCATGTGCAGGCATCTATGCTCAGAATATGGTATGACATGTAAAACGCCTTATCGTGGAGTTCCCGTATAAGAAGTGGGGTATATCTCCAATCGATACTTTGTTAATAGTGTATCAAGTTTTACATTAATCCAATTAAATTCATGAGTTTTGGCCCCGGGAACTGCGGAATGAGGTATTTGAAGATCAATAGCTATGCCTCTCTCATTATCTTTTATGGATGCAATTCTCCATACGCCTGTACGCTTGGGATCTTTGGAGGAGGTTAAATGAATCAACATGCCTTTTTTCAAGATACGCACCGGCTTGCCGCCGTTCTGTTCTTTCAGGGCCATGATTCGCTTAAACACCTTAATATGTCTGATCACCACCGGCTTGGGATCTAACGCCACTCCATAATTGCCATCAATTTCTATGGCCGCCTTAAGAGCCTTCAATTTTGACGGGCCTTCCGGAAACACTCCGACCAATTTGCTTGCTTTTACCTGATTTTTTTCCTTCTTCCCATCTTTCTTTTTGGAAAGAGAAACCATGGCATCCTCCCCGCTTCCATCAACAGAAAGCACTCTCTGTATGGTTTCCTTGAGTAAAGCGCCGCCCATGTCTGCAGGGACATGCTGAATGACCCTCTGCTCCATCAATTTCTCGCGGATATTTTCTTTGATCCCACTAGGCAAATCCACCAATGATGCTCCCGTCTGGCCATCCTTCTCACGCAACTTATAATAACGTTTCTTCCTGAGTTCCAGGAAGTCCTGTTTCATCTTTTGATCCAGACGGCGCTTGATAATGGCGCGTCTCAACACGTTTTTTCTGTCCGCAGGAATAATTTCTGAGATAAGCCCCAGCACACAGGCATCCAGGGCATGATGCAGATGCGTGAGAGAACGCAGATCTTCCTTAATAATCCTGCCGTTGACCGGGTCTGCAGCCTCCGGGCACAATTCCTTGAAGACCCCAAAAACATCCCACGCCTTGCGAACTTCAGCAGTAACAGCGCCGGGAATCATGTCGATGTGCGCATCCGGCAGAGAGGTTTTAATAGACTTGCATGCCAGTTTCATTAGGTGGGAACTCTGCGTCATCATGCCTTCCGTCATGCCTATTTCCTTCATGGCCTCGTGATTTTGTGATTGATGTTTATGAGACAATCCCCTCACCATCAGTAAGGCTTTGCGCTTCTTTTTGCGCCTGCGGTCATCTTCATGCCCCTTCTTGTCATCCAACTTTTCAACCAATTCCCTGTACTTATTCAGGGAACGAATATGCAGGTTGGGTTTATCCGGCACAGGATTCTCCTGCTCCTGCTCCACAAAGTCGTACCCGGTGCGCTGACCTTTCATCCTGTTGACTCCCGGCCAGGTAAGAACCAGAGAAGAAAGCGCGTTAGACTGCCGGAAAGAATGGGGCACGATATGTTCCAGCTCCAGATTTTCCAGCTCATGCGTGCCATACGTTGCGCCGGTGAACGGGCATGTCCAATTCATGTCCATGGCAATGCGGCACTTGCGTATCAGGTTGGCAGAAAGCGCTTTCCCCGGCAACTCCCGTTTTAATCTATTGACGGCATCCGTATGGCTTTTCTGGCGCAGAGTTAGTTCTCTCTGAATCTTTTTGCTGTCCATGGCGGAAAACGTTGTCAGCTCCTTGCCAACTTCCACGCAAACGCGGGAGATTCTGTCTTTTTGCCCGCCGGCGAAATCTTGAATCAAATCCTTCAGCAAGCGATCCAGAATCAACATACGGTGACGCACAAGGTGGTTGTTGGTCATCGTATCAAGACGGCGCTCTTTCTGGTGCTGATTCACGGAAGAATCCGTATCAAGGAGGCAATACAGGCAACCGTCATGCGCTTTCAGTTCCCCATCCGGATGCGCTTCTCTCCGGGCAGGACGCGTCGGGTCCTCTCCATCAAGAATTTCTTCCACCACTTTTTTCAAGACGGTGCGGGCATACGGCGCACGCCCCGTCGCATATTTGGGTTTTAACGGCGTGGCGGCATAATCCAGATCTGTCTTCTTGGCTTTCTTTCGATTGGCCTGTTGATGGCGTTCTTTCTCTATTTTCTTTTCTAACGCCTCGCCAGATTCCCCACGAGACTTAAGCAAATTCAACAAATAGTTTGGAGTAACGGACTTCCCGCGACGCAGGCGATTGGCGGCAATTCGATACACAGACGGCGAAAGAATTTGCCCGATGCCGCTTCTTTGCAGAACTTCCACGGCAGGGTTCAGGTAAAGAGCCTCTTCACTGTCAGGATGCAAAGTAAAATAGTTGCTTACATTAGTCTCTGTCTCCTTTCCCAGACGGGAAGAAATAGCCTTCTCCAGAGAGGCTTTGGTCAACTTGCCTTCCTGTCGGGCCTGATTCATCAATTCTCTGCGTATCTCTGCAGAAAGAGGTTCTCCGTCTGCGCGGATATTGCATAAAATCCGGGCCATGCGGTATTCATAAAATTCCGGGCAATTCGCCGTGGGCACCTTGGATAGTTTTTCTGCCCGTTCACGGGCGCTTTGCTCAGAATTGCCTTTCTTCAACTCAGCTTCATACACCTGCGCCCACGTGACAGGGCAGCGGCTGATGATGCGGTTATCAAAACGGGGGATTAACTGCCCGAACAAAAGACTTCCACGATAACGCCGAGCCAATTTTATCCCGTACTGAAGCAACACGCCGCGCTGTTCCGTTGTCAGGGGATGATGCTGCGCAATCAACTCTATGATCTCCGCAGTCAGCCCAGGAATCAGAGGCGCGGAAAGCTCCAATATGCGCCGTACCTCCTTTTCCACGATTAAGCGAGGAAAGGCGGTATTGAGATTTTTATAAGCCGGCGTTGAAACCTCCATCGGAGCATCCGCTTTGCCTTCTTCCAGTTTCAACTCCCGGCAAATGGTTTCCGCCATGGTCGCCGTCCCATGTTTATCCATCAAATCTTGAGCATGCTTCACTCTCTCGGTATCCTCACCGTTCCCGCCATCTTCTGAAAGGCTGTTAGACCATGAGGCATTATTGTCGTACCCTCTGTTATGAGCATACCAGCGGAGAACATGCCAAAGCTCAATCGGGGCGAGAGTTCGATGCCCTTTTAACGCTTCTGACGCCAAATAAAAGGGAGCGGGGTGCCCGGAAGTTTCTTTCATTTCCGGCGTGATGATTTGCGCCTGAACCAGCAATCTGCCGATACGATCGATGCGAACGCGCCGGGAGCGGATATTGCGTCTCAAACGTCTGTATTCACGCCTTTTAAATGCCTGACAATCATCTTTCGGAAACAGAACCGTACCGCAACCGCAAACCGAGGGATCCGCATCATCATGGGATGCGGAAGCAATGACAGCCCATCCAATGGATGCATAACCAATATCAAACGAAAAAGTGAGAGAACGCGACATCACAAAAAAACTGCTTTAATTCATGTTATATGCCAATATTGCATTTTATCAAGTATTTTATAAAAATTATTCAATTCAAAAAAAACAGTTGACAAAACATCTGAACATCACTTTAATTCCCAACGGATTCAAGACAAAATTTGAAATGCAAACCGATTTTCCTGACTGCCAGCCAGTCACACCGGTAACAAAAGCATTTTTATCAAACCGCCATGCGTTTCAGCGCAAGGCGGTTTTTATTATCCTTTGAAAGTTCAAAAGACTGACAAAAATCCGTCTGGAATTGCGCGGCCAAAGACGGACAATCCCCTGCGCCGGGAGCATCCGGCGCCCCTCTTTTTCCAACCTTTCCGCCATTTTCCAACCATGCCAGCAACCAGCCCTCCCCGCGCCTGGGCCGAAATCGACCTCGGGGCCATCCGCCATAACCTGAATGTCGTCAAGCAGGCGGCCAAAGGGGAATATTACATGCCCGTCGTGAAGGCAGGCGCCTACGGCCACGGGCTGGAACAGGTTTGCCGCACGCTGGATTCGGAAGGCATCGCTTTCTTCGGGGTGGCCAATGTGGGGGAAGCCCGGCGCATCAGCCAGGCGGGCTGCCGCACCCGCCCTTACATCCTGGGCCCCGCGTTCCCGGAGGAACGGGAGGAAATCGTGCTGAACGGCTGGCGCTCCTTCATTTCCACCATGGAGGAAGCAGAGCATTACAATTCCCTAGCGCGGCTGTACGGAAAGACGCTGCCCATCCACCTTTCCGTGGATACGGGAATGGGCCGCGGAGGATTCCTGCCGGACCAGCTTGAAGAACTGCTTTCCCGCCTGGGAGAACTGGACAGCCTGCATCTGGAAGGCCTGGGAGCACACCTGCCCTGCGCGGACGAGGACCGGGAAATCACGCTCAGGCAAATCGCCCTCTTTGAACGGATGGCCGCCCGCATCCGGGAGAAACTGCCCTTGAAGTATTGCCACCTGGCCAACAGCGCCGCCTCCCTGGATTATGAAATTCCCTCCAACAACATGTGCCGCCCCGGGCTGGTGCTGTACGGGTTTTCTCCCATTGACTCCCCATGGGCCTCTCAATTAAGGCCGGCCATGGCTCTTTTTTCCCGCCTGACGGTGGTGCGCACGCTGCCGGAAGGCCACGGCATTTCCTACGGGGGCACCTATGTAACGGACCATCCCACCAGGGTGGCGACCGTGGGCATAGGCTACGCGGACGGCTACCTGCGTTCCCTGGCCCATAAGGGCGCCCGCGTCATGGTGGACGGAGTTTCCTGCCCCCTTCTCGGGCGCGTGACGATGGATCAGATCATCGTGGACGTCAGCCGGGCGCCTCACGCGGAACCGGGCATGACCGCAGAGATCATGGGGCCGAATATTCCCGTGACGGAACTGGCTGAAAAGGCCGGCACCATTTCCTGGGAAATTTTTACCGGAATAGGCCCCCGGGTTCCCCGCCACTACAATTATTAGACTTTCAACCGGGGAAGAAGCCCGCCATTCCGCGTGGAACCTTCATTCCCTATTGACGGGCATCCGGAAATATCGTTTATTTAACCGATATGATGAAGGTTTCCACCAGAGGACGTTACGCATTGCGCCTGATGATTGATCTCGCCCACCACCGCAACGAAGGCTACGTTTCCCTGAAGGAGATTTCCGCCAGGCAGGACATTACCGTACGTTATCTGGAACAGATTATCGCCATCCTCCTGAAAGCGGGATTTGTCCAGAGCTTCCGGGGAAAGGCGGGAGGATACCGCCTTTCCAGACATCCGCGCGAATACACCACGGAAGAAATCCTGAAACTGACGGAAGGCTCCCTTCTGCCTATTTCCTGCACGGCTCCCCACGAAAATCCGTGCCCGCGGGCGGCAGGATGCGCCACGCTGCCTTTCTGGCGCGGGCTCCAGCAAGTCATTGAGAATTATTTGCGCCGCGTAACGCTGGAAGATCTGGCCGAGCAGCAGAAGGAAATCGGCTGCGACTACGGAGCCGGCATTTAAGCAGCGGCCGCGGGCCTGAACATTTCTCCACCTTTTCCCATTCCGGCCCATGTCCCGTTTTTTTTACCCGGAGCTTGACATGGGCTTTTCTTTTCGTTATCTATTTCCTAGTTTTCCGATAGGAATATAAAACATGAGCAAGAACCATCGATTTGAAACACGCCAGATCCACGTGGGTCAGGAAAGTCCGGACCCGACCACCGATGCGCGCGCCGTACCTATTTACGCCACCACTTCCTATGTCTTCAAAGACTCGGAACAGGCAGCGGCCCGTTTTGCCCTGGCGGAGCCGGGCAATATTTATAACCGCCTGATGAACCCAACCGCAGATGTTTTTGAACAACGCATCGCCTCCCTGGAAGGAGGGGCGGCCGCGCTGGCCGTATCCACCGGGGCCGCCGCAGTCACGTATGCCATCCAGAACATCGCCCGGGCCGGGGACCACATCGTTTCTTCCTCCACCGTATATGGCGGAACGTACAATCTTTTCGCCAATACGCTGGCGGATGCCGGCATAGAAACCACTTTCGTGGACGCGAGGGACGTTCAGAATTTTTCCAGGGCCATCCGGAACAATACCAAGGCCCTGTACGTGGAAAGCCTGGGCAACCCGAATTGCGACATTGTGGATATGGAAGCGCTGGCGGAAGTGGCGCACGCCCACGGCATCCCGCTCATTGTGGACAGCACGTTCGCCACGCCCTTCCTGTTCCGCCCCTTGGAACACGGAGCTGACATCGTGGTGCATTCCGCTACCAAATTCATCGGCGGCCACGGCACGGTGATGGGCGGCGTGATTGTGGACGGCGGCAAATTCGACTGGACGCAGAACGACAAGTTCCCAGGCATCAGCAAGCCCAACCCCAATTACCACGGAGCCGTGTTCGCGGAGGTATGCGGCAATCTGGCCTATATCATCAAAATCCGGGCCACCCTGCTGCGGGACACGGGAGCCACCATCAGCCCGTTCAATTCCTTCCTGCTTCTCCAGGGGCTGGAAACACTTTCCCTGCGGGTGGAACGCCATGTGCAGAACGCTCTGCGCGTAGCGGGCTATCTGGCCGCCCATCCACAGGTGGAAAAAGTGAACCATCCCTCCCTGCCGGACCATCCGGACCACGACCTTTACAAGAGATACTACCCGAACGGGGGCGGCTCCATTTTCACCTTTGAAATCAAGGGTGGCGCGGAAAAAGCTCGCAAGTTCTGCGAAAGCCTGGAACTATTCTCCCTGCTCGCGAACGTGGCGGACGTCAAGTCCCTGGTGATTCACCCTGCCTCCACCACCCACTCCCAGATGACGGAGGAAGAACTGAAGGCGGGGGGCATTACGCCATCCACCGTGCGGCTCTCCATCGGGACGGAACATATCGACGATATTCTGGAAGATCTGGAACAGGGCTTCCACGCCATTCTCTAACAATTTGACGGCAGCAACGCTCTTTCCCTACAAGCCATGAAAATTTACAAAAACATTACGGAACTGATCGGCGGCACCCCGTTGCTGGAACTGACCAATTACGAACGCAGGAACGGCCTGAACGCCACCATCCTGGCCAAGTTGGAATACCTGAACCCCGCCGGCAGCGTGAAAGACCGCATTGCCCAGGCCATGATTGACGCGGCGGAAGCCGCCGGAGAGCTGAAGCCGGATTCCGTCATCATTGAGCCCACCAGCGGAAACACGGGCATCGGCCTGGCGGCGGTGGCCGCTTCACGCGGGTACCGGATTATACTGACCATGCCGGAGACGATGAGCGTGGAACGCCGCAACCTCCTGAAAGCCTACGGCGCGGAACTGGTGCTGACGGACGGCGCGCTGGGCATGAAAGGAGCCATCGCCAAGGCGGAGGAACTGGCCGCGGGACTGCCCAACAGCTTTATCCCCGGCCAGTTCGCCAACCCGGCCAACCCGGAAGCTCATTTCCGCACCACAGGCCCGGAAATCTGGAATGATACAGAAGGCAAAGCGGATATTTTTGTGGCGGGCGTGGGTACCGGAGGCACCATCACAGGCGTGGGCAAGTACCTTAAATCCCGTAATCCGGACATCCGGGTCGTGGCTGTGGAGCCGTTCTCCTCCCCCGTGCTGACCCAGGGCACGGCCGGCCCCCACAAGATTCAGGGCATTGGCGCGGGATTCGTTCCGGAAACGCTGGACACCTCCGTGTACGATGAAGTCATCACCGTCACCAATGAAGACGCTTTCGCCACAGGGAAGGAGCTGGCGCGCACGGACGGCGTGCTGGCGGGCATTTCCTCCGGCGCCGCTCTATGGGCCGCCACACAGGTGGCGCGGCGCCCGGAGAATGAAGGCAAGACCATCGTCGTCCTGCTGCCGGACACGGGGGACCGCTATCTTTCCACCCCTCTGTTTACGGACTGATTCTTTCCATTCCTTTGTCATGAAAAAATTCAACCTCCATCTCTACCTGGTTACGGATGAACCGTCCAAATGCCGCTACAGCCTTCTGGAAACCGTCCGGAAAGCGGCGGACGGGGGAGTTACCATCGTGCAGTACCGCTCCACCAACCCGGATGCGGGAACCTGTTACCGGGAAGCCCTGCCCATACGGGATTTCCTGGCCTCCCGCGGTATCCCCTTCATTGTCAATAACCGCATTGACCTGGCCCTGGCGCTGGAAGCAGACGGCGTCCACATCGGCCAGAGGGATCTTCCGGTTCCATCCGTCAGAGCCATGATCGGCCCGGATAAAATCCTGGGGCTGTCCGTCTCCAATGAGAACCAGCTCCGCGCCGTGGATGCCGCCCTGGTGGACTACCTGGGCATGGGCCCCGTCTTTCCCACCATTTCCAAGCTGAACGCCCCGCCCGTGCTGGGCGTGGAAGGCTTCTCCGCTCTGGCTTCACAGTCACCGCTGCCCGTTGTCGCCATCGGCGGTCTGGACGCGGAACGGGCCCGGCAGGTGCGCGCCACGGGAACAGCCTCCGGAATTGCTGTTGTCTCCGCCATTTGCGGAGCGGAGAACCCGGAAGCAGCCGCACGGGCTCTGGCCTGACGGGCGGACCGCGGGAAATGCCGGACACCATCATTTTTTAACGCCATGCTTTCATCAACAGACCTTGTTCAAGCCGTTGCCGCCGATCTGGAAAAAATCCGGGAAACGGCCCCGCTGGTTCTTTCTCTGACCAATTCCGTCGTCCAGCCTCTGACGGCTAATCTTCTGCTGGCCATAGGCGCTGTGCCCGCCATGCTCAACGACGCGGAAGAAGCGGCGGACATGCTCCGCAACGGAACAGGCGCCCTGCTGGTCAACCTGGGCACCGTGACGCGCGAACAGGGGGCCGCCATGCAAACGGCGGTGCGGGAAGCCAACCGGCTGAATATCCCCTGGGTGATGGATCCTGTGGCCGTAGGGGCGCTCTCCCTGCGCACGCGGCTGGCGGGGCAATTAAAGGAACAGTCTCCCCGCATCATCCGCGGAAACGCTTCTGAAATCATGGCCCTGGCCGGCTATTCCTCCGTCATGAAAGGGCCGGAAAGCACCAGTTCCAGCGCAGACGCCCTGCATGCGGCCAGGGAACTGGCCCTGCACACGGGGGCGGCCGTGCTTGTTACGGGGCGTACGGACTATTCCACGGACGGCCGCCAGGTAATCGCCACGGAAAACGGACACGCCATGATGTCCCGCGTCACGGGCGTGGGCTGTTCCATGGGGGCATTATCCGCCGCCTGCGCCGCTGTTTCCCCCACTCCCCTGCAGGCGGCCGTTTCCACAGCCGTACTTATGGGCATTGCCGGAGAAATGGCCTTTGAACAGAGCCCCGCCCCCGGTTCCTTTGCCGTATCATTGCTGGACAGCCTTTACTCCCTTTCTCCGGAAGACGTTGTCCGTAGAGCGCGCTTTCTTTCCCTTTAACCGTCTCCCTCCCCCCTGGAAGGTTACGCCGCATTCATACGGCCTGATTCTGCCGGCTCCGGAGGAGGCAGGCGCTTCAGCTGAGGCTATCCGGGAGAAAGAAAGCTCCGGGGCCCGCCCCGCTGGAAAACCTGCGCCATGCTTTCAGGCGTTACGCCCACGGAGCAGGAAACAGCATCCCGGGGACCTGCCGGATCCCGCCACAGCCGTTTGCCTATCCCGACCGCCGAGCGCTGGGACTGCAAGCGGATTTAGTGTTGAGAAATACCTGCGGCTCCCTATAATAAAAAGCAATCCATTTCAGCATGGCAAACTCCACTACCACGCAAAAACTCTGCAACTGGTTCATTCAGCAGTCGAACGCCAGGGGGCACGTCCTGACGCCCGTCAAACTGAACCATCTGGTCATTCTGGCGGACTGGTGGCATCTGCACCGGACAGGCGGTTTTCTGATCAATGAACGGGTGGAAGCATGGCCTTCCGGTCCGGTACTCCCTTCCATTTATCATGAATACAAGGATCAGCCGCCCTACTCTTCCATAGAACATCCCAGCCGCCGCCAGCCCCCTTTGGAGGAGGAAACGGACATCATTCCCTTTCTGGAACATATCTGGAACGTCTATGGCAAATATACGGCCCAGCAGCTCGGACGCATCAACACCGCCCCTTCCTCCCCATGGCGGCAGGCCCAGGGCAGGCACGAACAGGCGCACCGCCAGCAAATCACAGAGGAACATGTGCAGGCGTACTTTCAAAGCCTGGCCGGATAATTCCGGAAAAAACAGCCTGCCGCTTCCCTGCACAGCCTTTTTCCAATCAAAACATATCTTTGAGTAAAAAAAAACTTGCAAAAAACGGCCGGTTCCGCTTTAATGCGCCCGCGCTTTCAAAGTGTCCGTTACATAGCCCTATAGTGTAATCGGTAACACAGCGGATTCTGGTTCCGTATTTTGGGGTTCGAGTCCTCATAGGGCTACCACTTCTAATAAAAGAGCCGTCTCTCCGGAGACGGCTCTTTTATTTTCTTTTTACCCCTTCCCACAAACCGGACAACAAGGAGACGGTAAAAAATCTGGAAGCAAAAGATGATTCTTTGACAGAACCTGTTTCCTCCCCGTTTATATTGGAAATATGGCACGTCTTTTATTCCTTCTCGGCGGCATTCTGTTCTCCTTCTTCCCTCCGGCAGAAGCGGCAGCCCAATACAGCATTATCCCTGAGCCGTCCAGAACGGAACTCAAGCAAGAAACAGCAACAACTTTACAGCTTCTTTCCGACCGGGAAGCCCCGTCCCTGGGAACGGACGCCTACCGGCTCACGGTCACACCGCAGGGAGCGCACCTCGCTTCCGGAGGAAGGGAGGGCAGAATTTACGGGCTGGCAACCCTCCGCCAGCTCCGGGACCAGTTGGCGGAGCAGCCGGAGGGCATCCCCTGCGGCGTCATTACGGACGAGCCGCGCTACCCCTGGCGCGGCCTCATGGTGGACCCCGCGCGGCATTTCATCCCCGTCAAGGACCTGGAAAAATTCGTGGACCTTATGGCCTACTACAAATTCAACAAGCTCCAGATCCACTTGACGGACGACCAGGGGTGGAGGCTGCCCGTGCCCGGTTACCCCAAATTGAAAAGCGTCGCCTCCAGGCGGGCGGAAAGCTTCGGAGACGGAATCCCCCACGAGGGGATGTACACCAAACAGGAATTGAAAGGCCTGGTGGAGTACTGCGCCAAGCGGGGGATTGAAGTCATCCCTGAAATAGACATGCCGGGCCACAACCAGGCGCTCCATGCCGCCTACCCGGAATTTTTCTGCTTCCCCAAACCGGACATGAACGTGCGGACGACAGCGGGAAACAGCAGGGAACTGGTCTGCCCCCAAAAGCCGGAAGTCTGGGAATTTTATGCCGCCGTTTTCAAGGAACTCAAAGATATTTTCCCGTCCGGCACGGTTCATCTGGGCGGGGATGAGGCCCCTACGGAACTCTGGGGAAAATGCCCTCTGTGCCGGGAAGCCCGGACTAAAACAGGCATGAAGGACGAACAGGAACAAATGAGAGCCTTTTTTGCGAAAACGACAGCCCTGCTTGCCAAAAACGGACAAAAACCGCAATTCTGGTATGAGGGGAATGCCGGCATTTACCATCCGGGGGAAACGGTTTACGCCTGGCGGCAAAACCAGGCATGCCAGTCTATTGAGAAGGCCAGAAAGGCGGGATTGGACCTGATTATGGCATCCAACGAATACTGTTACCTGGATTTTCCCCAGATTCAGGGGCAGCACAACTGGGGATGGATGAAAACCACCACCCTGCAAAAATGTTATGAACTGGATCCCGCTTTTGGAAAACCGGAGAACGAGGCAGGCCATATCCGGGGCGTTCATGCCCCCATATGGGCGGAACGCCTGCCGGACCTGGACCACTTGCTTTACCGCGCCTATCCGCGCGCCTGCGCCATTGCGGAAACCGGCTGGTCCCCGATGAACACGCGCTCCTGGGAAAACTTCCGGCGCAAGCTGGCCGACCACCGTCAATTCATCCTCAAACGCTTCAATTATGATATGGAGCGCACCAGGGAGAATGAACCCGCCTTCCCGTGGAAAAACAAAAAGTAATTCCCGCCGTTTTTCCTTATCACGCCTCCTTCACCATGATAGAGTCTTTTCCGAAACAACTTACCGTGATGTTCAAACTGCCCTCCATCCTGGCCTGCGCCATTTTTTCCGCACACACGGCATGTGCCGCCGCAGCGGAAAAATACAGCGTTATCCCGGAGCCGGGAAAAACGGAGCTACAGCAAAACAGTACCAGAACCCTGAAACTTCTTTCCGACCGGGAAACCCCGTCCCTGGGAACGGACGCCTACCGGCTCTCGGTCACTCCTCAGGGGGCGCACATCGCTTCCGGAGGAAGGGAGGGCAGAATTTACGGGCTGGCAACCCTCCGCCAGCTCCGGGACCAGTTGGCGGAGCAGCCGGAGGGCATCCCCTGCGGCGTCATTACGGACGAGCCGCGCTACCCCTGGCGCGGCCTCATGGTGGACCCCGCGCGGCATTTCATCCCCGTCAAGGACCTGGAAAAATTCGTGGACCTTATGGCCTACTACAAATTCAACAAGCTCCAGATCCACTTGACGGACGACCAGGGGTGGCGTCTTCCGGTGCCCGGCTACCCCAAACTCAAAAGCATCTCTTCCAAACGGAAAGAAAGCATGCGCAACGGAACTCCTCATGAGGGGATGTACACCAAACAGGAACTGAAGGATCTGGTGGAGTACTGCGCGGCGCGCGGCATTGAGGTCATCCCTGAAATAGACGTGCCGGGCCACAATCAGGCCCTGGCGACAGCCTATCCCGAATTCTTCTGCTTCCCGAACCCGGATACGAAAGTAAAGACCGATGAAGGCGTCACTCTCCACCTCATCTGCCCGCACAAGCCGGAAGTATGGGAATTTTATGCCGCTGTTTTCAAGGAACTCAAAGACATCTTCCCGTCCGGCATCGTCCATCTGGGCGGGGATGAAGCCCCCCTGGAAAAAACCTGGGCCCAATGCCCCCTCAGCATCCGGTACCGGGAGCAAAAAGGCATGAAGGACGTCCATGAGGAATTGAAGGAATTCATCAAAAAAATGTCCTCCATGCTGGCTGTTCACGGCAAGCGCATCCAGCTATGGTATGAAAAACCGTGGGCCAAAGCCAACATTTACAGCAAAGGAGACGCCGTCTTCACCTGGCGCATGGGCCAGACTCCGTCCACCATCACAGAAACAAAAAAACAGGGACTCTCCCTGATCATTGCTGCCGGAGAACACTGCTACCTGGACTATCCGCAAATTCCAGGGCAAAACAACCGGGGATGGATGCCCACCACCACGCTGGAACAAAGCTATAAGCTGGATCCCGCCTACGGCAAACCGGAAAAGGAAGCGAACCATATCATCGGCGTTCAGGGCACCGTGTGGGGAGAGCATCTCCCTGCCCTGAATCACATTCTCTACCGCGCCTATCCGCGCGCCTGCGCCATTGCGGAAGCCGGCTGGTCCCCGATGAACGCGCGTTCCTGGGAGAACTTCCGGCGCAAGCTGGCCGACCACCGTCAATTCATCCTCAAACGCTTCAATTATGATATGGAGCGCACCAAAGAAAACGAACCGCCTTTCAAATAATCCGCATTCTTTTTCCATGAGCAACATGAAATTTGCACGTCCGCACCGCCCCTCCGTAGAAGAACTGGCCCAGGGAGTACTGGCCGGAAACCGCGCCCTGCTGGGAAGGGCCATTACACTGATAGAAAGCAATGCCGTCCGGGATCAGGAATCTTCCCGCGCCCTCATCTCCAGGCTCCTGCCCCATTCTGGCAACGCCGTCCGCATCGGCATCACGGGCGTTCCGGGCGCCGGAAAATCCTCCTTCATTGAAGCCTTCGGCACCTACCTTTGCAAAAAAGGCTTCAAGGTGGCCGTGCTGGCTATTGACCCGTCTTCTTCAGTCTCCCGCGGTTCCATTATGGGAGACAAAACACGCATGGAGGAACTTTCCGGAGAGGAAAACGCCTTCATCCGCCCTTCCCCTTCCGGCGGCTCTTTGGGCGGCGTAGCCCGGAAAACGCGTGAAACCATGATCGCATGCGAAGCCGCGGGCTTTGACATTATTCTCATTGAAACCGTGGGGGTCGGCCAGTCGGAAACTACGGTGCGCTCCATGGTGGACATATTCATGCTCCTGCTCATCACCGGAGCCGGAGACGATCTCCAGGGAATCAAGCGGGGCATTATGGAACTCGCGGATATCCTGGTAGTTACCAAGGATGACGGCGACAACCGCCAACGCGCCGCAGCCCACTGCCAGGAACTGAAAATGGTGCTCCACTACCTGCAAAGCCCCACTCCCGGCTGGACGCCCTCCGTCCTCACCTGTTCCTCCCTGGAGGGACGCGGTCTGGACACCATTGAAGAAACGCTCTTCCGCTTCCGGGACAGCATGAAGGAATCCGGATTCTGGTACAACCGCCGCCGGAGCCAGTCCCTCTCATGGGTGCAGGCCCTGGTGCATGAAGCCCTGCTCACCGCCTTTGAACAGCACCCCGCCGTAGCGTCCCGCATGCCTATTCTGGAAAACATGGTGGCGGGGGACAAGATGGACCCCGTTTCCGCCGCACACGACCTGCTGAGCCACTTCACTTATCCAGCGCCCGGACATTAAAGAAATCTTCAAGCACCCTGGCGTAAACTTCCTTTTTAAACTCCGGCAGCCACTCCAGCTTAAATTCGGCCGGGGTTATCCATTGATAGGCGCAAAACTCCCGATTGTCCAGGTCGGGGGCCGGAGCGTCCGCATGCAGCCGGCACAGGAAATATTCCTGCTCCTGCCCCACAAAAGGCTGCCGCCGCTTTTCACGGACATACTCCAGCACCTCCGGCGGATAATCGTAACGATACCCTTTCCGGGATTCCACAATATCATACTGGGTCGGTAAAAAACCCACTTCCTCTCTAATCTCGCGCCGCACGGCATCCAAAGCCGTTTCCCCCGGGTCAATCCCGCCCTGGGGAAACTGCCAGGCCCCTTTCTGCCCGGAACGCTCGCAAATCAATAATTTCCCGTCCTGCCGGACCATCATCCCCGCAACATTCGGACGATACAATCTTTCCATGCCTTGTTCATTAACATAACCTTTTCCGCATTTCCAGCCATGTTCTTCCATAAGCCTGTTGAAAACGGGCAAAAAATCCTTTTACAGATTTTTTCCCCCTCCTTCCAGGCGGCCCGGACATCATCCACCTTCCATCAGAAAAATAAAGACGGAAAATGTTCCGTTTGCAGCGGGAATGCCGTCCAATCAGCTAAAAATTTTAGTAATCAGATATTAACATCCTCCCTTTTTTCGAACATTGTTCTTTATTGGCAAGTCTATTGTTTTCACATAGTAAACTCCGGGAAGCAGGCCTCCCTTTTATTTTTCGCGCATTCCATTAATAAAGCTCCGATATGATCATAAAAATAAACTGTTTGGCCACCGCGCTTCTGGCAATGTCCGTATGGGGAGGCGGAGTGTACGGAGCAAACCAAAATGACCTTCACAGCATGCAAGATGCGGAACAAGGCCCCAAAGACAAACCGGATGCGCGGAGCATTTCCCGTTCCAATGCCAGAAGAGCGCTGTTTGAAGTCACGAAAGGAATTTACCAGATTCACGGGAACGGTTTTCCGAACATAACTATTATGGAGGGACAGGAAGGCATCATGCTCATTACCCCTTTCGTCCCGGAAGAAATCATGACCGAAAGTCTTGACCTTTACTACCGGAAAGCGGGAAAACGGATTGTCAAAGCCATCGTCCATACACACCCCCATATCGACCATTTTGCCCATGCCAGAAGAGTGACATCCGGGCAGCACATCAATTCCAAAGGAACGCAGATACCGATACAGGGAAACTCTCCGCAAAAAGCCATCCCGGAAAAGGCTCATGCGGGCAATACCATGAAAAAAGATTTTGTCCGCATGGAGGCCGCTCCTTTTGATAAAACGGTAAAAAGCGCCCTGCATTCCGGCAGGGGCGCCGCTGATTCCGGTAAAATCATCACAGCGTTCCCGCCTGCCGGGACTACCGCCAAGACAGGTGGAACAGTAAGGATAGACGGCATAGAAATGGAATTCATGGCGGTTCCCGGAATGGGAGCCTCTTCTGCCGCACTGATGTATTTTCCCCAATTCAAGGCGCTTTTTTATGGAGAGGACACGGCAAGCGCCATACATGATATCTGCACTCTGGGAGTATCCAACATAAGGGACGCAAAAAACCGGTGGAAAGCTCTTGATCAAACCATTCAGCATTATGAAGACAAAATAGAAATTTTATTCGCGCAACATCATCGGCCCAGAATGGGAAAAGAAAATATTAAACGGTTCCTGGCCAGGGAATGCCGCAGCTGCAAATACATGCATGACCGGATATTGAATCTGGTCAGCAAAGGGTATTCTCCCGCAGAGATTGCGGAAAAAATCAATCCGATGCCGGAAGACGGCAGAATCAAGATTAGCTCTCCGGAAATCACCGGGCAAAAGGACTATCGTCAAAACGCCGGGGCATTAAAGCACGTTATGTCTGCCCATCTAAAAAGAGGAAACATAAGGAATCTGGTAAGAAATATGTTGAAACAATTCGGTTATCAAACGGAATCCGTATTCCGGAACGATGAACTTCTCGTCAATGCCGGAGAACCGGGAAGCGGTCTGCTTAAAAATTCCCGCGAACTCGTCTTGACGGACACGTTATCTGCCCTGACTCCTGAACTGCTGTTCGACTACCTGGGCGTCAGCCTGAATAGCGAAAAGACCAAAGGGAAAAAGCTGGCTTTCAACTGGATTGCCCAAAATGGAAAACCATACGGTTTCTGGATTGAAAACGAAGTACTGATGTACCGCGAAGGAAAACCGGTCAAACACCCCGACGCAGTCATTACCGGAGACAAACTCCACTTCGCCCTGGTTGCCACGCGCGCAATGCCCTTAAAGACGGCGCTGGACAAAGGCATGATTAAAATTGAAGGCAATACGGATAAATTCAGGGAACTGCTCGGATGCATGGATAAGTTCCATGGGAACTTCCATATCATAGTTCCCTGAGCTCATTACCTCTTGAAGAGTACCGGCATTATTTTTCTCAACATCATTAACCGTATCAGCAAATATTGTTCAAACGGCCATGCCTTCCGGCGCAGGAAAGCAATTGAAACAAGGAATGGCTATTTCTCAAGGGCTAAACATATTCTCTCCCCGCAACATCCAACGATTTTTCTTCCCATAGGGTAAGGGCTAATATTAAATGGAAATCATGAAACGTTTTTTCCTTCCTGTTTTAGCGCTACTTGTTTGTGCAGCCGCACCTCTTTCCGCCCAGGCCAGGAAAGGAGCCGCCGTCCCGTCCACGGACGACTACAACCAGAGCCAGTTCTGGATAGGCAATTTTCCGGAGGGGCAGTATGTGGTGCATCTCAGCCGGATTGTAGCGGTGGCGCAGCATAAGTATATTCTGGACAATGCCTGCATGGTGTATGAAGTGACGCTGATTACTCTGGGGAATACGCCCACCAAGTTTTATTATCTGGAAACGCTGGGACAACATTCCGGCATCAACGCCATCAAGAATGTGACTGACCGGGCGAAGGAACTAGGGGCCGGCGCCGTCAACCGGGCGACGGGAGGAAGCATTGACCCGGATACAACCGTCGCAAAGATTTACCCGAATACGAATACCGTGGAATTCCGTGTAGCGACCCTGGAACAGCTCAATAAAATGTATGCCTCTCTGCTCAAGGCGTGGCAGGACGGGAAAGGGAGGACGTTCAAACCCTGAAGACCTGAATCAATGATTAAAGCGTAGCTAAGCATGGTCTGATTCCAATCCGCGGCAAGTACGGATTTTTTTAATCATCTTTCCTCACTGCTAAATATATTTCCTCTCCATCATGTGGGCCTTCAGAGGATCCGCAGAATAGAGGTGGGTAAGGCCGATCGCCAGAGCGTCGGCGGCATCGGATTCCGGCGTTTCCCGGAGTTCCAAAAGAGCCCGCACCATAAAGGCGACTTGCGTTTTTTGAGCAGCCCCGCGCCCCACGACGGAGAGTTTCACGCTTTTGGGGGAGTACTCCATGATACGCAGCCCGGCTTCCGCCGCGGCAATGACCACGGCCGCCTTGGCCGCTCCCATCGTGATGGCCGTCTGATGAGACTGGACATAGATGATGCGCTCCACCGCCATTTCATCCGGGTTCCATTTGTCAATGAGGTTGCCCAAATGCTGCTTGATGGCAAGCAGACAGCCGGACTGGGACACGCTCCGGGGAATGGAGAGCGTTCCATAGTCCAGCGCGTGCGCCCGTCGGTAGTCGCCCTCCACCACGGCATAACCCGTGTTGCGGATGGCCGGGTCTATGGCAAGAATGCGCATGGGATGATTTTCATTCCATCAGAGAGAAACATCATGTTTCCCCCTCCTTAGCGCCTGCGGCGCTTGGGGCCCGCGGGTTTGGACTTGCGGACGGATTTGACGGGCTTGTCTTCCAACAGGGCGGTGTACGTGTAATTGAACCCGTCCAGTTTTTTGCGCTCAATGGGTTTCCCGATG
>ENA-OZHP01000322-OZHP01000322.1-human-gut-metagenome-genome-assembly--contig:-NODE-322-length-21860-cov-9.483284_pt1 | contig 21860 bp, 18 predicted proteins | sample MGYA00244046_ERZ653686 | MGnify/ENA primary metagenome ERZ653686 (study PRJEB26926, sample SAMN06165313) | human gut metagenome | biome: ENVO:00009003; feature: ENVO:2100002; material: ENVO:00002003... | reverse complement strand
TATCATCTCATTTCAAATTTAGACAGTTCATTTTTGAAGTATTATAATCCAATACAGCGCATTTGTCAACAGAAATATTCTAAGATTGTCAAGGCTTAAAATGCGAAAGCATATAAAAATCGGTACAGCAAATTAGCTTTAAAATATGCCAACACAAAAGCAAAAACCTACTCAACGAAAAAGTTGAGCAGGTTTCATTGCTTTATAATCACTCGCAAACCCGGGATTATTTCTTCTTTTTTCTCTTTTTGTCCGTGTATTCGTTGTCTTTAACTCCGGGATTGACGAGCTTGAGCTTGCGTCTCTGGCGGCGCTTGTAGTTTTCATAGACAAACAGCGCAATATAACCGACAACGAGAATGGCGACTATAGATGCGATAATTTTAAATATAGTGCTCGAAGCGACTTTCTTTATCGTTGCGCCTATGAACAGCAGAACATTTCTCGACACATCCTCGGACGCGACGAGCTTTATCCTCGCTATCTCCTCGCCGGCATAGAGCACGCGAGCCTCGCATATCTCCTGACCCTTTTTGACCGGCGCGTCAACGCTTTTCGGCACGGTCTCGGGCACGGGCTCAATAAGCACGCTTCCGGCGTCCGCCCCCGTCGGGATGAGAGCCAGCACTTCTTCGCCCGGGACGAGCGAAATATGATCGGTTCTGAATGAAAGTTTGAGCGGAACTTCTGTTATTATCTGAGTCGGGCTCGCTATCGACTTTAATTCGATGTGGTTGAACACCCAGTTGAACATCCTGCGGCAGTCGACAAACGCGCAGTTTTCGAGCGGCTCATCGTCGTCGATATTCTGCATCGGCGCGTTCATTATCACGCACAGATAGTTGTAGCCGTTGCCGGTGCCCTTTGATATGACGCAGCGTCCGGCGTTGTCGGTCGAGCCGGTCTTGATACCCACGGCGTAGGGCGAATAATAGTCGGCATATGCCTTGTTCATGAGATTATTCGTGTTGCGCAGGGTGCGCTCCTCGCTCTTGTTTGTTGCGGGGACTTTATATATTGTAGTCGAAGTTATCTCCGAAAAATACGGCAGGGTCAGCGCGTGCTTTGTTATCGTCATCAGGTCGCGCGCGGTGGTGTAGTGGTTCGGGTCGTCGAGTCCGTGGACATTCGCAAAGTGCGTATTTTTGCAGCCGAGAGCCGCCGCCTTGTCATTCATCATCTTGACAAAGCCCTCGATAGAGCCGCCGACGTGCATCGCAAGAACATTCGCCGCATCGTTGCCGCTTCGCACAAGCAGGCAGTAGAGCAGATTCTTTATGCTCATTTTCTCGCCCGGCTCAAGCCCGACTATCGAGCTTCCGGTGCCGTCGAGCAGGTGGATAGCCTCGTAGCTCGCCTCGACTTCTTCATCGAGATCCTTGCAGTTTTCGAGCACGACGGTGGCGGTCATTATTTTAGTCAGCGATGCGGGAGCCGCCTGCTTGTCCGCATTCTTTTCGAAAATAACCGTGTCATTGTCGAGGTTGACGAGCAGATAAATCTGGGCATAAATAGGATTATCTCCGCTATCTGTCAAACTTTTCTCGTATACCGCGTTATAATTAGCGTAGGCAGGCATGGTGCAGAGCACCGACGCGATAAGAATAAAACAAAATAAAATTTTTATGAGTTTTTTCATAGACAGTCACCGCCGAATGTTGTATTATATATATAAACGATAGAAGACAACTTTGTCCTGACACTAATTGATTATACCAGTTTCAGGCTGTAAAATAAAGTAATAAAACGGATTTTGTTTATCAGGGGGATTAAAAATCATGCTTTATGTTACGGGAGACACCCATGGAGATTACGAGCGATTCACATCTTCCGCGCTCAAAAAACTGAAAAAGGGCGATACGCTCTTCATCTGCGGCGATTTCGGATTCATCTGGGACGGCTCGAAGAATGAAGAGAAGCTGCTCAAAAAGATAGGCAAGCTCAAATACAACGTCTGCTTTATCGACGGCACGCACGAGAATTTCGAGCTACTCAGAAGCTACGAGGTCTCGGAGTTCAAGGGCGGAAAAGTCCATCACATCACCGGCAACCTCTATCACCTCATGCGCGGTCAGACTTACGACTTCGACGGCGTGAGCGTCTTTGCAATGGGCGGCGGCGAGAGCCCGGATATAGATATCCGCTCTGATCTCAACTCCTGGTCGGGCGACGAGATACCCACCGAAGCGGAGCTGACCGAGGGCGCACAGAATCTAAAGAAGCTCGGCAACAAGGTTGATATTATCATCACCCACGAGCCGCCGATGAAAATAAAAGGCTTCCTCAGGCTCAAGGACAAGGAGCCCGTGCGCGTGACGGGACTCAATACATATTTCGAGGAACTCGGCGCGGCATGCGAATACAAGCACTGGTTCTTCGGCTCTATGCATATCGACAAATTCATCTCCTCGTCCCACATTGCGGTGTTCCAGCACATAATCAACGCAGAGACCTGCGAGATTGCAAAATAAATATAATACAGTCACACAGCGGCTCTCGGATTCATTTCTGAGAGCTGTTTTTATGCTTTTTGACATCATTTTTACTTTTCCAGATGCAAATAATCTAAAACAGCAACAAAATTACAAAAAATATGATATTATATAGGCGGAAAGAAAAATTTCACAGGAGGTGTTTTATGAACATCAAAAGACTTTTAGCCGTCATTCTCGCAGTTCTGGCGCTCTTGTCATTTGTTGGATGCAATGTAAAAAAAGACACGGGCAAAGAGCCTCTCAACGCCGCAGGAGGGAAAGCAGACGAAGCCATGTCGGAAAATCAGCCCGAAAGCACCGACGCGCAGGCAAGCGACACGGCAAGCGAAGCCGCCGGCAATGAAGCCTCTTCGTCCGGCACCGCCGAAACTGCAAAAGAAACGCAGAAGCCGACCGCCGCGGCGACCGCAAGGCCGAACAAGCCCGACGTAAAGAAGTCAAAATATTTCCTCGGCACCGACCTTGACGGATGGTACAACTGGGCGCTTGCCGGAAAAGGTTATAATGAAGGCGCAAATTATATCAAGGTCTGGACAGAGGAATTTGATTCTCACGACAACCTTGTAAAGCGCGTATCATACAAAACTCTTGACGGAGAAAGCATTCCCTCCATTACAACGACATACGAATATACCTATAACAGCAACGGCACCGTAAAAGAGATCCGCACCGACGGCGGCATCGGCTACATATACAGCTATGAATACGACTCTGCGAAGAGGATCACCAAAATCTCCGTTGTTGAGCCTATATCCGGCGACACTATGAACTCGTACAAGTTCACATATAACAAAAGCGGAAAGCTCATCGGAGTTGACAGCGGCAGGGTTGCCGGCATGGACGGCACCGAATACAAAATCACCGTTTCGTATGACGGCAGCGGAAGAGTCTCAAAGAAAGAGAAAGTTTATTCCGGCGGTCTTGTAAAATCGTACAAATACGAATACAACAGCCGTAACGACATCTCCCGCAAGACCGAGGAAGTCAAGCAGTCGGATGACTATTTGAAGAATGTGACCGACTACAAATATGACGAAAACGGCGCGCTTATAAAGCTGACGGTGAAAAGCTCGGACGGCTCTTCGCAGGAATCCGTATACACCAACGACAAATACGGAAATCCCGTCAACATAAAGGTCACAAAAACCGCAAACGGCAAAACCGTAAGCTCGCATACTTATCCCTATACATATAAGTACGAATCCAATCGGATAACCGTGACCGAGCACGACGGCAGCAAAAAGATATACGAGTATCATAAGAATCAGAGCATTATGCTGGACGATTCGCGCATATTCTGATATTTTACAAAACAGAGATCCCGGCTTCGCACCGGGATTTTTTCACTTTGCGAATCGAAAAATCAAAATCCGCACATTTTTTATAAAAAGTGTGCTATTATATAGACGAGAAAAACTTTCAGGGGAGGTATTCCATGAAATTCAAGAGAATTTTTGCAGCCGTTCTGGCGGCGGCGATGCTGCTGTCGTTTGCGGGATGCGCGAACAAGGACACTCAGGGCGACTCTTCCGAGCCTGCGGGAGAGCAGACGACCGAGGAGCGAACCACCGAGCCTCAGACTAATGAGGACGGCAGTCTCGTCAAGCCGAAAAACGCCGTCTCGGTCTCCGACGATGTGAAGATCAAGACCTACAGCGGCACTTCGCTCATTGAAATCGGCAACCGCGTCATGGAGCCCTACGGCAACGCGTATAAAAACATGAAAGCCTATGCCGACGCGCTCAACCGCCTCAAGGCGGAGATGCCGAACACCAAAGCCTACTGCCTCATGGCGCCGACCGCCATTGAGTTCTACGCCCCGAGCAAATATAACACCGGCGTGTCGAAGTCGCAGTACGAGGGCATGTGCTACATCTATGAGCAGTTAAAGGACATAACGCCCGTCAACGCCTATGCCGAGATGGCGGCGCACACGGACGAATATCTCTATTTCAGAAGCGACCACCACTGGACCACCCTCGGCGCGTACTATGCCTATCGTACATTCGCCAAAGTCGCGGGGTTCGCGCCCGTTGACAAAAACACTCTCCGGACCGGCAAGCTCTCGCCGTTCCTCGGGCTTTTCTACAAAGACACGAAGAGCACCGCGCTCTCGAACGACCCCGACTATGTCGAATATTTCATTCCGCCCGTCAACACAACGGCTATAGCCTCGGACACCGACGCCGCGATGAGCAACAGCTACAGCATTAAAGTCATCAACACCGAAACTACTTCGTCGAACAAATACTTAGCCTTTGTCGGCGGCGACCACGGCGTTGTCAAGATAACGACCGATGCACAGAGCGACAAGAGCATTGTTGTTATCAAAGAGAGCTACGCGAACGCCTTTGTGCCGTGGCTCTGCGCGAACTACAGGACAATTTATGTCCTCGACCCGCGTCAGCTGACCGTCAAGCTCGCCGATTTTGTCAAGACGAACTCGATAGGCGAAGTCCTGTTCCTTAACTACATGTTCATCCCCAGCAACCCGAAGTTCATGAATGCGCTGGAAAACATGGCATAAGCGGCAAAAAGCTTTTAAAAAAGGTCATAGTTCACGGATTAAAACGCGGATTATGACCTTTGTTTTTTATGTACACAGTCTTTATATAAAAAGCTTGAACGGCATTTGCGGTTATGCTATAATCTTGAAAAAAGCAGGAGGAAGTTTATGAACAGCAGAAAAACAGCGGGCGCCGTCCTCGGAACGCTCGGCGGGCTGACCGCTCTGACTGCGGCTTCGGCGGAGATATTCTATAACTTCGCGATAAACACGAAATCGCCCATACATATGAGCAAGCTCAACAACCTCGTTCAGAAGGCGACAAACACGAGCGCCGACGAAGAAGAGGCGAGCGCAAAATACAGCGGCATGACCGGGACACCCGAAATGAAAAAGTGGTACGCCGACGAAGGCGAGGATGTCTATATAATTTCCGACTCTCTGCGCCTGCACGGCAAGAGATTCAAAAATTCCGGCTCTGACTACGCGCTCATCTGCCACGGATATACGAGCAAAGCGAAGCACATGGCGGGGTTCGTCAAAAAATTCTATGAGCTCGGCTTCAATGTTCTCGCGGTCGATGCGCGCGCCCACGGCGACAGCGAGGGCGCAAAAATCGGCATGGGCTGGCCCGAGCGCAGGGACATAGCCGGGTGGATAAAGCTCATTCTCTCATGGGATCCCGACGCGCGGATAATCCTGCACGGCGTGTCCATGGGCGCGGCGACGGTGCTCATGGCATCGGGCGAGACGCTGCCCGAAAATGTCAAGGCCGTTATTGCGGACTGCGGCTACACCTCGGAGTGGGATGAGTTCATCTGGGAAGCGGAAACGCTGCACATCCCGTGGTTCCCGGTGCTCAACGCCGCGTCATTGCTTTCAAAGCTTCGCGACGGCTATGATTTCAAGCAGGCAAGCGCACTCGAGCAGGTCAAAAAGAGCGATATTCCCACCCTGTTCATCCACGGCACGGAGGATGAGCTCGTGCCGTATAAAATGCTCGGCGAGCTGTACTTAGCGGCGGCGTGCGAAAAAGAAAAACTGACCGTTGAGGGTGCGGGACACGCGCTCTCGTCATCGGTTGACCCGGAATTATATTGGAACACGGTTGAAAGTTTTATCAAAAAATATATAGATAGATAAAAGAAAATCCCGACCGGTTAAGGTCGGGATTTTCTTTGTATAAAACGGGGGCAAGAAGATGGTAGGTGTCTGATTTATTCGGCCTGCTTCGAGTATTTCTTGAGATAGATAACTCTCATGAGCAGGCTCTCGATAGGATTGATCGGCTTGCACTTACCGAAGAGGCCGGAGCCTATGTAGGTAAGGCAGCTCTTCTCTGCGATCATCTCGACCGCACCTGCGTTGCTCTCGTTCGAGCCACAGCAGAGCGCGCCGCCGTCCTTGACGAGAACGCAGTGGCGACCCTTGAGCGCCTTGACGACCTTCTTGGGCGAATTCTTCGCGCACTTGAGGCTCACGCCGATTATCTGGGCGCTGTCGTCAAGCTGAGGTTTGACAGTCTTACCCATGGCGGCAACTGCGAGCACCTCGGGAGCCTGGGAATAAAGAATAGCATTGATATCGTCGCGCGCTTCATATATGGCGCGATGAAGCTCGGCTGTCGGAATTTCGCCCTCGCCGCTGACCGCTGAAGTTGCGGGATCGACGGTGACGGTATGCTCCTTGTCGTCTGCAGCGTAGAACACTATCTTTCCGCTTGCGTCTCTATACGAGTTATTATAACAGGTTTCGTCATGTTTGACAATAGTTTTTCCGTGCTTTTGTGCCCAGGAAACACACATTTCGCTCAGGTCGGCAATTTTTTCTCCGAACTTTCTGTCGAAAAGGTCGAGAACATAAAGCGCGCTCTCGCGCTCGAGCGTGGCGGCGACGTTGAACGCCTCCTCGCTGTCCTTGCCGTAGCAGACAGCGCCGTGATGCGCCATGATAACAGCCTTGCTGTCCATGTCGGCAGCGATAGCGGCGGCGACGCCCTTCTTGAGCTTCTTTGTGCCGGGCAGACCATATGCGCCGAGCAGAACCTTGTCGCCTATAACTTTGCGGCCTTTTTCGCTGAGCGTCGGGATGCCCTGCATGGTCGCGCTTATAATGGAAGCGAACTTCTGATGGGTGTGGATAACAAATCCCGCCTCGGGATGAGCCTTGTAGACCTCGGCATGAACGCCCTTTTCGGAGGAAGGCTTGACATTGCCCTCGTAGCTCAGGGTGTCGATCTTGACCTCGACGATATCGTCGGGGGTCAGTCCCTCATAGGGCTTTCCGCTCGGGGTGATGACAAAGCTGTTCTCGTCAACGCGGCAGCTGACATTGCCCCATGTTCTCGCGATGAGTCCCTTTTCGACAAGACGCAGACCGGCTGCGATAACTTCTTTTTTTGCCTGTAAAATATCCATGAAAACCGTCCTTTCACGATAAAATCCGAATTGTGCTTGCGAACAATTTTGTACTACAGTTCAATTATAACACAAGAAGCCCAAAAGTCAACAAATTACTCTTTCGGCTCGCCGTCGGTCTCCTGATTCTCCTCTTCGGCTGAAACATCCTCCGGCTGCACCGCTGCGGCGTCCGCCTCAACGGATTTCTTCGAGCTGCGCCAGATATGAATAACGCCGTCGTCGTTGAGCACCTTAAGCACGGTTATGACTATCGGCATAATAAATATTCCGATGAAGCCGAAGAGCTGGAGCCCGATGTACATGCCCATGATGCTGACTATCGGCGGGATACCGAGGTTGCTCGCGACTATCTTCGGCTCGATTATCTGGCGTATGACAGTTATGCAGGCATATATGACAATGAGTCCGATTCCGAGTCCGTAGCTGCCGTTTATCAGCGAGAACACCGCCCACGGGATAACGACAGTACCTGTGCCGAGCACGGGCAGGATATCGACTATTGCGGTTATTATTGCGATAATAAATATATATCCGCTCTTGTACGCGCCGATGACTTTCAGCACGCTAAGACCTATCGACATCTCAGCAAAAGTTATAAGCATTATCAGCGCATAGGACTTGACGAGTTTGCCCATGGACGAGAACACGATTTGTTTAGTTTTCGAGAGCGTTCTGCGCTTCTGCGGGGTCAGCTGATTCTTGATGAAGCCGACTATTCCGTCATATCCGGCGGTCATGAAGCAGGCGGCGATAATAAACAGGAGCACGCCGACCAAAATACTCGGAATCTGTTTCGCGGTTGACCAGACGCCGCTGAGCGGAGTCTTGAGGATAGACAAAAGATTGATATTGGAGTTCTGCTCGCCGCCCTGCGCGCGCTGAGCCGCACGCTCTTCTGATGATAGCAGGAGCTTGTCCGAGAATGATTTTATCGCATCCTCGGCTGAGCTTTGAAGTCCGTCCGGCAGACGCTCGGCGAAGCGATAGAGCGAAGTCTCCCAGCTTTTTACATAATCCGGCACTTTCTTGAGCCACTCGGTGAGTGTCGAGGCGAGTCCCTTGACCTCGGACACGACCCTTGCGCCGGACAGGGCAACTATTGTTATCAGCAGCGCGATTATCAGCAGCACCGCGATAACCGAGACAATTCCCTTTTTGATATGGGTTTTCTTCGAGATAAAATTGGTCGGGCGCTGGAGCGCGGCAGCGACCAAGAATGCGAACAAGAACGGAGCGACTGTCCAGAATGCATATTTCATGAACAGATAAAACGCGCCGAGCACGAGCGCGATATATGCGACATTGATAAGTACCGCTCTTCTCTTTTCCACAGTGGCAGGGGACATTTTCTGCACCTCTTCTTTCAACCGTTTTTTCCTGCGTCCAATGACAAAACAGCATAATTTATTATATATATTATACTATTTTATCTTAAAACTCAATGAGTTTGAAAAATACTTCATAAAAATGTAAGAAAGTTTTCCTTTTGGGGCTTTATCGCCGGGGCTGTTTGTGATAAAATAATAAAAACCAATGACAGTGGGGAGACAGTTATCATGTATATAGCGATAATGGGCTACGGCGTTGTCGGAAGCGGCGTTGCCGAGGTCATCAACAAAAATCACGACAGCATCGTGCGCAAGAGCACGCAGTCGGAGCTTGAGATAAAATATATTCTCGACCTCAAGGATTTTCCGGGCGACCCGAACGAGAAGCTTTTTATAAAAGATTTTAATATTATTCTCAACGACCCCGAGGTAAAGGTCGTTGTCGAGACAATGGGCGGACTTCATCCGGCGTATGAGTTCGTCTCCGCCTGCCTCAAGGCGGGCAAGAGCGTTGTGACCTCGAACAAAGAGCTTGTCGCGGCGAAGGGCTGCGAGCTGCTCGGATACGCCGCAGAGCACAATGTAAATTTCCTCTTTGAAGCGTCGGTCGGCGGCGGAATACCGATAATCAGACCGATAAGCCAGTGCCTCGCCGCAAACGAGATAAACGAATTCGCGGGCATTCTCAACGGCACGACGAATTTTATTCTCACCCGCATGATAAACGATGGCATGGCGTTTGAAGATGCGCTCAAGCTCGCGCAGGACAACGGCTATGCCGAACGCGACCCCTCGGCGGATATTCTCGGCTTCGACGCCTGCCGCAAGGTATGCATCCTCGCGTCCCTGTGTTTCGGCAAGCATGTCTATCCCGACCAGGTTCACACCGAGGGCATAACCGAGATAACACTCGAGGATGTCGAATACGCCAAGGACTGGGGCGGAGTTATAAAGCTTCTCGGCAGAGCGCGCAAGAGCGAGGACGGCAAGCACATCTATGCGATAGTCAGCCCCGCATTCGTCGATCACCACAGCCAGCTTGCGAGCGTTGACGATGTTTTCAACGCGATTCTCGTGCGCGGCGACGCGATAGGCGATGTCGTATTCTACGGCAGAGGCGCAGGCAAGCTGCCCACCGCAAGCGCGGTTGTCGGCGATGTTATCGACTGCGCACGCCACGAGAACAAGCAGAAGTTCTTCGGCTGGGCGGACAGCGAAGAGGGCTATGTCTCCGACTATCTCGACATGCCTACGGCGCTCTATGTTAGGGCGCGCGCTCAGCAGAAGCAGCAGGTCATATCCTCGGCGGAGAAGACTTTCGGCGAGATAAAGCTCCTCAAGCGCGCCGGCGCGCCGGAGGACGAGTTCGCCTTTGTCACCCCCGTCGCCTCGGAGCGCGAGCTGCGCACAAAGCTCGAAACTCTTCTCGGCGCCGAAATCATCTCGACGATAAGAGTTACAGATTATTGATAGTTTTTCAAGAGGGACTGCCGTTTGGCAGTCCTTTTTAATTTTGCGGGAGTGATTGTGGGGTGCAAAGCGTTGTTTTATAGATTGAGAGTTCTCTATCGCTTAAGCCATAGCACCCCCCTAATTTGTCGCTGTATCTGTTTTCGCACGCCGGCGCCCGTTCAAAATAAAATCACCGCTCCGTATCGCCAATTCCGCAGGCATTTTTATCCCACACCGATATTGATAATCGCGCGGTCTTGTGGTATCATATGAGCATAAATTTCGGGAGACTGATGCATGAACAAAAAAGAGATTGCCGCGTTCTTTGACCGCATGGCGCCCGAGTGGGACGCCAACATGATAAAGAGCGACGAAAAGATAAATTTCATACTTGACGCCGCCGGAGTGAAAGAAAACTCCGTCGTGCTCGACGTTGCCTGCGGCACGGGGGTCTTGTTCCCGTATTACCTCGCGCGCGGCGCGGAGCGCGTTATCGGCGTTGATATTTCGGCTCAGATGGCGCGGATAGCCGCATCGAAGATGCACGACCAGAGGGTCGAAGTAATCTGCGGCGATGTTGAGGAGATTCCCGTTGAGCGCCTGTGCGACTGCTGTGTTGTTTATAACGCTTTCCCGCATTTTGAAAGCCCGGAGAGGCTCGTTGAGCGGCTGTCCCATTGGCTTAAAAGCGGCGGACGGCTGACCGTGGCGCACGGCATGAGCCTTGACGCGCTGCGCATGCACCACAAGGGCAGGGCTGAAAGCGTCTCGCGCGAGATGCTGACTGCCGAGGAATTATCAGCAGTGTTCGCGCCGTACTTTGATGTTGATGTCGCCGCTTCGGACGATGAAAAATTTGTGGTCTCCGGCGCAAAAAGATAAATAATATTAAAGGCTGCCCTTGAGGCAGTCTTTTTTAATGTGCAAAGCCCCGGGAGGATGTTTCCCCGGGGCTTCGCAGAAGAGTCATGATGAAAATAGGAGTTGTCTGTTTAAAGAAATTTGACAGCGATGACTATCAGCGCGACAACTGCCGCAAGAGCGGCAAGCGCCTTTGCTATCATCGTTTTTGCCATGTCCACAGTCGTGGGGACTACGCGCCATATCGCGTCTTTTATCGGCGTGTTGAGCTTGCCGTCGCAGAGCTGCTCATATGTCTTGGTATATGTCTTATAATTGCGCGGATCGTTCTCGTCGAGGACAAAGCAGCGCACGCCGCGCTGTTTTCCGTTGCCGTAAACATTGAAAACCGCCGACTGAGTGAAGCCGACATCGATATTGCCGACTTTTCCGACATAGGAGTTTTTGTGGTCGTGGCCGACATATACGCCGAGCACATCACCCTTTTCGCTGAGCGCCTCGAACTCGCCGGTATTTATATCCGGTATCGACGGCGGCTCTAATAATACAGAACCCTCGACGCACTTGGTTTCATCTATCTTATAGTGTTCGCCCTTGTGTATTCTGAACGCCGGTATCGCGCCTTTTTCGTGCTTATCGACTCTTTTAGGAAGCCGAAGCATCAACCGACTTTTGGTAAAGCGAAAGTAAAATCCGTGTAAACAGCTCCGCTGCTTGGCCCGCACCAAACAGCAAAAAGCCATAACTCACTTTGAAGAGTGAATTATGGCTTTGATTTTATATGCTGTTATTCTCAGCCGCTTATCTTTTCCTTGCCGCCCATATACGGTCTGAGGGCTTCGGGGATATTGACGCTGCCGTCGGCATTGAGGTTGTTTTCAAGGAACGCTATGAGCATTCTCGGCGGGGCAACAACGGTGTTGTTGAGCGTATGGGCGAAGTGCTTGCCGTCCTTGCCGTTGATGCGTATTTTCAGTCTACGCGCCTGTGCGTCGCCGAGGTTCGAGCATGATCCGACCTCGAAATACTTCTTCTGTCTGGGCGACCAAGCCTCGACATCTATAGACTTGACCTTGAGATCCGCGAGGTCACCCGAGCAGCACTCAAGGGTGCGCACCGGGATATCGAGAGTGCGGAAGAAATCGACCGTGTTCTGCCAGAGCCTGTCGAACCACATCTTGCTGTCCTCCGGCTCGCAGACGACTATCATCTCCTGCTTCTCGAACTGGTGGATGCGGTAAACGCCGCGCTCTTCTATGCCGTGAGCGCCCTTCTCCTTGCGGAAGCAGGGGGAGTAGCTCGTGAGGGTCAGGGGCAGAGTCTCGGGCTGGATTATTGTATCAATAAACTTGCCTATCATAGAATGCTCGCTCGTGCCGATAAGATAGAGATCCTCGCCCTCGATTTTATACATCATCGCGTCCATTTCGGCGAAGCTCATAACGCCGGTGACGACATCGCTTCTTATCATGAACGGCGGCACGCAATAAGTGAATCCGCGGTCGATCATGAAGTCGCGCGCATATGAAATGACTGCCGAATGAAGTCTGGCAATATCGCCCATGAGGTAATAGAAGCCGTTGCCCGCGACTTTTCTTGCGGAGTCGAGGTCGATGCCGCTCATCTTCTCCATTATCTCTGTATGGTACGGAACCTCGAAATCGGGCACTACGGGCTCGCCGAAGCGCTGGATTTCAACATTCTCGCTGTCGTCGCGGCCTATCGGCACGCTCGGATCGATGATGTTCGGGATGACCATCATTATCTTCTTTATCTTCTCGCCGAGCTCCTCTTCGAGCTTCTCGAGTTCAGCGAGTCTCGCGGCGTTCGCGCTGACCTGAGCCTTCACCTCTTCCGCCTCGTCGCGCTTACCCTGCGCCATGAGCGCGCCTATCTGCTTCGACAGGCGGTTGCGGCTGCCGCGCAGCTCATCAGCCTCGCCTTTTGCGGCGCGGCAGAGCTTGTCAAGCTCAATGACCTCGTCGACGAGCGGAAGCTTCTGATCCTGAAACTTCTTTTTGATGTTTTCTTTGACTATTTCGGGGTTTTCTCTGACAAATCTGAGATCCAGCATTTTATATCCTCCTGCATCATATTTAATAGAAAACACCCTCAGAACGGCTCCCGCCGTCCCAAGGGTGCAATAAGCACGGTACCACCTTGTGTTTAACTCTCAGCCCATAACGCGGGCACGCGGCAGAACTCATCGCCCTGCGGCTCGAAAGCGGAATAGACCCTGCGGACGAAGGAAACTCGCAGCAAACGCCTCCCTCTCTGATCGTCCCGAAAGAATCGTGTTCTTCGTCACAGCCTTTATAATATGGGATTATTATACCCCGAAGAAAATTCAAAGTCAAGCCTGTTTTTGCGCCTGTCTGCGCGGCAGGAGCTTAGCTTTTGCAAGAACTTTTACGAGGGTCGGGATTATCGCGAGCTGGATAGCGAGACCCGGCAGGCAGGTGACGAACGACGCAGTCACCCAGACGGAGAACGAATAGTTTCCGGCGGAGAAGATGAGGGCTTTGAGTATGCCCGAAACGACGCGCCCGGAGATGAGCGCGACAACGAGGCTCGTGTAGAGCGAGAGATATGTAGTCTTATATTTAAACGCATACATCATAAGACCCGTCACTGCGCCGTAGACCGCGAGCTCCGCCATCATCGACGGCAGGATAGCCATGGGCGGCATCTGAGTCAGAAGCGACGAGAGCAGGGGGCCGAGCAGACCGCACACAAGTCCGTACTGCCAGCCGCAGATAAGTCCGCACAGCAGCACCGGGATATGCATCGGCAGGAATATCGTTCCGGCGTTTTTGACCATATGGAACGCCATGGGCAGCACGATACACAGCGCGACGCACAGCGCGGTTATGACCGTCTTTCTGATTCTCACTGAATTCTTGTTTGTCATGGGGATCGTCCTTTCAAAAAACAAAAAGCGGGGGTACGGCACTCCCTTCTGGAAGCGCAGTTACCCTCGCGGCAATGTTTTCACGTTATTTCAAAAAAATCTTTGCTCTCTTCTGAAAGCCCGATCCCTTCATGAGATCGCGATTATTATATCACATTTCAAGCGAAAATCAAGACCCTTTTCCGATTTCTTTCACGGCGGACTGAACGAGCTTCGTCATCGGGATATCCCCGACGCCGACAACTATATTGTCGCAGTGGTTGACAGGGACGAGTACGCGCTTTGCGTCGCTCTGCCCTATCGCCGCCGCCATCTTCGGCGTTATCTCGCCGAGCAGCGCATCGGCTATGACTATGCCGACGGGACCCGCTATGATATCCGCCTTGCGGCACCCGACGCATACGGCGTTTTCGCCCGTCGCGGCGGCATCGGCGCCCGCCTTGAGCATGGCGGAGGTCGCGATGCTGTTAGCGCCGACGGCGGTCACGAAGAAGTCCGGATATTCGCTTTTTATCCCGGAAACGAGCAGCTTGCCTATTCCGCCGCCCTGTCCGTCTATAACAAGTACGTTCATATCAGTCTCTCCGTCAGTTTTTCACGGGCTCGAACATGTCCCCGTCAACGCCGCAGTTTTCGCAGCGGTCGGGCGCTGTGTCGCCCTCGATTTCAAAGCCGCATATCGAGCAGCGCATACGCGCGATGTCGTCCTTCTGAGCCTTGAACAGCTCGGCGGGCGACTCGCACTTCGGGCACTTCTCGGGCGCATTTTCGCTCTTTATCTTCAGTCCGCAGACCGTGCAGACCCATGTCCTTGTCAGCGCGGGACGGCGCTCTTCAATCAGCTCGCCGCCTACTCCGCAGTTTTCGCAGCGGTCTGGCGCAGTCCTGCCCGCGTGGACATGTCCGCATATCGTACATACGAATACAGGTTCTCTTTTCTCTTCCCTTGGCTCCGAGACGGGCTGTGAAAGCGACGCCGGAGCCGAGCAGTTCGGGCATTTATCCGCGGCCGCGTCAAACGTGCGTCCGCATACGGCGCAGTGTATCTTCGCGCCCGTATTTCCCTCTTTGCTCACCGAATCCCTCCGTTTTTTATGTTTTTTATTATGCCGCATCTTATAGATGCGCCACTCATGGTATCTATATTTTATCATCTGATATGCCAAAAAGTCAAGTTGCATGCGCGGCGCGGATATGATAAAATGAGGGCAGAAAGAGAAAGGGTGAACGATATGGGACTTTATATACTTCTCGCCGTGCTCGCAGTTCTTGTTATATTTATATGTATACTGCTGATAAGAGCCGCGCTCGCCGCGAAAAAAGCCGAGCCAATAGGCGAAAAGCCGGTATATACAACCGAGCAGGAGGATATCGAAAACGGCGAACGGCTGATGAAAATGATAAAATGTCAGACCGTCTCGTCCCGCGAAATATATGACGACACGGAGTTTGCGAAGCTGCGCGCGGCGGTAAAAGAGCTGTTTCCGCTGCTGCACGAGCACGCCGAGATAAAATATTTCAGCGAGGACTGCTGGGTCTATAAAATCCCCGGGCGCGACGAGAGCCGGAATATACTGCTTATGTCGCACCACGATGTTGTTGCCGCGACGGGCGACTGGACTCACGAAAAGTTCGGCGAGATATCCGACGGAAAAATCTGGGGACGCGGCACGGTCGACACAAAGACTTCGCTCTTCGCGGAGCTCTCCGCAGTCGAGGAGCTGCTCGCCGAGGATTTTGAACCCGCATGCAACTTATATATAGCCTCGGGACACAATGAAGAGATTTTCGGCGACGGAATACACGAAGCCGTGAAATATTTTGAAAAGCAGGGCATCGAATTTGAACTCGCCATCGACGAGGGCGGCGGGGTCATCAGCGCGCCGATAGACGGGATAGACTGCAAGTGCGCGATGATAGCCGTTCACGAAAAGGGCTACCACAGAATAAATGTCCGTGCCGTTCAGGGCGACTCCGAGGGGCTGACCCTCAGCGACAACCCCGTGACCAGAGTTTCAAAATTCATTGCCGAAGTTTCCGCGCTGAAGCTGACAATAAAAATGCCCGCTCAGGTGCGCGAGATGTTCACGGCGCTGCTGCCCTACATGAACTTCCCGCTGAGACTTATCTTCGCGAACCTCTGGTGCTTTGAGCCGCTGCTGATAAAGCTCATGCCGAAGATAAACTCCCAAGCCGTCGCGATGCTCGGCACGACCTGCGTTTTCGGCAACATCGAGTCAAAGAAGGGCAAGACCCCGCGCGACAACGAGTGCTCTGCGAGCGCGCTGATAAGATACATCGATGAAGAGGATCTTGTCGGCGACATGGAGAAGATAAGAGAGCTCGCGAAGAAATATGCGCTCGAAATAACCGAGCCCGCCGACGGGCACGAGTTCCACCGACCGGCGGACACAGGAAGCAGGGCTTTCAAATATGTCTGCCGCTGCGCGAGAGACGTGTTCCCGCACGCCGCAGTTGCCCCGTTCGTCCTCGCCGCCGGAACCGACGCCCGCTGGATGAGCGATGTCTGCCCGTGCACGCTGCGCTTTGCGCCGATCGATATAAATATGCAGCAGTTCAACAGCGTCCACAGCGTAGATGAAAACATCGACCTCTCCGCCATCGGTGCGGCGATAGAGTTCTACAAAGAGGTTCTGAGGAACTACAAATAAAAGATTTTGCATATCAAAACGCGTCGTCCGACACAAAAATACGGGAGGTGCGTTTTGTTTTTACAAAAAGGCAGTTGTCCGCCGCACCCATACATATTGTATGCATATTAATGCAAAACACAGGTATTTGTATAGCATAATATGTAAATTGGCTATTTATAATTTATTTTAAAAAATGAACAAATCCGGCGGTTTTTTAGTCGAAAACCAACAAAAAAGTTGACATTTTCCGCCGTAAAGATATATAATTTTCAAAGATGCAAGGATGGCTGTCGGTCTGTGCTGCCGTTTGCGCGGCGCAGATAATGAATATCCGTAGCCTCAAGGCATTGAATAACCGGAAAACAAAAAAGAGATTCTATGGAGATTTGTGGAATGAAAAGATTTTTGGCTTTAGCAATTGCGGCTCTGATGATTTTCTCCTGCGCGGCCTGCTCCTCCGACGGAAACGGCGACACCACCGCAGCAGAAGACACCACTGCGGCAGACACCGTTTCGGATGTCATTGCCGCGCCCGCAAACGATGACACGACCGCTCCGTCCGAGACGGCCGCCCCCGCGGAAAACGGCGGCAATATCGCCTCTCCCGCGCCCGCAGACAGAAACAATAACATAAACATAATCATTAAGCCTGCCGGCACGGCAAAGCCCTCAGCCGGCGGCAGTTCGACCGTTACGCCCCCGAAAACGGACAATACACCCGTCGAGGTCGAAACCGACCCCAAGAAGATTATCGTCTCGGCAGAAAAAGAGTGGATATTCACCGAGAAAATTACGGATTCCTGCCACGCCTCCACCGTTCTACCTCTTGATGACGGCTCAGTTATCGCAGCGTGGTTCGCAGGCTCGTCCGAGAGCGACGACGATGTCAAGATACTCACAAGCGTGCGCGGCACGGACGGAAAATGGGGCGAACCCATCAGAGTTTCCGCCGATCCGAATGTCGCCCACTGGAATCCCGTTCTCTTCCAGAATGACGACGGCACGATAACCCTCTATTTTAAGGTCGGCAAGAATACCCAGTATTGGAAAACATATTACTCGACCTCGACCGACGGCAAGGTATGGGCAACGCCCAAAGAACTTGTTCCCGGCGACAACAGCGGCGGCAGAGGCCCCGTCAAGAACAAGCCCATCAGACTCAAGAACGGCACTATTCTCGCACCCGGTTCGACCGAGATAGATGATAAATACAGATGCTTTGTCGACATATCGACCGACAACGGAAAGACCTGGAACAGAACTCCCGAAATCAATTCGAGCTTCCTCAGGTTCTTCAAAGTTCCGATGATTCAGCCCACACTCTGGGAATCAAAGGACGGTTCGGTTCACATGTTTACAAGAACAAAGGTCGGCAAGATCTACAGAAGCGATTCCTATGACGGCGGCAAGACTTGGTGCACCGCATATCCGACCAACCTGCCGAACAACAACAGCGGTATCGACCTCGACACCGACGACAGCGGCAGAATTTTCCTCGTCTATAACCCCGTCGGCATCCCCGGCATCAGAACGCCCCTCACCCTCGCCGTTTCGCTTGACGACGGCAAGACCTTCACGAAGATAAAGACCTTCGAGACCGGACTCGCGGAGTACTCTTATCCCGCAGTCGTTGTCAAGGGCGACACTATCCATATCACCTACACCTACGAGAGGGATTATATCGCATACTGGCAGATAAAGGTTAAATAAGTAATCTTTATCTGCCTGAGGGTAATTAAGGCTTAGGAATAGGGGAAACTGCAACCCATAAAAATATGCGCCCCGAAAGACAGTGCACAGTTCTTTCGGGGCGTGTATATTTTTTAATCTATTCCGTACTTCTCGCGGATAGCATCTCTTATCTGCGGGAACGGGATGACCGGCGGCTGATTTTCAAGATGCTCGCCGATAAGCTTCTCCATCCAGACCATGCCGTACCAGCGGTGGAACTTGTATCCGCATTTTGTGAGGCCGCCAACCATTCGGTAGCCGAGATGCGCGTGGAACTCCGCGCTGTTTTTCGTCAGATATTCGTCCTCAACTTCTGGATAAGCTATGCAGGCGTTCATGTTGAGAAAACCCTGCTCGCGCAGCACGTTTTCGAGCGCGTCGTGGAGGAGCCTGCCGAGTCCGCCGCCGCGGACATCCTCGGAGAGATAGAGGGAAGTCTCGACCGACCAGTCGTATGCGGGGCGCGAATGGAGCGAACCCGCATAGGCGTATCCGATAATCTCGCCGCCCCTCTCGAGCACGAGATACGGGAATCTTTTGAGCGTCGTTTCTATTCTTTTGCTAAATTCATCGACGCTCGGCACGTCGTATTCATATGTTATCGCCGTATTTTTAACATACGGGGCATAGACTCTCAGCAGCGCGGGCGCGTCCTCGGGCGATGCCGCACGGATTTTTATTTCATCGGCCATTTTATTTTGTCTCCCCTTCTTTCTGCGCTTGAAGCTTTTTCATTGCTTTTCCGAACTGAATAGTAAAGAGTATCGAAGTAAAGGTTATCGCTATAACATCCGCCACGGGTTCCGCCATATAGACACCCATCGTCTTGTCTGCGACGAACGCCGGCATGATATAAATAAGCGGCAGGAGTAACACAAATTTGCGAACGACTGCAACCGATATCGAGCACAGCGCGCTGCCTATCGATACGAAAGCCATCTGGCACGACATCTGTATACCGAACAGGCAGAGTACGGCGCAGTAGATGCGCAGGGCGTGCGCGGTGAAATCGATAAGCGCGGCGTCGGAGCTGAACATCTTTGCGAAGCCCTGCGGGAACAGCTCGATGAATCCCCAGAGCAGGAACGAATAGGTCAGGCAAACGCCGAGCAGGAGCTTGAAGGTCTTTTTGACCCGCTCGCTGTTTCCGGCTCCGTAGTTGTAGCTGATAATCGGCTGCGAGCCCTGAGATATGCCCTGCATGGGCAGCATGGCAAACTGCATGACGCTCGTCAGTATCGTCATCGCGCCGACGGCGATATCGCCGCCGTATTTCAGCAGAGACGAGTTGAAGCAGACAGAGATAACGCTCTCGCTCGACTGCATTATAAATGTCGCAAGTCCGAGCGCAAGACAGGGCAGAATAAGCTTCGGCGAGACGAAGAAGTTCTTAGCCTTTAAACGCAGAAAAGTCTTTTTGCCGAAGAGGAACGCCACGACCCAAATGCACGAGACGCACTGCGAGATAACCGTTGCGAGCGCCGCGCCCTTGACGCCCATGTTGAGCCCGAAAATAAATATCGGGTCAAGCACTATATTTGACACGGCGCCTATCATAACCGTCACCATGCCGATATTCGCAAAGCCCTGCGCCGTTATAAATGCGTTCATGCCGAGCGTCAGCTGGACAAAGACGGTGCCTATGGCGTAGATATTCATATAATCGACCGCGTATTCGATAGTGTTCTCGCTTGCGCCGAAGGCGAGGAGCAGGTCGCGGTCAAAGATAAGCAGCAGCGCAGTCAGAACGGCAGATATGACTATCTGCATGGAGAAGCAGCCGCCGAGTATTTTTTCCGCCGAGCCGTTGTCGCCCTTGCCCATGGATATGGACGCTCTTGGCGCGCCGCCGGCGCTGACGAACGCGGCGAACGCCGAGATTATCATAATTATCGGCAGACACACGCCGACTCCCGTCAGCGCAAGGCTGCCGTCGCCGGGCATATGACCGATATATATGCGGTCGACGATATTGTAGAGCATATTGACTATCTGCGCTATGACCGTCGGAAGCGAGAGCTTGAAAAGCAGCTTGCCGACCGGCTGAGTGCCGAGAAACGATTTATCTTTTTCCATTTAATTACCCCCATGCGTACAAAAAACGAACAGTCTAATTATATAACCGCTTTGCCGGTTGTCAAGTGGGAAAAGGAAAAGGCTCTCCGCGGAGTGTTTGAAGCAAACTTAGCCGACTCCATTACTCGGTGGGAACATAATAAATTTGCCTCCGAGGTCAGTTAAAACAATCTCATAAAGTCCCATCTAACTTCAATATTTTTCCACAAAACCGCGCCGTATGTTGCGCGACGGGTTGTCGTGCTCTGCAAAAAGCTCGGCAAAAAAACGGACAAAGTCAAGCTCCGTCCGTCTGCAATTCTATTAAAATAATCTCCGGCCTGTTGTTGACGCGAAACGGGAAAATGCTGTTGCCTATGCCGCGGCTGACAAGCATTTTCGTTTTTCCCTCGGAAAACAGTCCCGCGTCATATTTCGGAAACAGCCCCTGATTCGGAGCCGCCAGACCACCTATAAACGGCAGGCGGAACTGACCGCCGTGCGCATGGCCGCTCAGGACAAGGTCCGCATTGCAGGTTACGTAAACATCAAACAACTCCGGTCGGTGGGAAAGCAATAAAGAAAAGCCGTCATCCTTGTCAACAAGCGCTTTCAGCTGCGACTCCATTATCGCCTCTTCGTCATGGAATAAGTAGTCGGAGCTGAAGCTCGGGTCCTTTACGCCGATAAGAGTGATTTTTTCGCCATCTCTCTCCACTTCCGTCTTTTCGTTTTCGAGCACGGTTACACCGAGCTTTATTAAACCGGTCTTTAAAGCGTCATATTCCGATACCCTCGCCTCGTGATTGCCGGTGACATAGTAGCAGGGTGCGATTTTGACCGCTTCGCCCGCAAAGTGCAGTGCCGCGGCAACGTCGGTTTTTCGGGAATCTATCAAATCTCCCGTTATAGCAATAATATCGGGCTTCGCCTCTCTCAGCATATTAAGAAGAGTTTCGTTGTCTTTGCCGATTTCGGTGTTGTGCAGATCCGAAATATGCGCGATTTTGCAGCCGTCAAACGCTCGGGGCAGCCGCTCACTCGAAACCGTGTATTTGTTGAGCTGCAGCGCCGTGTTGCCCCAAATTATCCAAAGAATCAACGCCGTAAGCAGAGCCGAGACGACCGCGAGGGCGATTATCGGCTTTTTCTTTTTTGCAGTCATCGGACATCCCTCCCGACGGTCAGTATAGCATGAATTTGTGAATTTTTTGCATTTTTTGAGAAATTATCGGCGTCTGCTTCCGAGCGCCCGTGTTTTTCAGACCCGATTTGAGGTGAATCGCTGCTTTTCGCCTGCGATTTTTTCCACAAATCCGCGCGGGATGTTGCAATGCGAAAGAAAAAATTTATACTTGTTTGGCTTTAAAAGAAGAATTATTCCCGTATAAATATTAATTCCGCACAATCTACGTTATAATTACTAAATAATCACATGAAACGGAGG
>ENA-OZHP01000318-OZHP01000318.1-human-gut-metagenome-genome-assembly--contig:-NODE-318-length-21961-cov-5.949557_pt1 | contig 21961 bp, 12 predicted proteins | sample MGYA00244046_ERZ653686 | MGnify/ENA primary metagenome ERZ653686 (study PRJEB26926, sample SAMN06165313) | human gut metagenome | biome: ENVO:00009003; feature: ENVO:2100002; material: ENVO:00002003... | reverse complement strand
AGCCCCGAGTCCGAGCAGTTCGCCAACCGCCTGCGCAAGAACGCCCGCCTGCGTCGCAAGTGGGCAAAGCGCGAGGGCGTGAGCTGCTACCGCGTCTACGATGCCGACCTGCCCGACTACTCCGCCGCCATCGACCTGTACGAGGGCTGCCCGCAGACGCCGGGCCGCTGGCTCGTCATCGCCGAATACGCCGCACCCAAGACCATCGATCCCGCGCTAGCCCAGGCCCGCATGCTCGACATCTTGGCCATCGCGCCGCGTATCCTTGATGTTCCGGCCGAGCACGTGCACGCCAAGGCCCGCATGCGTTCGCGCGGCGGCTCGCAGTACGGCAAACAGGGCGCCGGCAAGGGTGGCTCGGGCGAGCGCGCCAACATCGCGCACCGTCGTCTGCCGCTCATCGAAGAGGGCGGACTCACCTTTGCCGTCAACTTTGACGATTATCTGGATGTGGGAATCTTCCTGGACCACCGCGTCACCCGCAACCTGGTGCGCGAGCACGCCAAACAGGCGCGCCGCTTCCTCAACCTGTTCGCCTACACCGGTACCGCCACCTGCTATGCGGCAGACGGCGGCGTCGAAGAAACTGTGACGGTCGACCTTTCCAACACCTACCTGGACTGGGCCGAGCGCAACATGCGCCAGAACGGCTTTGTGGGTCCGCAGCATCACTTTGTGCGCGACGACGTGCTTGCCTGGATTCGCGACCAGCGCCAGACGCGCAACCGCTGGGACCTGATCTTTGTCGACCCACCCACGTTTTCGAACTCGTCCAAGATGGGCCGCCGCACCTGGGACGTCCAGCGCGACCATGTTGAGCTTTTGGCCGGCGTATCGCGCCTGCTCGCACAGGGCGGACATGCCATCTTTAGCTGCAACCTGCGCGGCTTCCGTCCCGAGACGCGCAAGCTCGCGCGTGCGGGCGTGGTGCTGGAGGACATCACCGCACAGACCATCCCCGAGGACTTCGCGCGCAACCAAAAGGTACATCACTGCTATATCGTGCGCCGCCTGCCCATCGAGGACGCCATGGCCGAGGTAGGCTTTAGCGCCGAGGAGATTGCCGAGCGAACCGAGGAGCTGCGCAACCCCGAGGCCCGCAAACCCCGTGCGGCAGTGCCCGCGCACGCGCAGACCGGCAACGGCAAGTCCAACTTTGCCGGCAAACCTTCCCCCGCCGGCAAGCCCAAAAAGAAGAAGTTCTACGCCAGCAAGCCCAAGGGCAAATAACAAAGTTGCGGTGGAATACGGACTGTTTTGCCTGGAATTAGGCAAATTTAGACCGTATTTCACCGCAACTCATAGTGGAATGGCGGACGCCGTCCTACCCTTGGGTGACCAGTCGGTAACCGATACCCACGTGCGTTTGGATATAGCGCGGATGCGCGGGGTCGGACTCAATCTTCTTGCGCAGCGTGCCCATAAAGACGCGCAGGCTCGCCAGGTCGCTCTTAGTTGCCGTGCCCCAAATCTCGTGCAGGATAAACTGGTGCGTCAGTACCTTGTCGGCGTTGTGTGCCAGCAGGCACAGGAGCTTATACTCGATCGGCGTCAGATGCAGTTCCTCGCCATCCATCGTGGCGATGCCGGCATCAAAATCGATATGCAGCTCGCCGGTATCGAACGAGCCCTCGGAGACAACGCCGCCCGTTTGCGCATACGAAAGGCGCCTGAGCGTCGTGCGAATGCGCGCGAGCAGCTCCTCGACCGAAAACGGCTTGGTCAGATAGTCGTCGGCACCGGCATCGAGCGCGCGGATTTTGTCCGCATCCTCGCTGCGCGCCGAGACCACGATAATCGGCATGCCCGACCATGCGCGCACCGACTCCACCACCTTGACGCCGTCCATATCGGGCAGGCCCAGATCGAGCAGCACAATGCTCGGCGTCTGCGACGAGGCGGCGGCGATGGCGGCATGGGCGGTCTCCACAGCCATATGGCGCAAGCCGTGCGCCTCGAGCGCGGCAACAATAAGATTGCGGACGGCAGGGTCGTCCTCAACGACCAAGATGAGCGGTTTTACGGCAGAGTTCGGCACAGCGCTACTCCTTATCAAACGAAACGTCGGCGGCAGGAAGCTCAATCGTAAAGACCGAGCCGTGCGGGTCCGCCGCGGCAACCTCTATGCTACCGCCATGCGCCAGCGCAATGGAGCGGCAGAGCGAAAGACCCAGGCCCACGCTGCGGTGACTGTCAGCCAGACCGTGGTTGGCGGTGTAGAACGACTCAAAGATCCGCTCGCGGTCCTCGGGTGCGATGCCCGGGCCGTCATCGGCCACCGAGCACGCCACGCGTCCATCGTCGACGCTAATCGAAATCATGATATGCGAGCCCGCGGGCGTATAGGTGATGGCGTTGTTCACCAGATTGACCACCAGCTGCACCATCAGGCGCGCATCGACGTTGACGAGCGCCGGCTCATCGCACGCCACCACCTTAAGGTCGTGCTCGCGCACGGCAGGGTTCACGTGGCGCAGTGCCTCCTCGACGATATCGTCCATGAGCTCAAGCGTGGTCGACAGGCGCATACCGCCACCCTCGAGCTTGGTGATGGCGAGCAGGTTCTCGACGGTGGCGTTGAGCCATTGCGCATCCGAGCGAATGGACAGGAGCAGGCCGCGGCGCGTTTGGGCGTCGAGCACGGCGGTGCCGGTCGAGCCCTGGTCGAGCAGCACGTCGGCATTACCCGAAATACTGGTAAGCGGCGTGCGCAGATCGTGCGAGATTGAGCGCAGCAGGTTGGCGCGCAACTGTTCGTTTTTGGCGAGCACCGCCGCCTCCTCGCGGGCCTCCATGGCGCGGGCGCGATCGAGTGCCAGCTCGCCTTCGCTCACGATAGCATCGGCAAGCGTCCGCTCCTCATGCGTCAGCACGTCGGGCTCGGCAACGATAGCCAGCACGCCCACCACCGAGGCGGGGTCGCCCGAGCGCACGAAGCCGTCGCCCGTGCGAACCGTCAGGTAGATGCCATAAAACGCCGAGCCGCCAAACGTGGCGTCGAGCGGCGTTCCCACATAGGCGGACGCCGAGAGCCGCGGCGGCATCTGCGGCGCCAGCTCGTGCACCGGCGCGGCATCGCCCACGGCCGTGTACGTCGCACGCGGCAGCAGGTCATCGCCCTCGGCGTCAGCGCTGTACCACACGACCGGACAGCCCGAAAGACGCGCCAGCTGCGTTGACATAGCATGGACAATCTGCTGCTGATCGGCGCACCGCTGCAGCATGCGGTTGGTCTCGAGCACCATATGCGTGCGGCGGTCGCTGGCGGCAGCCTGTGCCAAGGCGCGGCGCAGGGCCAACGCAATCGAGCTCGACACAAGCGAGACCACAAACATGATGAAGAACATGCCGGGATAGCCGCGGTCGATAAGCGACAGCGAGTAGCGCGGGTCGACAAACAAGAAGTTGTAGAGCGCCACGGCGGCAGCCGAGCTCAGCAAGCAATACAGGCGACTCCAGGTAAAGAATGCGCACAGCTGAACGGCGAACACATAGACGATCATGATGCTCGGCGCGAGACCCGGATGGTCGAGCAGCGCGCCCACAATCGTCGCCGCGACCAGCAGCCCCACCGACACGCAGGCGTCATACAGAGGAGTGCGGCGCGTCAGCGTTGTGCGCCGCCACCAAAAGCTATCGGCAATATCACCGTCCGTACGGACGTCCATCAGCGCCCCGCCCCTCTCTCAAAAACAAAAACCACCACAGGGGACAGGCACCTTTGTGGTGGTTTCCCTTGTGGTGGTTCCAAGTGTATAGCCTTTGCAACCGGCGGTCGCTAGACAAACAGCACGTGCGCGAGCAGGGCACACACGCACACCGCTCCAAATACCAGTGCCACGATCGAAATTACGCGATCGGCCATATCCATGTTGGCACGGTTCGTCAAAAACCGATCTTCGGCGGCGTCGGCACGTGCCTCACGTACCAGCTCGGCAACCACCTCGCGGCCATCAAGCATCTTTGCATCCATGTTTGCCTCCCCGGTCTCAATCTTGTCCATCGAAAACCAACTCCGTGCAACCCGTCGGCGCCTACGGGCGCTCGTTGGGAGCCAGGCGCTGCATCTTGTTCACGGCCTTGAACTTGGTGAACAGCGGCACGTACTCAAAGCTCACGTTCGAGTTCTCCAGGCCGTACCAGCGTGCAGGCGTGCCGGCGGCGCGGCGGATGATGTACTTGAGCGTGATGGCCGTGCGCTCGCTGGGCTCCACGTCGCTTTCGGGCGCCAGAAGTTTACGGATCAGGACGAACTTGAACGTGCCGATGTTACCCGGGTCCTTGTAGACCGAGTAGTCATGCGTCTGCGGCGGCAGCTCGCCAGTGGCAGCCAGGTCCTGAACAACCTGACGCAGGTAGGCATTGACGCGCTGGTTGATCTTGTAGCCCAGGTACAGATGCACGCGGAACACGTAGTCGGTGCCGAACGTCTCGACTGAATAGGCAAAGGTGTGCGGTTCGTCCATGGTCTCGACATTCACAAACCACCAGGCGCGGGCACGCTTGGGATGCTTGTCCAGAATCGAGTAGACGATGTCGCGATCGATATAGTCGGTATGGGTGTCCTTGGTCAGGTACACGATGTTGTCGCTCAGGCGCTCGTAACGGTCGTCGTCGCGCAGGCGCTTGAGCTGCGGCAGGTAGCTGCGCAGCGGCAGCAGCGTAAACTGGCGCTGCTCAACAGCCGTGCCGTTGTACCAGCACACCATAATGCCCATGATGAGTGCAGCCATGAGGATGGTGAAATAGCCGCCGTGGAAGAACTTGGTGAGCGAGCTCACGAAGAAGAAGCCTTCGAGCAAAAGGAAGAAGGCCGCGAAGATCCACGGCGCGACCTTGAGCTTGCGCTCCTCGTGCAGGTAGAAGAAGAGCAGCAGCGTGGTGCACATCATAGTCAGCGTAATGGCAAGGCCGTAGGCGGCTTCCATATGCGCCGAGTTCTGGAACAGCAGCACCACAATGACGCAGCCGACAAGCATGACGTTGTTGACCATGGGGATGTAGAGCTGGCCCTTGGTCTCGGCAGGGTAGAAGACCTGCATGTGCGGCATGAGGTCCAGACGGCTGGCCTCGGACACCAGCGAGAATGCGCCGGTGATGAGCGCCTGCGAGGCAATGATGGCCGCGACGGTGGAAAGGCCGACGGCAAACGGGCGCAGGCCCGGGGCGAGCATCTGGTAGAACGGGTTGAGATCGGCAATGCCCATGAGCTCGGGGTTGGCAGCGTTGTTCATAAGCCAAGCGCCCTGGCCCATATAGGACAGCAGCAGGCAGCACTTAACGAACGGCCAGGTAGCGTAGATGTTGCCGCGGCCGACGTGGCCCATGTCGGAGTAGAGCGCCTCGGCACCGGTGGTGGCGAGGAAGCAGCTGCCCAGAATCATGATGCCCGCATGGTTGTTGGGGCTCAGCAAAAAGGCGATGCCGCGCACCGGGTTGAGGCACAGCAGCACGGCGGGGTGCTGGAGGACAAAGAACAGACCCGTACCGCCCAAGAACAGGAACCACAGCGTCATGATGGGGCCAAAGGCGTGACCGATCTTGGCCGTACCGATGCGCTGCACCAAGAAGAGCACGATGATGATGGCGAGCGTAATGGCGACGACGCGACCCTGGTCATCGCCCAGCACGGCATGGACCGCCGGGATGGTGCGCAGGCCCTCGATGGCCGTGGTAACGGTAACGGCCGGCGTCAGGATGCCGTCGGCGAGCAGCGCGGCGCCACCCAGCATGGCGGGGATGATAAGCCACTTGCCGCAGCGCTTGACCAGGCTGTACAGGGCAAAGATGCCGCCCTCGCCATGGTTATCGGCGCGCAGTGAGATGAGCACATACTTGATGGTGGTCAGCAGCGTGACCGTCCATACGACGAGCGAGAGCGCGCCGAGCACGAACTCCTCCGTGACGCTTCCGATGCCGCCGTTGCCGGCAACGAGCGCCTTGGTTACATACATAGGGCTGGTGCCGATATCGCCGTACACCACGCCCAGCGTGACGAGCATCGCCGAGATGCTCACAGGAATCGCAGCGTGCGAGGCTGCCTCCTTGGCCTTTTGTTCCATAAGCCGGTTTCCTCCCAACTTTAATGTTCGAAGGGATTATAGGTAATCGGCCCATGTTTTAATGCACTGTTTTCCCAGCTAGATAAAGATTTATACAGTCTTTAGGCTACCGCGGCGATATGGAATGTGACAAAGGGACTATCCCCTTGTCACATTCGTCATTTTCCGAGCCAGTTTTTGAACCACCACTCCATGGAGCGGCTCATCTCGGCCATAAAGGGACTGGTGTGTTTGCGGGTGTAGATATCCACCACGCGCTCGCCCACCTCGCGGGCGTGCGGGCGAAACATCGCATCCATCTCGACCACCTGCGCATCCATAATCGCGTCGTCCGCACGGCAGTAGCGCTCCTCGTGCACCAGGTTCACCACGGGATGTGCAATGGCCGGGCGCTCCTTACGGGGCGTACCGATGATGAGCATCGACAGCGGCATGGTATAGGGCGGCAGATCGAGCAGCTCGGCAACTTCCTCGGCGTTCTCCACGATGTCGCCAATGTAGCAGCTCCCCAGGCCCAGGGCCTCGGCGGCAACCACGGCGTTTTGCGCAGCGATCACGGCATCCTGCGCCGCGATGGCAAAGTCGCCCAGACCCGGTGCGCGGCGGGGCGACTTGCCCGTGCGCTCGACAAACTCGGGCTCAAAGCAGCCCACGTGCTCAAACAGATCGATCCACTTGGCATAGTCGACCACAAATATTAGTGCCCAGGGCGCCTTGGCGATCATAGGCTGGTGGTCGCACAGGTCGGCCAGACGGTCCAGCGTAGCCTGCTCGCGAATGCTCACGATGGAATACATCATCATGGCGCCCGCCGACGGTGCGCGGCTCGCCGCATGCAAGATCGCCGCCCGCTGCTCGTCGGTCACCGCTACGGGACGGTCGCTGTCATCGCGCGCGAAAGCACGCGTGGACGAGCGGTGTTCCAAGATGTCCAGCGCCGCGTTGCCCGTAGTCTCGACCGGATAGCCGCCCGCGTCCACGCCCACAGCTCCGCCGCAGTACTCGGCGCCCGTCATACAAACCTGCTCGCCCATAGCTCTATCCTCGCTAATTCTTTAAGAAGCCTTTACGTTTCCGTGTAATTCCCGTCCATTATCGCGCAGGTCGCCACTACATTGCGCCACACCGCCACACGTGCGCGTTAATATGGCTGGTTGTTGTGCGCAGCCACCAATTGCAGCGCATATTTTGGTAACAATCGGGTAAACCCCCGCTTTCGTAGGTTTTAGTTTGTGAGGAGTCTCAGCATGTTCGCTGCCGCCATCTCGCTCGTCGGTCTTGCGGCGACCGTCTACCTTGTCTTGCGCGAGGCCAAGGCCATTCGCGCTCAGTCGGGCACCGTTGCCAAAAGCGCTCTTGGGTGGAGCGTCGCCTTTGGCCTGTTCCAGGTCTTTTTGACTATTTGGGGCGCCATTGGCCTCGTCGCCCAAAACGAGCCGCTCGCCTTTGTGATGCTCATCCTGACCAACGCCATCCTCACCGGCTGCGCTTGGGCAAGCATCGCCCGCGACCGCATCGCCCCGCGCGTCTTTGCGTTCGCCAGGCCCGACGCCCCCGCCCCCACCGGCAAGCTCGCCCGTCTGCGCGGCGCCTTTGTGGGCAAGCCGCTCGTCGCCGCCGTGCTGTGCCTGCTGCTCGCCGGCGTCTTTGCGCTGCTGGGAATGGAAGTCTCGTCCAACCACGACTTTACCTGGGTCTACCCCCTGTGCATCCTGCTCGAGTGGGCCATCATCACCACGCTCATGGTCGGCCTGTTCTTCCTGTTCCAGCGCCACGGCGCAGCTCCCGCGGTCCTGGCCTTTGCCCTCTTTGTCCTGGGCATTGCCGAGTTCTTCGTTATCACGTTTAAATCCATGCCCATCCAGCCGGGCGACCTTTCGGCAATCTCCACCGCCGCCGCGGTCGCCGGCAACGGCTACACCTTCTCGATCTCGCTGTTCTGCGTGCTGTCCATGGGCTTTACCGCCATCGCCATGCTGCTGTGCGAGTACGCCGGCCTGGTCGCGCCGCATCGCCAGAAGGGCGCCGCCAACGCCAAACGCATCCTGCTCACCAACCTGCTCGTCGCCGTACTGTGCCTGGGCGGTGTGACCGCGCATGTCACGCTCATCGACTACTACAACACCCTCGGCATCACCGTCTACACCTGGCGCCCGCTCGAGAGCTACTGGCGCGAGGGCTACCTGCCCGCTTTCATTAGCGCAGCGCAGTCCATCAAGCCGCCCAAACCCGCCGACTACTCCGTCGACGATGCCAAGGCCACGCTCAAAAAGTACGCCAAGGCCTACGACAAGTCCGACGCCGCCAAGAGCGACGAGCGCGCCGCCGCAAAGGAGCAGTTCGACAGCGAGAAGCCCACGGTCATCGCCATCATGAACGAGACGTTCTCGGATCTGTCGATCTACCAGAACATGCGCGCCGGCTACGAAGGCCCGCAGTACTTTAAGAGCCTGTCCAACTGCCTCAGCCGCGGCAAACTCTACGTGAGCGCCTACGGCGGCGGCACCGCCAATACCGAGTTTGAGTTTATGACCGGCAACTCCATGGCCAACCTGGGCTCGGGCGTGTACCCCTACACCATCTACAACATGGAAACGACCGGGAACCTGGCAGAGCAGTTCAAGTCGCTCGGATATTCCACCACGGCCATGCACCCCAACCACGCCACCAACTGGAACCGCGAGAACGTCTACAAGGACTTTGGCTTTGACCAGTTCCTGTCCATCAACGACTTCCAGGGAGCCGACACCCTGCGCGGTATGGTGACCGACCAGGCTACCTACGACAAGATTCTTGAGCTGCTCGACCAGAACGCCGATCCGCAGTTTATCTTCGACGTGACCATGCAGAACCACTCGGGCTACGATACGGGCCTGCTGCCGGTCGACAAGCAGATGCACCTGAACATCGACACGACCGACCTGGACACCAAGACTGTCGAGGACGGCACGCTGTCCGATGTCGACGAGTATGTCTCGTGCATTGAGCAGTCCGACCAGGCGCTGCGCTACTTCCTCAACGCCCTGAGCAAGCTCGACCGCAAGGTGGTCGTGGTGTTCTGGGGCGACCACCAGCCGTTCTTCCCGTCCAAGTTCAACGACAAGTGGTTTACCGACGAGGACGACGCCACGCACCAGGAGCGCCTGTGGCAGACCGACTACATCATCTGGGCTAACTACGACGTTGCCGGCTGCGACCAGACGAGCAAGGTCGACGACCTGTCCACCAACTACCTGTCCACCCAGCTGATGCAGCTAATCGGCGCACCGCTGACCGACTACCAGAAAGCGCACATGACGCTGCGCGAGTCGCTGCCCGCCATCAACTCCGTGGGCTACGAGGACGCCAGCCTGCGCTGGGCGCTCTCCTCCAACGTCACCGGTGACGACGCCGCAGCGGCAGCCGCCACCAAGGCGCGCGAGGATTACGCCAAGATGCAGTACTACGAGATGTTCCGCGACGGCAAGAACGTCTACACCGAGCATTTCCAGACCGAGGCCAACGAAACCGACCCCAACCTGGCGCCGGGCACGACCAAGATCAAGTAGCGGGTCGCTGCGGGTCTATCCCGGTTCGTCTGCCCGGGCGGCCTGTTTTTTGGCTACCCGGGTTTTTGGGTTGTCGATATGTTCGACTGGCTACTAGTGGGTCTTGCGGCGCTTGATCAGCATGATGAGGGCTATCACTACGAGCGTTGCTCCCGCTGCTGCTGCGGTGGCGACTAGGGCGAATGTTTGGTCGCCGGTGTTTGCAAGGTTCTTCGCTGTGGTCGTAGTCTTGACCTTGGTGTCGGTCTTAGCTCCGTTGTCGGACTTGGGCTTGTCCGGGTTCGTCGGGGTCTCAGGAGTCTCGGGGTCCTTTGAGCCTTCGGAATCGGTTGGGCCGGCGGTGTTTACCAGCGTATGGTCCAGGAACTTCTTGGCGCCCGCACTTGCCTGTGAGAACAGGCGGCGCGTGCGGATCGGGGTGGCGTTCACCGTTGTGGGTGCCGTCTCCTCGGCCTCGATATTCACGAGCGTCGTGCCGGTGTCGAGGCCCACGTCGTTGTATCCCACGTGGCAGTAATACTGCGCACCGTCATCGTCTGCGGTCAGGTCAATCTCGAGCTTTGAGGCCGTTCCAGCCGCGAGGTTGCCATCGGCACCCACGAGCTTAAACTCTGTCTCGCCGCGGCCCTTGCGGTACCACATATAGGTCGGTGCCAGCCCTGTTTCGCTATCGTCGGCACCGAGTTGCTTCACATGGCCAATCGCCGAGAGCGTCAGGTGGCTTCCCGCCGTGCGCTCAACCGAAGAGTCGTATCCAAGATCCGACCCCTCCGCAGCATCCGCCGCAGGTCCGCTCACGGTCATCGTCATGCCATCGGGCATGGTCTTGACCGTGATGATTGCCGAGCGAATACCTGTTTCGGTCGTGGATCCATTCTTAACGGCGGCGATGGCGAATCGATACTCCGTATTGGGCTGCAGCCCATCCCACTTGAGCGAGGTCTGCGTGTTGTCGGCAATCTTCCAGCTATTGACGACCGCATCCGCCGCATTGCTCTGCAGCATGCCCACGCCGTAGCTAAAGCCACTCTTGTTTGCGAGTACATCGTCCCAGCTAAACGTAACGCTGGTCGAATCGACGGCGTTTGCCGTAAAGCCCGTCACGGCCGGCGCGTCGGGCATCTCGACGTCCTTAACGTCATAGCCCACGATCCAGAACTGGTCGGTGTCCTTGGTGCCGAGCTTGTCGCCCGAGTCTGCCTCGAACTTGTCGACATCCACCGCGTTGACGCCCAGACGCCACACAAAACCGTACTTGCCCTGCGCGGCCTCGGGCAGGTTGTCGACGGTGCCGCCGTATTCGGTCGATTCACTCGAGGAGTTACCCGTAGTAAAGCCGGCGTTGGCACCAAAGCACAGGCCGCCAAACAACTCGTGCTTTGCGAGCTTCGCGCCCATGACAACGCTGCCGTTCAGCGTCAAGCCGAGCTCGAGCTCCTGCTCCTTGCCCTCCTCGACTTCGATGGTCTGCTCAATGCTCGCCCCCGACTGCGCGGCGGCGCCGTTAAACCCATCGTGCGTGTAGGCGCGCGTTACGCCAGGCTTGCCCAGGCCAAAGGAATCCCCAACGGGAGTCTCGCCGTTGAGCGTCGTTTGATAGGTTCCGGGTTCTCCCGACCGGTTGGTCAAAAAGTAGCTGAGCGGCGTCATATTGTGCTGTTTGGCAATGCGGTCATAGGCCTCGACATTAACGACCGAGGTCTGCGCGCCGAGCGACACGGGCGCCGCCATCACGCCCTTGCCACCAGTTTCCTCATTTTCGATCTCATACTCGTAATAGACCATCGGAATCGTGTAGAGCACGGCCTTGTCACCCTCGCCGGCATGCGACTCATAGCTTACGCTTGCGCTGACCGTGCGCTCGCTCCGGTAGTCATAGCATCCCTCGGCGGCAAAATCGACTGAAGCATTCATCGCGACCAGGGGCGGACCGGTCTGCACCTCGACGGCAACGCCCAACTCGGCGCCAATGGTATAGCCCTGGGATGTCCCCGTGCCCTTTTCCTCTCCGTATGACGTGCCGCCCAACACCAGATAGCCGTATGCCTGCTCCAGATCCTCAACATAGGGCGCATCCTGCAGCACTGCAAGCACGCGCGGGTTGGTATAGACCTTGTAGCGGTCCTTGTACGTGATCTTGACGCTGTCGTTGTCGACATCGGGCAGCGCGAGCGAGATAAATGTGCCGTAGGTAGTGCCGCGACGGTTGCTCTCGCTAATCACCTGCTCCTCGCCGCGGCGCACCTTTCCGTTCTCGTCGAGCGAAAAATGCGAGGCGGTCATCCAATAGTAGTCATCGTTCTTGCGCAGGTCCTCGTCGCGGTGCTTGCCCACCACGGCGATAAAGCTCTCGTTATAGCGGTCCGAACCCGAGACGCTGCCCGCCTTGACGTCGCTGATCCACACCTGCTCTATACCCTTGTGGTCATGCTTGTTGCTGCTGTTGTATTGCTGACCGCTCATGCTCATGGTTCCGACCATGGACCCCAAGCCCTGAGCCCCGCTCTGTGCCGTGTTGCAGGCAAAGTCGCGGAACACATCGCCGCCCACGAGCACCTCGTCGACCGCCAGCTGCTCGGACAGGCCGTCAAGGTTGGCAGCAGCAAGGGCAATAGGCGCCAAGGTGCACGGATAGCGCTTATCCTGAGCGCTATCCTTCCATGCGCTGTTGGGCACATGCATCAGCCCATAGGAGGCGAGGAGCCCGTCTCTGTATTCTTTGCAATCGGAAAGCTTGAACTCGCCAGACTCCGAGTCAAAATACGCGTAGCGGTACAGCGCGCCGTACAGCCCCTTGCTGCCGTCATAGGCGTCGTAATCAAAAGCACTGTGTTGCCAGTCATAGCCCGCAAGAATAAGGCCCGTGACGGTTTCGCCCGTCTTCTTTCCTTCTTCATCGTAGGCGGCAAACGTGCCGAACGTCGCATTCGCAGCGACCATGGTCTTGCCGTTCGAGGAGAGGGAGATTGCGCCCACGTCACCCAGAGCATCGACATGGACGAGCGCACCCTTGGATGCATCCCACGAGAACAGCTCGCAATGCGTCGACTTATCAATATTCTTTTTGCCGTAGGGTGCCGAGACCACGATGGCGAGGTCATCGCAAAAATCGCGGTCGAGGTCTCCGGCAGCCAGCGAAACGACAGGAGCTGACTGCAGCTGCGTCCAAGAGTCGTTCCCGCCCTCGTTGTGCGTGGTGTAGTCCGCGGCGTTACCGGCGTCGATTTTGACGACACTCTGCCTCCAGTTGCCGCCCTCCAGGTCGTACATGTCGACTACGGCCTTGCGCACGCCGTTCTCGTCGACATAGCAACCCGCGTAGACAAAAAGCTCGTCCACACCGTCGCCATCGACATCGCCCGCCTCGACATCAAAGACGGCATCGTGCTCTTGCAGATAACCGGCATCCAGATACTTAAAACGGCCTTCGTACATCATATTGGTGTTGACCGTCACCGGCAGGCGTGTATCGAGCTTGCGCGTGCGCCCGTTGGCAAACGAAAAGAGGACCAGCTCGATCTTTCCGGAGTACGACTTGCCGTCGATCGCGGTAGAGGAGCTGTCGCCATAGGCGCGAAGCTCGGCGACGCGGCTCTTTTTGCCCGTTTTGGCGTCGCTGCAGAACTCGACGCTCGTGGCGTGAATGCCCGAGAAGTCGCTGTTCTCGTTGGCAAGCACTGTTGATGACCCATTGTTGCTTAGGTACGACCAGTCGCCGCCGCCGTAATCGCTGTGCTTGTAGAGGTCGCTACCCGTATCGAAGCTGTTGACATTTTGCCAGAACTTTGCGGCGCCCCACACACTTCCATAGCCATCGGTGAGTTTGCTGCTGCCGCCAAGATCGCCGCGCTCGACGTTCTCGAGCTTGTCGCGCAGAGTGTAGCGATTGCCATGGCTACCGTTAACTGCCATATAGACCTCGCTGCGCGTGGCAAACGTCGTGGGAGTGGTTGTGGAGTAGGGGCCAACGGTATCGGCCGGAATGTCCTCGCTCGTGCCCAGGCCCAAATCGCTATAGTCCTGCTCGGTCATATCGGTGATTGCGGGCGCGTCTGCCGCCTGGGCAACCTGGGGCGTGGCCATAAAACAGGCGACACTCGTTGCAATCAACGCAGCAAGCGCCGCCGTCCCGGCAAGCGGGATTTTCGACAGCCTACGGATACGGGGGCGTGGAACGTACATGAGGGACCTCACTTTACTCGAATGGAGCGGCTCATTCCACGAATAGTACGTCCGATGCCCAGTTCCGCGTGTCTCATTTCCGCCAACGGCGTGTCTCATTTTTAAAAGTGGAGGTACTGGGAGAGCATCGTCCAAGCTCAAAGCCCATTTCCGGGATGCATTTTCCGGAACAACCCTCAACGGGAAAGTGTGCCCCACTTTGGAAGCTGATTGTGGGACGTAGTTTCCCGTTGGCTCTCTTTGGGAAAGTGCATCCCGTTTCTCGGGCTAATAGTGGGATGCGGTTTCCCGTTGAGCTGCCTTTGGGAAAGCATGTCCCACTCTAAGCTCAAATTCCGGGACGCACTTTCCGAAACCCCGCCCATCGGGAAAGCACGTCCCACTCTGGACGCATCCCGGGGATTGAACTTCAGCTTATGAGGCCTTCCATCGATAAAGGGCCGCCCTCCCGGGTGGCGGGCATTGCATTTAGAAGATGGAGCTACTCCCCCAGAACGGCCTTCTTGGCCGCCATCGCCATGTTGTCCAGATCCTCCTTGGTGGGGTGATCCTTTGCGGCTACCCAGTTGTCGAGCAGCATCTTAAAACGGGCATTGTCGGGATCTTGCTCGAGCATGGCCTCGTAACGCTGCTTGACCGCGGGGCCCATCTTGCCCTGGCACATCGCCCAGCCCGCAAGCTCGGCATCCTCTGCCAAATTGGACGACACGCGATCGATAATCTGCTGATAATAGCTCTGATCGGCACCAAAGCCGCAGGTACCAAAGAGGAAAACGCGCTTGCCGTGTAGGGCGGAGAGCAACGCCGCGACCGAAGGCGTGCATGCGCCCTTGTCGCACCAAAAACCGACGAGCACGGTATCGGCCGCGCAAGCCCCCTGCGCTTCGCGCGCGACCTGCTCGGCATCCGCATCGTCGCTCAACGCCGCGGCATGGACAAACTCAACGCCCGCAGCCTGCAGGGCGCGCTTGATCGCGCCCGAAACCATCCTGGTATTACCGCTCTTGCTGTTAACCACCAAAGAGCATGTCATAGTCACGTTGCCTCGTTTCCCCCAAAACTAAAGCCACTAATGCAATTTATTAGATGAATATCTTAGTACTAACGTGACAGATGTAAACCACCGTCTGCCGATTGGCGACGCAGGCGACATCAATGGACAAAAACGCCCGCAGCGCAAGCCCCGAAATCTATAAGCTTTGAGACAGCTAAGCTGCCCTATGCCCCGAATCGATGACAACCGTCACCACAGATACCCGCCAATCGTCACCATAGTTCGTAATCAATCGTCACCACAGATTACCGTCAATCGTCACCACGCAGCTGGTAAAATACATAATCAAGGCAAGTTGAGAAGGTGACGGTATGGATAGGTATGTAGACAGATGCATCGACAAGGCAATCAGGCATAATCTCGATATCTTCGGTGCGGTTCTCATTCAAGGCCCGAAGTGGTGCGGAAAGACCACTACGGCCAGGCGTTTTGCCAAATCATCCTTGTCTCTTTCCGATCCGGCTGGAAATTTTTCCGCTCTCCAGTTGGCTCGGATCGACCCAGCGCAGGCAATAGCAGGACCGTCGCCTAGACTCATCGACGAATGGCAGGAAGAACCAAAACTATGGGATGCCATACGTTTCGAGTGTGACGCAAGACAGGGAGAATCCGGACAGTTTATTCTTACGGGCTCAGCAACGCCGCAAGATTCGAAGCAGCCAATGCATAGCGGCGTTGGGCGAATAGCTAGATTGCGAATGGATACCATGACGCTGTTTGAGCTCGGCGTTTCTTCGGGCGCGGCTTCGATTAGAGCGCTGCTTTCCGGCCACCCCGCCAAGCAGGCGGTCGGATCGATCGCTGGTGTCGCCGGCATCGCCGATTTGCTGTGTCGCGGTGGTTGGCCTCAAGCGATGGGGAAAACAACTGAAAATGCTATGCGGATTGCCGCTGCTTATGTTGATGGCGTATGCGAATCGGATGTTTCTAGAACTGACGGCGTCAAACGTGATCCGGTCAAGGTCAGGTCTCTTTTGACATCGCTTGCGCGAAATGAGTCGACACTTGCTGGATCGAAGTCCATCGATAAAGATATCGGTACCGGCGTTTCGAAGAATTCGGTCTCCAGATACATGGATGCTCTGAGACGAATCAATATCATCGACGATATCCCGGCTTGGCATCCGGCGCTCAGGTCGCCGGTAAAGCTGCGGCAAAGTGCGAAAAGGCACCTCGCCGACCCTTCGCTTGCCGTTGCGCTGCTCGGAGCAAATCCGGAGTCATTGGCATCCGACCCGAAGACACTGGGGCTGCTCTTCGAATCCCTCGTCCTGCACGACCTTAAGGTCTATGCCGCCGCAAATGACTCATCGGTGTCCCACTACCACGACGCCGACGATCTCGAGGTCGATGCCGTTATACACAGGCGCGATGGAACTTGGATTGCCGTGGAAGTAAAACTCGGAAGCCCGCAGATCCCCGAGGCGTCTGCAAACCTGCTTCGACTCGAGCGCAAGCTGGTCGAACGCGGCGAGAGGCCTCCCGCGGCCAAACTCATCGTCATCGGGTTCGGCATGCCGGTCCACACAACGCCCGAGGGCATCATCGTTGCCCCCGTTGACACGCTCGCGCCCTAGCGCTGCGTTACATGTCCCGCGTCTTGCTCACTGGGCGAATTGGCTGCGGTAGAGCTCGGCGTAGAAGCCGCCTGCCGCTAGCAGCTCGTCGTGCGTGCCACGCTCGATAATCTGCCCGTCGCGCATGACTAGGATGCAATCGGCGTTACGGATCGTCGATAGGCGGTGCGCCACGACAAAGCTCGTGCGACCGGCCATGAGCTCGTCGAATGCCGCCTGCACCTGCAGCTCGGTACGTGTATCGATGCTCGACGTTGCCTCGTCCAGCAGCAGAATCGCCGGATCGGTGAGCATGACGCGCGCGATGCACAGCAGCTGTTTTTGACCCTGGCTAAACGTGCCGCCGTCCTCGCCGATCACCGTATCGTAGCCGCCTGGCAGCTGCACGATAAACTTGTGCGCGTGCGCGCGCTTGGCGGCCTCGACAATCTGCTCGCGCGTGGCATCGGGGCAACCGTAGGCAATGTTCTGGGCCACCGTGCCCTCGAACAGCCAGGTGTCCTGCAGCACCATGCCAAAGGCGCGGCGCAGGCTCTCACGCGTGTAGTCGCGCGAGGAATGCCCGTCGACCACGATGCGCCCGGCATCGATGTCGTAAAAGCGCAGCAGCAGGTTGATGAGCGTCGTCTTACCGCAGCCCGTGGGGCCAACGAGGGCAAACCGCATACCGGGCTTGGCGTCGATGCAGATGTCCTGCAGCAGCTTGCGGTCGGGCACATAGCTAAAGTCCACATGCTCAAAGGCGACCTCGCCCTGCGGGGCCGTGAGCTCAACGGCATCCGCAGCATCGGGCTCCTGCTCGCGCGCATCGAGCAGCGCAAACATGCGGCGCGCCGAGGCGTACGCGGTCTGGATCTGCGTAATGACGTTGGTGACCTCGTTGAACGGCTTGGTGTACTGGTTGGCATAGGACAGGAAGATCTGCACGCCGCCCACCGTAAGCGCCGCGGGCACGCCCGTGATCACGCCCACGCAGCCGATCACAGCGACCACGGCATAGATGATGTTATTGATAAAACGCGTACCGGGGTTGGAGAGCGAACCCATGAACTGCGCGCGCTCGCCCGCGGTGTAGAGCTCGGCATTGAGGGCATCGAAGCGCTGCTGGGCGTTGGGGCCATAGGCAAAGGCGTCGACAAGTTTCTGCTCGCCTACGTACTCCTCGATATGACCACCGAGCTGACCCTGAATGCGCTGCTGTGCCGTAAAGCTTTTGTTGGAGAGCTTGGCAATAGCACCGGCTGCAAAAATGGAAAGCGGCGTGACGAGCACCACCACGAGCGTCATGGTCAGGTTGATGGAAAGCATAAACGCGAGCGTGCCAACGATGGTAATAACACCGGTGAAGAGCTGCGTGAAGCCCTGCAGCAGACCGTCGCCCACCTGGTCGACGTCGTTGACCACGCGGCTCATAAGGTCGCCGTGGGCATGGCCGTCGATAAAGCTGAGCGGCATGCGGCTGAGCTTATCGCTCGCCTCCACGCGCATATCGCGCACCGTCTCGTAGGACAGGCGGTTGACGCAATAGCCCTGCAGCCACTGGAAGGACGCTGCTCCCACCACGACGAGCGCGAGTTTGGTGACAAGCGGCAGCAGCGCGCCGAAGTCCACCTGCCCGGCGGCGACGATAAGGTCGATGCCCTCGCCGATGAGAATGGGCGTGTAGAGCTGCAGAATCACGGAGATGGCGGCACTCACAAACGACGCTACAAACGAAATGCGATGCGGACGAACGTAGCCCATCAGGCGGCGAGTCACCGCGCCCACGGGGTAGCGCTCGGGGTCGCCGGGCTGGCGCGGGCCGTCACCCAGATCGTTGAGGTTATCGCTACCGGACACATTGGCCGTCATCGTGGCGACCGAACCGGAAGAAGTATACGGATTCATTTAGCAGCCCTCCTTTGCGCGGGTGGATGCAGGGGCGGAGTCCGAAGCGGGCGTCGCACTCCCCTGCTGGCCCTCGAGCTCCTCACGGCGGAGCTGCGACTGGCAAATCTCGCGGTAGAGCTGGCAGCTTGCGTACAGCTCGTCGTGCGTACCCAGGCCCGCAACCGAACCGTGATCGAGCACACAGATCATGTCGGCATCGCGCACGGTCGAGACGCGCTGGCCCACGATGACGGTCGTCAGCGGCAACCCGCCCTCGGCGGCGCCGCGCACGCTGCGCTCGCGGATGGCATGGCGAAGCGCCGCGTCGGTCTTAAAATCGAGTGCCGAGGCGGAGTCGTCCATGATCAGAATCTGCGGCGAACCCACCAAGGCACGCGCGATGGTCAGGCGCTGGCGCTGACCACCGCTGAAGTTCTTGCCGCCCGCCTCGACCGGGGCGTCGAGCCCCTGCGGCTTGTTGCGCACGAGCTCGCTGGCCTGCGCCATATCGAGCGCCGCCCAGAGCTCCTCGTCGGTCGCCGACTCGTCGCGCCAGGTCAGGTTGCTGCGAATGGTGCCGCTCACCAGCGACGCGCGCTGCGGGACGGTCGCGACCACGTGGCGCAGCTGGTCGAGCGGCCAGGTGCGCACGTCGGCACCCATTACGCTCACGCTGCCGGTACCCGCATCGTACAGGCGCGGAATGAGCGAGACGAGCGTGGACTTACCACTGCCCGTGCCGCCGATAATGCCGAGCGTTTTGCCCAGCGGCAAATCCAGAGTCACGTCGTTGACGGCATTGGCGGCGCCCGCGCCAAAGGAGAAGCTCGCGTGGCTCAAGCTCAGCGCGGGGACCGGGGCAGCTGCGCCCGCCGCGTTCGGCTCGGGCAGGGCGACCGGCTCGTTGCCCTCGTCGGTAATGCTCGGCACGCAATTGAGCACCTCGTTGATGCGCGACGCGCTGGCGCTCGCCTTGGTAAAGACCACGACCAGGTTGGCGACGTACACGATGGAGGTGAGCGTCTGCGTCATGTAGTTGACAAACGCCATGACCTGGCCCTGCGTGAGCTCGCCCACATTCACCTGGATGCCGCCCACCCACAGGATGGCGCACACGCCCAGGTTCATCACCAAAAACGTGACGGGGTTGAGAATCGACGAGAGCTTGCCCACCGCGATGGCGACATGCGCCTGATCGTCAGCCGCCTGGGCAAAACGCTCGCGCTCGTGATCCTCGCGCACAAACGCGCGGACCACACGAGCGCCCGAGAGCCCCTCGCGGCAAATGAGCGCAATGCGGTCGAGCTTTGCCTGCAGCTGCTTGTAGTACGGAATGCAGCGCGCCATGACAAACCAAAACACCAGGCCGATAGCGGGCGTGCAGATCAAAAAGATGATGCCGAGCTTAAGGTCGATGGCAAGGGCCGCGCACATAGAGCCCACCGCCAAGAAGGGCCAGCGGATGAGCATGCGCACGCCCAGCGCCACGGCAAGCTGCACCTGGTTGACATCGTTGGTGATACGCGTGATGAGCGACGGCGTGCCAAAGCGGTCGAGTTCGGCATAGCTCAGTTTGTTGATGTGCTCGTAGAGCGCGCCGCGAATGTCGGTGCCCATGCCCTGCGAGGTGAGCGCCGCCATCTTTTGGCAGACGAGCGTAAACGAGATGCCGATCACGGCCATGGCGCCAAGCAGCATACCGTAGTGGACGACGGCGTTGACATCGTGTGCGCCAATACCCTTATCGATCATCTGGGCAATCACCAACGGCGTCAGCAGGTCAAAAATCACTTCGATCAGCTTGCACGCTGGGCCGATCACCATATACCGGCGAAACTTACCACCAAAACGCCTGAGCAGCTCAATCATGTATAGGCGCTCCCTATCATCATTCACACTCAATTCGAATCATGATAGTACGGTGAACCCAAAAGAAGCGTAAACAACTCGTCATTTCTAATGGGATTCGGTTTTCAGAGGGGTATACGCGCACACCCAGCCAGTGTCGGGTCAACTAGCATGGTATATTTACATTAGTGCTACCAAGTTAGTCGCCGACCCTTGAAATGAGGTGCCGAGATGAACGACATTCTCGCAAGAAGAGCAAGACGAGCAACTGTGGGCATCGCCCTTTCCGCGGCACTTGTCGCGGGAATCGCCCCCGTAACGGCGATCGCTGCAGAAACCAGCGCCCCCACCGGTGCGGCCGTTTCGCAGACGAGCGCCGCCAACGGCAATTCGGGCGCCCCGCAGACAGAAGACGCGGCCGCCGCAAAAGAAAAAGCGTATGCAGCCATGCAGGAAGCGCTCAAAAACCTCGAGGCCGCAAAAAACGCCGCAAGTCCCGAGAAAATTGCGAGATTCAATGATGACATTACCCGTTTTCAAGAGTACCGCGAAAAGATGGCGGCGCAAGCCGCCGAAGGGAGGGAACTCCTTCCCACCATGCAAGCGGACGTCGATGCTGCCCAAGCCAAATACGACGGGGCCATCAACCGGGTAAGCGAGCTCCAGGCAGAATTAGAGAAGAAACATGAGATGCTTAAGACACTCGAAGCACTCGGCTACGAGGAGTTTGTCGAAACTACTAAACAGCAAATAAAGCAGTTGCACAGTGAGATCATATCGGCAAAAACGCACGTAAACTATTGCGAAACGGAGCTCCGCGAGTTCCAGTACCGCCTCAGAAGAGAGGAAAGACGAGTTAATGACTGTGAACGTGCTGTAGAGAAATATAAAGCCGATATCGACCGGTTCACAGCCTGGCGAGATGCGCTCCTCGACAATTTGAAAAAAGCGCAAACGGCCTATGACGACGCCTGCAAGGCATACGAAGAGGCAAAAGCCGCGGCAGACAAGGCCACCTCGCCCGAGATAACGAAACCCACCGAGACAACGCCTCCCTCCGGCTCGGCGCAACCGGCCGAGACGGCACAGCCCGCCAGCTCATCCGCGACCGGCAAAGACGCCGCACCGAGCTCCGCCAAGCAAGCGAACACAAGCAACGGCAAGCAAGCAGATACGACCGCCGGCAAGCTCGCGAACACGGGCGATGCAGCGCCGAGCGCAATCGCACTAGCAGGAATCGCCGCCGCAGGCCTCGGAATAACCGCCACAGCCACACGCCGCCTCAAGAACTCAAAATAGCCGCCAGAGCATATCGTTCCCACCAATCTTCAAGCCCATAGACAAAAGAGGCCCGTTTCCCCAACCAAACCCAGGGAAACGGGCCTCTTTTCTTACTTGTAAAAACAGATGGTAATGCCGCCGTCTCTTGAAGCGCGCAACTATCAATGCCCAGGCAACGCCAACAAGCAGCACAAAACACGGGATTCAATTCTTCAGATAAATGCGCCTTTACGGGTGATTTTTGGACGAAGTGGCCCGGCCGGCGGCGAGATATTTGGTAGTCGAGCGATCCCGCAGGCGCAGCCGAGGACCAGCGAGACACCAAATATCTCGCCGCCGGCCGGGCCAAATCGCGGCACCAAAAAGCGCCCGTGCGCTCGATGGATTCGGATGCCCGACAGAGGCTCCTTATGGCTGCTTCCTTCCGGACCTGACCAGATTCGGAACATGTCGTCATCCGAACCCATCGAACGCGCTAGGCGCTCGGTATATCCTGTCTCTTATACACATCTCCGAGCCCACGAGACTAGCGCTCATCTC
>ENA-OZHP01000290-OZHP01000290.1-human-gut-metagenome-genome-assembly--contig:-NODE-290-length-22518-cov-9.281752_pt1 | contig 22518 bp, 21 predicted proteins | sample MGYA00244046_ERZ653686 | MGnify/ENA primary metagenome ERZ653686 (study PRJEB26926, sample SAMN06165313) | human gut metagenome | biome: ENVO:00009003; feature: ENVO:2100002; material: ENVO:00002003... | reverse complement strand
CGCCAGCACCAGGGCCCCCACAGCCGCCACCGCCCGCCGCCGCAGCAGAAATACCCGCACTCTCCCGTTTCTCATGGCCATCCCGTCCTTTTCAGAGTTTGTAACAGCATATGCCGGGCCCGGGAGGGGTATGACCGCACTCTGCGGAATGACCATAACCCGGTCTGTATTTTTTTGCAGAATTGTCAGATTTCCTGTTGCAAAAAGGCGGAGAAGGGATTAAAATAAATCCTGAATTAGAATGCCTGAAAGTATGCGGGGGCGGACTCCGCAGCCCCCAAGTACAGGGCGCCAGAGAATCACATATCAAGGAAAGGAATGAACAAAATGAACCAAACGCAAACACGATCTCCGCGGAAGAGATTGCTGTCGCTGATTCTGGCGGTGATTCTGATGATCGGCCTGCTGCCGATCTCGGCCTTTGCCAGCAACGTGGGCACCCAGGCGGACGACAGTGGTACGACCGCCGAAAGCCAGGAGTTCATGCGCATTTTCCACCTGGACTGCGGCAGAAAGTATTTCAGCAAGGAATGGATTATTGCCCTTCTCCACGAGATGAAGAATGACGGTTATAATCAGCTTCAGTTGGCCTTCGGCAACGACGGCCTGCGCTTCCTGCTGGACAATATGTCCTTTACGGCCAATGGTACAACGTATAATTTTGAAACCATTAAGTCTCGGGTGGAGGCTGGAAACAAGGCACAAAATAACAGCAATGACTCCCGGTGGCTGACCGAGACGGAGATGAATGAGATTATTGCCACCGCAAAGAGCTTAAGCATTGAGATTGTTCCGCTGTTGAACCTGCCCGGGCATGCCAATGCAATTCTGGATATTGCGGAGGATGGATACAACGTCAGTGGGTCTGACAATACACTGGATGTTGCCAAAAGCAAAGATGCACAAGAGTTTGGCATGGAAATTCTCAAGCTGTATGTGGACTACTTTGCTGAAAAGGGGTGTAAGTACTTCAACTTCGGTGCTGATGAATATGCGAATGATATAAAGACTGGTAAATTTAGCTTTAGCCGCTTGACAAGTGACCAGTATCGGGAATTCGTTGCGTACGTCAATGAGATGGCTGCATACATCAGCAGCAAGAAAAGTGCGGATGGGGAGAATATGGTGCCCCGTGCATTCAACGACGGCATGTATTACAGTAACGGTACGGACAAGAGAACTACCTGGACTTTCCCGAATGTGAATGTCGATAAGAATATTCAGTGCTGCTATTGGTCCTCTGGTTGGGATGCCTATCCGGTTGCGTATGCCTCCACGGTTTCTAGCAAGGGGCATGCCATGATTAATACGCATGGCGACTACTACTATGTGCTGGGGAAAAATGACCGCTTTACTCCGGGGGATAGCAAAGTACATGATGTGAACCTGTATACGGAGGTGAACGGGTTCAGCAATAACCAGTTTATGAGCAGCAAAATCAGTTCCCCTGTGGGTTCCATGTTCTGCATTTGGTGTGATGATCCTACCGCAGAGACCGAGACCGAGATCGCAAGGAACGTGCGCCTTGTTATGCGTGCCATGGCTCTGAAAATGAGCGGAGCTGATTCCCTTGACGGCATGGATACCGGTGAAGTGAAAAATGGCTTCCGCGCAGACGGCAATCTAAATGTTTCTGGCGGTGAAACTGGTGAAGTTAAGACGGAGAAGGATATCACCGTCGTGGTGGGCGGAACGAAAACGGTTACCGTGAGCGGCGACCATGAAGGCATATATAACACGGAAAATCCGAGCGTGGCAACCGTTGCAACGAAGCATACTGCCAGTACAGAAATGACCGTGTCTACGGTAAATGCCACAGAGATTGAGAGCGGCAGCCAATACCTGATTGCTCTTGATCGCGGTTATGATAACACCAACAGCAGGAAGATCCTCTATAATGAAAAAAGTGGAAATGGCCTGAAGCTGTCAGGTTATGACACGAACCAGTTGTGGACGATTACTGGCACCAAGAACAGCAATGGCTCTTATACGGCTAACGTTAAGGGCGTGAATGACACTTCCATTACGAGCATTGGTGATGGTAAGGCTAAGCTGGGGGCGCACGGAAGTATCACTCTGAAATACAACGCAAGCGGATACTGGGAGATTTATTCTACCAGCAACGGGACGACATACTACCTGAATCAGTACGGTGGGCATGATAGTTCGATGGCTGCTGGGTTTAGCGATTCGCCTAGCAAAGATGATGGCAGCCGTTGGCGTCTTTTCAAGGTGACTCCTGCCGCGACGGAGCAGACGACCATCACCTTCACCGGCGTGTCTGTGGGTGAGACCAGCGTCATCATCGGCGGCGTGAAGTATAATATCCATGTTTTGCCGGAGGACCTCGCCAAGGTTACGCCGCTGAAGCTGGAATACTGGATTACCAATGCGCCCGTAAGCACTGTGAGCGGCTGCGAGACCGAGCCCCGCACCAATACTAAGAGCGAAACCTACACGGCGTATTACAAGCCTATTAAGGCCACCGATAACGGCGTTGCCACGGCTGAGGGCATTGACGTAACAACGCTTGCACCGGACAAAACGGGGCATGAGAACCGTGACATTTACTACTGGCGCTGCCGGATGCTGGATACAACGCTGTACAATAGCAGCACCAGCGGCACAGAACGCCAGACCAATGACTCTGGTGATGACGAGACCGTAAATGGCGTTGGCTTTACCAAAATCCGCTACTATGGCGGTCAGTGGCAGGTGTTCACTGATGCCGGCCAATGGGTGAAGGCGGGGAATGAGAACCAGTTGGTCGCTTATTACCGGGAGTATATCCGGGTTACGGATGAAGTTGAGACCTATGCAGCCGACTGGGGCAAACGCGGTGATGGGACCACAACAGGCGATTACCTGAGCCCGAGCGCCGTTAACACCATATCCTACCAGGTCGTTTACGAGGATGGGATTACCAACCCGACCGGTACGACTGCGGCGGATTTGAGAAGCAAGACTATGTGCTATGGTAACTGGAGCCCGAATCGCGGAGTCGGCACGATTATGCTTCAGGATACGAGCAACTACGAGATCTACAAGGTTACGGCCGAGACCGGCTCAATGACTGGTAATAGTTTAACCGGTGGCAATTATGGCAGCTATACGGTCACCAACTTCGAGTGGGATGGAAATGAAGTTGCCGTTTGGAACGAGGACACGGATTCCAGAGAAACGAACGGTGAGATAGTTATCCACAATAACGCGAAGAATCCCACGACGGAAGGCTTCTATGGAAATCTTACCTGGGACGAGAATTATGAATCCATTTTGATCCGCGTGTACGTCCGTGCCAAGGTAACGGAAGACTCCCTGACGGTAAACTATTATGACCGGACTGACGGAACGGATAAGATGTTCTACAGCTACAATATCGCGGTGGAGAAGGGCACATTCTTTGATCAGAACTTTGCGTATGTGCCCGGAGAGACTGGGAAGAGCGGTTCTCTGAAGAACAACACGGTTGTAAACATCAACAAGGTGACCCAGACGGTGCAGTGGGACCTGTCAAAGATGACGCAGATCGGTGCCCAGTACCGTTACAGCGACTATGTGTTTGTTGCTGCTAACCGCAGCGAGGACAGCAAGACGGTCAACTTGTACTACACTTTTAGCGCGTCCAAGACTTTTGTGGTGGACTTCGGCCTGCCTCTGGTTATCAAGCCTGTGGATGTGAACACCAATTTGGGTAATAAAGGTGTTACAATTACGAAAGTGTCGATTGGCGCGACGTCCACCTACGCAAACATAACCGTAGATGATCAGAATTATATCACTTATGCACTGAAGAATAAAACGACCATCGATGGTAAGGATACATTGAGCCTTCAGTATAGTGGACAGATTCCAGTTACTCATGAAGATGGAACAGAGTCGGTACAGGAAGGCGAGGTAAAATATACCCTCACCATCATCCCCGCCAGCAATGTGTACTACGAGGACAGCCTGGCCAGCTTCGCCGATGGTAAGGGCGTGGCCGAGAATGCCAAGTGGAGCACTGTGGGCAACGATGGCAACAAGAATGCCACCGAAAAAACCGATGTGTACCAGGCCCTGCAGGAACTGGGGAGTAAGGACGTCTACGGCTACGACGGTGCCTACAACAAAGACAACTCCTCCATGCTCTCCATGGGCACCGCCCACAAGGTGACAGTGACGTCCGCTATGGCCGATCCCGAAAAGTGGACGAATGATTCCGCTTGGCCCACTGCCAGTTTCACCTTCACCGGCACCGGCTTCGATGTCATCTCCCTGACGGACAACACCTCCGGCGTGATTCAGGTCAAGGTTTTTAAAGCGAATAGTACTACCGATACCAAGCCTGAGAAGAATATCCTGGTGAACAATTATTATGGATACAAGCAGGATGATGCTGGCAATTGGGTTGTTTCCGGTTCCGGGGATTCTAATGCTCTGTATCAAATTCCGGTTGTAAAAGTCGATGGGCTTGACTATGGCACGTACAACGTGACCATTGAGGTGTTCTACAGCAAGTATTTCGACAAGACTACCAAGAGCCAGTACAGCTTCTGGCTGGATGCCATCCGCGTTTACAACCCCATGGGCGAGGGCTATGACTACACTGCTGATAACGAAGGCTATCCGCAGTACATCAAGCTGCACGATAAGCTTGCCGAGACGGCAGATGCCAGTGGTGACAAGAAGGTTGTGTTTATCGATGGCGCTGCAAGCGCTACGATTGCACAGTATGCCAACTACGGCCCCAAGAACGAGGTCTATCTGGCAAATGGCCAGGCTATCTCCTTCAAGCTGACTGGCAATACAAGTGAAATTGCCAGCATCCAGATCGGCGCCAAGGCTCCCAAGGGCACGCCTACGATGGTTGTGAAGGGCTCTGACGCTACTACGACTGAAAAGAATCAAGAGCTTGGAACTGCCACGGAGATGTACTATGACGTTACCGAACAGGCGAAGAATGACCAGTTGGTGACCATTACCAACAAGAGTGAGGGCATCCTGTCCTTGACCAACCTGAAGATCACCTATAAGACCAGCGGGCAAACGGTGACGCTGAGTGACCTGACGGCCACAGAGCAGGCCAACGCCGTTGCCGTGGTCCAGGCCCTGTTTGCGGCTCCGGTGGCCACCTTCAGCCCGGAGACCTTCCAGGCCGATTGGGGCCGGGCGGTCCGCGCCGGTAAGCGGGCCACCCTGACGGTGAAGACTTCCGCGGACGTGGAAAGCATCACGGTGGACGGCCAGGCCATCACCAGCTATACTACCCGCACCCAGCGCACCGGCTGGGGCTGGTGGTCTCCCAAGGTCACCTATCACGTATTCACCTACACCATCACCGCTCCCGCCCAGACCACGGACTACGCAGTCTGCGCAGTGAATGCGGAAGGGACTGCCAGCGAAGCGGTCACCGCTACCCTGACGGTGCGGCCCGCCACCTGGTGGAACTGGTGGTTCTGAGAAAGGAGCAATCGAAACTATGAAATCCTATGTGACCCCGATGCTGAGCTTCGAGAGCTTCGCGTTGACCAGCAATACGGCGACCAGCTGCGGTGAACATATTGATACGCACTCAGCTGGTACCTGCGGTATTGATAAGGGCGGTGGACAAATTCTTTTCCTCACCGGTATGAGTGTTTGCACCGACCAAGTTGAAGAGGGAGACGTCTACTGCTATCACGTGCCTACTCCTGGCAATAATCTCTTCAACTCCTGACCCAATCTAATACGCCGGAAGAGCCCTGCCCCCATGGGGCAGGGCTCTTTGCAAAGGAGCAATCTATGAAACGAACCATCAAGTGCGCCGCCCTGCTGCTGGCCCTGGCGCTGGTCCTGGCCTGCGCGGGCTGCGGGAAGAAGCAGCCCAGCCAGCCGGATGAATACGGCCTGGCCCCGGAGCCCTCCAAGCTGGACGGCGTCGACATCGGCAACGACCTGGAAATCGTCAGCACCGGCCGCTACGCCGGGCTGTTTGTGGAGGACGGCAGCGACGAGACGGTGTCCGACGTGTTCTGCATCCGGGTGAAGAACACCGGCGAACAGGACGTGCAGTACGCCCACATCACCCTTTCCCGCAGCGGGGAAAGCTATGAATTCGACATCAGCACCCTGCCTGCGGGACAGACGGTCCAGGCACTGGAGCTGAGCCGCCAGCCTCTGCCGGACAAGCCGGAGGAGCTGACCGCCGCCGTGTCGCTGTACGCCGTGTTCAGCGAGCCCCTGTCCATGCAGGAGGACCTGTTCGACATCACCACGGAGCAGAACACCATCACCGTTACCAACCGCGGCGACAGCGCTGTGTCGCAGGTGTATGTGTACTACAAAAACGCCAGCGGCGACCTGCTGCTGGGGGGCATTACCTACCGGGTCGGGCTGACGGACCTGGGCCCCGGCGAGACCCAGAGCTGCTACGCCGGGCACTTTTCCGACGGCTCCCGGCTGCTTTTCGTGACCTATGCACCGTGATTTTTACCGCTTCGGCGGCATGACCCTGGCCCTGGAGTCGCCGGACGGAGTGGCCGATTCGGCGCTGTGCCGCCCCTTCCGGACGGCGGAGGGGACGGCGGACCACACCATCGGCCTAACCTTCAGCGACCGGCTGCCGCAGCCGCCGGAGGACGCCGCCCACTGGGGGGTGACCTACCGGTGGTACACGGAGGCCGGACGCCACACGCTGCAGCGCTACAGCGCAGCGGGGATGGCTCCGCAGTTCACCTATGCCGTTACCCGGGGCAGCCGCACGGAGGTGACCTTCGCCCGGCGCTACCGGGAGTCGCTATCCACCCAGACCATGCTGGAGGCGGCGAGCCTGTTCGATATTCTGGCGGATGCCGGAATGCTGGTGCTACACAGCTCCTATATCGTCACCCGGCAGGGGCAGGGGATCCTGTTCTCTGGCCCCAGCGGCATCGGCAAAAGCACCCAGGCCGCCCTGTGGCAGTGCTATGCCGGGGCGGAGATCGTCAACGGCGACCGCGCCCTGGTGCGGCCCGATACGGGGACCGTCAGCGGCGTGTTCTATGCGGGGACCTCCGGCATCTGCCGGAACGTCACGGCTCCGCTGCAGGCGGTGGTCCTGCTGGAGCAGGGAAGCGAAAATCGGATTACTGCGTTGCGACCGCAGGAGGCCTTTGCCCGGCTGCTGAGCCAGTGCGCCTACTATCAGCGGGACGCCGCTTCTGCGGCGCGGATGACGGAGCTGGCGGCGCAGCTGGTGACCAACGTGCCCGTCCGGCAGCTGACCTGCCGGGCGGATGGGGACGCCGTCCGGGCCCTGGAAGAAGAATTGAGGAGGAGCTGACATGGAAACTGGCACCACGGAACCCCGGCTGTCCACCTATCTGCATGCCCGGGCCTGCCGGACCGGCACGCCCCTGGCGGGAAATTTTGAGCTGACGGCCCGGTGCAACTTCAACTGCAAAATGTGCTATGTCCACCTGACGGCGGAGGAGCAGCAGCGCCGGGGCCGGGAGCTGACGGCGGACCAATGGCTGGCCATTGCGGAACAGGCCCGCAGCCGGGGGATGCTGTTTTTGCTGCTGACCGGCGGCGAACCCCTGATCCGGACGGATTTCCGTTATCTGCTGACGGAGCTGAAGAAAATGGGTCTGCTGGTGTCCGTCAACAGCAACGGCTCCCTGATCGACCGGGACTGGCTGGATTTCTTCCGGCATGAGCCGCCCTTCCGCTTCAATATCACGCTGTACGGCGGCAGCGAGGAGACCTATGAGCGCCTGTGCGGCCGCCCCATGTACAGCCGGGTGACGGAGAATATCCGGGCTCTGCGGCAGCTGGGCATCGGCGTGAAGCTGAACGCGTCCATGACGCCGTATAACGTGGCGGATATGGAGGCCATCTATGGCATGGCCCGGGAGCTGGAGATTCCCATGCAGCTGGCCACCTATATGTTCCCGCCTATCCGCCGGGACGAGGCCCTGGTGGGCTGCAATGACCGGTTCACCGCCTGCCAGGCGGCGGACTACAGCGTGCAGTGGGACAGGCTGCGGCTGGAGCCGGAGCAGTTCCGGCAGCGGGCCCAGGCCATGAAGCAGGGGATGGCGCTCCCGTCGGAGGATGAGGACTGCCAGGGAACCCCCGGCGAGGGGGTCATGTGCCGCGCCGGGCGCAGCGCCTTCTGGATCAACTGGCAGGGAGGGATGACCCCCTGCGGCATGATGACGCAGCCGCTGTTTTCCGTGCCGGAGCTGGGCTTTGCCCAGGCATGGGAGCGGACCAGGGCGGCCACGGAGCGGATCCGTCTGCCGGGGGCCTGCGCCGGCTGCCGCTTGAAGGAGGTATGCCACGCCTGCGCCGCCATGTGCGTGACGGAGACCGGCCGCTTCGACGTGAAGCCGGAGTATGTCTGCCGGATGACCCATGAGACGGTCCGACGGACCATTGAGGAGGCTGAAAATGGAAATTCGTAAGCAGCTGGTAAAGCGGAACATCGCCGGGGACGTGATCCTGGTGCCCATAGGCGATACGTCCCTGGAGCTGCAGGGGCTGGTGATCCTGAACGAGACCGGCGAGCTGCTGTGGGACCATCTGCCCCAGGCGGCGGATGCGTCGGACCTGGCGGCGGCTATGCGGGCCGAATATGACGTGGACGAGGCCACAGCCCTCCGGGACGCCCAGGCATTTCTGGAGCAGCTGCGGCAGCTGGACATCATTTCTGAGTAAAACAGCGGGAGGGACGCATTGCGTCCCTCCCGCTCAGCCTGTCGAAAAAGTCCGGCAAAAGCTGGGCTTTTTCGCGTTTTTATGATATATGGTCATAGATCAGCTGGTGCCGACGGAGCATTTGCTGCGAAGGATAGATGCAGCGGTAGACTTCACATGTCTGTATGAAATGGTGGAGCCACTCTATTGCGAGGATAATGGACGCCCCAGCATCGACCCGGTGGTGCTGTTCAAGATGGTGCTGATCCAGCATCTGTACGGACTGCCGTCTCTGCGGCGGACTGCGGAAGAAGTCAACGCAGACCGGGAAGCACACGGCAAAAAGCCTTTCGATGACGAAAATGAGCCGCCAAAGCCGCCGAAAAAAACGCAGAGATAACACCTCCCGGAAAAAGCTGGCTCGCCGCAAGAAGGATAAGACGTGCATGGTTACCAAGAGCGTAACCGACCCGGACAGCGGCCTGTTCGCAAAAGGAGACCACAAGCGGAAGTTTGCCTACGAAGCCCATACTGCATGTGACAAGAACGGTTTCGTGCTGGAAACCGTGGCGACTCCCGGAAATGTCCATGACAGCGTGGCTTTTGATGCAGTCTACGACAATGGAACAGAGAAATTTCCACAGGTAGAGACTATCGTTGCCGATTCCGCTTACAAAACGCCTCATATCTGCAAGAAGGTCTTCAATGACGGCAGAGTTTTATCCACAGCTACAAGCGCCCGCAAACGATGAAGGGCGGCCATGAATCTGAAAAAGCCGGCTACTTGGAAATGGAAGGAGCGTTTTCGCTATGACCCTTCGCAGCTTTTTTGCGTTATATGCGCCCAAAATCCGACTGCCGCTTAATGCGCAGCCGGGTTTCTCGACAGGCATCCCCCGGCGCGATGCGCCGGGGGATGCCCCTTTTCCTGTTATTCCTCTGATTTCGGTCCCTTCAGCCGGTCCAGCAGACGGCGAAGGGGACTTTTCTTGTCCACCGGTTTGTCCTCCGGCTGGGGCTCCGGCGGGGCGGCCAGCGCGGCCCGGACCCGGTCCAGGGCTTCCTTTGCCCCGGACACTCCGGCCCTTGTCCCGGCCTCATACAGCTCCTCCGCCCGGCGGAGGTCCCGCTCCACCCCCAGGCCCTGCTCATACAGCCGCCCCAGGCGGCATCGGGCCAGGTCGCTGCCCTGCTCCGCCGCCCGGCGGTACAGGTTGGCAGCAATGGCGGGGTCCTTCTCCGTTCCCACGCCGGTCTCGTAGCAGATGCCCAGCCGGAGCATGGCCTCCGGGTGGCCCTGCAGGGCGGCCCGGTGATACATGTACGCGGCGTACCGTGGCTTTTTCTCCACCCCGTCGCCGGTTTCGTAGCACACTCCCAGCAGATACTGGGCCCGGGGCATTCCCACGGCGGCAGGCTTTTGCAGCAGGCGGGCGGCCTCCCGGTGGGACTCCGGGTCCTTTCTCCGCCGCAGCAGCCCCGCCAGGCAGTACTGGCCCTCCAGCTCGCCCAGCGCCATGGCCCGGCGATAGAGGTCCTCGGCCCGCTGCACATCCTGCTCCACGCCGTGGCCGGTTTCATAGCACACCCCCAGCCGGGTCATGGACCGGGGATGCTCACGCTCCGCCCCCCGGCAGAAGTATTCCGCCGCCCGGTCATAGTCCCGCTCCGTGCCGTGGCCGAAGTAATAGCACATGCCCGTCTGGCAGAGGGCCTCGGTATAGTCCCCCTGGGCGGCAGCCAGGAAGCAGCGGAAGGCCTCCTGGGCGTTCTGCTCCACCCCGGTGCCCTGGTCATAGCTCAGGCCCAGAAAGTGCCAGGCCCGGGGATAGCCCCCCTCCGCCGCCTGGCGGAACAGCCGGACGGCCTCCCGGTCGTCCTGGTCCACCCCCTTGCCCTGGTGATGCAGCACCCCCAGGGCGCACTGAGCGTCGGGGTATCCGGCCCCGGCGGCCTCCCGGTACAGGGCCAGAGCCCGGGACACGTCCTGCTCCACGCCGTCGCCGAACTCGCAGCACACCCCCAGCAGATACTGGGCCCGGGGCAGCCGCTGCTCCGCCGCCTGGGCAAAGCAATAGGCGGCCTTTTTCAGGTCCTTCTCCACCCCCTGGCCGAAAAAATACATCACGCCCAGGTTGCACCGGCCCATGGGATAGCCTCCCTCCGCCGCCCGGCGGTACAGCTCCACGGCCTTTTCCAGGTTCTTTTCCACCCCCTGGCCGCTTTCATAGCACACGCCCAGGTTGCACAGAGCCGGGGCATAGTCCCCGGCGGCGGATTCCTGATACAGGCGGCAGGCCCGGTCCTCGTCCCGCTCCACGCCGAAGCCGTTGTCATAGCACACCCCCAGCCAGTAAAGGCCCGCCGGGTCGTCAGGGGCCGTCTGGGAAAACCACCGGAAGGCCTTTTCCGGATCCTTGGCCGCACCGCCGATGCCGTACAGGCAGTTCATGCCCATCTGCACCACGGCGTTGGCGTCGCCGTCCTCCGCCGCCTGGCGGCAGTCCTCCAGGGCCTGACGGCGGCGGTCCGCCAGCTTCAGAAGCTCCGGGGAAAAGACCACGACCTGGGGGTCCTGGGGATTCTGGGGTTCGCGCTGAAATGGTTCGTGGTCCGTCATTTTATCGCTCCTTATCGAATGATTGATTTATCGGAAGGACAGCAGCTCCTCCGTCTCCTTGCGGCCGGGGCCGTTTTTCCACTGCTCGGGATAGCCCATGGCGATGAGGCAGGCAGGGCGCAGGCCCTCCAGCTCCAGCAGACGCCCGGCGGCGTCGGCGTCGAATATGCCCAGGATGCAGGTGCCGATGCCCAGGTCCCGGGCCGCCAGGCAGAAGGTCTGGGCGGCGATTCCGGCATCGAACATCTCCCACCCGGCGGCCTGGCTCTCCGTCAGCGTGGCGTCCCCCTGGCCGGACAGCCCCGGCACATAGGCGATCACCGCCAGGGCGGCGGCCCGGTTGATGGTCTTGGTGTTGAAGCCCTGGCCGGAGATGCACTCCCGGGCCATCCGCTCCTTCAGCATCGGGTCATCAATGACGATATATCGCACGGGCTGGGTGTTCTTCCAGCTGGGGGAAAACCGGGCCAGGTCCACCACCCGGCGGATGTCCTCCCGGGGGATGGGGGTTTCCTGAAAACGGCGGCAGCTGACCCGCTGCCGGATGCATTCTGCAGTGGTCATAATGGGAATTACGCTCCTTTGGTAAAATTTACGCCATTATAGCACACTTCCGCCCCGCCGTAAAGGGCGCCGGGGCTGTACTTGTAAAAACCGGGAAAATGTGATACAATGCGGAAATATACTGGGACAAAGCCGGGAAAAGGGGGGACAAAAAATGGGCCTGCACGATGGACACCGCCAGCGGAAGCGCCAGCAGTTTTTGTCCCATGGACCAGAGAGCATGGCGGACCACGAGCTGCTGGAGCTGGCCCTGTTTTATGCCATCCCCCGCCGGGATACCAACGAGACCGCCCACCGGCTGCTGGACCAGTTCGGGTCCCTGGACCGGGTGCTGTCCGCCCCGGAGCAGGAGCTGGAAAAGGTAGAGGGCGTGGGCCAGGGGGCGGCGGTACTGCTGCGGCTCATGGGGTCTATCGGCGACCGGGCCCGGCGGCCGGGACGGGAGGAAAAGATCGTGGCCTCCGTGGACCAGGCCGGGGCCTACTTTCTGCGGCTGCTGGACGGGCAGCGGACGGAGCAGCTGTATCAGCTGTGCGTGGACGCCAAGGGAAAGGTGCTGTCCTGCCGGATGCTGTCCCAGGGGCAGTCGGACATGACGGTGCTGAGCCTGCGGCAGGTGGTGGAAAACGCTCTGCTGTCCGGGGCCAGCGGCGTATTCCTGGGCCACAACCACCCCAGCGGCGTGGCCCTGCCGTCTCCGGCGGATATGGAGGCCACCGCCCAGGTGCGGGACGCCCTGAAGCGGCTGGACATCCGGCTCATTGACCACATCATCGTGGCCGATGGAGACTATGTTTCCATGGCATCCAGCGGACTGCTGCGGTAGATTCCTGCCATTTTGGGCAAATTCACGAAGAAAATTGACAGAAAAGGGTAGAAATGCTGCAAAGAATCTGTTATAATAAGAGAATCTTATAATCTAATATGAGATATTACTTTTGCTTGTAAAAATGCGAATAAAAAAACAGGAGAAACCAATGGAAACACAGAAAAGACGGCGGGGCGACCGCCGTGACGGCCGGCTGCTGCGGGAACTGGATTCCCTGCACTTCATCACCGGCATTATTTACCCCAACCGCTGCGACAACGAGGCATACATCTCCGAGCGCATCGACCTGACCCCGGTGAAGGAGTATATCGCCCGCCGGAACGAGACGGAGAAGGACTTCCCCTATACCTATTTCCACCTGGTGCTGACGGCACTGGTGAAAACCATCACCCTGCGGCCCAAGATGAACCGCTTCATCGTCAACGGCAACTTCTTCCAGCGCAATGAGGTGACGGCGTCTTTCGTGGTGAAAAAGCAGTTTTCCGACAAGGGGGCCGAGGCTCTGGCCATGCTGCACACCACCGGCGACGACACCATCGACACCGTCCATGAATACATCCGCCAGCAGGTGACGGAGTGCCGCTCCGACAAGGTGGACAGCACCACCGGCGAGATGGACATCCTCAACAAACTGCCCCGGTGGCTGGGCAAGGCGGCGGTACGGTTCATCATGTGGCTGGATAAGCGCGGCTGGGTCCCCGACAGCATGACCTGCAACGACCCCTACTACAGCTCCGTGGTGCTGTCCAACCTGGGCTCCATCAAGCTCAAGTGCGGCTATCACCACCTGACCAACTGGGGCACCTGCTCCGTGTTCTGCATCATCGGCGAAAAGAAGATGAGTCCCTTTTACGACGCCGACGGCAGCGTGACCATGCGGGAGACCCTGGACCTGGGTCTGACCATCGACGAGCGCCTGGCCGACGGTTATTATTACTCCAAGTCCATCCGGCTGCTGAAGTATCTGCTGGAGCACCCGGAGGAGCTGGAGAAGCCCTTGAAGGAGGAAGTATCTTATGAGTAAAGCCGCTCAGGTAAAAGCCCCCTGGCTCAAGAGCAAGGACCCCGAGGTGCCCGCTACCCTGACGTATTCGGAGCTGTCCATGTGCGGCCGGGTGGAGGAGATGGTGCGCCGCTATCCCGACTACATCGCCTATGAGTTCATGGGCAAGTGCACCACCTATGCCGACATGTGGAAGAAGATCAACGCCTGCGCCAAGAGCCTGAAGGCCATCGGCATCCGGGAGGGCGACAAGGTCACCATCTGCATGCCCAACGCACCCCAGACCCTGTGCATGTTCTACGCCGTGAATATGGTGGGCGCTATTGCCAACATGGTCCACCCCCTGTCCGCCGAAAGCGAGATCGCCTTCTATCTGCGGGATTCCGGCTCCGTGGCGGCCATCACCCTGGACCAGTTTTATCCCAAGTTTGAAAGCGTCCGCAAGGCCGTGGACCTGCCGTGCCTGATCGTCACCTCCGTGGCCGACGAGCTCGAGCCCCTGCTGAAGGTGGGCTATAAGCTCACCGAGGGCCGCAGGAATCCCAAGATCCCCGCCGGCCGGGCAGGCGTTCTGTCCTGGAAGGAGTTCCTGCGCCGGGGCGAATATGTGGAGATCTATCAGGTCCGCCGCAAGGCCGAGGACCCCGCCGCCATCCTGTATTCCGGCGGCACCACCGGCGTGACCAAGGGCATCCTGCTGTCCAACCGCAACTTCAACGCCCTGGCCGCCCAGATCATCGCCACCAACCCCTTCTTCCGGCCCGGCCACAAGATGCTGGCCATTATGCCCATGTTCCACGGCTTCGGCCTGGGCGTGTCCATCCATTCCATGGTGGCCAACGGCGGCCACTGCATCCTGATCCCCCGCTTCACGCCCCAGAGCTATGCCGAGCTGATCAAGAAGCACAAGCCCAATCTCATTGCCGGCGTTCCCTCCCTGTTCGAGGCCCTGCTGCGGGTGAAGGAGATCGAGGGGGCCGACCTGAGCTGCCTGCTGGGCGTGTTCTCCGGCGGCGACAGCCTGTCCGTGGAGTTGAAGAAGCGGTTCGACGCCTTCCTGAAGGAGCACGGCGCATCCATCACCGTCCGGGAGGGCTACGGCACCACTGAGTGCGTCACCGCCAGCTGCCTGACCCCCATCCACAAGCAGAAGGAGGGCTCCATCGGCATTCCCTTCCCGGATACCTATTATAAGATCGTCAAGCCCGGCACCCAGGAGGAGGTCCCCTACGGCGAGGAGGGCGAGATCTGCCTGACCGGCCCCACCATGATGCTGGAGTATGTCAACCACCCCGAGGAGACGGCCCAGACCAAGCAGACCCACGCCGACGGCCTGACCTGGGTCCACACCGGCGACCTGGGCATGATGGACGAGGACGGCTTCATCTATTTCCGCCAGCGCATCAAGCGCATGATCGTCACCAACGGCTACAACGTGTATCCCTCCCAGCTGGAGAACATCCTGGACGGCCACGAGTACGTCCACCTGAGCTGCGTCATCGGCGTCAAGGACCCCATCAAGATGCAGCGGGTCAAGGCATTCGTGGTGCTCAAGCCCGGCTATGTGCCCACGGAGGCCTGCAAGCAGGAGCTGATGGACTACTGCCGCAAGCACATCGCCAAGTATGCCATGCCCTCGGACATCGAGTTCCGGGAGGAGCTGCCCAAGACCCTGGTGGGCAAGGTGGCCTATCGGGTGCTGGAGGAGGAAGAAAACGCCAAGCTGGACGCCAAGGCCGCCGAAAATGCCAAGATCGACGCCCAGCGCCGCCAGCTGGAGGAGGAGCGCAAGGCCGCCGTTCAGGAGCGCAGGGCCAAGAAGGCCGCCGAGGCCAAGGAAGCCAAGGAGGCCAAGGAGGCCGCCAGGGAAGCGGCCAAAGAAGCCGAGACCCCCAAGGAATAAAGCAAGGAGGCTTGTCAATGGACAGGGAAATGAGACGGCAATACACCGTATTGGTGGACTTCCTGGGCCACATTCTGGGCCCGGACTATGAGGTGGCCCTTCACGAGCTGAAGGACGACTCCAACGAGATCATCGCCATTGCCAACGGCGAGCTGACCGGCCGCCACCTGGGCTCCCCCCTGAGCAACAAAATGCTGGAGTATCTCACCAGCCACCTGTACGAGACCCAGGACTATGTGCTGCGGTTCGAGTCCACCGCCATCACCGGCAAGAAGATGTGCTCCAACTCCCTGTTCATCAAGGGGCCCCACAACGAGCTGGCGGGCCTGCTGTGCATCAACTTCGACAGCAGCCGCTATCAGGAGCTGTCGGCCCGGGTCATGGACCTGTGCAGCAATATGCTGACGCCGGGGGTGCAGAGCGGCACCCGCCTGATCGTGGAGGACGACACCGACCCCACCGCCGAGACGCCGGAAAAGACCTATCCCACCTCCATCGCCGGGGCCACCGCCAGCATCGTGTCCGAGGTGGTGTCCGGCTATCCCGTGCCGGTGGAGCGGCTGACCCAGGACGAGAAGATGGAGATCATGGCGGCCCTGAACCGCAAGGGCGTGTTCCTGCTGAAGGGCTCCGTCAGCTATGTGGCCAAGGAGCTGCACAGCTCCGAGGCCAGCATCTACCGCTATCTGGGAAAGCTCAACAACCGTACATAAGCGCACAAATCCCCCTTCGGAGAGGTTCTCCGAAGGGGGATTTATTTGTCAAAAAAACCGGGGGCGGACTTTCGTCCGCCCCCGGGAGGTTATATGAGAATCAGTCCTGGGTCTCGATGAGGCCGTAGCCGCCGTTGTTGCGGCGGTACACCACGCACACGGCGGAGGTGTCCATGTTGCGGAACACATAGAAGGTGTGGTCCAGCAGGTTCATCTGGAGAATGGCCTCCTCGGTGGTCATGGGCTTCACGGCGAAGCGCTTGGTGCGCACCACGTCGAACTCCGGCTCCTCCACCACGTCGAACTCGGCGGGGATGTTGGAGGTCAGGGCGTCGGGCCGCAGGTTCCGGGCCAGACGGGTCTTGTTCTTGCGGATGCGGCGCTCAATAAAGGCCACGGCCTCGTTGATGGCGCCCCGCATATCGCCGTCGGGGTCCTCCTCCTGGGCGCGGAACAGGGTGCCGTTGGCAGTGCGGATGGTCAGCTCCACCACGCAGCGGTTCTTTTTCTCCACGGCGAAGGTCACAAATGCGTCCGCTTCCTCCGGGAAATACCGATCCAGCTTGCTGATCTTCTTTTCGGCATATTCCTTGATGGAGTCGTTCAGGGCGATCTTCTTGCAGGTAAATGTGAACTTCATAGTTGGTTGCTCCTTTCGCAGGTATCCCTTTCGGGGCAAGGGTCGGGGAGATGGTTCCCTTTATCCTTGGACGCATTATAACATATTGCCGGGCGCTTGAAAAGTAGCCCCGTGCATTTTTGGCAGTTATTCACAAAAATTTAAGATTTTCTGGTCATTCGACGGCATATGACAAAGGTTCCTATTTACACAGCCGCCAAAATGGCGTATCATAAGCATCGGAAGCTTTCCAATATCCCACCCGCTTGGGTCGCCCTGCTTGCAGGGCGGCTCCTTTTTTTCCGCAGGCCCTTGACAAACCGGGAGGCTGGGGTATCATGGGCTGTGAGAAAAGCAGCCGGCAGGGAGGAAACCATTATGCGCGGTAAGAAAATGTCCCAGGCCATGGCCTTCATCGTGCTGTTCGGCATCGTCAGCCTGTTTTCGGACATGACCCACGAGGGCGCGTCCAGCATCCGGGGCGCGTATCTGGCCCTGCTGGGGGCCTCCGCTGGGACCATCGGGTTCATCTCCGGCCTGGGGGAGCTGGTGGGCTACTCCATGCGGTATGTGTTCGGCAAGCTGACGGATAAGAGCAAGCACTACTGGCCCATGACCATCGCCGGGTATGTGCTGGACGTTCTGGCGGTTCCGGCCCTGGCCCTGGTAGGGGACCACGGCTGGATCTGGGCCTGTGCCCTGCTGGTGATCCAGCGCATGGGCAAGGCCATCAAAAAGCCCGCCAAGGACACCATCATGTCCTTTGCCGCCTCCCAGGAGGGGGTGGGCAAGAGCTTCGGCATCCAGGAGGTGCTGGACCAGATCGGCGCGTTCCTGGGGCCGGTGCTGCTGTATGTGGTGATGCTGCTGAAAACCGGCGGCACCACCTTCCAGGTGTATGCCACGTGCTTTGCGGTGCTGGCCATCCCCGGTGCCATCACGCTGATCCTGCTGCTGATGACCCGGCGGAAATTCCCCAACCCGGAGCACTTCGAGCCGGAGCCCAAGGAGTACGTCCCCTTCCACATGAAGAAGGAGTTCATCCTGTATATCGCCGGCATCAGCCTGTTTGCCTTCGGCTTCATCGACTATTCCATCATCATCATGCACGTGTCCCGGACCTTCACCGGTGTGGCGGCGGGCCTGCAGGAAACCGGAAGCCTGATCTCCAGCGGAACGCTGCCCCTGCTGTATGCCGGAGCCATGCTGGTGGACGCGGTGGCGGCCCTGTTCTTCGGGCTGCTGTATGACAAGAAGGGGGTCCGGGCCCTGGTGTGGAGCACGGTGCTGTCGGCGCCCTTCGCCATCTTCGTGTTCGCCGGGCACTCGGTGGACTCCCTGCTGGTGGGCATCGCCCTGTGGGGCGTGGGCATGGGCGCCCAGGAGTCCATCCTGAAGGCGGCGGTCAGCTCCATGGTGCCCAAGGCCAGCCGGGCCACGGGCTACGGCGTGTTCGAGTGCGCCTTCGGCGTGTTCTGGTTTTTGGGCAGCTGGCTGCTGGGGGTGCTGTACGACGTCAGCATCCCGGCCATGATCGCCGTGTCCGTGGCGGCCCAGCTGGCGGCCATTCCCCTGTACATCGCCTCCTCCCGGCGGCAGCTTACAGCCAACCCATAAGCTGCACGAAGCTCCAGATGAGCTTCGCGCCATAGAAGATGATGACCCCGCCGCAGACCTTGTTGATGACGTTGAGGATCTTTTCGTTGAACCGGCTGCCCAGCAGGGACACCACCGTGGACAGGGTCAGAAACCACAGGGCGGAGGCGCTGCCGAAGCCGCAGATAAACGGCAGGTCGCCGCCCTCCGGCAGGCTGGCCCGGAAGGCCCCCAGCATCATGGTGCCGTCGATCAGGGCCTGGGGATTGATCCAGGTGACCACAAAGGCGGAGGAGATCAGCTTCCAGATGGGAACGTTGACGTCCCGGCCGCCCTCCAGGGAGGCCCTGGACCGCAGAAGTCCAATGCCGATCCAGATGACGATGAGACTGCCGATGCCCAGGATGACCTTCTGCAGCCAGGGCAGGGCCTGCATCAGCGCCCCGGCCCCCAGGAAGCACGACACCCCCAGGGACACGTCCCACAGGATGACGATCAGGGCGGTGAGATACACCCGGCTGCGCCGCTGGGTCAGGGCGCTGTTGATGACGAACAGGTTCTGCAGCCCGATGGGGGCCACATACGCCAGGCCCATGGTGAGGCCCTGAAGATATATACGCATTTGCTATTTACTCCTTTTTTCTTATCTGCTATAATCGTATCATAATCCCGGGAAAAAGCAAGAGCGCAGAAAATTATGAGCAGGTCAGGAGGAGCTTACCATGTCCCATTACGACTGCCCCTGTATGGAAAAATGTCCCCTGCACTGGGCCATGAGCCGCATCGGCGGCAAGTGGAAGGTGCAGATCCTCTGCTCCGTGGCCAACGCCGGGACCATCCGCTACAACGCCCTGCGGGCCAAGCTGGACGGCATCAGCAACACGGTGCTCTCGGCGGCCCTGCGGGAGCTGGAGGGGGACGGCCTGGTGCGGCGGCAGGCTTATCCGGAGGTGCCGGTGCGGGTGGAGTACAGCGCCACGGAGCGCTGCATGCGCCTGCTGCCGGTGCTGGAGAGTCTGTCCGACTGGGCCGAGGCGGAGATGGACGGCCCGGAAGAAAAATTCCCGGAATAGGGGGAATTTTTGAAAAAAAGTGTTGACAACATGGGCGGTGCTGTGGTATATTAATTCTTGCCTGTCGGGGAGACGACATGGCGGCGTAGCTCAGTTGGCTAGAGCATGCGGTTCATACCCGCAGTGTCACCGGTTCGAATCCAGTCGCCGCTACCATCGACCGGTGAGACGCGGGAGCGTCTCGCCGGTCATCCCCTCAGCAAACAAAGACGGCCCGTTGGTCAAGTGGTTAAGACACGGCCCTTTCACGGCTGTAACATGGGTTCGAGTCCCGTACGGGTCACCACTTCGGCAATCCGTAAACGGGATTGCCGAATAAACGGAGGCTTAGCTCAGCTGGTTAGAGCGCCTGCTTCACACGCAGGAGGTCACTGGTTCGAGTCCAGCAGTCTCCACCATACTTGAGAAATCCGAACTTGATTCCGATAGGGAATGGGTTCGGATTTCTTGTTTTTATCAAGGACATTGAAGTTTAGTTTCGGGATAGAATAACATCAAATTCAGGAGGATATACCCATGAAAAAACTCATAAGCTGCGCGTTCAATATGGATGCCGCCTGTGTGGAGCTTCGCTTCACGGGCGGGAGCATTTGCTCCATCGACTGCACCGCCGTAGAGAATGATGTGGCAGACAACCGCTTCCAGCGGTCGGAGCTGGACTGCCTCATCTACAACGACCCGCTGGCTTACGCAGACATCGTTCTGAACGGCGACGTTGAGGCATATCTGAACGCCGTCACGGAGTACAAGCCCTACGAAAACTGAATACGCAAAAGGGAGTGCGCCGGGCGCACTCCCTTACTTTTTCATGCCGTCTGTCTGTCGTGTTCTCTTGTGTCCTCAGCGTCTTTCTTTTCATTCCACGCCGCCAGCTCCGCCTGCCCTTCGTCGCTTTCATAATACGCTTGGATCATGGGCAACAGGCAGCGGGCGATGCGTTCAATGGCGTAATCCGGGATCTCCATGCCACTGTTTTTCCGACCGCTGAATGTTGACATCGCTTCACTTCTTCTCCTTTCCGAGAACAGCCGCTCCCTTTTTGAAATGAAAAGCAGACACGCTATCAAGCAAGGCTTGCGGTGTCTGCATGGCGTCCTGTGTCTGAAATTGTGTTTTCATTATAGCAGCGATGGGGCTGCACGTCAATACCACGGGAATGGAGCGGCTGACAGCGTAATTTTGGCAGCGGCTACCGAAATTGTTCTGTGGCTTGCAGCTTGGCAAGTGCAGTAGCGCAGTAGCCGTCAGCCGTCAATGGTCAAGATGAACGCTTCGCGCCATTGACAGCCGCCGCCCGTTTCGCTTTTCGGCAGACAAGGCGGGCAAGCACAGACTGTGCCTGCCCGCCGGAACCAATTTTATATCCTCGTTCAGGTTAAGTTTACCACTTGCCCTTTTTCAGCCTTCCGCCAATCAGAATACCGGCAAAAAGAATGACGGCAGTCAATGCGGAAATCCAGATTGGCGAAAGCACCCATATCCAGTGCCACTTAATCACGCCTGACAGCTTCAGAACAATGAATACAATCGTCAGGATGGATACGATGCCAAGCCCGCCTTGCTTTGTTTTTGTGTTCATAACAGTCCCCCTGAGAATGAAGTTTGACGTTCTTTAACTCCAACGATCACCTAACTTGACAGCCGCCCCACTCCACTGCCGTGAAGCCGGTGCGCACCGGGGCGGTGAGATTCTGAGCGGAAATATCCACGGCGCTCTCAAGCGGCTTCCACGCCATAAATACCCGCAGCAGCGTATCGGGTGCTGGCTCAATGGATACCTGCGCCGATTGCGTATAGCTGTCGGACTGAAATGCAATGAGATTGTAAGGATTCTCTTTCATTAGCGGCAGCCAGTAAACGATAAACTCATTTGCTTCCTTCCGGGTAAGTCCCAACTGGTTCAAGGTGTTCTCCAGAAAAGCGGCGGTGTCGCTTCCGGCTACACAGAAGCCCTCGGAAAAATCATAAGCAACGCTGTTTACGCCCTCCCAATAAAGATAGTTGTACGTTTGCCCGTCGGCGTCTGTCAATGTGCCGTCAGGACTGGCAGAAACCTTCCAGCCGTCATTGTAGGCAGGATATGTGCAGGTCAGTTCTCCGGCATAGTTCAATTTCACAGTGACCTCAGTTTCCTTCTCCGGGTAAAGATAAATGACAGGCTTCGCGTCGTATTGCTCAGCATCGGAGTTCTCGGCAGCTTCCATGGTGGGCAACACCCAGACCGTATAACGCCCCCAATAAACCTCAGATGAGGCTACTTCATTTCGGCTCCCATCAGTAAACAGGTAGCTGCTCCCAGCCTGTTCGACAAATTCCATCCCTGTTTTTTCCTGATAATACTCAAGCAGCTCCGGGCATTCGCCACGCTTGGAGATATAGACGCCCTTTGCTTCATCCACCGCCACATAGGGGTTCTTTTCAGAAATCCGGGCAGCCGCTGCAAGATAAGGAATGGGATTGCCGCGCTGAAAAATTACAGCCCGGTTCAAATAAACAACGGATGCCGCAAGCACTACAAAAGCTACGAGGAGCGCAATCCATAACTTCTTTTTCTTCATACTGTTCACCTCCAAGAATCAGGTCGGTTTCTTTTGCTTTGTCGGCGGGCAGAAGGATTGTTCAAATCACTTATAACTATCCAATATGATTATACCATGCAAAGTGCGAGCTTTTCAATTCCCATCTCCGCTCAAATATGCAACATTTCTATGAACGCCGCGACGCTTCACCGCATTATATGCCCTCCCACAGCCATGTTCAAACAGGAAGATTTGCAGAACGGAAAACGGACTGGCAAGCAGGGCAAAGCGGTACCCACTTTGCTGCTTGCCGCCGCGCGAATCCTGCCGACTTCACACTTGGCAAGCAAGGTGGCTTGGAGCCACTTTTCGCTTGTTGGGGAGATTTGTCCCCAAGCCCCTTTGAACGATTTTTGCAAAATCGGCTGCGCTCCTGCGG